>JACCDS011071212.1_pt1 | contig 44801 bp, 48 predicted proteins | sample 7446441 | NCBI WGS metagenome assembly JACCDS01 (sample SAMN15323445, study PRJNA562643) | freshwater metagenome | isolation source: river surface water | place: USA:Blue River Watershed | collected 2017-08-17 | reverse complement strand
CCGTTCGAGCCCGCGTTGGTGACCAAAGTCTTGCCCCCTTTGTTGGAGACGACCGATGCCACCGGCATGCCATCGTGCGTGTGGCCGCCCATGATGGCGTCAATACCCCTCACGCGGCTGGCCATTTTCAAGTCCACATCCATGCCGTTGTGGCTGATGACGACCACCACTTGAGCGCCCTTGCCACGGGCTTCTTCCACCATCTTCTGCATGTTTTCGTCTTGGATGCCAAACGCCCAATCGGCCACCATGTAACGTGGGTTGGCAATCGGGGTGTAGGGGAAGGCTTGGCCAATGATGGCACATGGCACACCGTTGATTTCGCGGATCACATAAGGTTTGAAGACCGGGTCGCCAAAGTCATTGGTCTTGATGTTTTGCGCCACAAAATCCACTTTGCCGGCAAAATCTTTTTCAACGATTTCTTTCACGCGCTCCATGCCCAGCGTGAATTCCCAATGACCTGTCATCACGTCGACGCCCAACAATTTGCAAGCATCGACCATGTCTTGTCCGTTGGTCCACAAACTGGTGCCCGAACCTTGCCAGGTGTCACCGCCATCGAGCAACAAAGCGCCTGGGCGACTGGCTTTCATGCGCTTGACCAACGTTGCCAAGTGCGCAAATCCACCCACTTTGCCGTAGCGCTTGGCTGCTTTCTCATAGTCCAAATACGTCAAGGCATGGGCTTCAGCCGTACCCGGACGGATCTTGGCAGCTTGCAGCAAATACTCGCCCACCAAATGCGGCAGATTGCCCTGCATCGAGCCAATGCCCATGTTGATGCTGGGTTCGCGAAAGTAAATGGGCTTAAGTTGCGCGTGGCAATCGGTCATGTGCAAGAAAGACACATTGCCAAACTTAGGAATGTCATACAGCCCGTTTGCCGCCGTGGCCGCGCTGGCTTCGGAAAAAGAGCCCATGCTTAAGCCTGCCATCGTGCCGGCACCCATCACCTGAATAAATTCGCGTTTGGAGAGATTCATATTTGCAATCACTGATATATAAGGAACTAAAAAACCCGGACCAGCCGGGTTTTGGAGTGGATTACTGGTTAACAGGTGACTTGGGGTCGAGCAACAAGCCCACAATGTGACGCACTTGGGTTTCGTTCAAGATGCCCATGTGACCTGCACGTGGCATGTTGGAACAGGCGTTGTAGGCCTTGGAGTTCCAGATCTTGCCCCAGGTGTATTCGACGATGGGTTTGCTGGCAGGATCGTTCGGGTTGGATACCCCGCGCAATTTGCCGTAGTTGTACAAGCTGGGACCAATCGTGCCGTAAGAAATTTCTTTCTTGTCCATCTGATGGCAGTTGTAGCAATTGCCGCCGTTCACCGTTTTGGCATCGTCAGACCATGTCAAACCACGACCGCTTTGTGCGATTTTTTCGCCCTCTTTCCAATCGCCAATGAATTGACCATCTGAAGGCCACTTGATGGTTTTGAAATTGGCAGCTTCCAGCGCTTTGGCCGTTTTTTCGTCGAGTGGTTTGCCCGCGACATCGGCTTCACTGCAAGCGCGATTGGTTTCGTCAGTGGCGGTGATTCGCTCAACTTTTACGCCGTTATGATCACGGAAAGAGGCTTTGACGATTTGGTCGGTCAATGCATTCAATTCAGCCACTGAAGGACCCGTTGCACAGCCCACGGCCACCAAGGCTGCAGTGAGGCTGGCCAATACGAGAGAGGTTTTTTTGTTCATGTGAAGTCTCCTGGTCAAATCAACGCTTGATGGCCGGTGCAACAGAGGCTGCCCCTTTGGCATTCACACCCAAATAGGTGGCGAGTGCAATGGTGGCGTCACTGCCAAACCCTGGATAGGGAAAGCGTTGTTGGCGGTAGCAGTCGTTCAAGCGCAATTGCATGCTCCACATCTGACCGTTGGAGACACGGTAAGCAGGCCAAGCGGCAAAGCCGACACCATCACCCGGATTCTTGGTCAAGATCGGCAAGTCTTGCAAACGAATGCGTTTGCCTTCTTCGCCGTGGCATGAGGCACACGAGAAGTCATGTGGACCACCACGTTGGAAAAACAAGCGCTTGCCCACTTCGTAAAATGTTTTTTCTTGGGTGTGGGCTTGCGACAAGTTGAAGCGTTGACCCTTGGACTCGGCTGCAATCCAAGTGGCCAAAGCAGTCACGTTGGCCATTTCGCCGCGACCGAATGCGGTCTTCGAAATTTCAGCGGCATTGAAACCTTGCAGGGTTTCCATGCAAGTGACCAAGCGAGACTCCAAGTCTTGCATACGCTGAGTGTCTGCAAAATAACGCGGCAACTCGACAAAAGCCCCTTTCACAACACCTGGCCCTTTGCCCAAATCACATTTTTCAAGTGACGCATTTTTGGGTCCACGCGCTTTCTTCCAAAGGTCTTCACCTTTGGCTTCAAACAAATCAGCGGGGTTGCCGTCCTGCAACATCGCACGGTATTCGTCGATGCCTTGGCTGGCTGTTTTTTGGGCCATGACAGGAGCCACGGACAAAGCCAAGACTGCCGCAATGGAAAGGGTTGATGCTGTTTTCATTGTCACCTCTGTGAATTTTTTTAACGCAAAAAGGGTGAAGCGCAGACTTCACCCTTTTGGAACTCAAAGCACGATCAAGACACCGTGGCTTCGTCGGTCCGGGTGTCGCCCTTGTTGTCTTTCCAAGTCACGGCAATTTTGTCACCGGCTTTAGCGCCCTTGACTGTAAATTGCAGGAAAGGGTTTTTTGACACAGCGGGACCCCACTCTGCGGACAAGACTTGCTTGCCATTAAGGTTGGCGGTGACTTCCTGGATGAACCAGGCAGGCACGGTTTTGCCAGCCGCATCTTTGCGCTGACCGGATTCCATTTCGTGGCTCATGAGCACGCGAACGGTTGCTTTGTCGCCCGAAGCTTGGGCACGAATGCGCATTGGATCTGCCATTTTTTTCTCCTAAATCTTTCAGTGAATCAATACTTGGACAGTGGGCCCGGAATTAACCGCCGCAACCACCCAAAGTGACCTTGACTTCTTTCTTGGACCACAGGGCTTTGCCGTCATTCATGATGGCAATGGCGTAAACATCCGAAGACTGGCCCATCTTGGCGCGCGTGGTGAAGTTGGCATCCACGGCATCAGAAACGTAGAACATGGCGACCAAGGCGGCGGGGTTCTTTTCGACCAAGATCAACAATTGCTTGGCACCAGACAATGTGGTGCTGGCACCCAACGGCACCACAGCTCCGTTTTCTGCAATGTCGGGGCCCGTTATGGTCACATCTTTGCTCTCAGCCAAGCTGGTTGCACCAGCGGCTTTAGCGGCGTCTTGCACCGACTTGGCATCGAATGCGTTTTTGTTGAAAGCGGCTTGCGCAAATTGAGGGAAGCCAGCGGAGGCCAAAAGGCCAGCCACAACAGCGGTTTGCTTGAGTGTCTCGCGACGGTTTTGCATCTGTTATCTCCTTGATGATTGATCGATGATATTGAAACTGGTTCAGCATTTCAACGGGGAAAGCCCGAATTAGTTGCTGGCCCCCTTGGAAATCCATTCGCCAATTTTCTTGGCGTCGGCGTCTGGCAATGATTGTGGCGGCATCGGGATTTGACCCCAAACACCCACGCCACCGGCCTTGATTTTGCCAACCAAATAGTCGGTTTTACCACTGTGCTTCTTGGCAATTTCGTTGAAGCCAGGGCCCACGATCTTTTTGTCGACACCATGGCAAGCCGTGCAGCTGTATTTGTTCAACAGCGCAATAGCGGCCTTGGCTTCAGCGTTCTCTGGCTTGGCAGTTGCCGCTGCTACCGGTGCAGCTGCCACAGGCATACCCGCCTTGGCTTCAGGTTTGGTGGTGTCGGCACCCACTTGCTGACCCACCATGCGGTTTTGCTCGGCCAAATTGCCGTGTGCATTGCGGGCAAAGTCTGGCAAGAAAGACGCCACTTTGGCCTCTGGCTTGCAATCTTTCATGCACAGCGTGTTGTTGGTGTCGGGCTTTTTGACGCCCCCAAACTCATTGCCTGGCCACATTGCGTGTTGCGTGGTCATGCCATTGCGGTTGGGCATGCGGGCTTGCACTTCGGCGATGTTTTTGTCAGACAGCACATAGTTGTCGGGCACCACATTGGCCAAGTTCAGCAAAAATGCGGTCACCGCATACACCTCTTCCGTGCTCAATGACTTGGGCGCTGTCCAAGGCATGGCGCGGTTGATGTAATCCCACAAAGTCGACACCGTGGCCACCTTCATGATGGTGGTACGACCGGGATAATCTGAACGATTCAAGTTGGCCACGCGGCCGTTCTTGATGTCTTCAGCGGTGGTGCCGCCAATCAAGGGGCTGAACACCTCACCCGACTCTCCAAACACACCGTGGCAATGGGCACACTTGCCTTCCCACACATCTTGACCTTTGGCCACAGACCCAGAACCTGCAGGCAAGCCCTTGAAGTCAGGACGCACGTCAATGTCCCACTTGGCCACTTCTTTGGGCGTGGCATCACGACCCACACCCGGATATTTGGAAGCTTGAGCCGAAGCCAAACCCGCCACCGCCAACAAGGCGGCAGTCAAAACGGCATTACGAAACTTGGACATTTTTCACCTCACCGTTTTCCTGCACCAACCACGACTGGATGGCGTTGTTGTGATAAATGGAACGCGTGCCACGGACGCCGCGCACTTGCTGGTATGTGGGTTGCACATGACCGGTGTCGTCTTGCGCACGGCTTTGGATGATGGCGGGCTTGCCATCCCAGACCCAGTCAAGATTGAAGCGCGACAATGCTTTGGACAGCACAGGCGTTTCGAGACGTGCTTGACGCCAATTACGGCCACCGTCTGTAGACACATCCACACGCTTGATCTTGCCTTTGCCCGACCACGCCAGTCCGGTGATGTTGTAGAAGCCTTTGTCGAGCAACACCTGACCGCCAGAGGGCGTGGTCACCACGCTCTTGACTTCCTGCAGGTTGGTGTACTGGCGGTGCAAGCCACCGGGTTGCAAATCGATGTAGTGAATCGCTTCGTCTTTAGCTGCATAGGGCTTATCGCCCACTTCCACGCGGCGCAAGTACTTCACCCAACTCACGCCTTGAACACCCGGCACCACCAAGCGCAAGGGGTAACCGTTTTCTGGGCGCAACATTTCACCGTTTTGACCATAAGCCACGATGACTTCACCCGAGGTGATCAAGCTCATGGGGATGGTGCGGGTCATGGACGAACCGTCACCGCCTTCAGCCAAGACAAACTTCCCGTTTTTCAAGTCGGCACCGGCCAATTCCAGCAAGGTGATCAAGGGCACGCCCGTGAACTCGCTGCACGACAACATACCGTGTGTGTATTGCACGGTGGGCACTGCCACGTTGCCCCACTCGGTGGCACTGTTGGCACCACACTCAATGAAATGGAAGCGCGAAACAGAGGGCAACCGCATGATCTCGTCCATGGTGAACACCATGTTCTTTTTGACCATGCCGTTGATCATGAAGCGGTGCTTGGACGGATCGATGTCCCACCAACCTTGGTGGTGACGCTCGAAGTGCAAGCCACTGGGCGTGACGATGCCAAACAATGACTGCAGAGGGGCAAACGAGACCGATGCCTGTGTGGTCTGTGTCAAACCCGGGCTCTGACGACGCTGCAAGTTGGCTTCAAACTTAGAGGGCTTGCCGTAACCCTCAACGGCCACACCTTGACCCAAGCCCGTAGCGTGCTCTGGCAGGTTCAGGATGTTCGGGTCGCCACCTTCGGTGGGCACAGGATTGCCCTGAGCCATGGCCATCGGTGCCGCAGCGCCTGCTGCTGCAGCTGCAAACGCATTGCGAATGAAATCGCGGCGGCCTTTTTTGCCTTCGGCAAAGACTTCTTTGATACCACCTTGTGTCAGGAAGTTTTCAGGTGCTTTTTGCACCCTTCCTGAATTGATGCTGTCTTCTTTCACACAAACTCCTCGTTTTGAGTTGTCAATTCACGGCTGCATCGATGGCCAATTGCGTACATACCGCACGACACACCATCACCGCAGATTCGTCTGCAATCCGATAAAACATGTGGGCACCTTGACGACGTTTACCCAAGACACCTGATCTGTACATGATGTTCAGATGCTGTGACATGTTGGGTTGCGCAATGTCAATGTTTTCAAGAATTTGCCCCACATTTTTTTCACCCTGGCACAGCTCACTGATGATGCGGATGCGAATAGGCGTTGAAAGGACAGCAAACAAGTCTGCTGCTTTCTCAAACACTTCATCGGCGTCACCGGCCAAGCTGCTCATACCATTAGGTTCGTATATTCGGATGTGCGAATATAAACGATAAGCGATGAATCTGAATCAGAAATTACAGGGGCTGCACTTTTTAACTAGGACTAACCCTCATTAGGCGCCGATCTATGCAACGACAGCGCTCTGCGAACACAAAGCCCCAACAGGGCATCACTTGAATTTGTAATGGTCGCGGTTCAACACTGCAGCCACTGAATTGACTTCTTCTGGGAACATTCCAAGATTCAACTCGGTGTTGCACTGCTCTACCATGCCGCGCAGCAATGCGGAGGTATTGATGCGCCCTTGAGGCTTGTAGATGGCGCTGCCGTTACCGCCCACTTTGGACACATGACAAGCCACACATCGATTTTCAGCGATCAATTTTTCTCCGAGAGGGTAGTCAGCGTCTTTAAAGAAAGATGACTGGGCTTGCGAAGATGCCGCCATCAACACCCCGCCCAAAATGCCCAACGCTGCTTTGAATAAAGCCATATTTCCCCCATGAAAAAAGCCGTTCAAGGGCGAACCCTTGAACGGCAAACAAAAGCCACGAGTACCAATCGAGCTTCTAAATCAAACCGATATGAATGCCGGTGAAGGCATTTGTGATTACTTGGCACCCGCCAAAATCCAGGTCGCCAAAGTCAAGGCGTCGGCATCACTCAATGCCGCTTGTGCAGGCATCGGAACAGGGCCCCACTTGCCTGCGCCACCGGCTTTGATGCTCTTGGCCAGATTGGCAGCGGCATCCTTTTGGCCCGCATATTTCTTGGCCACATCTTGGTAAGAGGGGCCCACCAATTTCTTATCCACAGCGTGGCAGGCCATGCAAGCGTTTTTCTTGGCCAAGTCCATGTTGGCAAAAGCGGGGGCAGACATCAAGGCAGAAACTGCGGCTGCGGCGATGATCAATTTCATGAGAGCTCCTAAATGAATATAACCGGTGGCTAATTTAACCGAATTTCACGGAATATTGACCGCGATCAGGCGGTCAAATCGTCAGGGATTTTACTGATCAGAGACAACCCGGAATTACTCAGGTCATTCGAAATCATTCGTAAGTGGGCTGCTCTGGTTTGACCACGGGCTGGCCTGCAACCACCCAAGCGTCAAAGCCACCCGCTAATGAGCAAACGTTCAAGTAACCCATGTTTTGCATGCTTTGAGCCGCCAACGCCGCACGACCACTGGTTTTGCAATACAAGACGACTTTCAAATCGCGAGCGGACAGCGCAGGCGTGCCACTGAGCTTGAACTCGAGCAGACCCCGAGGCATCAGAATTGCCCCCGGCAAATGCCCGGCAGCAAACTCGTCGGCCTCACGCACATCGATCAGCACATCGGCTTGTTGGATGGCCATTGGTGCTTCTAGTAGTGAAATTTCTCGAATTGCTGTTTTGGCATCGGCCACCAAATCATGTGCTGTTTTCATTGTGTTTCTCCTTTTGATTGAAGAGGCAATCGATCAGCGGGCCAATTGCCCATTGATCGATTGCAAACTTTGTAGCGACATGGCGCCAGTCAATGCATCCAGTTGCAATTGCGTCAACAGCACTTCGGTTTGAGCCCGTAGCAGCGCCTGTTCGGCTTGGGTAGCGCCATTTTCTGCTTGCAATAAATCCAAGGTCGTCCGATCCCCCACTTGCCGGCCCAAACGGGTCGCATCAAGGCGAGCCATGCTGGCTTTCCATGCGGCTTGCATCGCCGACAACCGAGTAGGCGCCGTTTGCAATGACAACCACACCGCTTGAGTTTGCTGCAACACCTGATCACGCATGACCTCGTAATCTGCAGCGGCTTTCTCAGCGGCACTGACCGACTCATGCAACTTGGCACTGCGCCATCCGCCCGTGTACAAAGGCAGATTCATGCTGATGCCCACCATTTGTTGTTGTTGGGTTTGCGAGGAAGCGCCAAAATCACCCTTCCCACTCCAGCGTTCTCGCCCCGCCGAAGCCACCAGGTCGACACTTGTACCCCCACTGAGCTGGTGTTTTTTGACCTCTTGTTGCGCAACATCCCACTGGGCTTTTTGCAGCAACAGTCCCGTGTTGGATTGCCGCACTTGCTCTTGCACTTGCGCCAAAGAAGGCACGTTGGGCAAGGTCAACTCGGCTTTAGGTGTCAACACTTTCATCGCCTCTGCGCTCAACTTGGTGGATTGAGTCAATTCATGACGTGCCAACTGAACTTCGTGTTGTGCAGCCAGCAGTTGCACTTGCAAACCTGCCGCCCGCGCCATCGCCTCATGGGTATCGGTGACCGGTAAATCACCCAGTGCAAACCGATCGCGCACTTCGGTCAGCGAACGACTCACTGCGGCAAATTGATTTTGAAGAAGTTGCCACTGTCGTTCTGCCAGCAACAACTTGAAGTACCGTTGCGCTGTCAATTGCATGAATTGCTGCTGTGCCAGGTCGGCGCGCAACTCAGCCACGCTGGCGGCTTTTTGCAACTGCACTTGCTGGGCATCTCGTTCGGGGCTGTACAACGGCTGTTTGGCTTGCAAGCTCCAACGGGTTGAGTTGGCTGCATTGGCCGAGGTGGCAAAGTTGCCCGAACTGGGTCCGCCGCCCATAGAAAACTGGGCGCCTTGTGTGTTGGTGTCTGCCGACATCAAGCCGACATTGGCGTTGCCCATCAATACAGGCCGCCACAGCGATTTGGCCTGCGCTTCAAAGGCTTGAACCGACGAGCGGGTGGCCGAAACCACCTGCATTTGGGGATCATGCAGGCGAGCTTGCTCCCAAGTTTGCAACAAGTCCAGCGCATGGGCAGAAGGCATACACAGCAAGGCCAATGAGCACAGGCGGCTCAGCCGCTGGTAGGGCGTGAAAGTCAAACGCAACATAAAGAGCTCGTTGACTCAGCAGCCACGCTCAATGCCCAACTTGCTCAAGATGGTTTCCATCAAGCACCATTTTGAAAGGGCGCTTTGCAACAAGTTGGCGCCGACAAAAGCGGTGAATGCCAACCACCACTCGCTGACAAAGATCGGGCTCGAAGAAATGCCCAAAGCCAAGGACAGCAAGATGAAGGTGCCCGCCACCAAGCGAACGATTTGCCATGATTTCATGATGAACTCCTGAAGTAAAAAAAATCAATTTGCGAACTTTTTACGGTACGCCACAAAATACAACGTCGGAATGACCACCAAGGTCAAGACGGTCGAGACAAAGATGCCGAAGATCAGCGAGATTGCCAGGCCATTGAAGATGGGGTCATCCAAAATAAAGAAGGCACCGATCATGGCGGCCAGGCCGGTCAACATGATGGGCTGCGCGCGGGTAATGGCTGACTGAACAATGGCACGCTTGAAGTCCATACCACTTTGCACTTGCAGGTTGATGAAGTCCACCAGCAAGATGGAGTTGCGCACGATGATGCCCGCCAAGGCGATCATCCCGATCATGCTGGTAGCGGTGTACTGCGCGTGCAGCAAGGCATGGCCAGGCATGACACCAATGATCGTCAGCGGAATCGGGGCCATGATGATCAAAGGCGTGAGGTAGGAACCAAACTGCGCGACCACCAACAAATAAATCAAGATCAACCCCACGCCATAGGCGGCGCCCATGTCACGGAATGTCTCATAGGTCACTTGCCACTCGCCATCCCATTTGAGGGCATAGCCGCGCCAAGCGTCATCTGGCTGGCTGATGAAAAACTCTTCCACTTGACCACCGTCAGGCCCAGAGATTTTGGCGATATCCCCACGCATCTTGAACAGGCCATACAACGGACTGTCGACTTTGCCGGCCATGTCGGCATTGACAAAATTGACCGGTAACAAGTCTTTGTGAATCACCGGTTGCTCACGTAACGTGTCACTCACTGTGACCAGTTCACGGATCGGCACCACTTTGCCCGAGGCACTCTTCACGCCCAATTGCAACAAGGCACCCAAATCGCCATGCAAAGATTCTGGCAATTGAATCAAAGCAGGGACGGGATATTTGCTACCGTCATGCAAAGAGGTGACCGACTCACCCGTCAAACCCGCGTGCAAGGTACTCACAATGGCCTGCTGCGATACACCCAGCAATGCGGCCTTGCGGCGATCAACCAACAAAATTTTGCGCGGCGCATCGGCAATCGAACTGTCGTCAATGTCCACCACGCCTTCTGTTTTTTCGAAGACTGCACGCACGGCCTGAGCCACTTGGCGACGACCTTCGGCGTCAGGTCCGTAAATCTCGGCCACGATGGGCGACATCACCGGGGGACCTGGCGGCACTTCAACCACTTTCACATTGGCACCGTGACGACGACCAATCTCTTGCAAAGCTGGACGCACCCGGGTTGCAATGGCATGGCTCTTTTCACTGCGTTCTGACTTGCCGACCAAGTTGACCTGCAGATCGCCCAACTCACTGCCGGCGCGCAGGTAATACTGGCGCACCAAACCATTGAAGTTGATCGGTGCCGCGGTGCCCACATAGGCTTGGTAATGCGTGACCTCAGGCACGGTGGAGAGATGCCCACCCAACTCGCGCAAGACGGCGGCCGTTTTTTCAAGTGGCGTTCCAGCAGGCATGTCTACCACCACTTGAAACTCCGACTTGTCGTCGAAGGGCAGCATTTTGAGCATGACCAAGCCTGTGGCCGGCAGCACCAAAGAAAGCGCAATCAAACCAGCAATTCCCAGGCCCAAAAACTTGCGATTGCGCGATCCGTTTTGCGCGTGCAGCAAAGGCTGGAAAATCTTTTCAAACAAAGGCTCAAGTTTGGCGCTCAAACCTGTGTGCCCACCTTGAGCGTCGTGCGCATGCCCTGTTAAAGGCTTCATCCATTTACCCGAGAGCCAAGGCGTAATGACAAATGCAATAGCCAGTGACAACAGCATGCCCAAACTGGCGTTGATTGGGATGGGGCTCATGTAAGGCCCCATCAGGCCACTCACAAAGGCCATCGGCAACAAGGCGGCGATCACCGTTAACGTGGCCAAAATCGTAGGACCACCCACTTCGTCCACTGCCCCCGGAATGATTTCTCGGATGCTTTTACCGGGATACAACTGCTGATGGCGATGGATGTTTTCCACCACCACAATGGCATCGTCGACCAAAATGCCGATCGAAAAAATCAGCGCGAACAGGGACACACGGTTCAAAGTGAAGCCCCAAGCCCACGAAGCAAACAAGGTGGCGGTCAAAGTCAAAATCACGGCGACACCCACGATGGCAGCCTCTCGACGGCCCAAGGCCATGAACACCAGCGCCACCACAGAAGCTGTGGCGAACAACAGCTTTTGAATCAACTTTTGTGCTTTGGCGTTGGCAGTTTCGCCGTAATTGCGGGTCTCCACTACTTCGATGTCTTCGGGAATCACAGTGCCCTTGAGCTTCTCGACTCGGCTTTTCACACCGTTGGCCACGTCGATGGCGTTTTCACCAGATTTCTTGGTGATCGACAAGGTCACAGCGGCAAATTCTTCTCCGCCGTTTTGGCTGTTGTTGCCATGCCAGACATAGCGTTGCGCGGGCATCGGGCCATCGACCACGGTTGCCACATCTTTCATGAAAACCGGCTTGCCTTGGACAACTTGGACCACCAAGTCCGCAACATCAGTGGCCTGTGCCAAGTGGGGTCCAGCCTCAATGGCGATGCTCTTGTTGGCACTCAGAAGATCGCCCACCGGCATACCCAAATTGGCCGATTGCAAAGCCATTCGCAGGTCATGTACCGTGACGCCCGAACCACTCATGCGCTGTGGATCAATTTGCACGATGACCGCACGACGCGGCCCGCCAATGGTGACCACATCTCGCGTACCGGGAATGCGCTTGATATCAGCTTCCATGCTGTGTGCCACTCTCTCGAGATCAAATGCACTGACCTCTTGGGTACGCCCGTGCAATGTCAAGGACACAATCGGCACATCGTCAATGCCTTTGGGTTTGATCAGTGGTTCTGGCAAGCCTAAATTGCGTGGCATCCAGTCAGCGTTTTCTCGAATGGTGTCGTGCAGTTTGACCAGTGCTTCGGTACGCGGCACGCCCACCTTGAATTGCACCGTCATGATGGCTACGCCAGGACGCGAGACCGAGTACACATGCTCCACACCTGCGATTTTGGACAGCACTTGCTCGGCCGGAATGGCCACCATCTGTTCAACGTCCCGCACCGATGCACCCGGAAAAGGTGCGATCACGTTGGCCATGGTCACATTGATCTGCGGTTCTTCTTCACGCGGGGTCACCATCACCGCGAACACACCCAACAAAAATGCCACCAATGCCAACAAAGGCGTGATTTGTGCGCCCTGAAATGCCGCTGCAATACGGCCTGAAATTCCCATTTTTTGCTCACTCATGGTTTGGCTTTCAGAGTTTTTTGCTTAAGGTGGCCGGCTCGGTGACAACCTGCTCACCTTCACTCACGCCGGACAGCACTTCGACCGTCTGCCCCACACTGCGCCCTAAACGAACTTGACGCAAACGCGGCTTGCCTTGACCATCCAGCACATACACCCCAGTCATTTCTGCGCGCCGGACTATGGCGGAGGTCGGCAAGAAAACACGCCCCTCAGAGCTCTCATTGCCAGTTTTGCTGCCGGGCACCCAAACGCGAGCAAACATGCCGGGCACCAATCCCTCCGTGCCGGCAGGCAAGGCCAATCGAAGCTGTGTGGTGTGGGTCACGGGATCTACCGAGGGCAACAACTGAACGCTGGCGACATTCACAGGCGTGTGACCTGCGATCTCGTAGCGCACCGCTTGTAATTGGCTGCGCACGCCTGCCAACATCGACTGAGGCACTGCAGCACTGACACGCAAAGCAGAGGGATCATGCAGGGTGATCAAGGGTCGTCCTGGCATAGCCATGTCGCCCAAAGTGACGGGCACATCTGTCACGACGCCACTGAATGGGGCGCGTACGCTAAAAAATCCGGTCTGTGTTTGCGCTGCACGTGTTTGGGCTTGCTGCGCTTGCACTTGCGCCTGAGCGGCATCAAACTGGGCTTGCGCACGGTCCAGCGCGCCTTGGCTGATGTATTGTTTCTGGAACAGTTGTTTTTGTCGTTCAAGCTCTTTGCCTGCTACACGCAGATTGGCCTGAGCAGCCTCAAGCTGCGCCGTACTGCCCACCACATTTTGTTGTGCTGCACTGGCGTCGATGCGCAACAACTCTTGTCCCGACTTGACCCGGTCACCCGCTTTGACACTCAAGCTCACGATGGCCCCCGCCACCTGTGCCGACAAGCTGGCTTGACGAACCGCCTCAACGACGGCATCCAAACTGAGTTCTTGCAGGCCGGCTCCGTTGGTTTTTGCAGCCATGCTTTTGACTGCTTGCGCAGATGGCGTGTCAGCCGCCCAAGCAGGAGCCAGAGCCAGTACCGTAGCTGTTGTAGCCAAGGCCGAAGTCAAAATCCAGCGTCTGTTCATTGAAGTCTCTCCATCCAACGGTTATGTTTGGTTACTTAGTTATTTGCAAATTTAATCATTTGCGTATGTGCGCAATGATACAATATCAAACATGGCTAGTCAACCACTCCAAGGTGAACAGCATCCCTAAAATATGGTGAGGAGCCCCTGATGAAAGATTTACCCGCCAAAGCCCTCGAACAAATTGCGGCCTATTTCCAGGCACTTTCAGAGCCGACCCGTTTGAAAATTCTGAATTTATTGAGGGACACCGAGCACAGCGTGGGCGAACTGGCTCAGCTCTCGGACTATTCCGCCGCGAATGTTTCGCGCCATCTTTCTTATCTGGCTCAACACGGCATCGTGAGCCGCGAAAGCCGGGGGGCGAGTGTTTATTACAAAGTAGCAGATCCCTCAATTTATGCACTTTGTGATTTGGTTTGCGCCAACATTGCGCGGCAATACCAACAGACTTCTAGCGACAGAGCATTGTTTGCAGCGCCGTAAATAGGGGAGCTTGCCCTTAGGCAGGCTGGAGGTCGTCCCACGCTTTGAGTGCCTCGGCGGCATACATCAATGCCGGGCCTCCGCCCATGTACACACACACGGCCAACATTTCTTCCAACTCAGCGCGGGTGGCTTGGAGTTTGATCAAGGCTTTCACGTGAAAACCAATACACCCCGAGCACCGCTGCGTCACCCCAATGGCCAAGGCCATCAGTTCTTTGTGCTTGGTGCTCAGCGCGCCTTCAGCCATAGAGGCCTGCGCCAATTGACCAAACCCTTTCATGGCTTCGGGTTGGCCTTTTCGAAATAAAGCCAAACTTGATTGAATGTCTTGCATCAAGTCGGAATGGTTGAACGTGCTCATTTGGATCACCCTTCTTCTGAGTTAGTCAAAGATCACCGACAGAACAGCAGCCACGGCTGGTCCCCAAACGATCCTTCAAATTGAGTTTAAGCACAGCAAGCTTGGCAGGATTTGCGGTGGATCAATGCCAGCCCAATGCCGTCACGTTTTTGGGGCCAGACCAACAGGCTTTGCGGTGGCACAGCCTCTACGGGCCACTTCAGGAACAGTTTCTAACGGTCGCCTTGAAATCGCTTTTCGAGATCGTTCAGGGTGTGGCTTGAGAGGGCGGCTTCACCATAGGCCAGCCGCGCTGGGCCCACTCACTCATGCCACCGTTGACATAACGAATGTTGGTAAATCCTTGTTCTTGCAAAGCTTCTGTCACTGCCCGTGAACGATTTTGTGTGTTGCAGATCAACAAGACCGGCTGGTCCGCTTGTTTGGGGATTTCAGAAACACGCTGAGCGACTTGGCTCATGGGCAACAAAACCACACCTTGCGCAACACCCGAGGCGTGCTCTTGCGCTTCACGAATGTCAATCATCAAAGCCTTGCCGGCCTCGTGTTCCGCGCGGGCTTGGTCCAAAGAAACGCTGGACACACTGGCTTCGGAACTGCAGGCTAGCAGCAACACCGTCAAACACACCAAACCCATCCAGCGCAGGTCAAAAATTCGTTTTATCAACATCGGTAGAAGCTTTCGTTCAATTAATTAAGTAATCGCAAATATATACTCTCTTGATGAGCACGTTTTCTAATCCCCAAGACACTTGGAACCAACGGTTTGCGACTGACCACTATGTGTTTGGTGAGTCGCCCAATGCCTATCTGCAATCTCAAGCCACCCATTTGGTACCCGGCCATGCGCTAGCTGTAGCCGATGGCGAGGGTCGCAACGGGGTTTGGCTGGCAGAAAAAGGTTTGGCGGTGGATGCGTTTGATTTTTCGGAAAACGCCATTCGCAAAGCCAAGGTCTTGGCGCAAGCTCGGCAGGTTCAGGTGAATTTTTCTGTCAGTGATTGGCAATCTTTTCACTGGAAAGAGGCCCATTACGACAATGTGGTGGGCATCTTTTTCCAGTTTGCCAATGCCGCAGATCGTCAACACATTTTTGCCCGCATGGACGCCAGTCTGAAACCTGGTGGCACTTTGTTGATTCAGGGTTACACCCCACGACAACTTGACTTCAACACAGGTGGCCCCGGCAAACTGGAACATCTGTATGACGAAGCTTTGGTCATGCAGGCTTTTGGACACTACGACATTTTGGACTTGCGCACTTATGAGGCAGAGCTGTCGGAAGGTACCGGGCACAAGGGCCTGTCGGGCCTGTTGGGCTTGACAGCGCGCAAGAAAAAATAAGCGCACGGGTCGCTGACCTGAAATGCCGGTTTGATTTACATCAAGGCGAACGCGCAACGCATTTTTAAAATTCTCTTCCATCCCCGTGGTGGAGGGTGCTATTTAATTTTGCGAGAAATATTATGAAAAAAATCGTTGCCTGCGTGCTGAGCTTGGTCTTGTCCAGTGTGGCCTTTGGACAAGCCGCCAACCTGGCGGTGGGCACGCCTTTGAACATCATTGACAGCCAAAAATCAGTGACGGTCAATACGGCCAAAGGACCCATCACCATCACCCGCACCATGACGGCTTGTGCCAAAAACGGCGGCAACTTACAGCCACTGATTCCTGTGCCAGGCGTACATCCGGTTGGTGAAATCGAAATCCTTGACGCCCTGAGTGACCGTAACGCCATCGTGCTGGACATGCGCGACACCAACGACCGCGTGAAAGGCACCATCCCCGGATCCGTGGGCATTCCTTACACCGAAGTTGCTGCGCGCCTGAATGAGCTGGGTTGCAAAAAGACGGGTAGCCAGTGGAACTGCGAGTCGGCCAAAAAGGTCTATGCCTTTTGCAACGGCCCCGTATGTCCGCAAAGCCCGATGGCCATCCGAGCCATGACCCGCGACGGCTTTCCAGCAGACAAGATTTATTACTACCGCGGCGGCATGTTGGATTGGGATGCCTTGGGGCTGACCAGCGTCAAGGATGAGTTCTGACACCCAAAGCCACAACGAAACCTCAACGCAAAAGCAAGGCTTCGTTGGTGATTTCGTAACGCCGGCCTTGTTTGTCGCACGGCTTCAGCGCACCGTCTCGCACCAAACCGCTGATCTCACGGCTGACGGTTTCAAGTTTGATGTCGAGCATGGCACCCATGTCGTCGCGCGCAAAAAATGAAGTGAAGCTTGGCTGCTCGGGGTCGCGCATTTTCAGGGCCAAGGCAGCCACTCGCTGTCGGGCCGAGCCAAAGTTCAAGTCGGCCAACCAGTCATCAGCATCCTTCAAGGCTTGCTGCCACTTTTGCATGAGCCGCTTGTGCAGCCTCGGTGAATTGGACGACAAATGGTGCAACACCGACAAGGGGATGCGGCAAACTTGCGTATCGACCAAGGCAATAGCCTCTGTGTCATAGCGGGCGTTGGCCAAAGCTTCCAATCCGGCGACATCGCCGGGGCGTAGCACACGCACAATGCGTTCGCGACCATCGGCGGTAGCACGCACCAACTTGATCATGCCCTTACGCAAAGTGAAAACGCCCAATGCAGTTTCGCCCTCGGTATACAAGGGGACATCGGCGGTGAACATCATGTCATCAATGGGCGTGTGGATTTCGCCGAAATCTTGCTCATTCAGATCAGCAAAAAGCACCATCTCGCGAATACCGCAATTACGGCAGTCAGAGGTGCCTTTCCAGGCCGATTCAACCTTGATGGGGATCATGAAAATAATTTAGCATACTGACCGTGCTACTGGCTGTCACCCGTTTGCATCCTCAAAGTGCTTTGCGTCCTTGCGCCAGACGCTCCTCAAGATAGGGACCATAAAAGTCCGGCAAATAAGCCCCCTCCATGCGCTCTGCAACCTCTTTGCCGCCGGGGCCAAAAAACAGCAAAGTGGGCGTAATGGAGACTTTCCACAGGCGTGTCAGTTGGTCGTGCGTGGTGAGCTTGCCGGCAAAGTCGAGCACCGGCTGGTTTTGGCGCATGTCCACTTGAACAATCACCGTCCCGCTTTTTTGCATTGGAGATAGATGGCTTTGCCGAGCTTGGCGGCAAAACACACACCCCTCTAGACTCACCATGACGATCAAGGGCTGTTTGTTCTTGACGGCTCGGGCGAGTTCATCGGGCAGCGACTGGGCAGTAGGCAAGTTGGCGGCAGCCGGCTGCGCATGCAAAAGTCCGCCGCCGAGAGAGGCGCCCGCCAGCAAGAGCCACTCGCGACGACGCCAAGCTTGAGGGGAAAAGTCAGTCGGGATCACAACCATGAATCAAGAACAGTGGACAATAGCGGGTTTTGTGCTGGCGAGTCGAGTCTTTTGACCTGCTGCTGAATATAAGAAATCAATGAATTATTGGAGAAATCCATGAATCTCGCAAGCTTGATTGAAACTTGGGGCGACTCCAACATGCTGCTCATGGCAGGCGCATTGGTCGGTTTCATCTTTGGATTTGCGGCGCAACGTACCCGATTCTGTGCCCGCGCCGCCGTGATTGAATGTTGCGAAGGCCAAGCCGGTGATCGTTTTAGCGTGTGGTGGCTCGCCTTTGGCGCCTGTTTGGTGGGTGTACAAGTGTTGGTCTTGGCCGGCTGGCTAAAGCCTGCAGATGCCCGTTACATTGCGCCAGTCGGCAGTATTTCAGGTGCCGTGTTGGGCGGCTTGTTTTTTGGGGCAGGCATGATCCTCACCCGAGGCTGCGCCAGCCGATTGCTGATCTTGTCGGCCAACGGCAATTTGCGCGCTTTGCTGTCCGGTTTGGTGTTCGCCGTGATTGTGCAGGCGACCATTGCCGGATGGTTGGCCCCCATTCGACTGGGCATGGCCGCATGGTGGACCGTGGACGGAGGACCCTCGCGCGACTTGCTACAGATTACCGGGATCGGCCCTAATGGCGGACTGGTGTTGGCCCTGCTGGCCTTGGGCACCGGGTTTTTCTTTTTCTTCAAAACCCATCCTCGTCGCTGGGCCTTGGCACTGGGCTCAATCGTGGCTGGCTTGAGCATTGCACTGGGCTGGGGCCTGACACAGGCCATTGCCTCTCAGTCTTTTGAAGCCGTACAAATTCAGAGTTTGAGTTTCAGCAGTGGATCGGCTGAAATGCTCATGCGGGCCCTGTCCAGTAGCACCTCACCCAGCCTTGGTTTTGATGCGGGCTTGCTGCCCGCTACATTCTTGGGTTCATTAGTGGGCGCCTTGGTCGGAGGTGACTTCAAGTTTGAGGGTTTCAAGACCGAGAACAAACTGGGTCATTACTTGCTTGGCGCAGTGCTGATGGGCTTTGGCGCCGTCTTGGCGGGCGGCTGCACTGTTGGGGCCGGCATGACAGGCGGCTCTTTGTTTTCACTCACTGCTTGGTTGACATTGATCGCCATTTGGCTGGGTGCAGGCATGGCTTGGCGTATTAACCGCCACATGGGCTGGCCCATCTGACCCTCCCAACCCTTGATGCGCATCAATTGCGCACTCGGTTTTCAAGCTTACATTTCATATCAGTTACGACTGATATGAATGGAGCAGCTTATGGCCATGGCGCAATGGTTAGAAACTTATGGGCAAGGAACCGTCCTGGCGGTTGGCGGGGGACTGATCGGTTTATCCTTCGGATTTTTAGCGCAACGCTCTCGATTTTGTTTACGCGCAGCCGTCATTGAATTCTGGCATCGCCAATTTGGTGAAAAATTGTCGGTGTGGCTGCTGGCATTTGCCTCGGCGGTTATCGGCGTGCAATTGATGGTGTTGATGGGCTGGCTGGACACCAGCAGTGCACGACAAATTTCGGCCAAAGGGAGCTTGTCCGGCGCATTGATTGGCGGCCTGCTGTTTGGCGTGGGCATGGTCATGACGCGCGGCTGCGCCAGCCGCTTGTTGGTGCTGTCGGCCAACGGCAATTTGAGGGCATTGCTCTCTGGTTTGATCTTTGCAGTCACGGCGCAAGCTTCTTTAGGTGGGGCCTTATCGCCCTTGCGCACCATCATCAGCAGTTGGTGGACCGTTGAAGGGGGTGCCTCGCGGGACTTGTTGGCGGTGATGGGCTTGGGGCACTGGGCTGGATTGGCGATGGGTGGCATCTGGTTGCTTGCCGCCTTGTTTTTTGCGCTTCGCAGCCCCCAACGCAGCGCGTGGATGTGGCTGGGCGGCATTGGCTCCGGTTTGGCGGTGGCTGCCGCGTGGGGCTTTAGCCAGTGGGTGGCCGCAGAGTCATTTGACGCCGTTCAAATTCAAGGACTGACTTTCAGCGGCCCCTCCGCCGAATGGCTGATGCGGGTCTTGCATTGGCCAGCCCCTGCGGTGGGCTTCGACTTTGGGCTCATGCCCGGCGTGTTCATCGGCTCTTTGATAGGTGCGCTCATCGGCCGCGACTGGAAGCTTGAAGGCTTTACCGACGGCTACAGCATGCGTCGCTACATCGGGGGTGCAGTCTTGATGGGTTTTGGCTCGATGCTGGCAGGCGGCTGCGCCGTGGGTGCTGGCGTCACCGGCGGCGCCATATTTGCCCTGACCGCCTGGCTCAGCTTGGTCGGTATGTGGCTAGGCGCAGGCCTGACCGACCGTTGGCTCGACGGTGGGGTTTCTTTGGTGACGGCTGTTGTACCTGCCGAGGGCTTCAAACGGCCTTGAAGGTCCTGCTCATTTACCGCTCAAGTACTCGGCCACAGCGGCCATTTCAAGCGCTGACATTTTGCTGGCGATGGCGTGCATCACCGCATTGTCGTTGGTTCGTTCACGTTGGTTAAATTGCTTGAGCTGGGTCTCGGTGTACACGGCATATTGCCCCGCCAGACGTGGCAAGGCGGTGGTGCCTTTGGCCTCCGCGCCGTGGCAACTGGCGCAGGCCGCCAAGCCACTGAATTTGTTGCCATTGTGATAAATGTATTTGCCTACCGCCGCTAGACCAGCATCTTTGGGTGGCTCGACATCGACCGTCTTTTTCTCAAAAAACTTGCCCAACGCCACCATTTCATCTGGGGTCAACTTGGCCACCATGTCGGCCATGGCCGTGCTTTTGCGTTTACCCGACTTGAAGTTTTCCAACTGCTTGGCGGTGTATTCCCAATGCTGGCCGGCTAAGCGAGGGAAAACTTCACTGGAAGACTCCCCCTCTGCGCCGTGACACACAAAACATACACCGCCCACGATTTTCTTGGCGCGTGCTTCGTCGGCCTGGGCCATCGCCGAAGTGGCAACCCCGGTGGTGCACAGCGCCAGTGCCAAAGAGGCCCAAAAAATGGGCTTGGTCCATGTGTTCATAAGCACTCCTCAAAAAAGCACGCACCACCGCTTATGGGCCTGCGAGAAACATAAAAACTGTCGTAAAAAAACGCCGCTGGCCCAAGGACCGCGGCGTTGTTGAGGTGGGACTTCAAGCCAGTGTATCGGCCCAAATGTTGCGTGCCCAAGCCAATGCGTAACGTCCCTCAAGCTCGTTGGCAGCGCTTGACACACCGCCCGATCCTGGCACGGTCAACATGGTCTTTTTCTCGGCATCGTAGCGGTGAACGCTGGCCACGTGGACCACATCTTCCGAGCTGACAAAGCTGTAGCAGGTGTTGTTGTAGATGGGCATCGGATTCACTTCTTTGCCCATCAGCAAAGCCACCACGGCAGCGGCACAGGTTTTACCGTGCTGGTTGGCCATGTGCCCCGACTTGGGCATGCCAGGCGCGATTTGGATCGAGTCGCCCAGCACGTGGACATTTTTGGCCGCCTTGGACTCAAAGGTCAGGAAGTCAACTTCGCACCAGCGCTTGTTGGCGGTCGCCAAACCTGCGTTGACCGCGATGTCGCCAGCACGCATATTGGGAATCACGTTCAAGACACTGGCCTTGATGTCGTCGTTGAACTCAAACTTCAAAGTGTTGGTGGCCGCATCAACATCGGTCACATTGTGTTTATTGCGGTATTCGATGATGCCCTTGTAACGCTCAGCCCAAGCTTTTTTGAACAATGGACCTTTGGAGGTGACATCTTCGTTGGCATCCAAGATCAGCACTTTGCTTTTTGGTTTGGCTTTTGTGAAGTACTCGGCAACTTGGCAAGCGCGCTCGTAAGGGCCGGGAGGGCAACGGTAAGGGGCCAATGGAATCGACATGGCAAACACACCACCATCGGGCATGGCTTCGAGTTGTTTGCGCAGCGTAGCGGTTTGCTCGCCTGCTTTCCAAGCGTGCATGACTTTTTCTTTGGCGCCCGCCTTGTTCATACCGGGCAACGATTCCCACATGAAGTCAACACCGGGCGAAACAATCAAACGGTCATACGACAGCTCGGTGCCACCGGCCAGCTTGACGATGCGTTTATCTGCATCGATGCTGTTGACGCGGTCTTTGACAATGTTGACACCGTGACGCTTGGTTAGGTTGTCATAGGGCGTGGTGATATCGGCAAGCGTCTTACTGCCACCAATCACCAAGTTAGAGATGGGGCAAGAAATAAAGGACGAATTGGGCTCGACCAGTGTGACTTGGATTTTTTGCTCAGACCAAAGACGCAGGTATTTGGCTGCCGTAGCGCCGGAATAACCACCGCCGATGACCACGACTTTGGGGCCACTTCCGCTACCGGTAGTGGCACAACCCGAAACCAAGCCCATGGCGCCTAAAGCGGAGCCGGTCTGCAAAAATTGACGACGTTGCATGGCAGTTTTCCTTATTTTTTCTGTGCGGCAAAGTAAGCAGCAATCGCAACGATTTGCTCGTCGGAATAGCCCTTGGACAGTTGGTGCATGATGGTGGCGGGCTTGCGACCGGCTTTGAAATCCAGCATTTTCTTGACCATGTCGTCCTTGTTAGCGCCAGCCAGTGACTCCATGCCGGGTTGAGCACGGCCGTCGGTGCCGTGACAGGCCGCGCAAGAAGCAGCCCAACTGCGGACATGCAATGGATCGACCTGGGCTTGCGTCAAGCCGGACAAGGCCAGCAAAGCAGCCGCTGTCAAAGTGTGTTGAATCTTCATGGTTTTTCCTCAGTAAACAGGTTATGCGCTGAACAAACTGACCGCTCAGGGGCGCAGATAAACAAATTTTTCGTTGGCCTGCAATTTGGCCACCTCGGCAACACCCGACGGCACCACCTTGGTCTCCATCAGGAGTTTGTCTGGGGAGATTTTCCGAGAAACCAAGGTGTTGTTGCAGACCCGAAATTCCACGCCTTTGGAGGCCAGATCGCTGACGCTGCCAGAAAAAGGCTGGTCCATTTGGTTGGTTGCACCGTCCAACAAAAAGTCGATGCCCAAGCCATGGGTCACGACAACAATTTTGGCCGTGGGGTCGGCAGCTAGGTGGTTCCGAATGTTGCCTATAGCTCGAGACGCTTGTGGGATGCCTTCGCTCAAGTGGTAAACCACCTTGATTTCAGCCCAGGACAATGCACAGGCTAACAAGCCGCTGATTAACAGTACCGCTCTTTTCATTCGTGACTCCTTATGTATGGATATTAGCTTGAACCGCGTCGGTCAGATGCCCGTGAAAACCCGGCTCCAAACTGACGCAAATCTTTCATTCGGAGTCGCTGGCAATTTGTACACACACAGCTCGGCAGAGGGTAACCACGCGGTCATTGACGATGCGGTAATAAATTTGCACTCCCTCGCGCCGCTTGCCCACCACCCCTGACTGGTAGAGGGTGTTCAGGTGTTGGGACATGTTGGGCTGGGTGGTGTCAATTTCGGCCAACAACTCACCCACGTTTTTCTCACCATTGCACAGCGCGCTGATGATGCGCAGGCGCATGGGCGCCGACATGACACGAAACACCTCCGCGGCTTTTTCAAAGACCTCTTCAGATTCGGTCAAGACGTTGTCGTCAACTGGAACATTTTTGCGCATGGTGAGCTCTTCAAATTTTTTTTGCTGCACGATTGTGCGGCAAAAGTTCAAGGCGGAAATGACAAGGGCACTGAAAAACGGGGGCCTTGAGAATCACTGCCGAATTAACTCAGAAATGGACTCATTGTGTCCATTTTTAGAGAAGTTTCAAACCATAGAAAGGTTCTATGCTTATGCCTCAAACCCATAAGTCACAGGCCGCACAAAGCCAGCAATACATGGTTGCTGTCGGCACCCATGGCCTCGCCATCTTGGCTAATATGCGCGGATGAATGCACAGCACACCTACAGACACCGACTTTTTTTGATCCTGGAGCTCAAAAGCCACCGGGATGAAAAAGCCGCGTGGGTTTTTTCTTGGGTTTTGACTTTGATGGTGTTGTGCAATGTGGTGGCCGTGATTTTAGAGTCGGTTCCCAGTTTTGAAGCCCAGCACCACCGCTCATTGGCTTGGTTTGATGCCGCCTCGATCGTCTTTTTCAGCATCGAATACCTGCTGCGCATTTGGACCGCTGCCGAAAAATCGCACCCCCTGCACCAGAGCGCTACCCGACGCCGGTTGCGCTATGTGCTGAGCTTTCATGGCTTGGTGGATGTGTTGGCGATCTTGCCTTTTTTCCTTCAGTCGCTGTTCCCTGGCCTGGACTTGCGCTTTTTGCGTCTGCTGCGCGTCATGCGCATCTTGAAGTTGTCGCATTTTTCAACCGCGTTAGAGGACCTGTTGGCCTCAATCTACGCCGAGAGAGATGCGTTCATTTCCGCGCTGTACCTGCTGGCCTTGTCGATCCTGATCACCGCCTGTTTGATGTACTACGCCGAGCACGCCTTGCAGCCTGACAAATTTGGCACGATCCCTGATGCCATGTGGTGGTCCATCATCACCATCACCACCGTCGGCTATGGCGATGCGGCCCCCATTTCGGCATGGGGCAAAGTGATTGGTGCCTTCACGGCACTGTCGGGCGTGTTCACCGTCGCGTTGCTCACGGGTATCGTCGCATCGGCATTTGCCACCCGTGTCAGAACGCAAGAAATTGAATTCACCACTGAAGTAGAAGAAGTGCTGAAAGACGGCCACCTGAGCGCCAAAGAACGGCGCACCATCGAGCATTTGCGCCAAGAATTCAGCCTCACCGAAGACCACGCGCGGGCCATCGTTCGACAAATCATTGAAGAAAAATCGCTGCGCGAACGGCAGCCTTGATGCTTCACTGCGGGGTATCAGCGGCAAATGGCCATGAACCCGAGACCCGCGATGAGGACTGTTCAGCTTTTGGGTTGGCGCAACGTGGTGCTCAACAAGATCACCGGAATCAACCCCACCAGCACCAGTGCCAACGAGGGCAACGCCGCTTCGCCCAAGCGCTCATCACGCGCCAACTGATAAGCCACCACGGCCAGCGTGTCGCTGTTGAAAGGTCGCAGCACCATGGTGGCCGGCAATTCCTTCATCACATCCACAAAAACCAACAACAAAGCCGCCACCGTTGTGCGCTTGAGCAAGGGGGCATGCACACGGCGCATCAAGCCCCAACCGGTCACGCCCAACATGCGCGCCGAGTCGTCCAAGCTGACTGGAATGCGCGCATAGCCGCTTTGCACCGACTGCAAAGCCACAGCACAAAACCGCACCAAATAAGCCCAAACCAAGCCCAATGAAGTGGCGGTAATCCAAGCGCCAGCCGAGGAGGCAGGCCACGTTTGCTGCAGCCAGCCCACGGGCAAGAGCAAGCCCACCACCACCACAGCGCCAGGAATGGCATAGCCCAAGCCGACCAACTGAATGGCCCCTTGGCTGATGCGGTCAGCCCGGGTGCGCACACTGAAAGCCAAGGTGAGTGCGACCCCCACGGCCAGCAAGGCCGTGATACCGCCCAAGCGCAAGCTGGTCAAGGCCCACTGGCCAAACCGCTCCCAAGGGATATCGGTGGGCTCCGCCATCATGGCCCGCAACATGATGAGCACGGGCAATACAAAGCCCAACAGCACGGGCAGGCCGCACACGGTCCAGGCCAGCACGCGATGAGCCCCCGTCAATTGAACGGGCTGGGCTTCTGCCGAGCCCTGTCTGGAGCCACGACCTTGGTTGAAGCGCATGCGTTTTTGCGCACGCTGCTCCAATTGCAACAAGAGCACCACCACCGCCAGCAACACAGTGGCCAGTTGGGCCGCAGCGATGCGGTTGTCCATCGACAACCACGCTTTGTAAATGCCTGCAGTGAAGGTCTGAATGCCAAAGTAACTGGACACCCCGAAGTCCGCCAAAGTTTCCATCAGGGCCAAGGCCACGCCAGCTGCCACGGCAGGACGCGCCAAAGGCAAGGCAATTTCACGAATGCGCCGTGACAAAGGGGCTCCGAGCAAACGGGCCGCCTCCATCAGGCCAGAGGCCCGCTCGACCAATGCGGTGCGGGCCAGCAAGTACACATAAGGGTAAAGCGACAGGGTGAACACCAGCGCGGCGCCCCAAACGCTGCGCACATCGGGCAAGAGACGCCCTTGCCAACCCATCGTTTCACGCAAAGCCACCTGCAGTGGGCCGCTGAACTGCAAAAAGTCGGTATAGGCATAGGCCACCACGTAAGCCGGCATGGCCAGCGGCAACAGCAGCAACCACTCAAAAAGCCCCCGGCCGGGAAAATCAAACAGCGTGACCAATGCCGCTGTGGCCAAACCGATCACCGTCACGCCCACCGCCACCATGAGGCAAAGCGCCAGCGACGTCAGCGCGTAATCGGGCAGCACGGTGCTGGCCATCTCACGCAATATTTGAGCGCTTTGCCCACTCCATTGCAGCCACGAAGCCAGCACGGCCAGCACCGGCAAGGCCAAAGCCAATGCCAACAAGGCGAACAACAAGGAAGAAAGGCCCGACCAACGGCGGGCCAAAGTGGCAAGCATCAAAGATCTGGGGTCAAAAAGGTCATGGCTTATTGTAGGAGCCTGCCCTCTGGCCCCTGAGATACCAGGGCCGGGTGATTCGTCTGGGACTGGCCCATGCACTGAAGGCGGAAATTGCAACCTGCCTACAATCAAGCCCATGTTTCTCGAGCTTCGACAACTGGACATTCAGTACCCCGGCAACCCCACCCCTGCAGTGCGCGGGGTGAATTTGGGCTTGCGTGCGGGTGACATTGGCGTCTTGATCGGACCCTCGGGCTGCGGCAAAACCACCCTGCTGCGCGCAGTGGCGGGACTTGAGCCCGTCTCTGGCGGCAAAATTTTGTTGTCTGACCGCACCGTCAGCGAGTTGGGCCATACCGAGCCGGCCGAGCGGCGGCGCATTGGCATGGTGTTCCAAGACTACGCGCTGTTTCCACACCTGGATGTCGCCAGCAACGTGGGCTTTGGCGTGCAGCACTTGAACAAAGCAGCGCGCCAGCAGCGCATCGCCGAGGTGTTGGATTTGGTGGGCCTTTCGGGGTCTGACAAACGCTACCCCCATGAATTGTCAGGGGGGCAGCAACAACGCGTGGCGCTGGCCCGAGCCTTGGCGCCCAAACCCGACTTGTTGCTGTTGGACGAACCGTTCTCTAACTTGGACATTGACTTGCGTGAGCGGCTGGCCCATGAGGTGCGCAACATTTTGAAAGCCGCCAAAGCCACCGCCTTGTTGGTGACGCACGATCAGCTCGAGGCTTTCGCCATTGGCGATGTCATCGGGGTCATGAACGAGGGCCAGTTGCACCAATGGGACGACGCCTACAGCCTGTACCACCGCCCCGCAACCCGCTTTGTGGCGGACTTCATTGGACATGGCGTTTTCACGCCTGCCACCTTGCGCGAAGTGAACGGCCAGGTGATGGTGGACACCCCGGTGGGCACCTTGAGCGATGTTTCTGAATGCCCTTTGCCTTGCGCTTTTGAAGGCGGGCAGTGCGATGTGCTGTTGCGGGCGGACGACATCGTGCACGACGACGATGCGCCGGTGAAAGCCGAGATCATTCGCAAAGCATTTCGGGGCTCAGAATTTTTGTACACCCTGCGACTGGCCAGCGGCGATTTGCTGATGGCCCATGTGCCCAGCCACCACGACCACAAGTTGGGCGAGTGGATCGGCATTCGCGCCGAGGTTGACCACGTGGTGACTTTCAACCGCGCTTGCCCAATGAACAACCGCGAGCTTTGTCAGATGCCGTGTGCCAAAGCCGAGGCTTGTGAACACACCGACCCGCAGTACCAGCCCCAAACACAACCGGTCAAACTCATCTGACCACTGGCGGCGTCTGCCGCAAATCTCTAGCCCGCCCTCGCGCTTCAGAGCGCCCTGACATGGCTTGGCTGGCATTTACAAAATACGCATTGCACCCCATGATGAACAAAAGAATACAAAATAATTCATGGAGGCAGCATGCAACACCCGACCGGCGACCCACCCAAATTGGGGACCCTTGAAGATGCGCCCGTGGTGCATTGGGTTCAGCAACTGCTGGAGCAAGCGGTCAGCCTGAAGGCTTCCGATTTGCACTTTGAACCCTACGAGCACCTGTACCGGGTGCGCATGCGCATCGATGGCGAGTTGCGCGAAATGGCCAGCCCGCCCATGGCACTGAAAGACCGGCTGGCTTCTCGCATCAAAGTGCTGTCGCGCCTGGACATTGCCGAAAAAAGAATCCCACAAGATGGCCGCATGAAACTCTTGCTCGCCAGCGGGCGAGAACTCGATTTGCGGGTCAGCACCTTGCCCACCTTGTTTGGCGAAAAATTGGTGATCCGCATCTTGGACTCGGCTCAAGCCCAATTGGACCTGACCCGCTTGGGGTATGAGCCGCAAGATCTCGAACGATTGATCGAAGCCATTCGCCGGCCCCATGGCATGGTGCTGATGACCGGGCCCACCGGCTCGGGCAAAACGCAGTCGCTCTATGCCTGCCTGAACTTGTTGAACACGGCAGAGCTGAACATTGCCACCGTCGAAGACCCCTGCGAAATTCAATTGCACGGCATCAACCAAGTGAATGTGCAAGGCAAACCAGGCTTGACTTTTGCGATTGCGCTGCGGGCCTTTTTGCGCCAAGACCCGGATGTGTTGATGGTGGGTGAGGTGCGCGATTTAGAGACCGCCAACATCGCCATTCAGGCGGCACAAACGGGGCATCTGGTGTTGTCGACCTTGCACACCAACGACGCGCCCAGCACTTTGGTGCGCTTGCGCAACATGGGCACGGCGTCTTACAACATTGCCGCCAGCGTGAGCCTGATCACCGCCCAGCGTTTGCTGCGCTGTCTGTGCCCTTTGTGCAAAGCAACGGTGGATTTGCCCTTGGCCGCATGGCTGCAAGCGGGTCTGCCGGAGGGCGTTATTGCAGCCGCCAGCGCCCCGGCGTTTGTGCCGATGGGGTGCGCGCATTGCCATAAAGGTTTTTTGGGGCGCACGGGTATTTTTCAGGTCATGCCCGTGAGCCCAGCCATGCAACAGCTGATCTTGCAAGAGGCGGGACAACAAACTTTGGCTGAACTGGCCCAGCGCGAAGGCGTGGGTACCTTGCGCCAAGCGGGTTTACAAAAAGTGTTGCAAGGCATCACCTCCATGAACGAGGTTTTAGCCAATACCAATACCCATAGCCATACCCACAGCCATAACTACACCCACAACCACAGCCCTGGCCTTACACCTTCTCAGACCCAGCGCCAGTCACAGCCTCACTTCGGCACATGAGCAAGCCCGCACACCGTGGCGCCACACCGACATTTGCATGGCAAGGTCTGGATGATCAGGGTCGCCCGATTCAAGGCCGCTTGCAAGCCCAAGCGGCCGGTTTAGCCCGTGCCCAACTGCGCCAGCAAGGGGTCTATCGCATCCGACTGCAACGATTGTGGTGGGATCGACCCCAACCCATTCGCCCCGCAGAGCTGTCGCTCATGACGCGCCAGTTGTCCGCCCTGTTGCAGGCCGGCATTCCGTTGCTGCAATCACTCGACATGCTGTCGCGCAGTTTGCCTTCACAGTCGCTGGTGAACATCATGCAACAGGTGCACCTTGACGTCGCGTCAGGCAGCGCCTTGCATGCGGCGCTGGCTCAGCACCCCGGCGTCTTCAGTGGGCTCTACACCAGCATGGTGCAAGCCGGTGAGTCAGCGGGCATTTTGGACACCATGATGGCGCGACTCGCCCACACCTTGGAAAAAAATGAAAGCCTGCGTTCGCGTGTTCGTTCTGCATTGATGTACCCCGCGGCAGTGATGGGCGTGGCGTTGGGTGTGTTGGCCTTGATCTTGGTTTTTGTCGTGCCCGTTTTTGAAGAAGTTTTCAAATCATTCGGCGCCGAATTGCCTTGGCCAACCCAAATGGTGGTGGCCTTCAGCGAGGGCTTGAGCCGCTATGGTCCGTCCGCTTTCTGCGTTCTGTTGCTGCTGAGCCTGTGGCTTTGGCAAGCACCGCCTGAACGGCGTGCTGACCTCTTTGCAGCACGAGACCGTTGGCTGATCAGACTGCCCATATTGGGGCCCCTCATCGGCACAGCCGCAGTGACGCGATGGGCACAAACCTTGTCGGCCTTGTTGGCCGCGGGTGTCCCGCTCGAAGAGGCTTTGCAGCCAGTTGCACAAGCTTGCAACCACGCAGACTACGCCCAAATGACGCTGCAGTTACAGCGTCAGGTGGCACAAGGCAGCCGCTTGAGCGAGGGCATGGCCAGCAGCGGCCTTTTTCCTGCCATGGTGGTTCAACTGTGTGCCACAGGCGAAGAAACCGGGTCTTTAGAGCATTTGTTGGACCGCGCAGGAGGATTGATGCAGACCGAGTTGGATGACCGGGTGAATGGCTTGGCCGGATTGCTTGAGCCCTTGATCATTGTGCTGCTGGGTGGCCTGATTGGCGGTATTCTTGTGGCCATGTATTTGCCTATTTTTAGACTCGGTCAGGTGTTCTGAGATGACCCCTGATTGGTTTTTTGGAGCCGCCGCCGCAGTGCTGGGTCTGGCCGTGGGCAGTTTTTTGAATGTGGTCATTTATCGCCTGCCCAAAATGATTGAGCGGCAGTGGGCACAAAGTGCTGACCAGGGCACAGCTTCACCCCAAGGCGAAGCAGCAAAGCCTTTCAACATCGCCACACCCGGCTCGCACTGCCCGCATTGTGGGCACGATTTGGCTTGGGCAGAAAAAATTCCGATGATCAGTTTTTTGGCGCTCAAGGGGCGCTGCCGCCACTGCGAATCGCCCATTGGTTGGCGCTACCCGGTGATCGAGTTGTTGACGGCCGGGCTGTTTGTATGGAGCTATGCCACCCACGGCCTGACGCCCGCCGCGTTGGCTTGGGCCGGATTTGCCGCCACTTTGTTGACGCTGGCCGCCATTGATGCCAACACCACCTTGTTGCCCGATGCCTTGACGCAACCCTTGGTGTGGGCGGGGTTGCTGGTGGCCAGTTGGGGCATCGGCCGGGTGGATTTGAGCACTGCCTTGTGGGGCGCTGTGGGCGGGTATTTGGCCCTGTGGTCGGTGTATTGGTTGTTCAAGGGGCTCACTGGCAAAGAGGGTATGGGTCAGGGAGATTTCAAACTCTTAGCCGCGTTGGGCGCCTGGCTGGGCTGGCCCAGCCTGCTGTCCTTGGTCTTGATCGCCTCCCTCACCGGTATCGCCGGGGGGTTGTGGCTGCGCATGCAAAACCGCCTGTCTGAAGACGGCTATATTCCGTTTGGTCCTTTTTTGGCTTTGGCAGGTCTGTGGGTCATGGCCTTTGGCCCCCTGCCCCTTTTGCCTCTTTAACCCATGAGCAATCAGCGAATCTGGCGCATCGGCCTCACCGGTGGCATTGGCAGCGGCAAGAGCACCGTGGCCGGCATGTTGGCCGCCCGCGGCGCTGCCGTGATCGACGCCGATGCCATTTCGCGCAGCCTGACTGCTGCTGGGGGACGGGCAATCACGCCGATTGCCCAAGTTTTTGGGCCGCACATGATCGATGCCCAAGGCGCACTCAACCGCCAAGCCATGCGGGAAGAGGTTTTTAAGAATCCAGACTCCAAAAAAAAGCTGGAAGCCATCGTTCATCCCTTGGTGAGCCAGATCACCCAAGAGCAAGCCCAAGCCGCGATTCATGCGGGCCGAACCGTGTTGGTGTTTGATGTGCCCTTGCTGGTGGAGTCAGGCGAGCGTTGGCGCAAACAGGTGGACCGCGTGGTGGTGGTCGACTGCGATGGCGAAACCCAACGGCAAAGGGTGGTGGCCCGAAGTGGTCTGGCTCTCGACGAGATTGACCGCATCATGGCCCAACAAGCACCCAGGTCGGCACGCTTGGCTGTGGCCGATGCTGTGATCTTCAACCAAGACCTGCCTCTGTCCGAATTAGAAGCCAAAGTGGCTCATTTGGCCGCCAACTTCGGGCTATGATGGCGGCACTGAAAGAAGCCTCGTGATCCTGTACGAATACCCTTTTAACGAACGCATTCGCACTTACTTGCGATTGCAGCAACTTTTTAACCGCATGGGCCAATTGATGGTCCGAACGGAAGCGGTGGATCACCACTTTGCGCTGACCACGCTGTTTGAAATCATCGAGGTGGCTTCTCGCTCTGAGTTGAAGTCGGATGTTCTCAAAGATCTGGAACGCCAAAAACAACTCTACAACGGCTATCGCGGCAACCCGGCCATTTCTGAAAAAGCACTGGACGGTGTGATTGCCCAATTGGACGAGCACTTCGAGTTGCTGAACCAAGTCAGCGGTCGCATTGGTCAAAGCCTGAACGACAACGATTTTTTGATGGCTTTGCGCAGCCGGGCCGTCATTCCCGGTGGCACTTGTGAGTTTGATTTGCCGGCCTACCATGCATGGCAACACCACGAAGCCGCCAGCCGCACGCAAGACCTCACGCAGTGGTCCGCGCCGTTTGCGCCATTGGCTCAAGCCATCAAGATGTTGCTGCAAATGTTGCGCGAGTCTGGCAACAGCCAGAAAGTCATGGCCACCGCCGGTCAGTTGCAACAAAACTTGCCGCAAGGCCGCACCTTCCAACTCCTGCGTTTAAAAATCGACCCTTCACTGGGCATCACGCCCGAGATCAGCTGCAACCGTTTGCTGGTGGTGATCCGCATGATGCGACAGCAAGCCGATGGCAAATTGGTGGCCACCACCGATGACGTGCCCTTTGAGATGACCTTGTGCGCATGAGCGAGTCTGGTCAGTCGCCCGACTTTGCGCCACGCCAAGTGCGCTGCCCCGCTTGCTCGGGCAACAGCCTCTACAGCAGCGCCAACCCTTATCGTCCCTTTTGCAGTGCACGTTGCAAAGGTGTGGACTTGGGCGCATGGGCCAGTGAAGAATTCAAATTGCCTGACGAGAAACCACTCGACGAGCCCTTTGGCGATCCGCGTTTGCAATAAGGGCTAACGCTGAAGTTGCTCCGGCAACCCGCCTCTTCGTGATGGTTTTTATTTAGCGGTGCGTCGCCGCCATGAATTGGCGCTCTTCGGCCAACCAACCCAACACAGGCACCGTGCCCGGCAACACCGGCACCACATCAACCGGCAAGGTCTGCCAAGCGTGAGATTGCCCTTCGCGCATTTGCAACTCTCCCACCCAATGGATCACCTTGCAAAAATGCAGCCGCACCAAGGCATGGGGGTAATCGACCATCTGGGTTTTCCAAGTCGGTGCTGCGCCGATTGTGATACCGAGTTCTTCTTGCAATTCACGCCGCAGCGCTTGCTCGACCGACTCGCAGGCCTCCAGTTTGCCGCCTGGAAACTCCCAGTAACCGGCATACACTTTGCCCTCGGGGCGCGAGGTCAGTAAGAACTGATCGCCTTGCATCAAGACGCCCACAGCGACATCAACGACCTTCCGCTCGGCCTGACCCGCGGCCAAGTCGTCGCGCTTGCGCTCGGCATCGGCCACCAACAAACCTTGGCTCATGCCCGGTCCGACTGTCGGCCCATCATGTCGCGCGCAAACTGATAGGCCACGCGGCCGCTGCGTGAACCGCGCTCCAAGGCCCACAGCAGTGCATCGGGTCGTGCCGCCTCAATTTGTGCCGGGGTGGCGCCCAACGCGCTGAGCCACTGACCGGCGATGGTCAGGTACTCGTCTTGCGAGAAGGGGTAGAAACTGATCCAAAGACCAAACCGCTCGGACAAAGAAATCTTTTCTTCCACGCCTTCGCCGGGGTGCACCTCACCGTCCTCGGTGTGCTTGTAGGTGAGGTTTTCACTCATGTACTCGGGCAGCAAATGGCGTCGGTTGCTGGTGGCATACACCAACACATTGGGCGTTGATGCAGCGACCGTGCCGTCGAGTATGGATTTGAGGGCTTTGTAGCCGGGCTCACCGTCTTCAAAACTCAGGTCATCGCAATACACAATGAACTTCTCATCGCGCCCGGCGACCACCTCGATGATGTCGGGCAAATCGGTGAGGTCTTCCTTGTCCACCTCGATCAACCGCAAGCCCTGGGGTGCATAGGTGTTCAGACACGCCTTGATGAGTGACGACTTGCCCGTCCCGCGTGCGCCCGTGAGCAACACGTTGTTGGCCGGATGACCGTGCACAAACTGTTCGGTGTTGCGCTGCAGTTTTTCTTTTTGGTCGTCAATTTCTTTCAGATCTGCCAGCGTCATTGTGGCCACATGGCGCACCGGCTCGAGCACGCCATGACCCGATGAGCGTTTGCGGTAGCGCCACGCAATGGCTTGCCCCCAATCAGGGGCCGACAACGGTTGTGGCAAGACCGCCTCGATGCGGTCCACCAACTGGCTGACTTTGGCCAGCAGTTGTTCCAGCGCAGAAGTCGATGGCGCTGTCATGACCGGTAGTCCGCGTTGATGGTCACGTACTCGTGGCTCAGATCGCAGGTCCAAACGGTGTCGGTCGCAGTGCCCCGGCCCAAGCCCACACGCACCGTGATCTCGCTGCCCTTCATGACTCGCTGACCATCTTCTTCGCGGTACTCAGCGCGGCGTCCGCCCTGCGAGACCACATGCACGTCGTCCAGGTGCAACTCAATCAGGCCTTGATCGAGATCACTGATCCCGGCATAACCCACCGCGGCCAAGATGCGACCCAAGTTGGGGTCACTGGCAAAGAAGGCTGTTTTGACCAAGGGCGAATGCGCGATCGCATAAGCCACTTGGCGGCACTCGTCACCCGTGCGGCCGCCCTCAACTTGCACCGTGATGAACTTGGTGGCGCCTTCGCCGTCGCGCACGATGGCGTGCGCCAATTGGCGGGCCACCTGCATCAAGCCTTGCAGCAGTGCTTGACCCTCGACACTGTCGAGCGAGGTGATGGGGGCATGCCCTGCTTTGTGCGTGGCGACCAGCATGAACGAGTCGTTGGTTGAGGTGTCGCCATCGATGGTGATGCGGTTGAAAGAGCCATCGGCCAGCTTCTTGGCCAACACAGGCAACAGGGCCGGATCGATGCAAGCGTCGGTGGCCAAAAAGCCCAGCATGGTGGCCATATTGGGCCGAATCATGCCGGCCCCCTTGCTGATGCCCGTGATGCTGACGGTTTTGCCTGCCACAGCAACTTGCAGGCTCGCGGCTTTGGGCACCGTGTCGGTGGTCATGATGCCCTCGGCCGCTTTGGCCCAGTGGGCCGCTTGAGCATCGGCAATGGCCGCGGGCATGCCGGCCACAATGCGGTCGACCGGCAGGGGTTCCATGATCACGCCCGTTGAAAACGGCAAAATTTGGGTCGGCTCACAGTTCAACAATTTCGCCAGCGCATCGCAAGTTTGACGCGCATGTGCGAGACCCGGCGCACCTGTGCCGGCGTTCGCATTGCCCGTGTTGATCACCAGAGCACGCACGGCGTTGCCTTGGGCAAGATGCTCACGGCACACCTGCACTGGCGCTGCACAAAACCGGTTGCTGGTGAAAACACCCGCCACGCTGGCACCTTCCTCCAACAGAAAAACGGTCAGGTCTTTGCGGTTCGCTTTGCGGACTCCAGCTTCGGCAATCCCGATGCGAACGCCGGCTATAGGGCTAAGTTTCGCGGGGTCCACGGGTGGCAGATTCACAGGCATAAAGGTCTTTCTGAAAACAGCGCGGGTTCAATTTTGCACAAACAAAACGGGCCGAAGCCCGTGGTGTTAGCAGCGCAAACTCAGGCGAGTTTGCCGTGGCATTGCTTGTACTTCTTGCCACTGCCACAAGGGCATGGCTCGTTGCGGCCCACAGGCCCCCACTCGGGCTTTTGAGCCGCAGGTTCGGCGGCGACCACTTGCGCCTGGCCCGATTCGTCGGGCGCACTGTAGGTCACATTGCTGATGTGCTCGGCACGCTCTTCGATGGCTAGCGCGGCTTGCTCGATTTGAGCGCCCGAATCAATGCGCACCGTCATCAACGTGCGGGTGACTTCGTTCTTGACGGCATCCAGCAATTGGCCAAAAAGCTCAAACGCTTCGCGCTTGTATTCTTGTTTGGGCTGCTTTTGCGCGTAACCACGCAAGTGAATGCCTTGACGCAAATAGTCGAGTGCACTCAGGTGTTCGCGCCAATGTGAGTCAATGCTTTGCAACAGCACCATGCGCTCAAACGAGGTGAAGTTTTCGGCGCCTGCGCTGTCGAGTTTCGTCTGGAAATGGGCATGCGCAGCGGCCAAAACCCACTCGAGAATCTCTTCATCGGTGATGGCGTTCGAGGCTTGCACTTTGTCGCGCAAGGGCAACTCCAGCAACCATTCTTCTGCCAACGCTTTTTCCAAGCTAACCAAATCCCATTGCTCTTCCACCGATTCGGCCGGCACGTATTGGCGAACCAAATCGGTGAAACAACCTTCACGCAATGAAGCGATTTGGGTGTTCAAGTCTTGCGCATCCAAGATATCGTTGCGCTGCTGGTAAATCACTTTGCGCTGGTCGTTCGACACATCGTCGTACTCGAGCAACTGCTTGCGGATATCGAAGTTGCGGGACTCGACTTTGCGCTGCGCACTTTCAATGCTGCGCGTCACGATACCGGCCTCAATTGCCTCACCTTCTGGCATGTTCAACCGGTCCATGATGCTGCGCACACGGTCACCCGCAAAAATGCGCATCAGCGGATCGTCGAGACTCAAATAAAACCGCGAAGAACCGGGGTCACCTTGGCGGCCCGAACGACCACGCAACTGGTTGTCAATGCGCCGTGACTCGTGACGCTCAGTGGCGATGATGCGCAGCCCCCCCAAAGCTTTGACTTGTTCGTGCACCACGCGCCATTGCTCACGCAACTCGGCCACACGGGCTTGACGCTCAGCCTCTGACAGACTCTCGTCGGCTTCCACCGCTTGAATGTCTTTTTCAATGTTGCCGCCCAACACAATGTCGGTCCCGCGACCGGCCATGTTGGTGGCAATGGTGATCATGCCGGGACGACCTGCTTGGGCCACGATATCGGCCTCACGCGCGTGTTGCTTGGCATTCAGCACTTGGTGCGGTAGTTTTTCTTGGCTGAGCAACTGTGCAATCAGCTCCGAATTTTCAATTGACGTGGTTCCCACCAACACCGGCTGGCCACGCTCATGGCATTCGCGAATATCGGCTATGGCGGCTGTGTAACGCTCTTGCGAGGTCTTGTAAACGCGGTCCAGTTGGTCTTCGCGCTGGCTCTTGCGGTGCGGCGGCACCACCACCGTCTCCAGACCGTAGATCTCTTGAAACTCATACGCCTCGGTATCGGCCGTGCCGGTCATGCCACCGATCTTGCCGTACAGGCGGAAATAATTTTGAAACGTGATGGAGGCCAAGGTTTGGTTCTCGGCTTGAATCTCCACACCTTCCTTGGCTTCTACCGCCTGGTGCAAACCGTCGCTCCAGCGGCGCCCCGTCATCAAGCGACCGGTGAACTCGTCAACGATCACAATATCGCCCTCTTGCACCACATAGTGTTGGTCGCGGTGGTAGAGGTGCTGCGCACGCAAAGCTGCGTTCAAGTGGTGCATCAAGGTGATGTTGGCCGGGTCATACAGGCTGGCACCTTCAGGGATCAATCCCATCTTGGCCAACACTGCCTCGGCTTTTTCATGGCCCTGCTCGGTCAAGAAAATTTGGTGCGATTTTTCGTCCAGCGTGAAATCGCCGGGCGTGATGATGCCCTCGCCCGTACGGGGGTCGGCTTCACCTTCTTGGCGAGTCAACAAAGGCACGATCTGCTTCATCGAGAGATACGTGGCGGTGTGGTCTTCGGCCTGACCGCTGATGATCAGCGGCGTGCGGGCTTCGTCGATCAGGATCGAGTCCACCTCGTCAATGATGGCGTAGTTCAGTGAGCGCTGCACGCGGTCTTGGGCTTCATAGACCATGTTGTCGCGCAGATAGTCGAAGCCGTATTCGTTGTTGGTGCCGTAGGTGATGTCTGAGTTGTAGGCCGCTTGCTTTTCTTCGCGAGACATCTGAGCCAGGTTGATCCCCACCGACAAGCCCAAAAAGTTGAAAAGCTTGCCCATCCATCGGGCATCGCGGCTGGCCAAGTAGTCGTTCACCGTGACCACATGCACCCCTTTGCCGGTGATGGCATTCAGGTACGCCGGCAATGTGGAGGTCAAGGTCTTGCCTTCACCGGTGCGCATTTCAGCAATCTTGCCGTTGTGCAAGGCAATACCGCCGGCCATCTGCACATCAAAGTGGCGCATCTTCATGACGCGCTTAGAGCCTTCACGCACGACCGCAAAGGCCTCAGGCAACATAGCGTCTAGCGCTTCACCGGCAGCAAAGCGCTCACGAAAATTTTGGGTTTTGGCGCGCAGTTCGTCGTCGCTCAGCGCCTCCAGCCCAGACTCCAATGCATTGATCCGCTCCACCGTTTTACGGTATTGCTTGAGAAGGCGGTCATTGCGACTGCCAAAAATTTTGGTGAGGAATGGGATGGCCATGTCTGCGAGATCTACCTTCAGCACGTGGGCTGAGAGACAGACCGTCTATCCTGTCAAGTTAAAGTGTTCAAAGGAAACCGGGCCAACGGGATGACTACCCCAAGGTCCACAACTGGACGCATCATGCGCCAGCAAAACGGATCGATTTTAGCCGCTGGACTGCCCATTTTCAGGGCGTAACCTCAACTTACAAAGGCTACCGGATAATGAGGTACCACTTCCAACCATGCAAAAACGTCACCAAGCCATTCCTCTGCAGCAGGCCGCCCAAGAATCCCCGACTTTTGCGCGCTTGACCGATGTGATTCGTGAATCATCGGCCCGCCTTAAAGCCATTCACAGCTTGTTGCCCGCACCCCTTCGCGCGGGTGTTCAGGCCGGTCCACTTGAAGAGGGCTGCTGGTGCCTTTTGGTCAGCTCAAACGCGGTGGCTGCCAAATTGCGGCAATTGGTGCCCGCTTTGCAAGCGCACTTGGTCCAAAAAGGCTTAGGTGTCACGGCCATTCGCATCAAGGTGTTGAACCGAACCCCTTGATGCCCGCGCGGCCTGATCAGCGCGTCCACGACAGACAAAAGAAAAAGGCCCGGATCAGAGATCAGGGCCTTTCAATTTTTTGGTGCCGCTTGTCGGATTCGAACTGACGACCTACCGCTTACAAGGCGGGTGCTCTACCAACTGAGCTAAAGCGGCACGGGCTAGATTCTAACTTGATCCTGACCTCGAATTGAGGTCGAATGGTTAAATTTTTACTTCACACGCTTGAGCGCAGGCCGGCCTGTGGGGGGCGATGGTGGCTGCGGTTCATCGCCCTGATCGGACGATGGCGTGGGCACATCAACGGCCGACAAAACCGCAGGAGCTGCGTCATCGTCACTGACCGGAAACGCCATACCCTGGCCGTTTTCCCGGGCATAAATGGCCATCACGCGGTGAATGGGCACCATGATGTCGCAGGGCTTGCCGCCGAAACGGGCTTTGAATTCGATGAAGTCATTGCCCAACTTCAACGAACTGGTGGCGTCCATGCTGACATTGAGCACGATCTCCCCGCCCTGCACATATTCACGTGGCACCTGCACCGAGTGGTCAACCTTGACGGCGACGTAGGGCGTGAACCCGTTTTCGGAACACCAGTCGTACAACGCCCGAATCAAATAGGGGCGTGTAGAAGGCAGTTCGGCCGAACTGATCATGGTGAGCTCCGAATCGGATTACTTGCGCATGACCTTTTCGGACGGTGTCAGTGCTTCAATGTAAGCGGGACGCGAGAAGATGCGTTCAGCGTATTTGAGCAACGGCGCCGCGTTTTTGCTGAGTTCAATGCCGTAGTAGTCGAGGCGCCACAGCAAGGGAGCAATCGCCACGTCGAGCATCGAGAAGTTGTCACCCAACATGAACTTGTTTTTCAAGAACACGGGGGCCAGTTGTGTCAGGCGGTCACGGATGTGTGAGCGGGCCTTCTCAAGCGCCTTGTCATTGCCTTTGAGGGCACGGTTTTCCAAGGTCAGCACGTGGGCAAAGAGTTCTTTTTCGAAGTTGAGCAAGAACAAGCGAACACGTGCGCGATCCACGGGGTCACCGGGCATCAACTGGGGGTGAGGGAAACGCTCATCAATGTATTCGTTGATGATGTTTGACTCGTACAAGATCAGATCACGCTCAACCAAAATCGGCACTTGGCCGTAAGGGTTCATGACGTTGATGTCTTCCGGTTTGTTGTAGAGGTCAACATCGCGGATCTCGAAATCCATGCCTTTTTCAAACAGCACAAAGCGGCAACGGTGGGAAAAAGGGCAAGTGGTTCCGGAATAAAGCACCATCATGGCGGAGGCTCCTCAAAAAATCAAAAAGAGTGGAAGGCCTCAAGGCCTGCCACTCCACAAGACCCGGCCCTGAGGCCGGGTGAAAGATCAATTACTTGACGTCTTTCCAATATGCTGCGTTCAGACGCCATGCGATAAAGGTGAAGATGCTCAAGAAAATCAGAACCCAAACACCGATTCGAACACGGGTGTTTTGAGCAGGCTCGGCCATCCACTGCATGTAACCCACCAGATCACCAATCGCTTGGTCATACTGCAAAGGCGTCATGGTGCCTGGTTTGACTTGCTTCCAGCCCGAGAAGATTTGGACTTTGTGGCCATGCTCTTCTTTTTCTGTGTAAACCGGCACACGCTCGCCTTGCAGTTCCCACAGTGGGTTGGGCATACCGACGTTGGGCATGGCCAAATTGTTCCAACCGGTCGGCTTGGTTTCGTCGCGGTAGTAAGTGCGCAGGTAGGTGTAGAGGTAATCAGCACCGGTGCCGCCATGGCCTGAACGCGAACGGGCCATCAAGGTCAAGTCAGGCGGGTTCTTGCCGAACCACTCTTTGGCTTGAACGGGATCGATCGCGGCCTTCATGGTGTCGCCCACTTTTTCGGTGGTGAACAGCAAGTTGTCCTTGATCTGTTGCTCAGTCAAGCCAATGTCTTTCAGGCGGTTGTAACGCATGAAAGCAGCAGAGTGGCAATTCAAGCAGTAGTTAACAAACAACTTGGCGCCGTTTTGCAAAGCGGCCAAGTCATTGGTTTTATGGGGTGCTTTGTCCCAGGCGATACCGCCACCAGCGGCATGGGCACCGGTCATCAGACCGAGGGCCATCACAAAGCCCAGTGCGAGTTTCTTGATGTTTTTCATGTTCTTGAATCTCCGTGATCTCAGTGAGGCGTGAAGGTCACGCGGTCAGGAACGGGCTTGGGCGTGCCCAACTTGCTCCACCAAGGCATCAACAAGAAGAAGCCAAAATAGAACAGCGAACCGACTTGAGAGACGCGCTCACCGATAGGAGAAGGAGGCTGCACACCCAAGTAGCCCAAGATCAAGAAATTGATCACGAACACAGCGTACAGGTATTTGTGCCAGTCAGGACGGTAACGGATCGATTTGACAGGGCTGTTGTCAAGCCAAGGCAAGAAGAACAAGATGACCACAGCACCACCCATGACCACAACGCCCCAGAATTTGGCATCAATGGCCAACATCAGAGCAGCGATCACCACGGCAGCACCGACCACGGCGGCCTTGAGCACTTGAGGCAGCTTGCCCTTGGCCACAGCCAAGTAAGCGCCAATCACCACGCAGGCGATCAAGGCATACATCATCTCGCTGGTGATCGCACGCAGCATGGAGTAGAAGGGCGTGAAGTACCAGACGGGTGCAATGTGCAACGGTGTGGTCAACGGATCGGCCGGGATGAAGTTGTTGTATTCGAGGAAGTAACCACCGAATTCAGGGGCGAAGAACACGATGGCGGTGAACGCCATCAAGAACACGCTCACACCCAAAATGTCGTGCACGGTGTAGTAGGGGTGGAAAGGAATGCCGTCCAAAGGATGTCCTTGGGCATCTTTCGGTGCATTGGGGCCTTTGATTTCAACGCCATCGGGGTTGTTCGAGCCAACTTCGTGCAACGCAATGATGTGCGCCACCACCAAGCCCAACAAGATCAGCGGCACAGCAATCGCGTGGAAGCTGAAGAAACGGTTCAAGGTCGCATCGCCCACCACGAAGTCACCACGGATCAGCAGCGCCAAGTCAGGGCCAATGAAAGGAATGGCCGAGAACAAGTTCACGATCACTTGGGCGCCCCAATAAGACATCTGGCCCCAAGGCAACAGGTAGCCCATGAACGCTTCAGCCATCAGGCACAAGAAGATGGCGCAACCAAAAATCCAAACCAGTTCGCGCGGCTTGCGGTAGCTGCCATAAATCAGGCCACGGAACATGTGCAGATACACCACAACAAAGAAGGCCGAAGCGCCTGTGGAGTGCATGTATCGGATCAACCAACCCCAAGGCACATCACGCATGATGTATTCGACCGAGGCAAAGGCCACCGCCGCATCAGGCTTGTAGTGCATGACCAAGAAAATACCGGTCACGATCTGGATCACCAGCACCAACATCGCCAATGAGCCGAAGAAGTACCAGAAATTGAAGTTTTTGGGTGCGTAGTACTCGGACAGGTGTTCCTTGTACAACTTGCTGGCTGGGAAGCGGTTGTCAACCCAGTTGAGCAGTTTTTCGCCAGCGGGGGCGTTGGGGGAAATTTCTTTGAATTCAGCCATGTCGTTCTCCATCAGGCCTTCTTGTCTTCACCAATGATCAACTTGGTGTCAGACAGGTACATGTGCGGAGGCACTTCGAGGTTGTCAGGCGCAGGCTTGTTCTTGAACACGCGGCCAGCCAAGTCGAAGGTCGAACCGTGGCAAGCGCACAAGAAACCACCCGTCCAATCGTCGGGCAAGGAAGGCTGAGGGCCTGCTGCAAACTTGTCACCAGGAGAGCAACCCAAGTGCGTGCAAATGCCCACCGCCACCATGATTTCGGGCTTGATGGAACGGTGACCGTTCTTGGCGTATTCGGGTGTGGGGTATGCGGTGCGATCCGATGCGGGATCGGCCAACTGGCCCTCGATCTTTTTCAAGGATTCAAGTTGCTCGGGCGAGCGCTTCATGATCCAAACAGGTTTGCCGCGCCATTCGACGGTCAACTTCTCACCCGGGTTCAAAGCGGAAATGTCCACTTCGACTGCCGCACCAGCCGCTTTGGCTCGTTCGGAGGGTTGGAAACTGCTGACGAAGGGGGTGGCCACAAAGCCAGCGCCTACGGCACCTGCGCAACCGGAGGCAATCAGCCAAGTCCGTTTGCTGCTGTCGACTGGGGTGTCACTCATGGGAATCCTCTAGCGAGTCGTTATCAGGGTCAACCCGAGATTGTAGCGGAGTGAAACAGACACACGACTTACAAGATGACTCCACCGGATGTTCATGCCCAACCCGCAAACTGTTGTCAGCGATTTCGACGATTTAACAGCCTTGAAATGAAGATAAATTGAATACTTTTAAGTTCAATTTATCTATTTCACGCGGGGTTGCATAATTGACGTGCCATGCCAATGGCCTGGATCAGACTGTTGGCATTGGCCACTCCCTGCCCTGCCACATCCATGGCGGTGCCGTGATCGGGGCTGGTTCTGATGAGTGGCAAACCCAGCGTCACATTGACGCCCAAGTCGACCCCCAGGTATTTCACAGGAATCAAACCTTGGTCGTGGTACATGGCGATGACCACATCGAACTCTTGTCTGCCATTGGGCTGTTTGCGCGCCCGCATGAACACCGTGTCGGGGGCATACGGGCCGTGCACCTCCAAGCCTTCCTGTCGTGCAAGCGCCATACAGGGCTGCAAGATGTCGATTTCTTCCCGGCCAAACAAACCGCCCTCGCCAGCATGCGGATTGACCCCTGCCAAGGCGATGCGTGGACGGCGACCCAATAAAGGAGTCAAGGACGCATCCGTGATGCGCACGGTTTGCAAAACGCGCTCCACGGTGATGGCCTCCAAAGCGTCGCGCAAAGACACATGGATGCTGACCAACACCACGCGCAGTTCGTCATTGGCCAACATCATGCGCACCGGCAGATTCGATAACGACACGCCTTGGTGCCGCGCCGCCTCGGCCTGCAACAACTCGGTGTGGCCAGGGTATTGGTTGTAGGGTGCGCCTGCAGCATGCAGTGCCTCTTTGTGCAACGGGGCCGTGACCAACGCAGCGACCTCGCCGCGCAAAGCGGCACGGGTGGCCCACAACACCGTTTCGCCGGCCAACTGCCCGGCCCGTGCATCGATCTGCCCCCAAGGCAACACCGGCGCCACCGGGACGACCTGCAACACCGGCAAGCAATTGGGCGGCACCTGCAGAGCTTCATCGGCCTGCGCAATTTCGCAGACAGGAATGGCGGGCGTGGGTTGCACCAGCGCCATGGCACGGCGCATCAAGCCCACATCGCCCGCCACAAAACAACCTTGCGTCAGGGCAGGTGCTTCACACCATGCCCGGGCCACGATTTCTGGACCGATTCCGCAAGGGTCGCCGGGCGTGATGGCGATGGGCCGAGTCGTTAGCGGCCGCGACGGTAAAAGGTGAGAAGTCATGCGCTGGAGTCTTGAAGTGCCATCAGGCCGGGTTGTCGATCTCGATGAACTGGTGCTGCAGTCCCAAATTTTGCGCCACATGGGCGGCCACGGCCGGCGCGCCATAGCGCTCGGTGGCATGGTGGCCACAGGCCAAAAATGCCACGCCAGTTTCGCGCGCCAAATGCGCTTGCGGTTCCGAAATCTCCCCCGTGATGAACGCGTCAACCCCTTGCGCAATAGCGGCTTCAAAATAGCTTTGCGCGCCGCCGGTACACCATGCCACGCGCCGCACCGGACGCTCTTGGCCGCCCACACAGGTCACCGCACGGCCCAGCTTTTGGGCCACATGGTCGGCGAATGCTTGCGGGCCCGCCCAAGGCTGGGCTCCCATACCCACAAAACCCAAATCTTGCTCGCCAAAGCGCCCATCGGCTGTTAAGCCCAACACACGCCCCAACTGGGCGTTGTTGCCCAGCTCAGGGTGGGCATCGAGCGGCAAGTGGTAGGCAAACAAGTGAATGCCGTGCGCCAACAACAAGCGCAGCCGCTCACGCATCCACCCGGTGACTCGCCCATCTTGGCCGCGCCAAAACAGGCCATGGTGCACCACAATGGCATCGGCCTCTGCAGCGATGGCTGAATCGATCAGTGCCCGGCGGGCGGTGACGCAGCTGACCAAGCGTTGCACAT
>JACCDS010901824.1_pt1 | contig 44897 bp, 35 predicted proteins | sample 7446441 | NCBI WGS metagenome assembly JACCDS01 (sample SAMN15323445, study PRJNA562643) | freshwater metagenome | isolation source: river surface water | place: USA:Blue River Watershed | collected 2017-08-17 | reverse complement strand
GTAACACTCTACTCAGGTGCGAAAGCAAGCCTGGACGTGGTTTGGACCGCTCCAGAAACAGTAAACATCTTGAAGCGAGGCACCTATGAATTGAAAGGAACGATTGTCCTTCCAAAAGGGGTTTACAATCCCTATCTGGTGAATGGTCTTGTGCGTGTGGTGGTGCTTCCTAAGCCTTCTCCGGTAGATGTGACGCTGAATAACAGCAGCTTTGCAGGCAGTACGACTAGCTTCTTTATCCCGGTGGGTGACTTTGTGGTGAACGATCCGGTGGACAACATCCACGTGGTCAGCTTCCCAGGAGATGGATACGATAACAAGTTCTTCGAGATCAAAAACAACATCCTATTCTGGAGCAGTGCAGATCGTGCCCCTGGCAAGACGTCCTTCAGCATCGTGGTGCGCGTGACGGATCGAGATGGAAATACGCTAGATAAGTTCTTCGAAATCAAGAGAACGAGATTGGAGTTTACCAGCCTAGAGATTAACAATGCCTTTACACCAAATGGAGATCGATTTAACGATACCTGGGGTGTTCCGGAATTGAGGTTCTACGAAGGGGTCCGCATTTCGGTGTATGACAGAGGAGGTTCTCGCTTGTTCTATACAGAGAATCCAGATGTGCGTTGGGATGGAACGTTCAATGGCAAAGAAATGCCAGTGGCTAGTTACTTCTGGACGATCGAAATTGGAGAAACAGGAGAGACGAGAAGAGGGATGTTGAATTTGTTACGCAAATAAAAAATAGTCTAGGGACTAAGAAATACGATGGAAATAGGATAGAAATACACTGCGCTTCGCTCCGTGAAATAATAGCAGAATTTACTATTTCACCGAGCTAGCTCGGTTTATTTCCACTGTATTTCGATTGTGTTTCTTGTTTCAAAAAAATACAAAGATGAAAAAACTACTACTACTCTCATTGGGCATCCTGCTAAGCATCGCTTCCTACGGACAGTCGCGAAAATACATGTCCCAGTTTAGCCACTTGCAGGGCTACTTCAACCCTGCCTTGACGGCCTACGAAGGCTCGATGGTCAAGGGCCTGGTCCGCAACCAGTGGGCAGGCTGGGAAGGAGCACCGAAGACGTATTTTGCATCTGCGGAACTCGACTTCGCGAACTTGGGAGGATCTTCTGACCTAGGCAAGAATGCAGTAGGGGTGAACCTACTCAACGACGAGTACGGTGCCTTTACCGAATCGGAATTGATTTTGAGCTATGCGACCCGTATCCAAATAAGTGAGAAGGCAGGCCTACGCATGGGTGCAGGCTTGAACATCAACAGCATCCGTTTGGATGGCACTCGACTCACTACCGAGCAGGCGAACGATCCTACACTAGCACAATATGTAGGCGGCTTTGCGGACATGAACGTATTGGACTTGAACATCGGGATGTCCATCACGCATCCGAACTACTACATCTCCTATGGAGTGAATAACATCAACGAAGGAAGCATCAGCAGTGGGGATGTATTTATGGACAAGAAGCCACGCGTAGGCATTGCTCAGGCAGGCTACCGCAATCGCTTCTCTGAGAACCTGACGGTAATCGGAAACGGCATGTGGAGAAGCCAGGAGGACCTACCGGCGAATGTGGAGTTTAACTTGAAGTTCTTGTTCAAGGACAAGTTCTGGGTAGGCGGCGGCCACCGGGTAGACTATGCCAACAATGCACAACTAGGAATACTTATGGGCAAGTTACGAGTAGGCTACGTGTACGAGTGGCCGATGCTACAGAGCTACCTACTCCCGAACCCGACGCATGAGTTTATGGTAAGCATGCGCTTGTTTGGAGGAGATGCTGCGATTTGGTAAATGATTGTACAAGGTACCAAGTATGAAGTACGAGGTACGAAATACGATGGAAATTGGGTAGAAATACCCGTCGCGGCGGGCCGCTCCGTGAAATAGGTTGAGCTTTTAGCACCAGTTACTATCTCACCGAGCTAGCTCGGTTTATTTCCATAGTATTTCTATTGTGTTTCGTATGTCATGCTACTTTCTTAATGTCTAACGCTGAACTCCGAGTTCAGCATGATGAAGGGGGAATCATTGAGTTGAACTACAACCCTCGTTTGTAAATGTCTTGTTTCTTGGCTCTCGGCTCTTGTTTCCCTAATTTAAAAAACCACATAGACACATAGAAAAGATCCTATGTGTCTATGTGGTTTTAAAAAAAGCGGGTAGAATTTTTTCAAATATTGAATGCCTAACGCCGATTGAAGAATTTCGAATAGGAAAATAGGCGGCTATGCCAGCAAAATTTAGTCTAATCTCTTGGCTCTTGTATCTTGCCTCTATTTTAAGATTCCCTTCAAATCAGCCGGCGAATACCCAACAGACTTCAAGGTCTTGTGGTCGCCTTCGCGGAAGACTAGGTAGAGTTCCCCCTCTTTTTCGTAAAAACAAGGCGTGCCTTTCGCTTCGTAATGCGCTACAGTAGCCTTTGCTTCCTCCTCTGTTTTGCAGGCCTTGCTCATGTTGGAGCGCTGCACCTCATCAAAAAGGGCCTTGAACTTTTCTCCCAAGCCAAACTCTAAAATGGCGCCCGAAAGTACGTACTGCAAGTCGCACAGGGCATCGGCAATCTCCACCAAATCCTTATTTTCAATAGCCTCTTCCAACTCCTTCAACTCTTCTGCGAGCAAGGATACGCGCAGCGCACAGCGGGTTTCGGAAGGGATGGTGGGCTGAGGCAAAATAGGATGCTTGAAGGTCTCGTGAAAGCGAGCAACGGAACTGAGGGAGGCTGGATCTTGCATGGAAAGGGTACGAAAGGGGTTGTAGATGAACGATTAAACGGAAAATTCAAGGGATTACTTCGTGGCAGCCGCAAAGCGATCGGCTACGGCCTTCCAGTTGACCACCTTCCAAAAGGCAGTTACATAGTCCGGTCGGCGGTTTTGGTAATGCAGGTAGTAGGCATGCTCCCACACATCCAATCCCAAAATCGGAGTACCCTTCACCTCGGCGACATCCATCAATGGATTGTCTTGGTTGGGGGTGGAACTCACGACGAGCTTGCCTGTGGCATCTACGAGTAGCCAGGCCCAGCCCGAACCAAATCGGGTTTTGGCAGCAGTTTCAAACTGGCTCACAAAGGCTTCGTAGCTCCCAAAAGAAGTTTTAATGGCTTTCAATAACGCACCCTCTGGACCCGCCACGGCGGGCACGCCCTCTGCGGTGGACGGTTCTAGGATGCTCCAGAAAAGTTCGTGGTTGTAATGCCCTCCTCCATTGTTTCGCATTTTGGTGGAGTACTTTGAAATGTTGGCGAGTACCTGTTCCAAGGGCTGGGTAGTATCCACCCCTTCTTCCTTGGCGGCATCCCGAAGGTTGCTCGCATAAGCAGCTGCATGCTTGCTGTAGTGAATCTCCATGGTCCGCGCATCGATCTGCGGCTCGAGTGCGGCGTATCCGTAAGGCAAGGGCTGCTGTGTAAATCCAGTAGCGAATGCCGGAAGGCTTTCCTGTCCAAAAAGAGCGGGGATTCCGGCTCCTAGGAGGCCTACCGTCAGTCCTGCTTTGGCTGAATTGGCGAGAAAAGTTCTTCGGCTGAGATTGCTTGGATTCGTCTTCATGGCATATGATTTGGATACACGAATCTACACTATTTTGAGAATTTTTGGGCCTGAAAGCACATTTTCCCCACCCCAGGTGTAGGGATTTTCCTTTCACGACAATTGCGTAAGTTTGTAGTTCAACTCGGGATAATTTCTTCCAAACCCCTCAAACTGATGGCCCTACCCCAGGACATGCGCTTTTACAAGTACCAAGGAACCGGCAACGACTTTGTGATGCTCGATGATCGGGCAGCCCACTGGGACTTGGCCAATATCCAGTTGGTGCAGGCCCTCTGTGACCGCAAATTTGGCATTGGTGCCGATGGGCTGATTCTGATTCGTTCCCATGCCGACTACGACTTTGAAGTGGTTTACTTCAATGCAGACGGGAGCCAGAGTTTCTGCGGAAACGGGGCCCGTTGTGCAGTTGCTTTTGCGGCATTTCTAGGCATCATTGACCAAAAAACGCGATTTCTTGCCATCGACGGCCCACACGAGGCCAGCCTAACCGACGGATTAGTGTCTTTAAAAATGGGCGATGTATCCGAGATTTCAGAAAGTCTAGGCGACGCCTTTGTACACACCGGCTCTCCCCATCACGTGCGCTGGGTGGAGGATGTGGAGCACTATCCGGTCTTTGAACAAGGACAAGTCCTGCGCCACGACCCCTGCTATGCTCCTGGAGGCAGCAATGTCAACTTTGTACAAAAGTTAAGCGATGCCGAAATTTTCGTCCGCACCTTTGAGCGTGGAGTGGAGAACGAAACGCTCTCCTGTGGCACCGGCGTGACGGCTGCTGCCCTCGTATGTGGAGCACTTACCCAACAAAAAAGCATCCAAATCCGTACGCTTGGAGGAAATTTGCGGGTGACCTTTGAAGGCAATGCTCAAGCAGGATTCAATGAAATTTGGTTAATCGGGCCAGCCCAGCAAGTATTCTCCGGACAGTTCCGACCGGAAGACTTTCGCTAAGCCACTCGAATTACCCATCCCGAAGGAGTACCAATTCTAAAAAAACCGCGTATTTTTAAGTCCCGAAATAGGGACAGACAACAGACCATGCTAGATTTTATTGCAAAAGGATTGGCCAAGATTTTTGGCACCAAATCCGACCGAGATATCAAAGAATTTCTTCCCCGGGTAACCGAGACCAACCAGATTTTTGCAGGTTTGGCTTCTCTATCTGGCGATCAATTGCGTGAAAAGACCCATTCCCTTCGGGCACGCATCAACGAGCAGCTCAAGACCATTGACGATAAGATCTCTGATATCAGAACACAAATAGAGGCCTTACCTGCTCAAGCGGTTCATCAGAAAGACCAGCTCTTCAACCAAATCGACTCCTTAGAAAAGGAGCGTGACACCGAATTGGAAAAGGTGTTGGACGAGGTGATGCCTACTGCCTTTGCCATCGTCAAAGAAACCGCCAGAAGATTCAAGGAACTAGGACAGTTGGAAGTAACGGCCACCCCTCGTGACCGAGAAATCGCCGCTACCAAATCCAATGTGCAGATTCAAGGCGATCAAGCCATTTGGCACAACAAGTGGATGGCCGCAGGAAACGAAGTGGTCTGGGACATGGTCCACTACGATGTACAGTTGATCGGCGGCATGGTCCTTCACAAAGGAAAAATCGCTGAAATGGCGACTGGGGAAGGAAAAACCCTCGTTTCTACGCTCCCAGCATTTCTCAATGCGCTTTCTGGACGCGGCGTACACTTGGTGACGGTCAACGACTACTTGGCCAAGCGTGACTCCGAATGGAATGCTCCCCTCTTTGAATTTCACGGCCTCACGGTAGACTGCATCGACAAGTACCAGCCCAACTCTCCCGCACGGAAAAGAGCCTATGCTTCGGACATTGTCTACGGTACCAACAACGAGTTTGGCTTCGACTACCTCCGCGACAACATGGCTCGAGATGCCGAGGACCTGGTACAAGGCAAGCACCACTTTGCCATGGTAGATGAGGTGGACTCCGTCTTGATTGACGATGCCCGTACCCCACTGATCATTTCGGGACCTGTGCCACGAGGAGATGTACACGAGTTTGACCAGATGAAGCCCCGCGTGTCCACCTTGGTGGAGGAGCAACGCAAGCTGGTGCAGGGATTTTTGACTGCTGCGAAAAAAGCGATAGCCGACGGCAACGACAAAGAAGGAGGCCTAGCCCTCTTCAGAGCATATCGGGGCATTCCCAAGTACAAGCCCTTGATCAAGTACCTTTCTGAGCCAGGTGTTCGGGTGATTCTTCAGAAAACAGAGAACTACTACCTCCAAGACAACAAGCGCAACATGCCTGAGGCAGACGAGCCGCTGTTGTTTACGATTGACGAGAAGACCAATGTGATTGACCTGACCGATCGAGGCATTGAAACGATGACTTCCAAGAACGAAGACCCTAGCTTCTTCATTCTTCCGGATATTGGGATTGCCCTGGACGAATTGGAAAAAAGCAGTGCTTTGGACGAGACGGAAAAGTTGGTGCGAAAGGAAGAAGTCATCAAGGACTACGGCGTCAAAGCCCAGCGTATCCACACGGTCAACCAGCTACTGAAGGCCTATTGCATGTTTGAGCGCGACACGGAGTACATCCTAGTGGATGGAAAGGTGAAGATTGTCGACGAGCAAACAGGCCGTGTGATGGAAGGCAGACGCTACTCCGACGGATTGCACCAAGCGATTGAGGCCAAGGAAAATGTGAAGGTGGAGGATGCTACGCAAACCTACGCCACGATCACCCTTCAAAATTATTTCCGCATGTACCACAAGCTCGCAGGCATGACGGGTACCGCCGAAACGGAAGCGGGAGAATTTTGGGAGATTTACAAGTTGGACGTGGTGGTCATCCCGACCAACAGAGGGATCATCCGTCAAGACCGCGAAGACAAGGTATACAAAACCGTACGCGAGAAGTTCAATGCGGTGACGGACGAAATCAACGAACTCGTGGCACAGGGCAGACCGGTGCTGGTGGGTACCACCTCGGTAGAAATCTCCGAGGTACTCAGCCGCATGCTGACCTTGAAAAAAATCAATCATCAGGTATTGAATGCGAAGCAGCACGCCCGTGAAGCGGATATTGTAGCCGAAGCGGGGAAGCCTGGTACGGTAACCATCGCCACCAACATGGCGGGTCGAGGAACGGATATCAAGTTGACTCCGGAATCTCGAAAGGCAGGAGGTTTGGCCATCATCGGTACGGAGCGACACGAATCGCGTCGCGTAGACCGTCAGCTTCGAGGCCGTTCGGGTCGTCAAGGTGACGTGGGTTCGTCCCAGTTTTTTGTTTCCTTGGAAGATAGTTTGATGCGTCTCTTTGGATCGGACCGGATCGCCAAGCTCATGGACCGCATGGGTCTAGAAGAAGGGGAGGTCATTCAGCACAGCATGATTACCAAGTCTATCGAGCGTGCACAGCGTAAGGTGGAGGAAAACAACTTTGGTACACGGAAGCGATTGCTGGAATACGATGACGTAATGAACTCCCAGCGCGAGGTAGTGTACAAGCGAAGAAGAAATGCACTCAAAGGAGATCGCCTAGAACTAGACATTCTCAATGTGCTATTTGATGTAAGTGAAAACTTCATCCAAGCGGGCAAGTCAACCGGGGATGCAGAAAACTTGCGCATGAATGTATTCACCACATTAGGGGTAGATTTTTCGGTGACCAATGATGACCTGAAATCAAAGGATTCGCAGAAACTTACCCAAGAGCTCTATGCCCTTGCTTTTGATTTTTACCAAAAGAAGAATGCACAGATTGCCCAAACGGCTCTTCCGGTCTTCAAAAATGTTCAGGAAGAACGAGGCGCGACGGTCAAGGACATACTGGTGCCGATCACGGATGGGGTTAAGCAAATTGGGGTCGTATGCAACTTGGAAAAGACCTTACAAAACAACGGTCAAGAGCTTGTTCGTGCCATTGAAAAGAATGTTTCCTTGGCGATCATTGACCAAAATTGGAAAGAGCACCTCCGCGACATGGATGACCTGAAGCAGTCTGTTCAGAATGCGGTATACGAGCAAAAAGATCCGCTCTTGATCTACAAGTTTGAGGGCTTTGAACTATTCAAGCGCTTTGTAGGCAAGCTCAACGAAGACATGACCACCTTCCTCACCCGTGCCGACTTGCCCAAGCAAGATCCTGCACAGGTACAGCAAGCCCCTCAGCCACAACGTTCCTCCGAAGCGCGGGTACAAGCCTCCAAAGCAGAGGTTGGTAGTAGTCTAAATCCAGGTGCCAACCGAGCAGCTACTGCTGCCGCAACTGCCGGTAGACCAGCTCCAGCTCCAGTGGCACCGCGAAAGGTGGAGAAGGTATACAGCAGAAACGACAAGGTTTCGGTACAATACCGAGACGGCAGCACCAAGGTAGATGTCAAATACAAGAGCGTCGAACAAGACATCGAACAAGGAAATTGTGTAGTCATTGAAAGTTGATCGGCATGAAGAATTTTTGGATCATAGGAATCGTTTTCTTGCTGTGTGGCTGTAAAGCCAGCACTGCGCTTCCCCAGGTGGATGCAACTACTTTTCTTGGATACCAAGAAGACTTGAGTACTCGGCTTCCCGATTTTCCAGATTACACCCAGGCCTTGCAGAAGGTAACGACCGTTTTGCCTTCCTCCTCCCAATCTGTGGACGGACAATTGGCAGAGCGCATGCGGAATGGCTACGAAAAGACAAAAGGAGAACCGTATTTCAGCGGCTTTACCGTTTTGGTGTATTCCGGTGTTGACCGAAATGAAGCCTTTAAAACCAGAGACAATCTTGCTGTATTTTTTCCGGAGGTAAAGGTAGAAATGCAATACCAGCAGCCGCGTTATTTGGTCAAGGTGGGTCGATATGGGTATAAAATTGAAGCGCAACCGGTGTTTTATAAATTGAGAACCCAGTTCCCTACCGCGCGAATCATTCAGGATAGATTTCAACGAAAAGAGTACAGCCCACCCCCTGCTACTGAATCTACGCATGCTCAAGGACAGAATTAAAACCCTGGCTCAGGCCTATAAGCAGGAGGTGATCGCAAATCGCCGTCACCTGCATTCTCATCCTGAACTTTCGTTTAAGGAGTATGAAACGGCAGCCTTTGTGGCGGAAAAACTGAAAGAAATCGGCATCACCGATATCGAATCCAAAGCAAGTACAGGTTGGTCCGCGCTGATCAAAGGAAAAAACCCGGAGAAAAAAGTGGTGGCCCTACGTGCAGACATGGATGCCTTGCCGATTAGTGAAGCCAATGAGGTATCCTACAAGTCCCAAAACCCAGGCGTCATGCATGCCTGCGGCCACGATGCACATACAGCCTCTCTTTTGGGCGCTGCTAAAATCTTGCACGAGGTTCGAGATCAGTTTGAGGGGACGATCAAACTAATTTTCCAACCGGGAGAAGAAATCATTCCTGGGGGAGCATCCCTGATGATCAAAGATAAGGTGCTTGAAAATCCCCGTCCCAATTCGATTCTGGGTCAGCATGTCATGCCCATGATTCCTGCCGGCAAGGTGGGTTTTCGCTCCGGCCTTTACATGGCGAGCACGGATGAATTGTACCTGACCATCAAAGGAAAGGGAGGGCATGGAGCCATGCCTGAAACCTTCATTGACCCGGTCTTGATTTCTGCACACCTGTTGGTAGCCTTGCAGCAGATCGTCAGCCGTGTAGCCAATCCCAAGATTCCATCGGTCCTATCCTTTGGACGAGTGGAGGCTCTTGGAGCCACCAACATCATTCCCAACGAGGTCAAGATTCAAGGTACTTTCCGCACCTTAGACGAAGCCTGGAGAGCCAAGGCACATGAAAAAATGCGTCAAATCGCCGAAGGAATTGTGGAGGGAATGGGCGGACAACTCGATTTTGAAATCCGAAAGGGCTATCCTTTTCTAAAAAATAACCCGGAATTGACTGCGCGATCCGTGGCCGCCGCACAAACCTATTTGGGAGCGGAGAATGTGCTCGACCTGGATATTTGGATGGCCGCTGAAGACTTTGCCTATTTCTCTCAGGAGATTGATGGCTGCTTTTACCGATTGGGCACCCGCAACGAAGCCCGAGGCATCATCTCGGGAGTGCATACGCCTACCTTTGACATTGAAGAAGAAGCCTTGGAGATCGGCGCTGGGCTTATGGCCTGGTTGGCGGTATCCGAACTGGCTTCAACCTAACCCTATTTTCACTCTCCTGCTATGAAAAGAATCTATTCTTTTGCCCTTACCCTTGTATTTACGCTTCTAGTCACTCAAGCCTTTGCTTGGGGACAATTGGGACATTACCTGATTGGCTACCTTGCCGAAAAGCAACTCAAAAAATCTACGTTGAAGAAGGTGGAGGGGTTGATTTACCCCACTTCACTCAGCAAAAGTGGGACTTGGATGGATGACATTCGTTCGGACAAAAGCTACGATTACGCGACCACTTGGCATTACTTGAATAGCAAAAATGGGGAATACGATCCGAGCACTCAGGAGAAAACGGGCGATGCCTTTGAGGCCATTCAGCGCATCAAAGCAGAGTTGAAAAAGGGAGGCTTGGACCCGAAAACAGAGGCTGAAAAGTTGAAAATGCTCATTCACATGATTGAGGATATCCACCAGCCCCTGCATGTAGGGACGGGTACCGACAAGGGAGGAAACGATGTACGGATTGAGTTTTTTGGGCAGCCTACCAACCTGCATGCCCTCTGGGATAGTGGCATGATCGATCGCCAAGGGATGAGTTACACCGAATTGGGAGAGGAACTGTACCGCCGAATGACCCCCCAAATGCAGGCTTCTTACCGTGCTGCTACGATGCAGGACTGGTTGAAAGAAGCGGTGAGCTATCGGCCTCAGGTGTACAACCTTCCTGAGAACAAAAAGATCAGCTACCCCTATATGTACCAGAATTTTAGCATCGCTGAGGAGCGTTTGATTGCTGCAAGCGTACGTTTAGCGCAGGTTTTGGAGGAGATTTATCCGTAAAAAACCCGCTATTTTTTGAATGCTGAGAAAATTGTCTTAAATTCATAGACAAATTTCTCGATTATGTATCCAATTCCTCCTCCCCCAAAAGTCCATCTCGTAGCGGAAGAAATGACCACCTATGCCAGGTCTTTGCCCCGCTATGCAACCCAGCAGGCCTTGGCTCAAGGGCTGTTGTTGACTGCTTTCTTTGCGGATCGCATGCTGCTAGTGGAGTTGATTCGCAAGGGGATCCCTACCTCGCTTTTTTTGACGATCAAAGAAATGGCTCCTTTTTCAGATGAGGAGTGGTCGGATTTTTTGGACATCTCGCTCAAGTCCTTGCAGCGCTACAAAAAAGAGCCGGACTACCTCTTCAAGTCCATCCATTCTGAGAAGATCCTGGAGCTTGCAGAAGTGACTGCCTTGGGCTTGGAGGTATTTGATGCGCCGGAGGATTTCCAAGCCTGGCTGAATGCTGCGAGTCCAGCGCTCGGCGGCAAGATGCCGTTGGAGTTGTTGAAGGACTCCTATGGCCAAGAATTGGTCATCCAGGAGCTACACCGCATCGACCAAGGAATATTTGTCTGATGCGTGCCTTTCGCTTGGTACGGAAAAAGTATGCAAATCCATTATCGGGGGAAGGAGCTGCTCGTTCTGGCAATCGCTGGAACTCCAAAGGAACAGCGCTAATCTACTGTGCAGACAGCCGTGCTTTGGCCATGGCTGAAGTGGCCGTGCACCTTTCTCTTGGGCTCTTGCCCAAAGACTACGAAATGGTCGAATTGGAAATTCCGGATAATGTGAGTTTGAGGTCGCTACCTCCAGCTAACCTTCCTGTAGGATGGAATAGTTTTCCCCACCTGCTTCAAACGCAGCGAATCGGAGATGAATTTGTTGCAGCAACGGAAAGTTGTGTGCTCAAAGTACCCTCGGCGGTAGTGCCTGGGGATTTCAATTACCTGCTGAATCCCGCTCATCCAGATTTTGAACGAATTCAAATCAAGAGCAGGGTGGATTTCCCCTTTGATTCACGGTTTTTCGGGGTCTAGATCTTATTTTTTTGCCTGAAACTTGGCTTTGGCCCCATCCAAAAAGGAGACGAACGAAGCAATGTCGGTATCATAGCCCCTTGGAGTAGCCAATAGCTGCTCTTGGTGATCCAAGATGACGTAGTAAGGCTGGGCGTTGTTGTTGAAGCGGGTAATCTGGAAATCCGCATTTTGCTTGCCCAAGGTCTTTTTTTCCTTGCCATCGTAGCTCGAGGTATACCACTTGCTCTCGGGGAGCTCGAGGCGCTCGTCGATGTACAAGGCCACCATCACAAAGTCTTCCTTCAAGCGTTTCAATACTTGGGGGTCCACCCAGACATTCTCTTCCATCTTGCGACAGTTTACACAGCCGTGGCCGGTGAAGTCAATGAGCAGGGGTTTTCCTTCCCGCTTGGCAGCAGCAAGGGCTTGTTCGTAGTCGAAGTAACCCGGGATGCCGTGAGGGATTTTAAGTAAGTCTCCGTACAAGACCACTTCTGTGGAAGGTGATGCCGGTTCGCTGCTTTTGGCTCCAGTAAGGCTGAACTGTTGGGTAGTCAGTGGAGGCAAATACCCACTCAATGCCTTGAGCGGTGCTCCCCAAAGTCCAGGAATCATGTAAATCACAAAGGCAAAGGTGACCAAAGCCAGTAGCAAGCGAGGTACGGATAAGTGCTCCATCTTGGAGTCGTGTGGAAGTCTGATTTTCCCCAACAGATACAGTCCCAAGGCGGAGAAAATTACAATCCAAATTGCCAAGAAAATGTCCCGGTCCAAGATCCCCCAATGGTACACCAGGTCGGCAATGGAGAGGAATTTAAAGGCCAAGGCCAATTCGAGGAAGCCCAAGACCACCTTCACCGTATTCAGCCAGCCCCCAGACTTGGGAAGGCGCTGCATCCATTCGGGGAAGATGGCAAATAGGGTAAAGGGAATGGCGAAGGCCAATCCAAAGGAGAACATACCTAGGACGGGCTTTACCAGTTCTCCCCCTGCGGAGGAAATCAAGATGGAACCCACAATCGGCCCGGTGCAAGAAAAGGAAACGAGTACCAAGGTAAAGGCCATGAAGAACACGCCTCCAAGCCCTCCTTTTTCTGCTTTCGCATCTATTTTGTTGACAAAGCTTGACGGAAGTGTCAGTTCAAACATTCCCAAAAAGGCCAAGGCAAATACCACAAAAATGGCGAAGAAGAAGACATTGGGCACCCAGTGGGTTGCCAACCAGTTGGCAAACTCAGGCCCCTGAATAGCGGCTACGGCGGTGCCGGCGATGGTATAAATGCCAATAATCGAAATGCCGTAGATAAATGCCTGACGGATACCTTCGGATCGTTTTTTAGCTCTTCCTGTAAAGAAGCTCACCGTCATTGGGATCATCGGAAATACGCAGGGGGTAAGCAATGCGGCTAGGCCAGCCAAAAAGGCCAGTACCATAAAACCCCATAGGGAGGCGGAATCTTCACTTGTCGTAAACTCCTCCGATGCCTGTGTAGTCCCGGGTGTGGGTTCTGTTCCCCCTGTTTCTGTTGGCTCAATTCCTTCAGTTGAAGGGGAGCTGACACTCCCTTTTTCTTCCACTGACGCATCCACTAAAGCGGTTGCGCTTTCTTTTTGGAGGTCTTCAGCTGCAGCGGGATTTTCTTTTGCAGTAAAAGGAAGATCGATGTCCAACGCATAGTTGATGCACTGCCCAGTCAGGTCCGAACACATTTGGTACTCTAAATCCCCATTGACTTTTCCAGAACTTACGAGAAGTTTGACGGGCTGCTCAAAGCGCCCTCTCCCCATAAAATAAGTGATATCTCCTTCCCATACCTCATCGTACTTCTGATTGGGTTGGATCGCCTGAAGTTTGCCTGCTACCGAATAATCCGAAGTACTGGCGGGAACAAATTCGGTGAGTAAGGGGCCGAGATTCTTGTCAAAATCATTGGAATACACGTACCAGCCCATGGGAATTTGCGCTTCCATCACCAGGGTAGCAGTCTTGCCTACTTCGAGTTCCTTGCCCTCCAGTCGAATGTTCCAAACAGGAGGCTTGACCAGCTGAGCCTCTGCCAAGGGGCTCAGGAGCAGGAGGAAAAGCGGAAGGAGCAGCAGGTGCTTTTTTGGGAACAGGTACATGAAAAGCTGGGTTTACCTAGGAAAACAGCAAAGGGGACGTGAAGGTTTCTTAACCCTCTAGCGAATCGGAAAATTTACTTTCCATGGGCAGCGCTAAAGTGTCTGAAAAAGGCAGCGATGGTCTCGATGCCAATCAGGTAGTTTTTCACCCCATAGTGCTCGTTGGGCGAGTGAAGTGCGTCCGTATCCAGACCAAAGCCGAAGAGGATCGGGTCCGAACCCAGTTCCTTTTGGAAGAGGGCCACGATCGGGATGGAGCCTCCCTCACGGGTTGGGATGGGTCTTTTGCCGAAGATTTCCTCCATGGCCGCTTCTGCTGCCTGGTAGCCCAAGGAAGAATCCGATACCACCGCAGGGGCGCCGCCGTGATGGGCTTTTACTTTGACGGTTACCGATGCTGGGGCGATGGCCTTGAAATGATTTTCAAATAGGGTTGCGATTTCGTGCCAGTCCTGATCAGGTACCAGGCGCATGGAAATCTTGGCGTAAGCCTTGGATGGAAGGACGGTTTTGGCGCCCTCGCCGGTGTAGCCTCCCCAGATGCCGTTCACGTCTAGGGTAGGTCGGATGCCTACTCGTTCGATGGTGCTGTAGCCTTTTTCTCCGTGTACGTCTTGGATATCTAGTTTGCCCTTATATTCGGAAAGGTCAAATGGAGCCTCGTTGAGGCGCTGACGCTGGGCATCGCTCAGTTCCTGTACCTTTTCGTAAAAGCCAGGGATGGTGATGTGCTCGTTTTCGTCCTTGAGGGAAGCGATCATCTTGCAAAGGACATTGATCGGGTTGGCTACTGCTCCTCCATAGGTGCCGGAGTGTAGGTCCCGGTTGGATCCGGTCACTTCCACCTCCATGTAGGCCATGCCGCGAAGGCCGACCGTGATGGAAGGATCCTGCATGCCAATCATGTGCGTGTCGGAAATCAAGATCACATCAGCACGCAAGCGCTCCTTGTTGGCCAGGACAAAAGTATCCAAGTTGTCCGAACCGATCTCCTCTTCCCCTTCGATCATAAATTTAACATTGCAGGGAAGTGCGCCTGTGGCCATCATCGCTTCGAAGGCCTTGATGTGCATGTAAAACTGTCCTTTGTCGTCTGCTGCGCCTCTGGCAAAGATGGCTCCTTCCGGATGGATGGCCGTTTTCTTGAGTACGGGCTCAAAAGGGGGTGAATCCCAGAGTTCGTAGGGATCTGCAGGCTGCACGTCGTAGTGCCCATAGACGAGAACTGTGGGAAGTGCTGGGTCAATCATTTTTTCCCCATAGACGATGGGATAGCCCGCCGTCTCACAGATTTCCACGGTATCTGCCCCCGCTGCTTCAAGGGAGTTTTTCACAAAATTGGCCGCTGCGACCACGTCTTGTTTGAATTTGGGGTCGGCACTTACCGATGGGATGCGAAGCAGGTCAAAGAGTTCTTGAAGAAAGCGATCTTTATTTTTTTCGAGGTAGGATGCTACGGACATGAAACAAAGTCTTAGGGGTGAATTGGACTCAAAATTATCCCTTTCGAGCCAATTTTCCTTCTTTTTTCCTTCTTTTGTACCTCTACAACTTCGGTAAAAACTCCCAATCATGAAAGCATTGCTCTGTACCCATTTTGGACTTCCCGACACCTTGCAGGTGCAAGAGGTTTCTAGTCCTATTGCTGGCCCTCAAGAGGTAGTCATCACCGTAGCGGCTTGTGGGGTAAATTATCCAGATGTGCTGATTATTCAAAACAAGTACCAGTTTAAACCGGAACTCCCTTTTTCTCCAGGAGGAGAGGTGGCTGGGATATTGTCCGAACTGGGGGATGAGGTTCAAGGTCTGGAATTGGGGCAGCCTGTCCTGGCGCTTTGCGGTTGGGGAGGCTTAGCGGAAAAGGTGGCTGTAGCTGCCGACCGGGTATTTCCGCTGCCTGAGGGCATTTCTGCTGAGGTGGCGGCGACGACCCTGTATACCTACGGCACTTCCTACCATGCCTTGAAAGATCGTGCACAGCTGCAGGCGGGAGAAACGCTCCTGGTGCTTGGCGCCGCAGGGGGGGTAGGTCTGGCGGCAGTCGAATTAGGCGCCTTGATGGGCGCTCGGGTGATTGCGGCGGCGTCTACGGAAGAAAAGCTAGCCCTTTGTCGTGAAAAGGGGGCAGTGGAAACGATCAATTACGAAACGGAGGACTTAAAAACGCGAATCAAAGAGCTGACCGGTGGGAAAGGGGTGGATGTGGTATACGATCCAGTGGGGGGAAAATTTTCCGAAGGGGCACTGCGTGGGATGGCCTGGAAAGGGCGCTATTTGGTGGTAGGTTTTACCAATGGGGAGATCCCCCAGCTCCCGATGAACCTCCCTTTGTTGAAAGGCTGTTCGGTAGTGGGGGTGTTTTGGGGGCAGTTTGCCAAGTTAGAACCCAAGGCAAGCCTTCAAAATACCCGACAGCTGCTTGCTTGGATTCAGGAGGGAAAGATTCGGCAGCATGTGGGCAAAAAATATACGCTATCCGAGGCTCCCCAGGCTTTGCAGGATCTATTGGATCGAAAGATGCTGGGGAAGGGAGTGGTTATTTTTTAGTAGAAAGGATGTACAATGTACAATGTACCAGGTACAAAGTAGGAATTTGCATTAGGACTGGTATTCTGCTCGATAAGTGTCTTGGTACATTGTACTTTGTACTTGGTACAATATCTACAAATAGGCCCCCGTAAAATTCCCCTTCTCCTTCGCCAAGTCCTCAGGGGTGCCGGCAAAGGTGAGGTTTCCGCCTTTATTTCCTCCTTCAGGACCCAAGTCGATGACCCAATCCGCGCACTTGATCACCTCGGTGTTGTGCTCGATGATGATCACGGAGTGTCCCTGTTCGATCAACGCATTGATGCTGTGCAAGAGTTTGCTGATGTCGTGAAAATGCAAGCCAGTGGTGGGCTCATCAAAGATAAATAGGATGTGATCTCCAGTTTTGGTTCCGCCTTTGCCTAGGAAGGAAGCCAATTTCACGCGCTGTGCCTCGCCTCCTGAGAGGGTATTCGAACTTTGACCCATCCCAATGTAGCCCAAGCCCACTTCCTGCAGGGGAAGCAAGCGATTGACGAGTTGGGACTTTCCGCTGAAAAAATCAATGGCTTCATCAATCGTCATGTCAAGCACCTCGGAGATGTTTTTGTCCTTGTAGGTTACCTCCAAAATTTCATTTTTGAAGCGCTTGCCCTTGCAAGACTCGCAGGTAAGGTGGATATCCGCCATAAACTGCATTTCTACGGTCACATTTCCCTCTCCTTGGCAGGCTTCACAGCGCCCACCATCCACATTGAAGGAGAAAAAGGCTGGCTTGTAGCCCCGCTGCTTGGAGAGCGGCTGCTCTGAAAAGAGGGTGCGGATCACATCGTAAGCCTTCACGTAGGTGACCGGGTTGGAGCGCGAAGATTTGCCAATCGGGTTCTGATCTACAAACTCCACTTGCGTGACTTTTTTGTAATCCCCCTCGAGCTTATCGTACTTGCCGGCCTCATCCATCACCGTGCCCAACAATCTTCCAAGGGCAGGATAGAGGATTTTCTTCACGAGCGTAGACTTACCCGAACCAGACACCCCCGTCACGACAGTGAGCGTGTGTAGGGGAAATTGTACTGCTAAATTTTTCAGGTTATTTTCTCGAGCGCCTTTCACCCAGATGGAATCTTTCCAAGTTCGATTGGCAGTCTTGTTGAATATTTTTTCCTCGCCGCGAAGGTATTTTGCTGTGTAGGTTTGCCCGGTTGCGATGAGCTCTTCAATGCTTCCTTGGAAAAGTAATTCCCCTCCTTTTGCACCGGCTTCTGGACCAATGTCAATAAGTTGATCCGCGGCTTTCATCACTTTTTCCTCGTGCTCCACCACAATGACGGTATTGCCTAGATTTTTCAAGGCTTTCAGCACCTCGATCAGTCGATCGGTGTCCCGCGGATGCAGTCCAATGCTGGGCTCATCCAAGATGTACATGGAGCCGACCAAAGCCGACCCCAGTGAGGTGGCCAGTTTGATGCGCTGGTACTCGCCCCCTGAAAGACTGGAGGTAAGGCGGTTGAGGGTCAAGTAGCCGAGTCCTACCTGATTCATAAACTCCAATCGGCTGCTGATCTCTTTCAGGAGTCGGTTGGCCAATTTGGCTTCGTGTGCAGAAAGCTGGATCGTCTGAAAAAAGTGGAGGGCATCTTCAATGGGCATCAAGACCAGGTCGGTAATGGATTTTCCCCCTAGCTGCACATAAGCCGCATCCTTTCTTAACCGAGTGCCTCGACAATCCGGACAGGCCGTCCGTCCCCGGAATCGGGAAAGCATGACTCGGTATTGGATTTTATAGGTTTTGGTCTCGAGGTCTTCAAAAAATTCCGTTAGCCCTCGGAAATACCCATTTCCTGTCCAAAGCAGTTGTTTTTCTTTCTCTGTGAGGTCTTGGTAGGCGCGGTGGATGGGAAAATCGAAGTCAATGCCTTTTTTCAAAAGCGGCTCCAACCAGCCTTTCCCACTTTCTCCTCGCCAAGGGGCAATGGCTCCCTCGTACACCGAAAGCTCCTTGTCGGGAATAACCAGATCCTGGTCAATGCCCAAGACGGTTCCAAAGCCTTCGCAGCGCTTGCAGGCGCCATAGGGATTGTTGAAGGAGAAGAAATTGACCGACGGAAGCTCAAAACTCATCCCGTCCAACTCAAATCGATCTGAGAAGGTACGAGTTTCTAGTCCAGGGAGGGTGATTTTACAGTTTCCATGCCCTTCAAAGAGCGCAGTTTGGATGGAGTCAGCCAATCGAAACTGGTTGTCCTCTTCCTCTTTCTTTACCGTCAAGCGGTCAATCAAAATTTCATAGTTGCCCTTTTCGATTTTTGGGAGGGCCAAAAGTTCTTCAAGTACCTGCACCTCTCCGTCCCGCAAAACTCGGGTATAGCCTTTCTGAAGCAAGAGTTCGAGTTCTTTTTCCAATTTCCGATCTCCCGAAGGTTGGAGTGGACAAGAAATCATCACCTTGGAATCCTCCTCAAAAGAATGGACATAATCCACGATGTCACTCACGGTATGGTGCTTGACTTCTTTTCCGGAAATGGGAGAATAGGTCTTGCCCACGCGAGCAAAGAGCAGTTTGAGGTAATCGTAGATTTCGGTGGTGGTGCCTACCGTGGAGCGGGGATTTTTGGTGCTCACCTTTTGCTGGATCGCGATGGCTGGAGCCACCCCTTTGATGTATTCCACCTCGGGCTTTTCCATCCTCCCCAAAAATTGCCGGGCATAGGAACTCAAACTCTCCACATACATGCGTTGCCCCTCTGCAAAAAGGGTGTCAAAGGCCAAGGAGGACTTGCCCGAGCCGGACAAACCCGTGATGACTACAAAGGCATTTCTAGGGATGGCCACACTGAGGTGCTTCAGGTTGTTGACCTGAGCATTTTTAATCAAAATAAAGTCCTTCGGATCGAGGGAATCTAGGTCTTGGCTGTGCGGCGTACTGGGCAACTTCATAAAGTGCAATTTAGTAATCAAACCTGGCAACTGCAGGAAAAGTTAATTCTTTGCCACAAATTTGAGGGGAAGGAACCTAAATTAACCAGCGGCTTAGGTTTTCGCTCTCAAATTTATCCTTTTCTTCGCATCATGGATTTGGAACTACTCCGTACGGGCTTGGCTGAAGGGCTGCAGCAACTCAGTTGGCTGGAGGGCCTTGCGGTGTTGATGGGGATTCTATCCGTGTATTTTTCCAAAAAGCAGCACATTGGGGTGTACCCCACAGGCATCGTCTCGGTGCTGATTTATGTGTGGATTTGCTTCGACTATGGGCTCTATGCCGACATGGGCATCAATGCCTACTATTTTGGGATGTCTATCTATGGCTGGTACCTGTGGAAACAACCAAAAAAGGACGGACAGGCATTAGCGGTCACCTGGCTGGATCGTAGCGGCTGGATTTTATCCTTGACCATTTTTGCAGGTTCCTTTCTGCTCTTGGTTGCTGTTTTGATTGAATTTACAGACAGTACCGTTCCCTATTGGGACTCCTTCACGACTGCTTCGGCCTTTGTGGCGATGTGGTTGATGGCGAAGAAAAAAGTGGAAAACTGGATTTTTTGGATCTTGACCGATCTGGTATCCATTCCACTTTATTTTCACAAGGGGCTGCTGTTGACTTCCTTTCAGTACCTATTTTTCACGGGCCTCGCCATTGCGGGCCTTCTGACTTGGATCAATGATTTTAAGACTCGTGAGCAAACCTAAGCGCATCCTAATTTTGGGGCCTGAGTCCACAGGCAAGAGCACCTTGGCCGAGAAGTTGGCCCAGCACTTTGCAGAGCCCTGGGTGCCTGAACTGGCCCGGGAGTACTTGGAAAACTTAGATCGTCCCTACACCTACGAGGACCTGCTTCATATAGGCAAAAGACAACTGAGCCTAGAAGATGAACTGGCCGCTAGGGCCAAACACTTCCTTTTTTGCGATACCGACCTTCGCGTGATTCAGGTCTGGTCCCAACACCGTTTTGGAAAAGTAGATCCTTGGGTGCTGGAGGAAATTGCCCGGCGAACCTACGACCTGATTCTTCTATGTGCCCCCGACCTACCTTGGCAGGAGGATCCGCTCCGAGAGCATCCGGAATTGGAGATGCGGCAGCAATTGTTTGAACAGTACCTGGAGATTACCCAGCAAAGCGGGTTTCCATTTACGATTATTTCTGGCGATGCTTCAGCCCGGCTCCTCAAATCGGTGGAGGCCATTCGTGCACTAGATTAAATGGGTTCCCTCTCCAAAGATTTGGGAAAAGGGGTAAATTCTTCGTTATCTTCAAAAAACATATCCATGCGAATCAAGTTCCTCCTCCTTCTTTTTGGATTGACCTATTGGGTACAGTTGGGACTTGCCCAGCAGAAAAAACTAGTCTTTATCATTTTGGATGGGATTCCGGCCCAAGACCTAGAGCGGGCGCATACCCCCAACTTGGACCAAATTGCCAGTCAGGGAGGCTATGCGCGCGCCTACACTGGAGGCCAGAAGGGAGGCTATTCCGAATCGCCCACCATTTCTGCCGTCGGCTACAATTCGATATTGACAGGCACTTGGGCGAATAAGCACCAGGTTTGGGGAAATGGAATTGAAGCTCCCAACTACCAGTACTGGACGATTTTCCGCTACCTGCGCGAGGCTAGACCCGATGCGAAGTTGGCTATTTTCTCCACCTGGCAGGACAACCGCACCAAGCTCCTGGGAGAAAATCTGCCTCAAACAGGCTACTTGAAGTTAGACCGGGCAGTGGATGGTTTGGAACTGGATACGCTACGCTACCCACACGATGCCCAGTCGGACTACATTCACCAAATTGACCAACAGGTGGCCCAAGAGGCGGCAACTTACCTAAGCACCCAAGGACCAGACCTTACTTGGGTGTATCTCCAATACACGGATGACATGGGACATAGCCATGGAAGAAGTTCACAACTCGATGCCGCCATCCAAAAAGCAGATGCTCAGGTAGGCTTGATCTGGCAGGCCATTCAGCAGCGGCAACAAAAAGGGGAGGACTGGCAAATTTGGGTGACCACCGACCATGGGCGTAAGGAGCCGGATGCCAAAGGCCATGGTGGGCAGAGCGAGGGAGAACGAGAAGTGTGGATCGCTTCCAATGCTAGTGGCCTAAATGCGCATTTTTTCTCCGGGAAAGCGGCGCTCGTGGACCTGCTCCCTTCTTTTTTTCGCTTTTACAACTTGGTAGTTCCGGAGCATCAGGAACGAGAATTGGATGGAATTCCGCTGACTGGCTCCATTTCGCTAAGCCAGCTTGGGTTGCAAGGCAAGGGTAAAAACCAGACCATCACCTGGGTTCCAGGGGCTCAATCCGAGACGCTCGCGGTCTATTGGAGTCCAACGGATCATTTTGCCGAAGGAGGTCAAGACGAGTATTTTTTTCTAGGGGAGGTGCCTTCCGATGCGAAGTACTATGCGCTACCTCCAGACCTAGGCAAAAAATCGTTTTTCAAGGTGCTGGTGGTGGGAAAACACAACAGTGAAAACACCTGGAAGGTATCGGGGAAAAAATATATAAGACTCTCCCGTTAAGGACAATTCTATTTCTCATTTTGAGAGAATCCCTCCCGCAATCCTGCGGGACAGGCTCCTACCCCCTTGTAAGAGGGAGTCGCCCAAATAGGCCTTCAAACAAATACATTTAACTCCAAAATTTATGTTTGAGGAGCTCTAGGGTGTGATTCCCCCTTTACAAAGGGGGCGAGGGGGATTTAGAAGTTGAATAAAACATCAAAAAAACACAAAAAGAGAGGCTGTCTTGAAGAAGACAGCCTCTCTTTGTACGATTGATTATTTCTTTACCAGTAACTAAATAGAACAAATCTTGAGGTTCAATTCAGTTGGCTGTAGACCGTGAACTGTGAACGGTTAACCACTTAATTCACCCCTCCTTTTCTCGTCGGAGATCTTTTGCCTGGCCATTCTGCCGGTTCGCCAGTGCGGGCATTGATGGGAATGCGCTGCTCACGGGACACCATGCCTTCTTCTTCGCAGGCCATGTATACGAGGATGGCGGTGAGGATCACATTTTGACGCACGTCGTCAAAAATAATCTTGTCGTAGGTGTCCAAGTTGGTGTGCCAGGTGTAGTTGGAATAGCTCCAAGGCAAGGCACTCAAGTTGAAGGCAGGCACGCCCGCTGCCACAAAGGACACGTGGTCTGTACCTCCTGCGCCTGGGTTGCCGGGAAACTCAGTTTTCAAGTCTTTGGTGATGTTTCTCGGCACCTTGTTGATCCAACGACCCAGGTATTCGTAGCTATCCACATAGCCTTGACCAGAGATATTGGCGATGCGACCGGTGCCATTGTCCTGGTTGAAGAGGGCTTGGATCTTGGAGATCATCTCAGGATGATCTTCCACAAAGGCACGCGAGCCATTGAGCCCTTGTTCCTCGGATCCCCAGTGTCCGACTAGGATGGTACGCTTTGGGTTAGGATACACTTGCTTCAATACCCGCATCACTTCCATCATCAGGATGGTGCCGGTACCGTTGTCCGTAGCGCCAGTGCCTCCATCCCATGAGTCAAAGTGGGCAGATAGCATCACGTATTCATCTGGTTTTGTACTTCCCTTGATTTCAGCGACGGTATTGTAGGTCGGTTGCATGCCTGTTTCTTTGGACTGGGCATTGAGGTGTAGCATTGGCTTCTTGCCACTTTCAGCCAATCGGTACAACATGCCATAGTCTTCTAGTGAAATATCTACGGTAGGAACCTTTTTGGTGGAGGCAGAGAAAATTTTGTTGGCACCAAAGGCACTAGACCAGTAGGAGGTCAAGATGCCTGCTGCACCTGCATTTTCAAGGGCAATAGGCAATTGATTGCGACTTTTGCCAGTGGCTTGAAGGCGCTTGGTCCAAGAGGCATTGAGGGCGGTGCGGTCTTTCTTCAACTTTTCAATGGACTCCGGCGTGCCGTATTCGTCCCAGTTGTAATCGGGGCGGCCTGTAAGCTGAGGCATGGAGATCATTACGTACTTGCCTTTGACGGAAGGAAGCCACTTTTGAAAGGCAAGGGAATCGGCAAACTCTGGAAGAATGACCACTTCCCCTTTTACACCCCCTTGCGGAGAGGAGGGGCTCCAAGCCAATTGGGTGCCGGCCAAGGATTTGGTCCAAGGGGCAATCATGTCCATATGGGTGATACCTCTTTCCCAGCCTCTCCATTCGCCCCACTTTTCGTTGCGGGCAGGGATGCCCCAACTCTGGTAGGTGGTGACGGCCAGGTCATGGGCCTTTTGCATTTGTGGGGAGCCAACCAATCGTGGGCCGACTCCATCTAGGATTTCATGGGCAAGAACTTCTAGTTTGGAATTTTCTGTGGCTTCTTTGATGATGGCATCGATGACCGGATTTTGTGCCTGTACCTGTACAGCAACAAAAAACACAAGCCCGAAGTACCAGCTGTTGCGGATTTTCATAGCGAGATCGTTTAATTTCTAAATCTAGGAATTAACTTCAAATTTGTTGAAGCCACTGGTGTATAATTCGGAAAAGGCGGTCAACGGATGACAGACCACAGTACAATGTACCAAGTACCCGCCGCGGCGGGCAGGCCAAGTACGAAGTATGAAGTATAGATTCTAAACCTATTCACACATTGCCAGGCTGTTGACCGTCGACTGTTGACCAACTTTTTTTCCTCCATTTGTCTAAAACAGGATGGATTTTTCTTTCGCTTCCAGTTTCTTTACGTAACAATACCCCAGATCCCTCCTACCATGGCGAAAGCAGCAGTTCAAGAATACCTAAAAAAGGCCCTAGCCGACAATTCGGGCCCCGAAGCGCTTGCTTGGCTAGCCGAACAATCCCAAAAAATCACCCACTCGACTAGCCCGAACGCCTTTTTTTTGGCATTCTCCAAGGCTTCCCGACACTTTAAAAAAGAAACGCTTTCAACCGCTCTTGGCACACTTTCTTTGGAGAAATCCGGTATGCCTCCATTTTCTCCAAGCCATTGGGATAGTTTGCAGGCTGCCCGCACCTTTCTATTACTTCAGCTGCCCCAAGAAAAAGCCCTTTGGATGTCCACTGTGCAGCAGCTTTTTGAAACGGCAGATATGTATGAGCAGCAAGCCTTGTATGCAGCTCTGCCTTTATTGCCTTTTGCGGAAGACCTCGTACCGCGCGCTATCGAAGGTTGCCGCACCAACATGTCGCTGGTCTTTGATGCCATCGCCTTAAACAATCCCTATCCGGCGCGCTTTTTTCCGGAGGCCAACTGGAACCAAATGGTCCTCAAAGCCATTTTCATGCAGCGTCCGCTTTACCAGATTCAGCAGCTAGATGAGCGACGCAATTCGGCGCTTGCAGCCATGGCCACCGATTTTGCGCACGAGCGCTGGGCAGCCGGAAGAGCGGTGATGCCAGAAGTATGGCGACTGCTCGTGCCATTTATGGGCCCTCAATACCTGGAAGACTTGAAAAAAGTACTGACGGCTACGGATGTTACGGAGCAAAAAGCCGGGGCTTTGGCCGCGTACCAGAGTAGCTATACTCCTGCTAAGGACATGTTAACTTCCTATCCCCTGCTTCAGGAGGCCTGTGCCAACGGAGCCTATGGCTGGGAAGATCTAGGAATAGAATTTCAAAAAAATCGAATTTAATCGCTACTCAACCCCTAAATTCACCCAATTACAGCCGCATCTGCCCATGGAAATGTACATAGATCCCCACATTCACCTCGTTTCTAGAACTACCGACGACTACGAAGCCATGCGCAAAGCAGGCATTGTGGCCACGATCGAACCCGCATTCTGGCTGGGACAGCCCCGCACCGAGGTGGGGTCCTTCAAAGACTATTTTTCTACGCTCGTAGGTTGGGAGCGTTTTCGAGCCAGCCAGTTTGGCATCGTGCACTACTGCACCATGGGCCTGAATTCCAAGGAAGCCAACAATGTGGCGTTGGCGGAACAGGTCATGGAACTTTTGCCCCTCTATGCGGGAAAAGAAGGGGTGGTCGCCATCGGCGAAATTGGTTACGATGACCAAACGGAAGCAGAGGATCGATTTTACCGACTACAACTCGAGCTGGCCAAAGAGGTGGAGCTACCTGTGCTGATTCATACCCCCCACCGAGACAAGAAGAAAGGCACGACCCGCTCCATGGATGTGGCCGTCGAGCATGGCATGGATCCGTATTGGGTGGTAGTGGATCACAACAACGAGGAAACAGTCAAAGAGGTGCTCGATCGCGGTTTTTGGGCAGCCTTTACCATTTACCCACATACCAAAATGGGCTCCGAGCGCATGGTCGAAATCGTCAAGCAGTACGGACCGGAACGCATCATTGTGAACTCGGCGGCCGATTGGGGCATCTCTGATCCCATTGCCGTGCCTAAAACTGCCGCACTGATGCGCAAAATGGGGGTTCCAGAAGAGCATGTTCGCCTGACTACCTACCAAAATGCACTCACTGTATTTGGTCTGAGTGGGCAGATGCATGAGGACGATTGGCTCAAGGCAGCGCCGATCGACCAAACCAAGAAACTGGGCGGCAACTCTGTACTTCGTGGTGGGCAAGTGCCGCGCGTGGAAGGTCCTGATGACCGTGTAGAAAACTAAATCATGGCCAATCCCAAGATTTTCGCCTACCTCCAACTGACAAGGCCGGCCAATGTGGTCACGGCGGTGGCAGACATTTGGGCGGGATTTGCGATTGCAGGTGCTTGGGATGCGATGGCCACCAACTGGATCTATGGCGACCAGGACTACTGGTGGAATCTGCTTTGGCTATCACTGAGCACCATCGGACTGTATGGCGGAGGGGTGGCTTTCAACGACATTGCCGATGCGGAATTGGATGCTGTGGAGCGTCCGGAGCGCCCGATTCCCAGTGGACGAGTTTCCAAACAAGGAGCAATTGGGATGGCTTCGCTCCTGCTTCTGGGAGGAATTACCTCGGCTTTTCAAGTGAATCTAATTGCAGGAGGCCTAGCCATCGCTGTTGCGGGATGTGCTTTGCTGTACGATTATTGGGGCAAGCACCAGCAGGTATTTGGACCCATCAACATGGGGCTTTGCCGCTCTGGCAATCTGCTTTTGGGGATCTCTGTGGTCCCGATGCTGCTGGAACGCAATTGGTTTTTGGCATTCCTCCCTCTGGTCTATGTCGCGGCCATCACGATCATTAGTAGAGGTGAAGTCCATGGAAAAAACAGGAATGCGCTATTTCTAGGGGCAGGGATGTACACGAGCATTTTTGTGGCGATTTTTGTTTTGGCTTTCGAGAAGAGTCCAGGCTACCTGCAGATTTTGCCTTTTTTAGCCTTTCTGGGTTACCGACTATTTCCCCCATTGCTGCGGGCCATTCGTACCCAGGAACCGCAATACATCGGTAAGTCGGTCAAAGCAGCGGTACTTTCGCTGATTGTGGTCAATGCGGCTTTGGCTACCGCCTTCTCGGGCTGGCCCATCGGGCTCTTGATTTTGGTGCTTTTACCCATTTCTCTAGGCCTCGCCAAAAAATTTGCAGTGACTTAAGCACTGAATAATTCAATTTCTTTCACAACTTGCTTCTCAAGACGAGTTATCCCCTCCCAAAATGTCCACGATTCTCCAACAATCTTTCTCGGTACCCTTTCGCTACCCGGTTGCGTTCACGGAGAATTTGTTTGCAGTCCCCCAAACCTTGTTAGCCGATACCTTCCCAGAAGGGCAGCTGGCACGGGTATTTTTTGTGTTGGACTCCAGCGTAGTGGCACACCATCCGGAGTTGATTTCCCAGATCAAAAACTATGTGGCGGCCTATCCTTCACGACTAGCTCTAGTGGCTGAGCCGCTAGTGGTAGCCGGTGGTGAAGCCTGTAAAAATGATCCTGATGCCTACCAGCGTGTGGTGGAGGCGACCAATAGCTTTGGCATCGACCGGCATTCCTACATCGCTGCGATAGGCGGGGGTGCGGTACTCGACATGGTGGGCTTTGCTGCAGCGATCTCCCACCGGGGGATCCGCCTGATCCGCATCCCTACCACGGTCTTGTCCCAAAATGATTCCGCTGTCGGTGTAAAAAACAGCATCAATGCTTTCGGGAAAAAAAATTACCTCGGTACGTTTACGCCCCCTTTTGCGGTACTCAATGATTTTACCTTTTTGGAAAGTTTGGAAGACCGAGATTGGGCTTCGGGGATTTCAGAGGCCATCAAGGTGGCCTTGATCAAGGACTTGGAGTTTTTTAAGTGGCTAGAAAAAGCAGCGCCTGCACTTGCTCGGCGGGAGATGGAGCCCATGAAGGAGCACATCATCCGTAGCGCGCAGCACCACATGGACCACATTGCAGGTGCAGACCCTTTTGAGTTTGGGTCGAGTAGGCCACTGGATTTTGGGCATTGGGCGGCACATAAATTGGAGAAATTGAGCGACTTTCGAATTCGCCACGGAGAGGCAGTTGCCATCGGCATTGCCTTGGATTCGGCCTATTCCTTTTTGCAAGGACGAATAGAAGAAGCCGATTTACTCCGTATTTTTAACCTGTTTCATACCTTGGGCCTGTCTTTGTACGTGCCCGAACTTCAAGAAGATGCCTTGCTTCAAGGCTTGAAAGAATTTCAAGAGCACTTGGGAGGAAGGCTCACGATCATGCTGCTAGAAAAGTTAGGAAAAGGCGTGGAGGTGCATGAAATGGACTCTAAGTTGATTGTGAAAGCCTTACACCTCCTTCAAAACTGGGAAGTGAGCGGCAGCATCCAAGGTTAAGCTACAATTGCCTATGAACATCACGAACCTCCATTTAAGCTATTGCAGCAACATCCATGCAGGGGAATCTTGGGATGCCACTTTTCAAAATCTGAAAATATACATTCCCGAAGTAAAGAAACGCTTGGCCCACAAAGGTGCTTTTGGCATTGGCCTTCGCCTTTCTCATGAAGCAGCCTTGGTATTGGAGCGTCCGGATCGCCTGCAAGAGTTTCGGGATTGGTTGAAAAAAAGTAACACCTACGTGTATACCTTGAATTGCTTTCCTTACGGAGGATTTCACCGAACCAAGGTCAAAGAACAGGTGCATGCACCAGACTGGACCACGGAGGACCGACTAGAATATACGATTCGTAGTTTTCGAATTTTAGCTGAGCTGCTACCCGAGGGGGTAGAAGGCGGAATTTCTACCTCCCCGCTGACCTACAGGCATTGGTTTGCCACGGATTTGGAAAAGAAGGAGGCCTTTGAAAAAGCAACCACTCACTTGATTGCCGTTGTGGAAGAGTTGGTCAGGCTGAAGCAGGAAACGGGAAAATTCCTTCACTTAGACCTTGAGCCCGAACCGGATGGCTTGCTGGAGAATTCCGAGGAGTTGATTCGGTATTTTAAGGAATGGCTTCTGCCAGTTGGGAAGATTAGCCTTGCCAAGCAACTTGGGACTACTGAAAAAGCCGCTGAAAAACTGATCAAAGACCACCTTCAGGTGTGTTACGACGTCTGTCATTTTGCGATTGGCTACGAAAAGCCCAAAGAGGCATTCAAAAAATTGAAGCAGGCGGGGATTGGTATTGGGAAAATTCAGTTGTCTGCAGCACTCAAACTTTTAATCCCCGAATCGCCCTACGAGCGTTTTAGCCTAGGAAAAAGGCTTGCAGAATTTGCCGACACCACCTACCTCCATCAAGTGGTGGGGAGCACAAAATCGGGAGGATTGAATTCCTATCCCGATTTGCCGCAAGCCCTTACACAACTTGGAGAAACCCAGGATTTGGAATGGCGCGTCCATTTCCATGTTCCTATTTTTCTTGAAAATTACGGCACCTTTCAGTCCACACAGGAGGACATTGTCGAGGTGTTGAAGTTAGTCCACGCAGATCCAAGCATCACCAAACACTTGGAAGTGGAAACCTATACCTGGGAAGTTCTTCCAGAAGACACACACCTCACCTTGGGAGAGGCCATCTCTCGAGAACTGGCCTGGGTTCGAGAGCAACTCTAGTGATTGACCTCCGTATGCTATTTTTCAAGCCATGAAAAAAACTGTTGTCCTCGATATTGTTGCCTTATCTCCAAGAGTGATTGGGGAGCATACTCCATTTTTGAAACAATGGATTGCATCCAAGCACCAAGCGGTGGTAGAGCCCGTGCTTCCTGCGGTGACCTGCGCTGCGCAATCCACCTATCTCACAGGGAAGTGGCCTTCCGAAAATGGCATTGTGGGCAATGGCTGGTACTTCGAAGAGGAGTGCGAAATCAAGTTTTGGAGGCAGTCCAACAAGCTCGTTCAGGGGGAGAAGGTATGGGACTTGCTGCGCAAACAGGATCCTACATTTACCGTGGCCAACCTTTTTTGGTGGTACAATATGTATACCACGGCGGACTTTGCGGTGACCCCAAGACCCCTGTATCCTGCCGATGGGCGCAAGTTGCCCGATTGCCATTCCCAGCCCATGGAACTGCGGGACCGTCTCCAAGCAGAGCTAGGGCCCTTTCCCCTTTTTAGTTTCTGGGGACCTGCGACGACCATCGCTTCCAGCCGCTGGATAGCGGAGGCAGCCAAAAAGGTGGACCAATGGCATTCCCCAACGCTCAACTTGATCTACCTGCCCCATCTGGACTATGCCTTGCAGAAGTTCGGCATTGACTTCGCCAAGATTGGGAAGGACCTGCGGGAGATTGACGACCTGGCAAAGGACCTGATCACCTACTTTGAAAGTCAAGGAACGCAGGTTTTGCTGCTTTCCGAATATGGCATCACGACTGTTTCTCAGCCGATTCACCTCAACCGCATTTTCCGTGAAAAGGGATGGATTCAGGTGAAAAATGAACTGGGTTTGGAAACTCTCGATGCGGGTACTTCGACCGTTTTTGCCGTGGCAGACCATCAGGTTGCACATGTCCATGTACAGGATCAAACCCTCCTTGCTGAGGTGCAGGCACTGCTTGCGCAAGTGCCTGGTGTGGAGAAGGTGTTGGATGCCCAAGGGAAAAAAGAGGCCCATCTCGACCATGCACGCTCCGGGGATTTGGTAGTCGTGGCAGATGCCAACTCCTGGTTTACCTATTACTTCTGGCTTGACAATTCCAAAGCCCCAGACTATGCTCGCTGTGTGGATATCCACCGCAAGCCCGGCTACGATCCGGTGGAACTGATTATGGATCCCAGCATCTCCATTCCTATGCTCAAGGTGGGGACCAAACTTTTGAAGAAGAAATTAGGCTTTCGCTATTTGATGGACGTGATTCCTTTGGACGCCACCTTGGTGAAGGGAGCCCACGGACGTGTTCCAGAGTCGGACTTGGACAAGCCGTTATTGGTTTGCGAGGCCTCGTTAACGCAGGCAGGGCGTATCGCTCCCACGAGCGTTTTTGACTTGATTGTGAAGGCGGTACAGGGGAAAAAGGACTAAAGAAGGAAGTTCTTAGCCAATTTTTTCCATCAAAAATACCCCCATCTCCCGCTGCCCATAGACATGGACGGTTTTGGGGGCTTCAAGAAAACGAAATCCCATGCGTTCCAGCTGCTGCAGCCCTTTAGGGAGGAGCACATACCGTTCGGAGCCATCGGGCAAGACGTATCTTCCCTCTCCTAAATCCTGACTTTCTTCCAGGAGGTTACCAAATCCCGTACACATCCGCATCCAAAAAATCCCTCGGGGCTTGAGTACGCGATGGATTTCAGCGATCATCTTCCAAAAATGCGCATGTCCATCTGCAAAGTGGAGTACGGCCGAACTGATGACCGCATCAAAGGCCTCTCCATGGAAAGGGATCTCCGCCCCATCGCCTACTTGAAAGCGGTGGATGTCTGTTTCAGGCTGAATACTTTTGGCCAGGTACCGGCAATACTGTATGGCGACCTCATTCGGATCAATTCCAAAAATGGAATAGTTCTTCTGGAGGAAATAGACTGCGTTGCGGCCTTCGCCACAGCCCACATCCAAGATCTTCATCTCCTTGGTAAATCGACCTTTGAGGAGTTGGTCGAGTAGGTAGTTGTCCACATTGCCTAGGAGGCGATTCAGTTCATCAATTTCCATGTTCCATGCGGTCTAAGGCAGCAGCAGTCTTGATTCGGCCGACTTCAATTAATTCGGCAGCACGGTGGAATTCCAGCGTTCCACATTGCTTTCTGGCAATTTTGATTTGGGCATCCACTGGATAGTTTTCCAAAAGCATTTGGCAGTAGCGATCTTGCAGCAGGTCAAAGGATCGGTTGGCGAGTTCCAAAGCGGAATAGCTGCGCTGGTTTTCTTTCTTTTTTTCTTCCGGAAAATAGGCCTTCATTTTGCCTTGGTAGTCCTTGACCCAGCTGGGTAGGGTAAGTCCTTGTGATTTGGTGGAGGGTTTGGAAGGGAGATCTAGGTAATGTTCTTCCAAGCCATTGGTATCTACGACGACTATGGGATGGGCATGTGGGTCTGAAATCAGGGATATGGGTACTGGATTCAATACGCCTCCATCTACAAAGTGATTTTTTTCCGATTTGGCAGGAATAAATACGGAGGGAATGCTACCCGAAGCGCGGATGGCTTTGTACAAACTTCCTTGGGTAAACACATGTTCCTTTCCCGAGTTGATCTCTACCGCATTGCAGGAAAAGCGAATGGAAAATTCTTCAATATTCTGGTCTGGAATTACCCGTTTTAGGGCCTGGTAGACCTTTTCTCCTTTGATAAACCCACGGCTTGAAAAAGTAAAATCCATCAAGGAAAACACATCCAATCGATCCAGATTGCATATCCAATCCTTGAATTCTGGCAATTTGCCTGCGGCATACATGCCGCCAACTAGGGCTCCTGCAGAGCAACCTGCAATCTCGGCAATGGCATAGCCTCTATGTTCCAACTCTTCGATTACGCCAATATGCGCTAATCCTCTCGCGCCGCCACTGCTCAAAACCAATGAAACTGTTTTGTTTTTTGCCATATATTTAGGGTACAATTTGCTTCCAGCCCCCGAACACATTACCCAACGAAACTAAGCATTATGTCTGACTTTAAACCCTTCCATTTAGCTTTTCCTATTCGTGACATCGAAGAAACCCGCGGCTTCTACGGCGACCTGCTCGGTTGCGAAATTGGTCGGAGCACCGACAAGTGGATTGACTTCAACTTCTTTGGTCACCAACTTTCGGCACACATCAAGCCGGATGAACTTGCCAACGCCAAAACCAACGAGGTAGACGGCAAAAATGTTCCTGTTCGCCATTTTGGTGCAATTCTCGGTTGGGAGGAGTGGCATGAACTGGCAGACAAACTCAAGGCCCACGGCATTGAATTTGTGATTGACCCCTACATTCGATTCAAAGGGGAGGTGGGCGAGCAGGCCACCATGTTTTTCTTAGACCCTTGTGGCAATGCCCTGGAGTTTAAATCCTTCCAAGATCCTTCCCAGATTTTTGCCAAGTAATTCCCTTGAACGCGATTGCCCTATCCACGCGCCTTAGGCAAAAGCTCCTGCTGGAAGGGAAGGAATACCTGTTCTTTAATGGAACTTCTTACCTAGGCTTGGGCAGTATGGAGGCCTATGGGCGAATTGTGGAAAGCAATAGGCAGCAGTGGGGGATGCATCATGGGCTCAGTCGAACCAACAATGTACAGCTTGCAGTTTACGATGCGTTTGAGGATTTTTTTTCAACACAGGCAGGCGCGGAAAGTGCAGCACTATTCAGTTCGGGCTATCTAGCTGGCATAGCGGCTAGCCAATACCTTTACTCAAACGCCGCTCAATGCTGGGCAGCACCGGATGCCCATCCTGCCATCTTGCCTCCGGGTGTACCCGTAGAGCCCTCCCTCAGCTTTTCGCAATGGACGCAAGCCTGTTTGGAGAAAGCAGCTCGCCTGCCTTCACAGAAGATCTTGATTCTTGGCAATGCGGTAGATCCGCTCAAGGCAGCAGTTCACACCTACGATTGGGTCCTACCCATCGCCTCAAAACACGAAGTGACGCTACTCATTGACGATAGTCATGCCTTTGGTGTTCTGGGAAATGGGCTTTTTGGAACCTACTCCCAATGGAAGCAGGAAGGCATTCGTCTTTTAGTTTCTGGCTCCCTGGGCAAAGGCTTGGAAACCCCAGGAGGAATCGTATTGGGTTCACAGGCCCTCATTCAAGGGATTAAATCCCAACCCATATTTGTAGGAGCCTCTCCACCGGCGCCTGCCTTGCTTCAAAGCCTTTTGGATGCACAGGAACTTTTGCGGGAGCAACACGGAAAATTGAAGGAATTGACCTCTTTTTTTCACCAACAAAGCAGTTCTATTTCCCAAATTCAAGGGTCTTCGAATTTTCCTGTGTTCGTGTACTCGCCCGATACTTGGGCTGAAAAATTACAAGAACAGGGGTACATCACCTCTTCTTTTTCCTATCCTAGTTCCAGTAGTCCCAAAGTCAATCGAATCGTACTTTCCGCCAGTCATTCTAAGGAAGAGGTAAGTGCCTTACTCGAAATTCTAACCCATCTACCTGCGACGTTATGAAAAATTACTTCTTTTCACTTCTTGTTGGTATCCTATTAGCCTCTTGTAATTCTGCTCCTCCTGTACCCTTTGTGGAGGGGCTGGAAGAGTACCCCACCTTGCAAAAGGTGCTGGCTGACACCGCCAAGTACCAGGTTCAGATCCTCTATACACAGATCGATCGCAATGAGCATGGCAACCCGCTGTTTACTACCTACTCGTTCAATGTCGATGATTCTAGGTATTTCTATCCCGCCTCTACCGTCAAGCTCCCTGTGGCGCTACTTGCCTTGGAGTGGCTGGAGGAGCAACAACTAGAAGGCTTGACGCTAGAGACCATCATGCTTACCGACTCGGTACGCCCTTCGCAGCTCCCTGCGTGGAAAGATTCAAGTGCTCAGAATGGGCTGCCAAGTATCGGGCAGTACATCAAAAAAATCCTCCTGGTTTCCGATAATGACGCCTACAATAGACTCTACGAGTTGCTGGGTACCGATTACATCAATCGAAAACTTAAGGAAAAAGGGCTGGTGAATTCGGCGATTATGCAGCGCCTGAGCTTTCCAATTTCAGCCGAAGAAAACCGACAGTTTAACCCCATTCGATTTGTGGATAACTCTGGAAAAACACTTTTAGAATTGCCTGCTCGACAAGCCGATAGTGCGTATGTGGTCCCTGGCTATCCCAAATTGGGCCGAGCCTATTATAAAAACGACAGCTTGATTCAAGGGGGAATGGACTTTTCTTACAAGAACAAGTTATCCCTGACGGACTTGCACGGGGTGGTTCAGCGAACGATTTTTCCAGAGGCCTTTGTTGGGATCGAACGGTTTAATTTGAATGAGGAGCACCGAAATTTTGTGCTTCAGTACATGAGCATGTTGCCTCGAGAGAGTGAATCTCCTGCCTACGATACCACTGAATTCTACGACAGCTATTCCAAATTCACCAAATTTGGGATTCAAAAAGGAAAAATCGATCCTCGTTTTCGGCTGTTCAACAAGACCGGCTGGTCCTATGGACACCTGGTGGATGGGGGGTATTTTGTGGATTTTGAGACGGGGGTGGAGTTTATGGTATCTGCCATCGTCTATGTCAATGAAGATCAGATTCTCAACGACGATAAGTACGAGACAGATGAAGTCGGATTACCCTTCTTTGCAGAATTGGGAGAGTACCTGTATCAGCGGGAATTGAAAAGAAAGAAGCAATTGATGCCAGATTTGAGTAAATTTAATTTGAGCTACTAACGTAGATTTTTTTCATTTTTTTTAACCTTAACTTTTATAATCATGAAATCAGAAGAGATCAAGCAATTGTTTGCGCAGTTTGAAACTGCTGCTGCCGAGCTAGAAGGAGTAGAGTGCTGGAGTGCCCGAGAACTGCAGGTCTTGTTGGGATACAGCAAATGGGAAAATTTTGAGAAGGTAATTCAAAAAGCCAAGGAGGCATGTCAACATGCCGGAGAAGAGGTTCTCTATCATTTTCCTGACGTCAGGAAAACGATCCTTATGCCAAAAGGGGCAGAAAAAGAGATTGAAGACATTCTTTTGACCCGATATGCGAGTTACCTAATCGCTCAAAATGGGGACAGCCGAAAGGAGGAAATTGCTTTTGCACAAAATTACTTTGCGGTGCAGACTCGGAGAGCGGAGTTGGTCGAACAACGGTTGCTAGCTGACGAGCGGGTAAAAGCGAGAGAGAAATTAAGCCAAACAGAAAAACAGCTTTCTGGAATTCTCTACGAAAGAGGAGTGGACAGCCAGGGCTTTGCGGTAATTCGGAGCAAAGGGGATCAGGCTCTTTTCCGATTATCCACCCAACAATTGAAAATCAAAATGGGAGCACCCGAGGGACGTCCTGTCGCTGATTTTTTACCTACCATCAGTATTAAAGCAAAGGATTTGGCTACTGAGATGACAGGATTGAATGTACAAACCAAAGACCTAAGCGGCCAAAACAGAATAGAAATGGAGCATGTGGATAACAATTCGGCTGTTCGAGACATGCTAACCCAACGGGGAATTGTACCAGAAAATTTGCCTCCAGCAGAGGATGTTAAAAAATTGAAACGAAAGCTGCAAGGAGACGAAAAAAATGTGTTGATGGGTTCGAAAAGAAGAAAAAACGACTCAGATTAATCGTATTTCTAATGCCTTTAGATCCTATTTATCGGATGATTACTGGTCAAGCCTAACCAATTACATTAAAAATGGCAGCAGTGTACCTGCTGCCATTTTCTATGAAATACCTCAATAAGCCTTTTCCAGGGAAGGAATCTCCGTGATGGCCTGTGGATAACTTTGTCCCAAGTCGATTTTTAAGTTGCGCAACTCGGATGTGGATAACTCCCATGGCTGGTGAATGTCAAAGCCACGAATAGCGTGCAACTCAGGGATCCATAAGCGAACGAAGTCCCCATTTCGATCGTAATTTTTCGCCTGCCGCAGGATATTGAAGTAGCGATTTTCTCGGGGATCATTCCCTACCCCGCCCACATACATCCAGTTGCCCCAGTTGGAACACACATCGTAATCCACCAGTAGGCTTTCAAAATAACTTGCTCCCCAGGTCCAGTCGATACCCAGGTCATTGACTAGGAAGCTCGCCACGATTTGGCGACCTCGGTTGGACATGAATCCGCTTGCATTCAGTTCACGCATGTTGGCATCCACAAATGGAACTCCTGTCTTCCCCTCTGCCCAGCGCTTAAATTGCGCCTTATCCCTTCGCCAGGAGTCCACTTGATTTCGGATGCCACTAATTTGAAACAATTTAGTGCTGTGCTTTTTGGCGATAAATCGAAAATAATCCCTCCAGATCAATTCAAAGACCAGCCAATAGGTACTGTCGTTTTTGACGCGCTCTTTCTCGTAGCGTTTCACTTCTGTGTAGATGGTACGCGGAGAAATGCATCCCAAGGCCAGCCAAGGCGATAGCTTGGAGCTGTAGCCCATGCCAATCAAGCCATTTCGCGTTTCCTTGTAGGTCTTGAGGAGGTCTTTTTCCCAAAAATAAGACCGAAGTTGCCCCAGCGCGGAAGACTCACCCCCACGTATCTTCAACCACGAGTGTTCGGCTCGCATGGGCTTCTCCAGTCCATAATCGCTAAGCTGGGGGAGGGGTCCTGCATTTGGGATCAGCGCTTCTCCAGGGTAGTTTACAGCAGTGGGTGTAGGAAAAGGAGCACGGATTTTACTCTGCTTTTCTACCTCTTTGCGGAATTGGGTAAATACTTCGGGGGTTTGTTTGATGGGAAAAGGCAAGTCGTCCTTGTGGTAGAGGGTACTTTGCCAGAAGCTTTCGCAGGCGATTCGCTTTGAAAATGCGGCTTCCTCTAGGCTCTTATCCACTTGACGCTCTTCAGAAGTTACTTCTTTGGAAAAAAAGATGGCCGAAGCCTGGACCTGTTTGGCAATATCCACCAAGACTTCCTCTGGCTTGCCTTGAAGGATTACCAAATTGGCGCCTAGTTGAATGAATGAGTTGCGAAGATCTTCAAGTGCTTCTATCAAAAATTGGGCACGAAAAGCACCTGTTTTCGGAAGGCCTAACCTGGTATTTGCAAAATGCCTAGGGTCAAAACAGTACACAGGAATAATCTCTCCCCCCTGCTGTATTGCCCTTGTCAGCGTCTCGTTATCAGAGAGCCGAAGGTCATTGCGAAACCACACCACAATCCTGTTGTACTTCATGCTGGGCTAACGGGCTGTGTAAGGAAAGTGTTTTCCTTGTTTCAAAAAATTTAGGTAGGGTTCAAAGAAGAGGGTAAATCGGCCCTCTCGAATCTATGGATTGAAGGACTCTTGATTTTCACCTTAAAAATTCATTGGATTCGTGTAACTTTTGGTTTAAAATTTATTCCAGCCATGTCACAGCGATTTTTCATTCTAGTATTTTTCATCTCCTTCGCTTCTTGTAAACCTGCACTTGGCCCTGAAGAAACCCTTTTTGCAGACCTGGTAAATTTGGAAGCGCTGCAAGGGAAAAAGGAGTACCTGGCTTCGCCTTTTGTAGCCGCTGGGGATCGGGTGTACCTAATTGGCAACCAGAATGGAGCCTTTCAAGACATGGGCTGGCATGTGGAGGGAGAGATGGGGGGAATCTGGCTGCATCCCATCAAACTGATGGATGGATTTACGGCTTCGGTAAGCCTTGGAAACGATACTTTTTGTCTCGACCAAGCTGAAACGTTCACCAATTATCCCTTTGCCAACAAGCACCAATTTTTGATCAAAGAAGCGGGCCTAGAAGTCGAACGACTCCAATTTGTGCCCGATGGAAAAGAAGGGATGACGATTCTTTTCCGCGTCAAAAATGTGGATACCTCTGATAAAACTATTCAATTTCAGTTCAATGCATTTGTAGACCTGATGCCGGTTTGGTTGGGAGAGCGTACCCAACTCATCGATCATCCCGATGCGATTTCTTTTGATTCCAAGACGGCTACCTTTTCTGCAAAGGATCAAGGCAACCCCTGGTTTACTGTTTGGGGAACTAATGATGGGCTTGCATTGCAGCCAATGGAGGGATTGGCTTGTGGTGCCTATTCGCCCAAAGGGAAGGGAGCTACAGCAGGCTTTTCACTTGAAGTCAACTTGCCTGCAGCCTCCGAACAAATTATCCCAGTTTACATTGCTGGTTCCACAGAAAGTGAATCGAAGGCCATGGAAACCTTGGGTGACATGAAGAAAAATTTGGTTTCGGACTGGTTTTCAAAAAAGAAGCGCTACGAACAATTGGCCCTGCAAGCAGAAATTCAAGTTCCCGATCCGGAATTGCAGCGTACCTATCGATGGATCAAGTACAATTCCGATTGGCTGGTACGGGAGGTGCCAGGCATTGGAAGGGGATTTGGAGCAGGCCTCCAAGACTATCCCTGGTGGTTTGGAGTGGATAGTGAGTACAGCATCCAGGGCTTAATTGCCACAGGCAACAAGGACTTGGTGTATGCTACCCTGGAGTTGATCCACGGCCTTTCTAAAAAAATCAACGGAAATGGACGGATCATCCATGAAGTGAGCACCAACGGAGCGGTTTACAATCCGGGAAATATCAACGAAACCGCGCAATGGGCCTCCACGATTTGGGAAGTGTACCGCTGGACTGGGGATCGAACGCTGTTGGAAAAGTATTTTCCTTCCATCGAGCAGGGCCTAGATTGGTTGCTTCGGGAAAATGACAGTGACGGAAATCTCCTTCCCGATGGCTACGGCATGATGGAAATTCATGGGCTTAAATCGGAGATGATTGATGTGGCGGTCTATTCCCAAAAGGCTTTTGCGGACGCCTCCAAAATGGCCGAAATCTTAGGCAAAACAGAACTTTCCAAGAGTTATCAACAAACTGCGCTAGTTCTGGCCGAGAAGATCAATACCGATTTTTGGGTGGAAGAGTTTGGCAGTTACGCGGACTTTATAGGAACGGTGGAAGAAGCCTTGCCGCTGCTCGATGCGGCGATTATTCGTGCCGATACCCTGAATAAACCTTGGGCAGTAGCGGAACTTAAAGCCACCAGAGCCAAGTTATCCACACTTCCCAAGAATCAAAAGCAGGGATTTGTGCTCTACCACAACTGGGTTGTCAATACGCCTATGGAAACGGGAATTGCAGACCAGGATAAGGCAAAGATTGCCTTGGCAACTGCTAAAAAGTACACCAACCCCTTTGGCACCTTTGTGACAGGAATTGATCGGGACGAGCAAGCCGAAAACGAAGATGGCTCCTTTGCAGGAAGCAAATCGTTCTCCTACACGGGCGCGGTGATGACACTACCTACCGGAGTTTCAGCGATTGGGGAAAATAGGTATGGCAATCCAGATGGTGCCTTGGATTACCTCAAAAGGATGACCCGAAGTTTTGGCTTTGCCCTTCCAGGGTCCATGTATGAGGTATCTCCGGATTACGGCATGTTTACACAGGCCTGGAATATGTACAGTTTCGGTGTACCTATCGTGATGCAATTTTTCGGAATTCAGCCGGATGCTGGGAATAAGGTGATTTACATCCGTCCCCAGATGCCTTCGGATTGGAAAGAAGCATCCATTCAAAAAGTCCAGGTCGGAGACAATGAAATTAAGTTGAGTTATGTGGATAAGTCAGGGGTCCGAACGCTTGAAGTGGAACAAACCCAAGCCAATTGGACAATTTCACTGGAGTTCCCGGAGGAATTTTCAAAAGTCAAGGTGATTGGAAAGGAAGTCAGTTCGGATACGAAAGAGGGGTATCGAAGAATTTTGATCACAGGTAAAAAAGCACGTGTAGCCGCAAGCAGATGAAAACGGGTTTCTTTCTTTTCTTCTTTTTCTTTTTGAACCCGTTTTTTGGAAGGGCTTCAGAATGTGGTTGTTATCCAGGTGATGACTTAAACATTCGACATTTGATTGAAGCAGATCTGTTGTTTAAAGGGCATCTTATTACGAAGCGAACGGAGTTTTTTCCCAATCTAGGGTACCGCTATGTGGCCACTTTTTTCATTGATGAATTGATTAGTGGGACTCCCCAATCGGAAACCGTGGATATTGAGTTTGGTTATGATTGGGATTATTGTTCGCTCTATTTTTATCCCGATACTTCTTATTTTATTGTGGCCAATACGAGTTTGGATTTCCCGTATTACCAAACCAACTATTGTTCTGGAAATAAAAAGTGGGAAAAACTTTCCAAGAGTGACCATCTTTTGCTCTTTGATTTTCAAAGCGAAACCCCCGGATTAGCCTGGAAGGCCAAGTTTTATGAAGTCTATGCGAAAGGCAAGTTGAGTGATAAAAAACCGGTAGGTCTTTGGGAATATTTTTACTCTAATGGAATGCTTAAGGAATCGGGTTACTATTTAAATGGCAAAAAAGAAGGAGAGTGGCTCACATTTAACCATCCCTTACAAACTTGCATTGGACTGCAAGTGCCATATACCGGGCGCTTATGCGACCTTTCTCAAATAAGTCCTCCAAATCCTGCTGGATGGGTTTCTTCGGTGACTCCCTATACCAATGGGATAATCAACGGCACCGTTTTCATGTATGCCGAATCAGGGTGTATCTATAGCGAAGAAAACTATGTAAATGGAGTACGTGTTGGTCGCCTGCAAACCTATTGAATCAAGGAACTATTGGCCTTAGGAATCTGATTACAAATTCAACCAGTAGTTCAACTTAAACACCAGCGAGCGCTGCTTGGGCAGGAAATCGCCTGGGAAGTAGTTGTCCGTGTACACCAAGAAAAAGTCAGATACAGGGGCATAGCGCCACTGGATACGGGTATTGATGTTTAGGTTGTCGATCTGACTGTTGTACTGCACAAAGGTAGTCCAGAACAAATCCTTCGTTAGCGTCAAATCAATACGCGGACCCACTAGAATCAAATCTGCATCGCGCTGAGGCTGTGGCAATCGGATTCGCGCATAGTTGAAGTTCATGGATATATTTGCCAAGTACCCAAGTCGAAGTCCTGTTTGAGAAGTGATTCGCTGAATAGATCCCGTGAAGTACTCTCCAAATTCACCAACGACGCCCACATTCAGTTTTTTGCGAGGATTGCTACGGTATTCTACTAGGACATTTTGATAGGAATAATCTGTGCCTGCCGCTAAGGGTGCTCCACCCGATCGGGTAGGATCAAAATTGCTGAATAAGTAGACGTATCGGTTTCGCTGGGTAACTTCCAATTCGGCCAAGGAGTTGAAGCGAACAATATAGCCTAGGTTAATGTCCCGATCGGTAGTCCCCAAGGTTTCATTCCACAATCCTTCAAACTCCAATTTTGGGCCATGACGATTGATGAGTTTGGACTTGGGATAAAATAAGTACGTAAGGTCTGGGTTGATTCGTTTGAAGTCCGAACGAGGTACAAATCCAACTTCAGGATTGTAGGATTTGCCCACATCTTGGATGCTAAAGGTCCAATTCCAATGTAAGTCGGTATACAAAAGGTAGGCATTGAAGGAATACGGCTTCTCTACCTTCACCGATTCGAAGGTGCGGTGGTAAAACACCTTTCCCGTCCACTTTCCATTGGCCGAGTTGAGGTTGTAATCGACTCCCAACAGGCGATTGTAGGCGGTAGGATCGAATACCTGCTGGTACTCGTCCAGCGCCAAGGATTCTTTGTTGACATAGATTAGTCCGATGTTGGAGCGTTCAAATACCTTTCGTTGGAGCGCGAGCACGGTAAAATTCTTGCCCACAATGCCAGCATTTTCATCTGTGGCTGTTTGCATATTCATGGCTCCTACACGCCAGTTCTCGTTCAATTTTCCACTCAGGCGAGCGCCATAGATGATTTTACTTTGCACATTTTGGCCAGTAGCAGAGTCGATGTCTACACCGATTCGTCTAGAAAAGAAGGGGCGTGATCGAGGCTGACCAAAGCTGTCAAAGAGGTCTCCATTTTCAAGGAAAAACTGCCTGCGCTCGGGGAAAAAGATCTCAAATCGATCCAGATTGGTGACCTGCTGATCCACTTCCACTTGAGAAAAATCTGGGTTGAAGGTCAGGTCCAAGTTCATGGCTGGCCCAATGCCGATTTTGGCATCCCCACCTATTGCAGGAGTAAGCGCTTCGCTGCTATTTTCAAGGAAATTCCTAGCCGTTCGCCCGGCTACGTAAGGGATAAGGGAGACATTGGCCCCTTTTTTCTGTAAGGGCTCCTCAAAGATCATTTTTCGGAGAAAAGCCGTCGTAATGATTGGAATGTTTCGGGGGATGGGAGCCCAGGTAGACCGCTCACCTGTGTGGCTATCGATTCGGTAGAAGTTGACGTTCCAGTTTTGTGCTCCTTCTTTAAACCGTAGGGTCGATAAAGGGATGATCACTTCTACCTGCCAATGGTTTTCCATCATTTTTGCTTCGGAATACCATTTGTTGTCCCAAGCCAGGTTGAGGTCATCCGAGCGTGAACCCCCATTGGCAAGTAGGGCTTCTCGCTGTACCCCATAAGGGTTTACTCCAAATTGGAAGGCATTGGTTCCATCATTGAAGGTGTCAAATACAAAGCTGATTCCGTCATTTTGTTCTCCTCGAAAGTCTCGTCGGAGGGAGGTAGACACGTATTTCCGTGGCCCGGTATTCTCCATGATGGCTGCCAAATAGAGGTTGGTATCATCGAAAGCAACTTTTACACGGGTAGGAAACTTGCTCAAGGAGGTATCAGAGGGAAAGTACTGCATGAAATTTCCATTCCATCCTTCTGCATCTTTCCAGATGGCTTCATCCAAAATGCCGTCCAAGGTGATGGGCTCTTTCAGTTTAAATGCAAAGGCATTTTGCTGAGCAGGAGCTTGTGCTTCCGCTTGAAAAGAACCCGATACCGCAAGTAGGATAAAAAAGAATAAAAAACGTTTCATAAAGTACTTTCTGAGAATGCAAACATAGTGCTTTTGCTTAGCGGGAATCCTTGGATTTTTACCAATGGTCAAGGGGGCCCTGTCAATGGGAAAAATAGTTCCATATGCCAGGAACTGGATTTTGAAAAAATTGATTTTAAATCATTCCCACCCCATTTTGAAGGGTGCCGATGCCTTTGATTCGGATGGTCACCTCATCCCCTTTTGCCAAGGAAAAATTGTCGGGGACGATGCCGGTTCCAGTCATCAAAAAACAACCCGTTGGGAAGGTATTGGCCCGAAAAAGCCATTGGGCAAGTTCTTCTGGGCTTCTTTTCAATTGCGCCAAGCTGGTTTCCCCCGAAGCCGCCAAACTCCCCTGCCGATGCACCTCCAAACTAATCTTGGTGGAAGTAGGCAGGGGTTCTTCTCGAATCAAAAGGCAAGGCCCGAGTGAAGCGCAACCCTGGTACACCTTGGCCTGTGGAAGGTAAAGGGGGTTTTCTCCTTCGATACTCCGGCTGCTCATGTCGTTGCCGATGGTATAGCCTTGAATTTTGCCCGAAGGGGAAAGCAACAAGGTCAACTCCGGTTCGGGTACATCCCAACTGGAGTCGGTTCGGATCTTTACCAAATCTCCGGGATTGGATACGCGGCTTGCAGTTGCTTTAAAGAAGAGTTCAGGCCGATCTGCTGCATACACTTTGTCGTAAAATGTGGCTCCGCCCGCATCACTGGACTCCTCCATTCGAGCGGTCCGACTGCGAAAATAGGTTACTCCCGCTGCCCAAACTTCCTGAGTTCCCATAGGAGCCAGAAGTCCTTCAGCGATGCATTCTTCGGCTTTTTCAAAACTTATCTTTTCCCAATGACTGGTTTCTGAAGCCAGCAATTTGGGGAGTTGTTCCCTGCCGAGCAACTGATCCCAATCGAGTTCAGGCCCTAAGTAATGGGCGTTGTTGAGTTCCAAAAGTGTTCCTGAAATCAATTTGTACAGTCGCATGGCCAATGGGCTTGGGTGAAAGCTTCAAGTTAAAAAAAAGCAGGGAAGAACCGCCTTTTGGAAAAAAACTTTTCCCGTTTAACTTTGTTGTCAGATCATAAGGGGTGCCTTTAATACAACGGGCTGAGATCATACCCATACCACCTGATCCGGGTAATGCCGGCGAAGGGAAATGAGCATGCGGAGTAAACAACTGATTCCAATCTAGGAAGTGCTAGCCTTCCTTCGGATGTGTTTTTGCGTCGCAAAGGGGTAAACAATCACGGAGAACCTCCCCTAGGTTTTCTCATGTTTCACTCAAAAACCCGAAAGGGGAAATTATGAAAAAGTTAGTTTTTGTAGGACTGTTTGTACTCATCAGTCTACACGCTTGGGCGCAAGCGAGCCTAAGTGGACGAGTTTACGATGCCAAAACGGCCGCTCCTCTGGTAGGGGCTTCCGTTTGGATTGAAAGTCTGGGAAAAGGTGCCGTCACGGATAGCGACGGAAATTTCACCCTCCAACGGGTGCCGAATGGAAAGCAGGAAATCCGAGTTTCCTATGTGGGCTACGAAACCCTCCGCAACTCAGTTGAACTTCCTTTGGCAGCCTCCTTGGAGCTGGGGCTGGAGTCCAAGGATTTTCTGAGCGAAGAGTTTATTGTGTCCGCAACGCGCGCTTCTGAGACGACTCCTACTACTTTCACGACTGTGGATAAGTCGGAGATCGCCAAGCGGAATTTGGGGCAGGACATTCCTATCCTCCTCAATTTTAGCCCTTCGGTAGTCAGCCATTCCGATGCAGGTGCAGGGGTGGGCTACACCGGTATCCGTATCCGAGGCACCGATCAAACCCGCATCAATGCAACCATCAACGGCATTCCGCTCAATGATGCGGAGTCGCATGGGGTCTTTTGGGTCAACATGCCGGACTTTGCCTCCTCGGTAGAAAACATACAGATCCAGCGGGGCGTGGGAACTTCCACCAACGGAGCGGCAGCCTTTGGCGCTAGCCTCAACTTTCAAACCGACAACCGCCGCG
>JACCDS011652178.1_pt1 | contig 44911 bp, 36 predicted proteins | sample 7446441 | NCBI WGS metagenome assembly JACCDS01 (sample SAMN15323445, study PRJNA562643) | freshwater metagenome | isolation source: river surface water | place: USA:Blue River Watershed | collected 2017-08-17 | reverse complement strand
GGAGAAAGAATATCCGATTTTGTACACCGGTGAAAACGGTCATGCGGCACACGAAATGATTTTGGATACGCGTAAATTCAAAGCAGCGGGTGTTGAGGCAGAGGATATCGCTAAGCGTTTGATGGATTATGGATACCACGCTCCAACTTTGAGTTTCCCTGTGGCTGGTACGTTGATGATTGAGCCAACAGAGAGCGAAAGCAAAGAGGAATTAGACAAATTCTGCGATGCGATGTTGGGAATTCGCGAGGAAATCCGTGAAGTAGAAAACGGAATTTATCCTCAAGATAACAATGTATTAAAGCATGCTCCACACACCGCCAATTCAGTAATTGGAGATGCATGGAACAGACCTTATGCTCGTGAGAAAGCGGCATTCCCAGAGGACCGTTTGCGTTGGAGCAAGTTCTGGCCAACGGTGTCTCGTGTAAACAATACGCACGGAGATCGTAATTTGGTATGTGCTTGTTTGCCAATCGATGCTTACATGAACGAGGAGGCTAACGCCTAACATTCCGTAGCGATACGGAGTTATTTGATAATTATGACAGCGGCGCCCCCAAGAGCGAATTTTTTTAAGAACGCTTCTTGGTGGGCGCCGCTTTTTTTTGCCATGTACGGAGCTTGGGGTTTTATTACCTTGGGCGATTTTGGGGTAGGCTTGGACGAACTTACCCAACGGGCTATCGGCATGGAAAACAATCGTTTTCTAAGTGGTAGAGTGGGGTTTGATAAAGTTCAAGAACACGGCCTGTTTGGACCCATTTGGGAGAGCCTCTGTTACCTAGCCGAGCAAATTTATTTTCCCGGTAGCATGCGATTTAAATTGCTGTTGCATCGTGGAATGTTGTGGTCTTTATTTTTGGCAAGTTGCTGGAGTCTGTATCGGTGGTTTTATCGAAGAAATTCAATTTGGATGGAACGGGGTTCCGCACATCATTATTGGACTTCGTTGTTGCCAGTTGCCTTACTCATGACTTGGCCCCGATTGTTTGCCGATGCTCATCATAATTCTAAAGATGTGCTATTTTTATCCTTGATGATATGGGTTTGGATAGGTTTGGATGCGATGTGGCAGGGTAAACATACAAAGCGGTGGTCTTTAATAAAGCGATGGTCTTTAATTTGGCCTTGGATTTTACTGGGAATCGCATCTACTATTCGATTGAGTGGATTGTTGATTTTTGGATGTGCGGTACTAATCTCGGCGTTGCGATGGTTAGGAAATGGGAAGTTGTTTTTGGCAAAATCGGATGAAGATGAAAGTGAAACAGAGGGTCCTAGAGAATGGGCGTCTAGAGGATGGGCGTCTCGGGGATGGGCGAATCTGCGGCGGGCAGGTCTGAGATGGATAGGTCTGGGACGGGCAAATCTGGAATGGGCAGAATTTCGGAATAGAATTATAATTCCAATGGTGCTTTTTGCATTGGGTTATGTAGCCACTTATCCCTATCTGTGGGTGAAGGGATGGACTGGATTCGTAGAGATTTTACAGTTTGGCACACAAAATCCTTGGAAGCATCCTACGTTGTTCTTCGGCGATTGGGTAAATACAGAAACCGGAACACAACCCCTATTTTATTTACCAGTTTGGATGTTGGTAACGCTAAGCGAATGGATATTGGTGGTGTTATTGGCGGTGCTGTTGCATGTTTGGCCCTCCAATCGAGTTTGGAAACAACCGATAGTTTTCTTCTCCCTGTTGGTATTGATGGCTTTTTTAGCATACACGGTGGTGTTTCAACCGGTGTTGTACAATGGATGGCGACATTTATACTTCTTAGCAGTACCCCTGATTATTTTTATTGGAATTGGTGCATCGGCTATTAATCATAAGCGGTTAATTCCATTTCATTTGTTGTTGGCGGGATATTGTATTTTTTCTATTATCGAACCCAACACCGAGGATGTTCACGGAAGAAAATTATCCTTGGGGTATGTTTCGGCGAGTACAGATTTTAATGTTTTAGCTCGATTATTTATGGGTGATAAACAGAAATTGAAGGACGCATCTGTTGATATCGCTGTGCCGGACAGCCAAACTATGGATACCGAAAAACATGTACGGGGTGTTAGTGAGTTGGACGAAAATGTCGAAGGAAAAGGGGAACCGGGAGGAAGCTCTGCAAACCCGCGATTTAAGAACTTATGCGATGCAAACCGATGCACGGACGAGCCCTTTCAGATTACTTTGAAGTCTAACAGGAAAATTGATAATTCGAAACGAGATTCTAATTTGGATTCTGAGGGGAAAATGAACATAGGCGAAAGTGTAGCCGCTGATGAAAGATTAATACGAGGCAGCAAATCGATTATTCGCGGGAGTATTGGTATTTCAGGTGTAATTAAATGGTCTGATGGTTTTCCGTTTTCGGGTGATTATTGGCAGCATACCACGTTGCAAGCCTATCAGTTTTTATTGAAGAAATATCCTAGGTCCTGGATTATTGTTTCGGGCAAGGGAGAAGGGTTGTGGTTGAACTCCTTGTTATTACCAGCAGCAGATAGAAATCGGATTCGATTTTGTTCAATGGAAGGATTAAACACCCATGCAGGAAGTCCAAATGTATATCCGGTTTTGACCGCAGACGAAGTAGTGAATTGGTTTAACACGGCTGAAAGATCAAACCTAAAAGAAAGAGTTTGGATTTGGGTAGTATTCAACGAAGAAGGGGTAGTTCAAGTACCAGATATTGGAGGCGGGAGGGTTGTTGCCGATGCCTATCGGGGTAATCACTGGTTGTGGAGAGCGTATCAGCCACAAATTCAGTGATAAAAGTAACCTCATTTTCAATTGTTTTAATTTGGAGTTGAAATTAGGGGGTGATACCATTACAGGGTGGGCCACATTTTTGAATGGTTCGTATTTAGTAATATTTTTCATTTAAGAATATATCGTGACCAAATTCGTTTTGATTTTACATAAAGTGTAAATACAATTTCACCATTGAAAGAATTTATTAGATTAAGTTTAGTTTTTGTTTTAAGCGTTATTTTTATTGGCGCAGTTTTTAAGTGTTCTCATTTAAATGCTCAACAGTACGATCCCTTGGAGGGTTTGTTTGTTAACTCATCGGGGAAATCGGGGGAGGAGGATAATCCCAAAAAGCAGAAGAAAAACTGGGAGGAGTGGTTGGAGTTGAATCTGGCGTATGCTCCGGCGGGTGGACTGGTTCAGCATACCGGTGGCTATTCATACACTTGGTTGGAAGGGGCTTCGGTTGTTTGGAAAGGTCCAAACGAGGGCAAGCGAATTTTCAAAAATAATGTTGTTAAAGATATAGAGCCCTTGCTTCCTTATGCCGCACCCAAATGCGTTTGCATTTTCAATCACGAAATATCCAATAAGGAGTACTTAGATTTTGTAACGGATGTTTTGTTGGAGAAAATGCGACGGCTTAATCCTCGGATGGAGTTGATGGATAAAGACGGTAATTTCTCTGATAGTTTTTTGAGTGTATTGCAGAATCACTTTTTACGGCCGGATGCTTTTCGAACCAAATTAGCGACAGGAAAATCTTTTGGTAGGATACTGAGTCAGTATGTAAAAGACACCGTAACCAACAAGGAAAAGATGTTGCATGAGTTGTTGGCTATGGAGAAAATAACCTACAATGGCATTCCCGTTTTTCCGGATGTATCGGGTTGGAAATACAATGTTTCTACCTTTAGCTGGAATGATCCCATGGCATTATATTATATGTTTCATCCATCTTATTCCAGTTACCCAGTGTGTAGTTTATTGCAACCCCAAGCCATGGCCTATTGCCAATGGTTGAGTAAACAACTTTCGGGATTATCAGGAAAGGAAGTTGTGGTTTCGTTGCCTACGGAAATGGAGTGGATTCAAGCTGCTAGTTACGAAAACAACCAACGTAATTCGTATTATAAACCCAGTATTAACAAGTATTGGCGCAATGAAAAAGGAGTTTATATAGCCAATCATGTGGGTTATCGAGAACCTCAAAATAAATCAACTAATAATCGGTCTTCCAGGAATAAAACAGAACAAGCAGCGGGTGAAAATACGCCTTTAAATTCCAAGGATAGTGTTAGTAATAATGGCCAACACGAGGTAGATTTTGATCATGGAGCAGATGGTGGATTATACGCGACACCGGTTTTTTCATATTGGCCAAACGATGCGGGTTGCTACAATATCTTTGGGAATGTTGCGGAGATGACCAGCACTACGGTAGGCGATATGATGGTGGTAAAAGGTGGTTCCTTTTTGGATGTAGGTGACGTATTATTCCCCGGCAGTAGAGCCTTGGTTTATACCCGTGAACCCTTGCCCATGGTTGGGTTTCGACCTGTGGTTAAAATCCGCTAAACTTTAGTGGTATTTCAATAACCGATATTGTCGTTGATTATCTTGGTGCTCGATTTGAATTTCAAGCACTTTGGCTTTGAAATTCACCAACAAATCGCGCAGTAAGAAATCGCCGATTTCCGGCCATTCGATCAAATGTACGCTCGGGAATTCGTTTAGTATTTCTTCTATGCCGGCATCGAACAGTTCACCGGCTTCTTTAATTCGATACCAATCGTGGTGATACAATTTGGTTCCGTTGGGTAAGGTGTATGGGTTTACTAAACTAAACGTTGGACTCATTACCGCATCAGCAATCCCCCAACTAGCGAGTAATTGCTGACTTAAGGTTGTTTTTCCTGCTCCCACTTCTCCACGCAACACATAGAATTCTTGGGGACCCATTGCTGCAATACGGAGAAGTACTTGGGATAATTCTCCGATTTGAGCAAGGATGGTTTCTTCTGAAAATGTATGTTCCAGTAAAGGTAACATGGTTCAGCCTGTGAATTATCTTGGACTAAGAACTGCTAACGGACAACACATCTCCTCAAGGCTTATACCGCCGTGTTGGAAGGTGTTTTTATAGTAGTTAACATAGTAGTTGTAGTTGTTGGGATAGGCGAAAAAGTCGTTTTCTGTAGCAAAAACAAAGGCGCTGGATAAATGCTGGGTAGGTAAAAATGCGTCTACCGGTTTTTTAACTTCAAAGACTTCTTTGGGATTGTAAGTGATATTTTTCCCTTGTTTGTAACGCAAATTGGTGTTTACGTTTTTATCGCCTACTATTTTGATGGGGTCTTTTACACGGATACTGCCATGATCGGTGGTGATAATAACTTTACACGGTTTATCGGCCAAGCGTTGCAAAGCATCCCAGAGGGGAGAATGCCTGAACCAAGTGGCCATCACATTGCGATAAGCTGCTTCTTCTTCGGCCAATTCTCGAACGATATTTACATCCGTTCGGGCATGCGAAAAGCTATCCACAAAATTGTAAACCAATACGTTGAGTTTGTTTTTAAGCATATTGGGTATTTGGTCAACCAGGTTTTTACCCCCTTCCAAATTGGTAACCTTGGTATAGCTAAATTTCACATCTCTACGTAAACGTTTAAGCAAATCTTCTACAAATTCCTTTTCAAATAAGTTCTTACCGCCTTCGTCTTCGTCGTTACTCCATTTATCGGGGAAACGTTTTTCAATTTCCGAAGGTAATAAACCACTAAAAATCGCGTTTCTGCAATACTGGGTGGTGGTTGGTAAAATACTGAAGTACATATCTTCGGAATCCACCCGATAGCGTTCTTGTAAAATATCTGAAATTGCGCGCCATTGATCAAATCGCAGATTGTCCATCAGCACAAAGAATACCGGTAAATTATCGTCTAGCAACGGATTAACGGTTCTGCGAAATAGATTATGACTCATTATCGGCCCGTCATCCCCGGTTTGTTTTAGCATGCCGATGTAGTTGTCGGTAACATATCGACAAAAATTACGGTTAGCATCGGATTTTTGGGTTTCCAAGATTTCCCGCATGCTTTCTTCGCCGTTGGAGTCTAATTCTATCTCCCAATAAACCAATTTTTTATAAACCTCTTTCCACTCGTTGAAGTTCAGTTTGTCACTAACCGACATACCGATTTGCATAAATTCGCGTTGGTAGCCTTGGGTAGTTTTTTGGGTAACCAATCGTTTTTCATCCAGATTCTTTTTTAATGCCAACAGTATCTGGTTTGGGTGAACTGGTTTGATGAGGTAATCGGCAATTTTGGAACCGATAGCCTCTTCCATGATGTGTTCTTCCTCGTTTTTGGTAATCATAATAACCGGCAAAGAAGGTCTGCGTTGTTTGATCTCTTGCAAGGCTTCCAACCCCGAAATGCCGGGCATATTTTCGTCCAAAAAAACCAAATCGTAATCGGTTTTGTTTACCTCTTCGATAGCATCTCTACCGCTGCTCACGCAATGAACCTCGTAGCCCTTTCCCTCTAAAAATAAAACATGTGGTTTTAATAAATCAATTTCGTCATCGGCCCAAAGTATCTGCGGTTTTGTCATAGTTATGTATGTAACGATTTCCTTTCAAAATTCGTGCCTGCATGTCATAAAATGCGTTTAAATATGCAACTTTGTGGATAAAAGTATGAGTTCCCATCACATCGTTCGCGATAATCAGGAGTCGGCATTGATCATCGCCAATGGCGAGAGTTGTTCTATGTCGTTGGTAGATGAATTGATGGAATGGTGTCCGTATGTTTTGGTACTGGATGGAGCGATGCAACGGGTTCAAGAGCTGGGATTGCGAGCCGATGCTTGGTTGGGGGATTTCGATTCCCATGAGCAGGCTTTGGGCAGTGATATTTCATTATCGGGTGGGGTGGATTCTGGTTTAGCCGTAGCCGATTGGGAGCAACAGTTATTAGCCACCGGCACGGAGAAAATTTTGGCACCGGATCAAGTAAAAACAGATTTAGAAAAGGGAATAGAATTTTTGATTTCTCGGGGTCATACATCAGCCAATGTCATTTGGGGGACGGGTAGGAGGATGGATCATACGTTCCAGAATTTGTCGATTTTACCCAAGTACCAAGCGGACATTTTGGTTTCCATTTTGGATGATTATTCTAGGGTGTATCCACTGCCCAAGCACTTTCGAAAATGGTATCCAGCGGGGACAAATTTGTCGTTGATGCCCATTGGAAAAGTGGAAGAAGTCTACAGTGAAAACTTAGATTTTCCATTGGGTGGAATGAATTTGGAGTTGCCCTATCGGTCTGGAAGTTCCAATCGAGTTACAGCGGATGGATTTGTTGAAATTCAATATAAACAGGGACATTTGCTGCTGATGGAATGTTGGGATAGAAAATAATAATGTAAATAATTGGGTACAATATTGGGAATATGAAAAAAATACTATCGTATAACGTAAATGGAATTCGAAGTGCTTCGGATAAGGGTTTGGCAGATTATTTAACAATAGCCAATGCCGATGTGGTTTGTTTTCAGGAGTTGAAGGCGCTACCGGAGCAAATCAACGAATCGTTATTTACGGATTTGGGGTATCATTGTTACTGGTATTCGGCTCAAAAAAAGGGATATTCCGGAGTGGGAATCCTCAGTAAAGAGAAGGCAATTCATGTAGAATACGGTTGCGGAAATGAGGTTTTTGATAGCGAAGGGAGGGTTATTCGCGCCGATTTTTCTTGGGGCAGTGTATTGAGTGTGTATTTTCCAAGCGGTACTTCCGGAGACGATCGTCAAGGGGTGAAGTATGACTTTTTGGACTACTTTTTTGATTATGCTCAGCAATTGAAAGCCCAATTGGGACCGGATAAAGTGGTGGTATGCGGAGATTACAATATTTGTCATCGTGCCATCGACATTCACGATCCGGTTAGCAATAAAAACAGTACCGGTTTTCTTCCTGAAGAGCGTGCATGGATGGATAAATGGTTTGAAAACGGTTGGGTAGATTCGTTGAGATTGCTAAATCCGGAGCCTCATTTGTACACTTGGTGGAGTTTTAGAGCCAATGCGCGGTCCAAGAACAAAGGTTGGCGTATTGATTATGTAAGTGTTTCCGCTGGTCTCTCGTCTACTTTATCGTCTTCTGGCATTGATGCCGATGCGGTGCACTCCGATCATTGTCCAACTTGGGCAATTTTGGATTTGTAAAATAAAAAAACCTGAACAAATAGGGTAGACCTACACTGTTCAGGTTTCATGGGTATCAAGATTTTTTATGCAGACCCTTCGGACTCCTTGATTAGGAAGGGGATTATTTACTAATTTCTTTGATGGTACCCTGCGGGGTGATAATCAGTAAATCGGTTTGTTTTTTAACTTCGGTTTTGGTTTGAACCACCACCGTATCTTTCAATCGGTAACGAACTTGCAAGGTGTAAGCAAATTGAATGGTTGGTTGCAGGGGAGAGGGATTGATTACGGCATCAAAGCCTTTGCTTGGCATCTGATTATAAAACATTGTGTTGCGTTGAACAGGTGCCACAACGGCGCCGCTGGCTGGCGTTGCTTCGGATTCATCTATGCTGGATATCGCCAATGGTTTGTACGGCATGTATTGGTCGATTGGATAAAACTCGTAATTCTTCTCGTTATACGTACGGAAACAGGTGTCTAAAGAAATACCCATTTGCTTCGCATTATTCAATCGAGTATTTAGAACTTTTAAGGCGCGTTGACGCATGCTTTGTAAAGCCATTTCGGTAGAATCTACTTGGTATTCCACTTTGATCAAATCATAGATTTCGTTTTGAGCGGCAAAGGTGAATAAGGCGTCTAAATGGGCGGGATTTTTGAATTTTACATGCAAGTTCTTTTGCATTTCAAAGCCTTTAGGTACCTGCATATAGGTTTTAGAAAAGGTCTTTTTTTCTTTTTCGAAAATGGGCACCAAGGCAATCATATCGAGGTGAAAGTCTTCTTTTTTCAACCCTAATGTTTGCGCTGAAGCAATGAATTTATTGATCCGTTTTTGCATCAAACTATCCAATTCCTGTACCTTTTTTCCGGCCTGGTTGATATGAAAAATGGCAACATGAGAATTTGCGGCTGCATTGTACAACACACTGATATTGAATACCATATCGTTGCCGTCATAATAGGTGCTTACATTGTTTTGAATGGTTTGCATTAAAGATCGTTTATCGGCCGATTGACCATCGCCAAAACTCCATTGGTAGGTAGCAGCATCGGCTCTCTTTTTTTCAACTGATTTTGATTTGTAAGCTGCAGCGGCTCTGCCATATACTGCATCATCCGCCCCATCGGCATCTAACGAAGCGGGTGCCGCTTGATAGGTGGTGTTATTCCTGAATCGGTTGTTTTCGTTCCAAACTTCGTTGCCAGTTGCTTGTGATTGCAATGGTAAAGCCAATAACGACAATGAAAAGGCCGAAGCCATGTTTTTTACAGTTGAATTTTTCATACAATTTTGGGCCTTAATACGTTAAGGCCATGAAAGGTAAACGCAGAAAATGAAAATATATTGGTTCAGCTTAGTAGTCTAAGTTGCCCCAGTGCCCTTGGATGCTTAATTTTTTACCATCAAAGGGTTCTACTCGCCCGATAATTTGAGCATCGATGTTAAACGATTTGGCTATGCTAATCATGGTTTCCGCGGCATCGGCGGTGGTATAAATTTCCAATCGATGACCCATATTGAACACTTGGAACATTTCTTTCCAATCGGTACCGCTTTCCTCTTTTATTAGTTGAAATAGGGGAGGGATGGGTAATAAATTGTCTTTGATTGCATGACCTTGTTGTAAAAAATGCAACACTTTGGTTTGTCCGCCGCCAGAGCAATGCACCATGCCGCTGATTTCGGATTTTAATTGGGCAAAAATTGCTTTCACCAAGGGTGCGTAGGTTCGGGTGGGGGATAACACCAATTTACCGGCATTAACAGGTGAACCTTCAACGGTATCCGTGAAATGTTTGGTGCCACAATACACTACATTTTCGGGCAAGGAATTATCGTAGGTCTCGGGGTATTTACTTCGATAATCGGACGAAAATACATCATGGCGTGCACTGGTTAGACCATTACTTCCCATGCCTCCGTTGTATTCGGTTTCGTAAGTAGCTATTCCGTACGACGCAAATCCAACGATAACATTTCCGGCTTTAATATTTGCATTATCGATTATATCTGTTCTATGCGCTTTGGCAATCAAGGTAGAATCCACGATAATGGTTTTTACCAAATCGCCCACATCCGCTGTTTCTCCGCCGGTGGTGTAAATTTCGATACCGTGATTACGCATATTTTGACAGAAAGCTTCGGTACCGTTGATAATTTCGGCAATTACCTCACCGGGAATGAGTTGTTTGTTTCTCCCGATGGTGGAAGAAAGCATAAAGGGTCCGGTTACCCCAGCACAAAGCAAATCGTCCGTATTCATTACGATAGCATCTTGGGCAATACCCGCCCATACTGAAGTATCACCGGTTTCTTTCCAATACGCATAGGCCAAGCTACTTTTGGTTCCGGCCCCATCAGCATGCATGATTAAACAACTGTTGGGATCGTTGCTGAGGATATCGGGTACTACCTTGCAAAAGGCGTGGGGGAAAAGACCTTTGTCCACCTTAGCGATGGCTTTATGAACGTCTTCTTTTTGCGATGAAACGCCGCGCTGTGCGTATTTGTCTGTCATGCCGCTGCAAAGGTAACACGATTTTTTTGCTCGCAAAATTTGTGGTAGGTTTGTATAGCGTATGAGTCTAGAAAAGCCGTTGATTTTAGTAAGTAATGACGATGGGATTACCGCTCCAGGAATTGCAGCGTTGATTTCGGTTGCCAAGGAATTTGGGGATGTTTTGGTTGTTGCGCCCGATAAGCCGCAGAGTGCTATGGGTCATGCCATCACCATCAATCAGCCCATCCGGTTGACTCCATCCGATTTATACGAAGGAGTGGAGGCCTATCAGTGCTCGGGTACCCCGGTGGATTGTGTGAAATTGGCGATCGATAAAATACTTACACGCAAGCCGTCCCTAATGGTTTCGGGAATCAATCACGGGAGTAATTCGTCCATTAATGTTATTTATTCGGGTACAATGAGTGCCGCAGTTGAGGCGTCCATAGACGGAATGAAAGCCATTGGATTTTCGTTGTGTGATTACAGTTGGAATGCCAATTTTGAGGTTGCTAAACCGTTTATTCGTAAAATTATTGCGGGTGTATTAGCCAATGATTTGCCTTACGGAACGTTGTTGAATGTGAATATTCCGGTGCCCGAAGATGGAGAAATTAAGGGAATCAAAGTATGTAGGCAGGCTCAAGCAAAATGGAAAGAAGATTTTGATAAGCGCAAAGATCCTTTCGGACGAGATTATTATTGGATGACCGGTAATTTCGTGAATCTCGATCACGGAGACGATACCGATGAGTGGGCATTAAAGCATGGGTATGTGTCCTTGGTGCCAACCATGTTTGATTTAACGGATCATCAACGAATAGCAACCATTAATCAGTGGGATTTAAATGAACAGTAAAACAATTCTTTGGATGCTTTTGGGCTTAGTGATAGCCTTTGCATTGCCGTTGGGCTTGGGTATTTTAATTGCATTGGCGCAACAGGTGAAACCGGATAATTTTTTGTGGGCGGTTGCCAACATGCGTTGGTTTTATAATTCTATTTATCAATTGGCTATCGCGGCGAATATTGGTGTGTTTTTCCTCATCATGCGGGTGGATGAAGTTAATTGGCCGTCAATGGGGGTGAAAATTCCTGGACATTTATTGGTTTTTTTTGGCCGAGGTTGGTTGATTGCCACCATAGCACACACGTTGTGGGCGGTAATCATTGAGTTGGGGAAATGGTCGTCATAGCACTGTAGTCCGTGAAGATTTTTTTGGTTGCCGGAGAAGCTAGTGGCGATTTGCATGCCAGTCATGTAGTTACCGCCTTACGTGCGGCCAAGCTGCCGGAAAATCAGAAACTTGAATTGGTAGGTTGGGGGGGAGACAGAATGCAAGCAGCAGGAATGCGTTTGCTAAGTCATTACAAGGACCGGGCTTTTATGGGTTTGGTTGAGGTAATAAAAAATATCCGAACGGTAATGGGATTTTTATCTCAGGCCAAGGAAGATATTGAGCGAGAGCGCCCGGACATTTTATTATTAATTGATAACCCTGGATTCAATCTCCGTTTAGCTGAATTTGCGAAACAACGGGGTATACCGGTTCACTATTATATCGCTCCGAAAGCATGGGCTTGGAACGAAGGGCGGATTAAAAATATGCGAAAGTATATCGACGCCTTGTACGTGATTTTTCCATTCGAGGTAGCGTATTTTGAAAGCAGGGGAATGCCTTGCACGTATGTGGGCAATCCAATTTTCGACGAAATCGACGCTATGATTCATCGTTTTCATGAAAACCGCGGTTGGGATGTAGAGTTGGAGACCTTGGTAGAGTCTGGGACCGTGGTTGAATCTGAGACCTTGTTTCAATCTAAGTCCGTGAAAGATAGGATAGATAGTAAGATTATACTATTGATGCCCGGTTCTCGCAAAAATGAGGTAAGCAGTTTGCTGCCTGTTTTTATCAAATCGGCAAGGAAATATGATGATTCGGCAAGGTGTTTCGTAGCGGGTGCACCGGGATTGGAGGCTGATTTTTACAAGGATGTATTACAGCGGGCGGTTGACCGGAAGGTAATTTCTCAGGCCGATGCCGATTCCGTGCAAGTAATATTTGGCGCATCGTACGCAATGCTGATGCAATTGGGAGATGGTGAATTGATCGCTCCCATTCATAGAAAAACCATGGGGAAAGGGTTGGCGTTAGTGGCAAGTGGTACGGCCACGTTGGAAACCGCTTTATTGGGCGTTCCGCAGGTGGTAGCATATCGACTCAATGCAGTATCGTACTGGTTTGCCCGCAGGTTGGTGAAGCTAACGTGGGTCTCTTTGGTAAATATTTTGTTGAATCGCGAATTGGTGGTAGAACATTTGCAGGAAGTAACGCCGGAGAGGTTGGTGTGGTCGATGCAACAGTTGGATGCAGATTACAATCCTACCAATGTGGGTAAAGTACAAGCCGGATACCGGGAATTGCGGGAACAACTTAAAAATCCTCATGGAATTTCACCGTCCCAGCATCTTGCAACGTTGTTGTTAGGCGGGCGAGAAGTTGACACGATTTAGTCTTTAAGCAATTCGGTCTTTTTCTTTGTAAATTCTTCTTCGAGGGTTTTTTATAAAGGTTTAACTACGAAGGCCCAAATTTTCATTTTAACATCTACCCCAGCACCGTAATTGGGATTCCTTAAACCTAAGGTTATGGAGTTTGTGCTATCCGTAGGGGTGTCTAGAATATCGATGTATTTATCGTGTATATTTTTGGTTTGGGGTTTAGCAATGAAGGATTGAAAGGTGTCTTGGAAGTTAAATCCTCCTGCTTGACTGGATGGTATTACGAACAAGTCCACTGAGGATGTGCCTGTATTTACTAGATTCAATGCACCCAATAGTCCCCATGCGTATGCCACAAAGGGGTCTTTTGTTAATTTCTGTGCGGCAGCCGGTACAACCACTTTGGCAAGTTCGGTTACAGGTTCGGGTCCCGCTCCCATCCAATAAGCCCAATAAACGGTTCTAGGCGGTAGTTTGAATGTGCGTGTAATTACTGATTTGTTAGAGATCCATGCGGTGCTTCGTGCTCCCAACCGAAAGGTCTCCTCTACGATTTCAAATGGTATTACATTATCGTTATACAATAATACTGGCTCGGGTTCGGGTTTACAGCTGCTAATAAAAACCAAGATGGTTGAAATTGCCGATAAACTTAACAATTTACGAATTGAATCGCTTGTTTTATTCCATCCCATCATAAGCACTCGTTAACTTTATAGGTGAATCCAGTATGGGTCATTAGGGTAGAATTATTTTTTAGGTACCGCGCTTCGTAACCTACGGGTACACAGCCATTTCTATGATTGAATTGGCTTCCTTCGTTCATGTATTTGTAGACATCGTCTAAGGTTTTTAGCATAAACGTGGGTCCTGGTGCGGCTTCCACGGTTAATTGAATGTCTGAAACTATTTGTTTTTGACTAGCGGTTAAACTGCTAGACATACCCTTCAATACTAATTCTACGCAGGCTTTTACTTCGCGTTGACTGTAAGACGAAACCACGCGAGCTAAAGCCACTCTGCCGTAGGATACACTGGAAACATAGGCGGGCGGATTATCGTCCGAAATCAGTCGTTTTAAATCCGAAACATTCACATTCGCACCAAAAAATCCAGCGGGATTGCTGGGGTATTCTACGTTTACGTTGAAGTAGATATTCTTGACCATCATGTACATAGTGGTGTATCCGGTGGTGTTTATTTTTTGAAATTTAGTGGATAGACCTCCAGCTAAGAATCCGAAATTCAGCCCAAGATCCATAAGCGCTTGGTTTTCGGAGTAGGTAATTTGTACGTTTTGGAAAGTGAATGTTGGGGGCATGAACCAAAAGAGTTTGGAAACGTCGTCAAATTCTGTTTGGTAATTGGCATTGGTGGGCGAGGGCAAGTTGAAGCTAGTAGAGCCTTGGGTGCCTTGAACGGTATAATTCAGTGGGTCACGGGGGAAATTGCCAAGGGAAACCAATCTTCCGTTTTCGCGGAGGTATTTGCTTTGAACGATATTTCCAGGCCAGATATCGGCCTTATCCTCCGAATAGAAGTAGTCAAAGGAGTTGATCCGTTGAATTCGGTCGGCTGTATAGGTGGTACATTTGGTCTGCGTGCCGTTGATTAGTAAGTCTTCTAGAACAGTATCACGGAATTTAACGGAGTTTTGGGGCGATGGAGGTGGTAAGGGTGATTCATCCACCGCTGCATTTATATTATCTACGGGTTTTACCGGTTCATCTGGCTTACAGGATGAAATGCTAATTATTATAAATGAGTAGAAGACAAAAATAATTCTAATGGTTTGTTTTAAAATATCTTTGCTTGAACCTATTACCATTGCTAAAATTTATACGTGTAAAGGTATTTCGATTTGTATTAATTTGCAATTAATTGTTTTTGAAATGATTGCAATTGGAGAAAATAGTTTTATTCTTGCAATCTATGAAAGCTTTATCAATCATTGGATTAGTATTAAGTATTGTTAATATTTTAAATAGTGTAGCGGTAATGGGTATTCGATGTTATAACAATGAATATAGCAGCGATCCTGGTATGGCGCCCGGAATAATTTCATTGATAATTGCTTTGTTTTTTTTAGCATTTTCAATTACCGCAACAGCTGTTAGTTTTAAAAAATCTAAATCGTAATTGACGAAAACAAGATAAATGATAGCATGAAATATTGCAGTAATTGCGGAACAGAATTGTTGCCTAATGCCAATTTCTGTCCCTCTTGTGGGAATAAAATCAGTCGTAATTTTACGCAGCCAAACGATGAAACTCACATATCTTCGGAAAATCCAAGTAAATCCGAAAGTGAGAAAATAGACGAGGATAGTTCAACTAGTAATTTCCAGGATGGTGGTAACCCACCGTCTTTTGAATTAACAAATAATCGTTCCGATAATAAATCGAGTTCTAACAATGGATCGTTTACGGATAATCAAAAAAAACTGCTCATTGGTTCGTTAATCGTATTTTTAATTGTAATATTTAGTATTGTTGGTTTTAAATCGAATATGGATTCTGAAGAAGGACCTAATGCTGATAGCGGTTTAAGTAATACGTATATCGATGAAACCGGTGCTGTAGTGCCATTAGATTCTGCTGGAGCAATAGAAGATGCCGCGGCGGTAGCGATTACTCAAAGAAATATTTCTATTCGAAATGACTGGGAAAGTTATATCATCGCCAGTCGTAGCGGATTTAAATATTCTGATTTAGGTGGCATTTCGGATTTATCAATCATTGTTACTAACAAAACAGAATATGTTATTGATAGAGTTTATGTGGCCGTAGATATCATTACCGTTAATGGGTATAAACATAAGACTGAATATTTGTTTTTTCAAAACATAAAGCCCTACAGTAGACAACAACTAGAGGTACCACCAACTACGCGAGGAACTTCTGTTGAATATAGAATCACCAACGTTTACAGCAATTCGTTGAATTTTAAATGGGACGAAGGCGATCACACGGGCAATGGGTCTTTGGATGATCCTTGGAAGACCAACGAATAAACCGTACAACATTTATTTATAATTCTTTGTAGCTTTGGACAGCTATGAATTTCAATTCGCTGGGCCGAATCAAGGCATTATGGTTGCTGATGTTTTTGTTGGTTTCAATTGGCGCTTTAAACGCCTCCCACATGATGGGGACGGACATGAGTTATCGGTGTTTGGGTGGCGGTAAGTATAAAATTGTTGCCAAAGTATATCGAGATTGTAGAGGTGTTGCCTTTAATAGCCCTTCCTTTGGTGTTTTCGCTGGAAAAAATCGTGGAAACGGCTGCGGAACTTCTACCTTGTCAATTAGTAGGGTAAGCATCACCGATGTATCGCAATTATGTAGTTCGGCGTCGCCCACTTGCGATAGCAATAAAGCAGGTACCGGAAATGGGGTTGAAATGCATCTATACGAGGCGATTGTTGATTTTAATTCCGCACCACTGAACGCGTTTGTTGGGAATTCTAGCTGTTGTGAGGTCACCTTTTATTTGGGTCAATGTTGTCGAAATGGAGCCATAACCACCGGATCGGCGAACGACGATTTTTTCGCAACTACTACCATCAATATTTGTAATGCATGGAGCGATTGTAACAGTAGTCCGGTGTTTTCAAATCAGCCGATCTTCTATGCTTGCTGCAATCAACCTTACCGATTTAACCACGGACTGTTGGATGATACCCCCGGTGATTCAATTTCGTTCCGATTAATATCGGGACTTCGGGCGTTGCCTGGAACCCCTATAACCTATGCTGCACCGTTCAGTTATCGATATCCAGTTACTCCTTATTGTAGTTCTGCGAGTATTACGTGTACTCCTAAACCTGCAGTGAATCCACCGATGGGGTTTTATTTCGATGGAGTTTCTGGGGATATGGTATTTACCCCCACAAAATGCGATGAGGTGGCGATTGTAGCGGTGGAAGCAATTGAATACAAGAAAGTTGGTGGTTTGATGGTGGAGATGGGAAGCGTTCGACGTGATATGCAATTGATCGTGGAGAATTGTGCAAATAACATGGTCCCCGAGATTCAAGGCTCTGATTCTCTTTGTATTTCTGAAGGGGATTCGATATGTTTCGAAGTTGCGGTTAGCGATACGCTTCGAAGCGGTCAAACCGTGGGCGACAGTGTTGAATTAACATGGAATTTTGGCATAGCAGGTGCAACGTTTACTCCAATTTCCATGGGCAAAAATCCGATTTCTACATTCTGTTGGCGAGTTCCAATGGGCGCATCGAGGTGGATGCCCTATACCTTTTCGGTGAAGGCGATGGACAATAATTGTTCGCGTAGAGCGATATCCTACAAGGGATTTGTAATCAAAGTGGGCGAGTGCAGTGCTTTAAGAATTAAGTCGACCCCCACAAAATCTGCTGCAACTATTTTTCCGAACCCGGTTCGTGGTGGTGAGGTAATAACTGTTGAAGGTAGTTTGCAGGACGGCAAATGGGAATTGAGCACGGCGAACGGGGTTGAGGTATGTTCAGGTAATCTATTAAATCAACAATTTATCGTTCCTCCAAACATACCAGCAGGTATGTATACAATTCGGTTAGTTTCGGTTAACGAGATATCAGACAAAGAAATCAATAGTGCATTTACAAATACGTCAGGTTATTTTGAAGCTATTTATCGATTGATAATTAGCGAATAGAATCTGTGGCGTTATAAACAAACGATGGAAATTTACGGTAGTGGTTTGGCTTTCCTTGTGGATTGGTTTTTAATCTCGTAGTAAGCACCTAGAATTAGAAAATCTCGGCCTGTTTCGTCGTTGATTTTGTAATCGAATTGATGCAAGTATCCCAATTGGATGGAGGTTTCTAAGCTGGGCTTGAAATTAAATGCAAATTGGAGTCGGTTACGCTCAAAGTAAGGTTCTCTATTGGTAAAGAAAATTTCATTACTTGCACTTAACTGAAATGGTTTGTATGAATTTTGCACTTTGCCAAAGGAGTAGGCAACACCTAGACGATAACGAAAGCGATTTCTAAATCCGAAGCTGGTCCAACGAAATTCGGATCGATACCTTTGTTCAATGTTGATGTTTCCGATGGTTTGAAATACCGTGGCTTGAGGCCAAAGGCGGATTTCATCGTTATTCTTTGGGACAATAAAATTTCCTCCTTCGTTGTAGGTTTGATAGCTGCCGGAGCCTAAGGTAAACATCAGATTTTTATCGGCTTTGTAATTTACACCGGCTTTGTATTCGTAGTAATGAAAATGATTGTAAAATTTTAAGGATCGCAATTGACTTTCTGCAAAGAAACTGAGTTTGTTGGAATAGCTATATTTCACGTTGAGTAGGTTCCACGATCCTAGGCCGGCAGTTTGTGCAATCCCGTGAGTGTTTGTTAGGAACAGAAATATTCCACTGAGAGCGAATCGAAACATTTAACTTATAATTTGGTGGAATTGTTCTTTTCTACTACAGTGATAGCTTTTTGAAAAATTAGTGCATTGGGGATGGTGATAATAGCCCCTTCTTGGGTTCGTAAATGAATAAAGAAGTAGGTTAAATCCGTTACTTCTCCTTCAAACGGACAATCTTTGTCCAATACTTTTACGGTATCTCCAATTTTTACTGGATGATTGAAAAACAGCAGAAGGCTTGAAGTTATGTTGGATAATAGCGACCATTGGGCAAAAAAGGCAATGCCTAGCGCGGTTAATATGGTGCCCACGAATACGGCGATTTCGTTTTGTTTGAGTCCCCAAATTGCCGAGAGAATCACGATTGCAGTTAGGAAAGTTAATAAATGAACTGCTTTAATGATCATTTTTCTTCTTCCCCGTTGCAAATGGGTTTGCTTCAGTGAATTATTGATAAATACTCTGGTGATGGAGTGTGTAATTACATATCCGATGATAACAGCGATAGATTCAATGATTTGTATTTGATAGTTTTCCATGTTGGAATCGGTATTTATTATCAATTTCTGATTATCGCTGATTTTAGGCGATGCAGTAGTAGGTTCAATATACGAATCTAACGGGGAAATGGATTACGAGTATTTGGAAATAATCATAAGTAGATTTAATTGGCCGAGTATTGAGGCAGGTTAGGACTTTTAAATTAAACAACCCTAATGAACGCAACTAGGTATTTCGATTATTGATATTGGAATAAAGTTAGGATTTCGTAATTTCGCTGCATCATCAAGAGCACAAAAGTGCACCAACCGGGTTACGCTTACCACGGTGGTAAAACGATGAGGACCGTCATGTCAAAAACAAAGTTTTATGCAAATAATCATCATTTTTAGAGAAGGCGATCGTGAGCGATTCGCTGAATTTTATCAGGGTTTCCTAAACTTGGATTACTCGTCCTTAATCGACCGTTACAACCGCAACCAGAAATTGGGTATTGTAGGAGTACATGCTCAAGGGATCATGCTATTGGCGCTGCATCATCGGTTTGTTCAGGTATTTGGCAAATCACCCATTGAGTGGACAGACAACTGTCTATTGGGATTAACCAATCCCATTCAAATGAAAGGTGAAACGTGGGAGTTTGTTGATTAATGCTTCGCGATTATCCCCGCATTTTGAAAGTTTGACTTTCGATTTGCGGGGATAATTTAATTTATTACCGCAAAAAGGAAAATAATTATATATATTTGCGATAATGACAAGTGATTTTGTTGTTCGACAAGCATTAGCCGAATTAGGGAAATTATTACAGCAGTTTCCGGTTGTGGTAATTGTTGGTGCTCGTCAGATTGGTAAAACTACGTTAGCGCAGAAATTGGCAGAAACCATCAATAAGGAGAGTATCTACCTGGATTTAGAGTTGCCATCGGATAAGAATAAACTTCAGAATGCGGAGTTGTATTTTTCTTATAATCGGAGTAAATGTATTATTTTGGATGAGGTTCAGCGCGATAAGCAGTTATTCCCTTTGCTGCGATCCATGGTTGATCAAGATCGATCTCCGGCCAGGTTTATTTTATTGGGTTCTGCATCGCCCGAATTGATTCGTGATAGCTCAGAAACGTTGGCGGGGCGAGTGGCGTACTACGAACTATTTCCATTTAACTTGGAAGAGGTTGGGAAAAGTAAGTTCAATGATTTATGGTTGAATGGAGGATTCCCAGATTCTTTTTTGGCAAAAACTCAGGAATTCTCGTGGAGTTGGCGGCAGAATTTTATTCGAAGTTATTTAGAAAGAGATTTGCCGATGTTGGGATTGAATGCCAATCCAATATCGTTGCGGCGTTTATGGGAGATAATCGCCCACCAGAATGGTCAATTATTGAATATTAATTCAATTTCACGGTCTTTGGGGATATCGGCACCCACGGTAAGACACTATATTGATTTCATGGAATCGGCATTTTTAATCCATGTTGTTAAGCCCTATTTCACGAACAGTAAAAAGCGATTGGTGAAATCGCCCAAGATTTATCTAATGGATACTGGGATTTTGCATACGCTATTGGAGATTCCAACGTACGAAAAACTATTGGGTAATGCGGCGGCAGGGAGTTCGTTCGAGAATTTTGTTTTAAATCAGCTACTGACCTTGGTGGATTCCAGCAGTATGTATTTCTATAGAACGGCCGATGGTACGGAAATGGATTTCGTCATTACAAAAGGAGGTAATCCGTACATTTCGATAGAGGTAAAGTTGAGCAGTGAGCCATCAACCACGAAATCATTCACCCATGCAGTGGCAGATTTAGGAACCAAACATAATTTTATTGTTGCGCCCATTGCCTTGGGTTACCCTATCAATGAATCAACGATGATTGTTTCGGTAGCTGAAATGATGGAAATGGTGGAATCGTTATTAATGGATTGAGTTATTATTTGTTTTTGGTAACACATTAAAAAAGGCTTTCAGATTTCTGAAAGCCTTTTTGTGGAGAATGCCGGAGTCGAACCGGCGACCTCTTGCATGCCATGCAAGCGCTCTAGCCAGCTGAGCTAATCCCCCAATTGGACTGCAAAAATAGGGAAATTCGCGGATTCTTCAAAATTACAGGCAGTCCAGACTTCGCTAGTTCTTCTTTTTGGGTCTTATCAAACTGTCTTTGGGATAGAGGTGCGTCATGGAGTCCATAACGCCTTTGGCCCATAAAATCAGCGATTGTTTGTCTTCTGGAGCCAATTTCGCATCGCCGTGCATGATGGTGTACGAAAACATCGGCATTTCATCCTCTTCAATTACTTCTACCAATTCTTCCATTTTGTGGTACTGTTTCCAAGGACGATACTGGTTAAACTCATCAAAATTCAAATGTTTTTTACCTTCCTCCACGTGGTTTTCGATCCACATACCAAAGGGTTGATAGTTGGTGTACCATGGATAGGTGGTAGTATTACTGTGGCAATCGTTACAAGCGTGATCTAATAATTGTCCTACCCGGTACGAAGTGGGAAAGGCTTTGGAGATATGAAATTGCTTATTTCCAGAATTGTTGGGCGTTACTTTGATCCATTGAATACCTACCAGTGTGATTGCGATTACTGCAGCTGATATCCAGGTTATTTTCTTTTTATTGATGACCATAGCGCTGCAAAGGTACAACTATCTAAAACCAAGGAATAAAGCGCGGTGTTGTTTTTTTGTAATCGGTGTATTGAAGGTATAAATTATGGATGTAGCGCTATAATAAGGTAGTTGGGCATACGTATTCGGTGATGGGGAATGCGGAATTTTCCTTGATTTTATTGAACCCGCCGGCTACGTCAATGAGGTTGTTGTATCCTCGGGCTTTCAAAATGGAAATAAAAATCATGGAGCGGTATCCTCCAGCACAATGTACGTAATAGGTTTTTCGGGGGTCGATTTGGGTCATGCTATCGTTAACATAATCCAAGGGGCCGTTCAATGCATCTACAATATGTTGGGATCCAAATTCGCTGGCTTTTCGTACATCAAAAATCATGGTTTGGGGATGTTGACGTACAATTTCGGCCAGTTGATCTACGGAAATGGATTTTATGGTATCGATGGGTTTTCCTGCATCGGCCCAAGCTTTAAATCCGCCAGAAAGCACCCCCAAGGCATTATCGTATCCAACGCGAGCCAATCGGGTTACCACTTCTTCTTCTCTTCCTTCATCGGTAATGAGTAAAATGGATTGTTTAACATCCGGTATCAAGGAGCCTACCCAAGGGGCGAAACTACCATCAATTCCGATGTTTATCGATCCGGGGATAAATCCTTGGGCAAAAACTTGGGCTTCGCGGGTGTCTATGATAAGTGCATCGGATTCTTCTGCGGCTGCTTCAAAGGCATCTATGCTAAGGTGTTGCATGCCTGTTTTCATTACGTCATGGATACTGGCATATCCTTGAATATTCATTAAAACATTCTGTGGGAAATAGCCGGGAGGTGGGGTTAGTCCGTCTAGTAATTCGGCAATAAAGGTTTCTCTGTCTAATCCCTCGCGCAAGGCGTAGTTGGATTGTTTTTGATTTCCCAAGGTATCTGTGGTTTCCTTGCTCATGTTCTTACCGCAAGCGGAACCAGCACCGTGACCTGGGTATACGATAATATGGTCGTCCAAGGGCATGATTTTATTGCGCAAAGAATCGTATAGGTGAGCTGCTAACTTTTCTTGTGTTAATTCGGCAATTACTTTTTGTGCTAGATCGGGTCTACCTACATCGCCAATGAATAAGGTATCTCCGGTAAATAGGCTGTGCGTAATCCCTTGCTCGTCGTACAATAAGAAGCAAGAACTTTCCATGGTGTGCCCTGGGGTATGGATTACTTGAATTGTTACGTTGCCTACGGTGAAAACTTCTCCGTCTGTAGCGGTATGGGCTTCAAAAGCCGGTTTAGCGGTTGGACCATACACAATGGTTGCGCCGGTGGCCTTTGCTAAATCTAAATGCCCACTTACAAAATCGGCGTGGAAATGGGTTTCGAAAATGTACTTGATTTTAACTCCGTCTTTGTTGGCTCTATCCACATAGGGTTGAATTTCGCGCAACGGGTCTACGATAGCGGCTTCGCCGTTGGAGGTGATGTAATACGCCCCATGGGCTAAGCATCCGGTGTAAATTTGTTCTACTTGCATGGCAGATAATTTTGATTGTATTACAAAGTTGATTGGATAAGATGTCAATAACAGTGACGAAAATCACATTTTGAAAATCGGATGGAACGAGTATCTTCGTTTACAGGAAATAGTAGCAATTGATAGATTTTTTATTGGTTGCTTCCTTTTATGGCCAGGACCCGAAAATATCTTCAGTGGAAAATTGCGCAATCGGCGGAGCTTCGGTGGTGGAAGAATTATTTGAAGGATAAAGATCCAGACGATTATAAAAAAGAGAAATTGGCCTATTGGAAGAAGGTATTATCGCCCTTGGGTTCTATCGTTTCTCAAGTGGATGGTTTGGACATTTTGGATGCTGGTTGCGGCCCGGCGGGTATTTTTATGGCTTTGGATCAGGCGCGTGTGGATGCTGTGGATCCACTGTTGGAGGAATACCACCACATGTTAAAGCACTTCGATAAAGGGGATTATCCCTGGGTGCGGTTTTTTGAGTCGCCTTTGGAATCGTTTGATTTGCAAAAACAGTACGATATAGTTTTTTGCATGAATGTGATTAATCATGTAGCCGATATTGCCTTGTGCTATCAAAAATTATCGGGTTGGATACGACCTGGAGGGTTGTTGGTTATCAGTATCGATGCTCATAATACTCCGGGATTGAAGCATGTTTTTCGATGGTTGCCAGGGGATATCTTGCATCCACATCAATTTGATTTGCAAGATTATAGAGATTTCTTAGGGGCGAATCAATTGGTGTTACAACAAGAGGAAACGCTCAACCAAGGACTGCTGTTCAATCATGTATTGCAAATTGCTCAAAAACAAGGTTGATGTTGTGGTTTAGCAGGTTACGGGTGATTAGCAAGTTTTTAGGGGTTCGCAGTGCTGTGGTGTTATTGGGCACCATGGGTTCTATGGTTCAGGCGCAATATGCGGTGGAATTCGCCACGATTTCCGGTAAGATGTTGGCCCACTCGGTGTACAATACCAATTTAGATGGTAGGCGATCTTTGGGATTGCAAGCCACGGTTACCTGGTTACTGCCTAACGATACCGGAGGGTTGATTTCAAGGTCGCAGAAACATCGATATGTGGGCGTTTCTCTGTTGTCTATGGATATGGGGGATGGGTTAATGAATACGTTGCTGAATGACCGAAAAGCGTTGGTTCCCATGGGTTCAGGTCATGGGGCCATGGCCATTTCGGGAGCCAAGTTATCCATGCCTCCCGTTTTAGGATTTAACGCCCTGCAAATGCAATGGGGTTTTGGCCTGCTGTATTTAAGTGAATTTTACGATTCTGTAACCAATCCCTTGAATTTGGCGATGAGTTCTGCTTTGAATTTTGCAGCGCAGTTGAGGGTGCAGGCGGTTCGACATATATCTCCTCAAAGTACTATTAGCGTTGGGATAGAAATGTTCCATACGTCGAATTCAAATTGGCAAAAACCCAACGTGGGTTTGAATTACGCGCAGTTGAGTTTGGGTTGGGTACATCGATTTCATCCCGGTAAACACTTGGATAAAGATCCTTGTTTTTGGAAGGGTGAGTCGATAAAACAGTTATCGGAACCGTATCAGCTATCGGCGCGTTATGCCTATCGGAAATACCGCAGAGACTTTCCGGTCTACTACTCGGTATTTATTGCAGAAGGAAGTTGGGGATTGCCTAATTCGTATCGACTAACGGAATTGAGGTTGAATCCGGAAGAAGTGGAACCGGCCACTGTTAAACAGGGTATGATTCCCCAAAAGTTTGGGATAGGAATGCCTAAAGGAGAATGGCGTTTCGGGGTGAATGTATTTTATGAAAATGCGGCGGTGGGCAAGGATGCGAGTGGCAGGGTATTTTCTTTGGATAGCCGATTGGAATTGGGTGCTTTTGCACGAAGGGTGATGCGATTTGGGCCATTGGATGTGTTTTTAGATTTCGGGGTGTACGTGCTACCTCCTAAATCGGATCGAATTATCGACTTAGAAAAAACGCAGTGGTTTTACAACGCCATCGGCACGCAATATCGAATCAATAAACATTGGTTGTTAATCCATCGATTGAAAGCACACTATCACGTAGCGGATTATATGGAGCTGGGCCTGCTGTATCAGTTTTAAAAGGCAATAAAAAAGGGGCACCCTTGGGCACCCCTTTTCAGGAAGAGAATATACAATCGTATTAGTTGAACGTGTAACGCACACCCACTTGGATTTGCCATACGTCGTTTAAACCGGCGCTCTTCGACGTTACATTGCTTATCAATTGGTTGTTTTTATCGCGGTTAAGTGAATAAATAGGGTTGTTATCAGCATCCTTACCTTCGTATTTCATCAAGGCTGGGTAGTTAACCTGCTGGCTTACACCCCAAGCGGAATTAATTAAGTTACCGAAGTTGTAGATGTCTAAACGCAATTGCAACGAATGTTTATTGGGGTTAGACAACTTGATGTCTTGAATCACCGATACGTCGAAAGTTGTTAACCAAGGCAATAATACACCATTACGTTGAGCATATTTACCCTTGTTCGCCTTAAGGTATTCATCGGAATTCAACAATGCATTGAAGGCGTCTTTTTGCTCCTGAACAGTAGCAGTGTCTTTATTAACTACCGTTTGCTTCCAGTTGATTTCATCGGCAGAGTTTGGAATGTAAATAAGATCGTTGTTGTTCAACTGATCGCCGTTCATATCATTAGAGTAGTACATGCTGTATCTGCCCATGTTGCCCGATTGCATAAATACACTAACCGTAGTTGGGTATTTTTTCGAAGGAGTTTTGTAGGTAAGTGCGCCGATAATTCTGTGACGTTGATCGTTATCAGAGAAGGCTAAATCCGCTGCATTGTTACCATTTACACTGCGGTTATCTCTCCAAGAGGAAAATGCAATAGATCCACCGGTGATGATGTCTTTGGTTTCGGAGAAGTTGTATGCAATCATGAAACCGAGACCTTTGGTAGCAGGTTTTTCCAATTTAACGGTAGCGGAATAGTTGTATCCCTTGTTGGTATTGGTTAAAAGAATTGCGTCTGTAACGTTAGAATAAACGCGGTTGTTGGCATTGGTATAACCATAATATGGGCGGGCATCTGGACCGGCAAAATTACCTTTAACATCTACTTGGTTTACGTTCAAGTAGTTGATGTTATTGATAGTTTTATTAATCATACCTTCAAATGTTCCAATTAATCCCCAAGGTAGTTTAGCATCAACACCGATATCGGAGCGCCAAATTTGTGGGAATTTGAAGTTAGGATCTGTTAACGCCAAGTTGAAGGAAGAAGGAGTAGTAGGGTTTGATGGAATAAATGCAGTTACGTTATCGGTAAATGATTCTACCCCATTGGTACTTGGAATTTGTTTGATTTTTACATTGTCGTAACGCATAGAACCCGTGGTAACCCCGTTGTTGCTTAATTGGTTGCTAATCCAAACGAAGGCGGGTCTACCGGCGAATAAACCGGATCCACCACGAACTTGGATATCGCGGTTACCTTTAGCGTTCCAGTTGAAACCAACGCGAGGAGAAACTAAGGGGTTAGGTGTAGGTAATGTCTTTGTAGAATAAGTAGTTTTACCTTCTGGACCATTAAATTTCATGGTATCTACGCGCTTATTCCAGTATTCGCTTTCGGAAGCGTAACTTGGTATATCAATACGTACACCAGCCGTAATTTTCAATCGAGGATTTACGTTGAAATTATCTTGGATGTAGGCCCCCAATTGGGTCACTTTGGGACTTGCGGTTGGCAATGCACCCCCTTCTACCGCGGAGTAGGTTAAGGCATAACGTGCTAATTGAACCGATGTATCTCCGGCAGCACTTTTATAGAAGTCGGATAATGATTTATAAACGTATTGGCCGTAGTAAGTTGGAGTGAATGTATTCTCAAAAGCAAAATGCTCCAGGTTGAAACCAGCATTTACTACATGCTTTCCTTTGTAATAAGTCAGGTTCTCTTGAATCTGTAATGTGTTGGTATTAAGAATGTTATTAGGCGTAAATGGCTCGTAACCGAAAGAAGTGTAGGTTTGGCCGCCTTCCATAATATCTACCAAGGGGAAAATCCCACCACCGCTACCACGAAAATCGCGATTGGCTGTATAACCGATTTGGAAAGAAGAATACAATTTCTTGTTTAGGTTGCTATTCAATTCGGCAATGATTGAATTCAAATTATTATTGATAATGTAGTTGTTATTGGAGAAGTTTAAGGCGTTAACGGTACCGTTTCTATTTCCAGAAAATACACCAGAATTAGAAGCTAAAACATCTCTGCGAGATACCAATGAGTTATAACGTAATGAGAATTTGTTTTTATCGTTGATGTTCCAATCCAATTTAACCAAATATTTAAAACTGTAGGTTTCGCGCTTGTAGCCGTCGTATTCACCCGCATCGTAGTTGTAATTGGTTTTCAAGAAATCACGCAATGAATCTAACGCGCTTGCACGAACTCGGGTTACGTTTGCAGTACCAGAAGGCTCACCGCGGTTTGCTTTAAATTGTGTACCAGGATCGTCTCTTCTTTCTTCTTCGGCATTTACGAAGAAGAACAATTTGTTTTTAATCAAGGGTCCACCCAAGCGGAATCCCATCTGCTGAACGTTGTATTCGTCTGTCTTTACATCGATATCGCCTGCTTTTTTACCCACCATCTTATTGTTACGGGTATTAACGAAAGCGCTACCTTCTATTTTATTCGTGCCAGAACGAGTTACAGCATTAATACCAGCACCCGTAAATCCTCCCAAGCGAACATCGTAAGGAGCTAGATTTACTTGAATCTCTTGGATTGCATCCAAAGAAATGGGGGTAGAAGCGGTCTGACCTGCAGGTGCCGATGCTAAACCGAATGAGTTATTGAAAATAGAACCGTCTATGGTTAAGTTGTTAAATCGAGAATCTTGACCCGAGAAGGAAACACCGTTACCCGTGGTTGATGCCACAGAGGATGATCTGCTTTGAGGAGTTAAACGCATAAAATCGTTTAAATTTCTACTTAACGTGGGTAATGTGCTTAATGCTTCTTGGTTGATGTTTGTGCTAGCACCCGTGTTCTGAGAGTTAAGGATTTTCGATTTTTGGACGTTGATGGTAACGGCACTGATCGCGCTGCTTTTGGATACAGCCACCATGTCTAAAACGAAGTCTTGACCCAAGGCAACGTAAATTTCGTTCACGTCTACCGAGTTGAAATCTCCGTAACTTACAGAAACTTTGTAGGGTCCACCAATTCGAATACCTGGAATAGAATAGTATCCATTATTGGTAGAAGTACCGGTAAATACGGAACCACTGGGTTCGTGGATAGCCTTTACAATAGCTCCTTTTAATTTTTGACCTTCCCCATCTTTTACCGTTCCGGTAAAACTAGCGCTGGTTACCTGTGCATTGGCAGAAACTGCAAAAACAAAGGCAATGAGCGAAAGGGTTAAACGAATGAATGTGTTTTTCATGTGTACTTTATTCGACCGAACAAAGTAAGCATCCGACAAAATTCTAATTATGTTGTGATTGTTAATAAATGATTAATATACAGCGTGTTATTGTTGCAAATGGTTTAAGTTATTGTAAAATTTTATTGATTATATAAATACAATTATTTAAAATTTGCATAACATAGCATAATGTAAGGAGAGTACAATAAGTTAATTGTAACTATATGATATATAATTACTTAGAAGTTGCGGGGGGGGGGTATTTTCAGATTTTAACAAAATCAATTCGGCAACGTAGTTATTGTCGTCTGTGGTGAAATTACGGAATGATGCTTGATAATTGGGTTTATACAAACTATTGAAGACTTCAATTCGATCCAATACCAATTTATTACCTAGGCCGGTACTTTGACTTTTAGAACGGGCTCTAGGAACAGGGTTTGTGATACGAATCATTATTTGGTTGGTATCCATTTTCACCAAATCTAAGGTTATTTCACCGCGTTTATTGGAGGGTAATAAACCATGTTTGATTGCATTTTCAACCAGGGGTTGAAGTATTAATGGTGGCATCAACCATTTCGATAAATCGGTTCGATTGGGAATAGTAACCAGTACCTTTAATTCGTTATCATCTTCAAAACGAAGTTGTTCCATTTCGATGTAGTCTTTGATGAATTTTATCTCTTCGTCTAGACCAATTAGGTCTTTGGTGGAGTTGGATAGAAAAACTCGGTTCAGTCGTGCCAATCGGGCCGTTACATCAATGGCTTTACGGGTATTGTTTTGAACGATTAGGGATTGAATTAATCCCATGGAATTATAAATGAAATGAGGATTGAAATTTAACCGCAGCGTTTGTAGTCTTAGGATAGCAATTCTTCGTTGTACACTAATTCTGGATTGTTTGATATTGAAATAGGCACCCATGGTAAATAAAACCAATAGAAAAAGCATGAGATAAAACGGCACGTCGAAGTAGTAGTCAACCACACTGATCCATAATGTACTCAGGTGTTGATTTAAGTTCTGAATGGTAGCGATATAGCGTCCGCGTGCCAAAGAATTCACCCAAAAACGAGTGCCACCTACAAAAAAATATTGCGATTGAGATTCCGATTTAAGGTTGAATAAGCGCAATGTATAAACGTATCGAGTATGCTTTAAATAGTCATTTCCGTCAATAGCAATTTGATAATTTTGGGTTTCGTTGAGCTTCGTAACAAATTTCGCATAGTGGGATTGGTCACTTTTACTATAAATAAGGTATTTAAATGGACTTACTTCATTGTACAGTAAACTGAATTTTTGAATTTCATCCCCGCGGTTTAAATAGAAATCTTGGCTGCTGGGAATTAATTCACATTTCCGATAATTTCCCAGATAGATTTGATTGGATATTTGAATGTTTTTACCCTGTATTACACTTATTTCAAGTACATGCGTATTGGTTTGGAGAATGAATTTATTTTCAGTACTTGATATTTTGGTAAAACTAAAATTTCGGAACTGTTCCGTTAGCGAAAATTGATTTAGGTAAATTAACTTTCTTTTTTTAGCGTCGATCTCAAACAATAACAATGAGTTGGCATGCTGTAGCAACAAATGTTTGTTTGTAATAGCGAAATTGGCATAGAAAAAGTGCTGCTTTTTACCCACTAACGGTAATGGATACACCGTATCTCCTTCGGTTATAAAAAATCCTTTTTCTATAGAATGATAGATGCCAAATCGCGAATTGTTCGAGACAGCATCGGCCATGTGCAAGAAAGGGAATCTCTTAATTGTATTTGTTTTAGAATTATACAATCCCAAGGGTTCATACATGGGAAATAGCCAGTGTCTGTGTTGTAACGACATCGACATTTGGGAATGTAGCGATTCGTTTACTTTAACGGGAATGTTGTTGGATGCGTTGTTTAAATCAAATCGGTAAATCCCATTTCTACACAGAACAAATAGCCAATTAGTATCTACCACAATATCTCTGATGTTCTCAGGTAAATGGATAATTCGTTGATATTCTGAATGATAATTATGAGTATTTATAATAGAAAGTGTGTCGAGATTCCAACAAAAAAGATGTTTACCAATGGCTTTTTTACCTCCCGTTGAAACGGGTACAGGGATATTTTGAAATTTTTGATTTAACAGAAATACACCTCCCGTATTGGTAGCAATCCAAAGTTTAAGATTGATGGGGTCATAACTTACAGACCAAATGGATTGGTTCCATTTAGGGCTTGGAATAAGGGTTTGCTTTGAATCATGTATAATTAAACCGCCGGTTTTGAAATTGTCTACATTTCCGGTGGCAGCATAAATGTGATTTTTTGTTTTTACCCAATCCCAAATGGCAAAATTATCTTCGGGGACGTGACTAATTTGGTAACAGACAACGTGATCATTTTTATTCCAAACGATATACTCATTTACTCCGCCAAAATAAATATCTCCATTAATTGCTTCCGCGGTTAGGCAGGGAAACACATAGTTTTTAATTTGATTTTCTTTATTTACAATTTTGGAATTAACCTTTGCTGTAATATCGGACCAAACTCCGGTTGCTTGTTGTTGCCATAATCCGTCATGTCCATATGTAAGTACGTGCAATTGGTTATTTCGAATAAATATATCCATGGGTTTGGCGGGAAGCCCATCTTCATCAATGATAGACCGCGTGTAAAAAATAAGTTTCGTTTGTAAGTTGGATAATTCAAAAACACCCAAGCTGGTGATACAAAAAATTCTATTTTCTAAAATACGGATTCGCCTAATTTTAGGGAGGTTGGCATACGGGAAATACCGAATTAGGTTCCCTGTTTTTTGATTAAAAACAAACAGACCTTTGTTGTAGGTAGCAGCGATAAACAGGGTGTCGTGAATAACGATATCCCAAATTTGAAGGTTTTGTAATTGCGATTGAATTTTCTTGTAAGAGAAATTGAAATTGGGTGCTACGTGCAAGCCCGCATCGGTAGCAACCAATACGGTTCCTTTTTCATCTAGTAGTACTTTTCGGGTGGAAAGCACCGGTAGACCATCGGAAAGCTGTATTTCCGGGAGCATGCCCGTATTCTGCCCTAAAACGTAGGGCGATGATAGAAAAAAACAGAAAAATACGAAAAGGGGATTGGTTAAAAATATCCGTATTGCTGCTGCAGTTGTTTTCTGCCTGTTTTGGAGAGTGCTATTTGTTTTCCATTGGATAGCCATACGGTATTTCCCTTGAAGCTTGATATGGTAGATTGCGGTACGATGTAGGATCGATGAATTCGGGTAAAATTATCTGGCAACAAAGGAAGCAAAGCTTTTAGAGTTTTTGAAACAATATAATTTTTATTTGCTGTTACAATTTTAGAATAAGCCCCAGCTGCTTCAATAAATTGTACGTCTTTCAAGGGTACGATGATATTTAAGCCACCTTCTCGAACCACCATGGAGCCTTGAATTTCTTTTGGTTCTGCTGAAATAGATTCGTTTACTGCTTCCTCTTCGTACAACATTCTATCCCTCAATTTGCCTACCAATAATTCAAAATCAGACGCTAAAATAGGTTTCAGCAAATAGTCAACCACGTTGATTTTAATGGCTTGTAGCGCGTATTCGGGGTAAGCACTTATTACTACAATCAAGGTTTCAGGATTTAGATGCTTAGCCAGTTGAAGGCCTTTTTCACCTTTCAATTCAATATCGATAAAAGCTACGTCAATGGAATTGCTGGCCAATACCTTTTGTGCTGATTCAATGGAATTAACCAAGTAGATGTAGCCAAAAAGATCAGACGCATATTCCTTTAAAAAATATTCGGCCATATCGCGGCCTGATTTTTCATCGTCCAAAACCAATGCGCTAAAACTGCCAGTTCCTCTGATACCTTTCATAAATTGATAATGGTAAATATAAATCAAAATTGGCTTTCCATCGGCCAACGCCTTTACCAACGCAAAAAGATTTTGGCGAATCATGCATAAAAAAGGGATTATGGATATTTTTGTAGACGTCTATGGCAGATTTTGTGGAATTAAATCAGGGAGCTCTTTCAATGAAGATTGCCTTTAAAGGTGCTGAGCTTATTGATTTTTCGATGGGTGGAGAACCCTTGTTGTGGCAACCGGATGGCTTATTTTGGAATCGTACGTCACCCAATTTGTTTCCTATAGTTGGTAGATTAATGCACGATGAATTGGTTTGGAATGGGAATCGATACCCCATGAGTCAGCATGGATTTGCCCGAGACGCTCAATTTTCTCTTATCGAACAAGGTACCAATTTTTTGGTATTCGAATTACTCAGTAACAACGTGACTCGGGTACAATACCCCTTTGAATTTTCGTTTAAAGTTAAATATCAATTACTAGAAGATCGGGTAAAAATCACATACAGTACCACCAATTTAGGCTCCGAGTTGATGGCGTACTCTGTGGGTGGACATCCTGGTTTTGCATTAAAAGGCCCCTTGGATGAGCACGAACTTTGGTTTGATCTACAAGTGAATAGTCAACGTTGGCTTATTGAAGATGGCTATTACAATGGCAAAACATTGAAGTTGAATTGCGGTAAAGCTTTGGAGTTAAATAATGATTATTTTACTTCCGATGCTATTGTATTGCGGTCACCCGAATTTTCTACTGCCACTTTGGTGCATAAAACCTTGGGAAAACTGGCCACCGTGGACTGCAGTTCTTGGGATGCTGTAGGTTTTTGGACCAAGCCAGGTGCTCCCTTTTTATGCATAGAACCTTGGTGGGGGTGGGCCGATTCGCAACAGAATTTTGGAGATTTTGCTACCAAGGAGGCGTTGCATTGGTTAGAACCCGAAGAAGAAGAGGCCTTGTTTTACGAAATCATTGTTCCTGCCAATCGACGAATAGGGTAATTGGTCCTCATAGCCAAGGGAGGCTTTTTCGAGGAATAAATTCGTTTTTGATACAGTTTGGGTAGGTTACAGGATAGGTTCTAAGATTTGAATTAGCGTTGCGTTCAATACGATTCCATCGTTGGGATAAGTAGGAGCACTCTTATATTTGGCTATATTTGATGCATGAATTTGATGAATAATCCAGCTGTTTTAATTGGTATTGGTGCTGTTTTTTTAGGCGGAATGATCTACGTTAGAAGCTTAACGGAAAAAGCATTAACCATTTTAACGGCCGAGGAAAAAGGGATTTGGATCGATGGAATGCGCGAAAGCCGGAAGAAACTGTTCTACGTGGTGATTGCTTTGGTTGCCATTTACATGCTTTTGGTGATTTTAGGTGGAAAAACCTCGTGGTACGCTGAACTTGAATCCGTTATTTTTATCTCGTACTTCGGATTATTGGTGGTAACCATGCTGTGGACGCATTTTAAATCCATGCAGTTTTTATCTCAAAACGGATTTTCCGAAGAGGTGATTATCCTGATCAAACGATCTTTTTGGATTAAGGTATTGTCCTATGTTTTGCCGATTGCGTTGATGGCTTACAGTACCGGAGTTTTTCGTTGAATTTTGCCGGTTTCGGTTAACGGAATTCTATTAACCGTATACATCTCTTTGGGTTGATGATAAGGTGGAAGGCTGGCGAATAAGAATTCTAATTGACCTAAATCAACGTTGTGCAGGGTATGTAAAACGATTTTTTCACCTAAAACGGGATCTGGTTTTGCAACTACATAGAAACTTCCAATCGGCCATCCTGTTAGCAGCGAAATTTGGGATTCCAACGGTTCAATTTGCACCTTGATTCCCCCGGTATTGATAATTAAATCTTTTCGGCCGATCCAACGAAACGATGAGGTTCCCACTAATTCGACCAAATCATTGGTGGAAAGCCATTGATTTTGTGTAGTTGGGTTTTTAACTTCTAATTGTCCGGTGAATGGATTTACTTTAATTTCTGTACCGGGAGTTGCCGTAAAGAATTCTTCCGATGCACTGATTGTTTGTAATGTACCAATACTCTCCAAAGAATTCTCCAAGGAATTGGTCCCCAGGTTGCCGAAGGAAACCACCCGACCTGCAAAATGCGATGCTGTTTCGGTGCTGCCAAAAGTCTCGATAAATTTTGGGTTTGGGCAATGTTGAATTAACTGAAATTGTAGGTCTTTAGGCAGGGCTTGCCCTCCAATCAATACGGCATCGAATCGATTTAAATTTTCAAGGCTGAAATCGTCTTGTAGAATTACAGACAATTGCATAGGGGTTAATGAGGTGATGCCCCCTTGCGGTACTACCTCTAATAATGGGTTGGTTTTAGGTTCAAAAACTTCTATGGGTTGTTGCCAAACTTTACTTCGTACTAGCTGCATGAAACCCGCGGTTTTCCAGGTTGGCAAAAAGCAGTACTGATGTAAGGGCAATCCTTGTAACCATGCAGATCTCGTGCTGTTTGCGCTCCATTCCAAGTATGAGCGATGCAAAATCCAAGGTTTGGGACTGCCTGTGGTACCCGATGTGGTAAGGGTGAATGTATCCAAGCCTGCATCCCAACGCGCATTAAATTCGTTTACAAAATCAGTCTGTTGGGTCATTCAGAGCAAAGGTAAATCTCACCGACTTTATCCCAATTGTTCTTGGTTGAAAAAGTCTTTCAAATGGGAAATAAATAAATTAATTTCATCCAATTGGTTGTAGTAGTGGGTAGAAACCCGAACACAATCGATGTTGTTTTCCCCCACGTATCGTAAAATCATGCCTTTGCTTCGGGCGTAATCGCAAAATTTCTGACTGAGGGACGGTTTTTTATCAGACGCAATTCGAAAACCAATCTGTGCTCCACGGGATTGGGACTCAAATGGGGTTAGTATTTCCAACACGGATGATTTTTGGTGTTTAAGTGCCCATTGTTGTATGGTTTGATTGCTTACAGAAGTTGCAAGTGCTGCTGCTTTTGTATTGCCGGTAGAGATTCCATTGGCCAATCCAATATGGGATGGAATCCACGGTTGATTTCCAAAATGATAACGCAACCAATCTTCCAATGAAGGGGCGATGGCAGGTAATTTTTTGGAAGTGGATTTGGTTTTGGAGTTGCTATCGGCCAAGGACTTTTTTGAATTTTGATTTAACCATAACAAGTGATAATATACCACAGCGGATAAATATTTCACTCGGGTTTCCACGGATTTCGGTCCTAGATGTTGGTAGAATTTTAAAGCGGTTTTGGCTCCGGCATAGAGGGGGCCACTAAAGGTTCCGAAGGAATATCGACCCGTTTTATTCACCAATTCACCCATACTCGGGGGTGTGGTACTCATATCAAATTTATCAACAGAATACGCCGCTACATGCTTGATGGCTGATTTCGCTAATATTTCTTCCGATGCATAAAACCAACCGGTACCTAAGGGTCCAAGAACCCATTTGTGTAAGCAACCGCTGTAGTAATCGCATCCCAATTCTTTGATATTGAATTGCACCATGCCTAAGGGATGTGCACCATCGATGGCGCTTACAATACCGCGGGATTTTGCCCAGGCACACAATTCTTTGATGGGTAAAATTTGGCCGATGGTGCAAGGGATATGGGGTATCGCTAAAACTTTGGTTTTGGTGGTGGCGGCCGCAACGAAATTAGCGTAGGTAGAGGTTGCGTCTGAGCCTAACTCAACTACCACCAATTTAACACCATCCAGTTGCGCACGGTGTAACCAAGGGGCGCAACCACCCACGTGTTCGTGTTTGGTAATCAGGATTTCGTCCCCGGCTTTTAAGTCCATGGCCCAACAAGCGAGATTTACGCCTTCGCTTACATTTTTGGTGATGGCAATTTCCGTATCCTTAGCACCGGTAATTTCTGCGATTAATTTCTCCAGGGACCCATCGGCATGGGGGTAGGCGGCTTCGGAGGCTGCATGTTGAAAGGCATCGTTTAAGGATTTCAATACGGGTGCTGGGGTAATTCCCATGGTTCCGTTGTTTAAGAAAGTGATTTTGGGATTGATAGAAAACTCACTTCGTACCCTGTTCCAATCGGGGGACAAGGGGTTTTCTAACTCGGTATAGGTAGGGAATTCGGTATTTTTGGAAATTTCGGAGTTGCCCAAAAAGTTATCGGAATGGTTATCAAGGGATATATCATCGGACAAATGTGAGGTATTATCGGTATTTCCCATTAGCCAAGGATTGGGTAAGAATGTAGTGGCTACAGCGGCTCCAAGTCCTTTTTTGAAAAAATCTTTGCGTTTCATAAATAGGGGTTCATCCGCATAGTTACAAAAAAACCATCAAAAACGCGTTCATTGTGGTTAAATTTGCGTTTTAAACAAGGGAAAAATAGCATGAAAGTATTAGGAATAATGAGTGGAAGCAGCATGGATGGGGTGGATTTGGCGCTATGTAATGTTGAAAAAAGTTCTTCCGGTTGGAAGGGGGATATCATACAGGGAATAACGATTCCGTATAACGAGACATGGAGAGTCCGATTGTCACAGTTGCGATACCAAAATGCGGAATTGTATGCTAAAACCGATATATTTTATGGAAGATATTTGGGGGAATTGGTATCGGCATTTGTGAAAGAGACCGGTCAAGAAATAGATTTAGTTGCTTCACACGGACATACCATTTTTCATGCTCCAAGTCAGTGGTTAACGGCTCAAGTGGGCGATGGTGCTACGCTGAATGCTTTCTGTGGAATCCCTGTGGTGAGCAATTTTAGACGTGCCGATGTTGCTTTAGGCGGTGAAGGTGCTCCGTTGGTGGCCTTTGGGGATGAGTTGCTTTTTAACGAGTACGATTTTTGTTTGAATTTGGGTGGTTTTTCCAATATTTCGGCACACCACGAGGGTAGACGAATTGCTTTTGATATTGCTCCGTGTAATATCGTCCTAAATCGATTGGCCCGCGAATTAGACCAAGCGTATGATGTAAATGGAGAAATAGCCGAAAAGGGCAGCGTGATTTACCCATTACTTAACGCCTTGAACGAAATACCCTATTACAGTAAATCGTATCCCAAGAGTTTGGGAAGAGAATGGATCAATAAGAATTTCTGGCATTTGGTGCGCGATTTTGATGATCAGCCAGTAGAGGATAGAATGAAAACCTTGGTGATGCATGTGGCGATTCAAGTAAAGCTAGCTATGGAGTCACTAACGCAAAAACCTATGCACGAGTGTTCGGTATTGGTTACTGGCGGCGGTGCATTTAATACTACCTTGGTGGATTATTTGCGCTCGGAAACTGAAGCTAACATTGTGGTTCCAGATGCGAAATTAGTGAACTACAAAGAGGCGTTGATTTTTGCCTTGCTGGGTGCTGCCCGAGTATCGAATAGCATCAATATTAAGGCCAGTGCAACGGGGGCAGAAATGGATCATGTAGCGGGTTCACTGGATGGCGATTTTTCATCGCTTATCGGAAAATAACAACTATTTTAAGTTCAGCACGTATTAGTATAGCGTTCAGTATCTCAAATGAAAATTTGAATTATAATAGTAAATAGGCATTTCAAAATAATTAAGTAAGGAATCTCAACAGATATATATGTCCAGCAAACTGCAACAACTCATTGCCAAATTTGAAGGCAAAAAACCGGAAATCGTATTTTCTTGGAAAGACAGTGAAACCGAAGCCGAAGGCTGGGTAGTGATCAATTCGCTGCGAGGCGGTGCTGCTGGGGGTGGAACTCGCATGCGAGTAGGGTTAGACCAACGAGAGGTAGAAAGTTTGGCTAAAACCATGGAAGTTAAATTTACTGTAGCCGGTCCACCCATCGGAGGTGCAAAAAGCGGAATTAATTTCGATCCCGCTGATCCCCGCAAGAAAGGGGTGTTGGAACGCTGGTATAAAGCCGTTAAACCGTTATTGAAGAATTATTATGGCACCGGTGGCGACTTAAACGTAGACGAAATTCACGAAGTAATTCCCATGACGGCCGCCTTAGATATTTTGCATCCTCAGGAAGGGGTTGTGAACGGTCATCTTACCGCATACAGCCCGGAAGACAAGTTGAAAGCCATCGGCCGATTGCAAAAAGGCGTATTATTACCGATTGAAAATGCAGAACTTACACCCGCTTTGGATCGAGGTTATACCATTGCCGATATGATCACTGGATGGGGTGTAGCTGAAGGTGTAAGGCATTATTACGAGGTATATGGTGGGTTTCTCAACGGTAAACTTGCTATCATTCAAGGTTGGGGAAATGTAGCGGCAGCAGCGGCTTTCTACTTAACCAAATACGGGGTGAGAATTGGAGGAATAATCGATAGAAATGGCGGGATAATCAATCCTAAAGGCTTGGGATACGAGGAAGTGGTTGAGTTATTTTTACATAGAGATGGAAATGCATTGAAGTGCGATGGTATGATGAGTTTTGAAGAAGTAAATTCCAAAATTTGGGATTTGCCAGCCGAGATATTTATTCCCGGTGCCGCTAGCCGTTTGGTAACCGAAGATCAAGTGCTTCGCATGGCAAAAGCAGGCATTGAGGTAGTGAGTTGCGGTGCCAATGTCCCCTTTGCCGATAAAGAAATATTTATGGGGCCAATTTCGCAATTAGCCGATTCGCAATTCGCAGTGGTTCCTGATTTTATTGCAAACTGTGGAATGGCTCGTGTATTTGGCTATTTAATGAAGCAAGACGCAGAAGTTACCGATACCGCTATATTCAAGGATGTGAGCGGAATTATTCGTTCCAGTATCATGCGTTTGCACCAATTTAACCCAAAGAATACGGGTCTGAGTGCCAAAGCCTTGGAAATGAGTTTAACCGACCTTGTTTAACCGATTTAATTAAACCAACTTATTGTAATCCTAATGAATAGTAAGACCATAGAACAGCGTTTTTGCGAATATGTAAAAATCGATACGCAAAGCGATCCCAATAGCACTTCGTTCCCCAGTACAGAAAAACAAAAGGACTTAGGCAGAGTATTGGTTCAAGAATTGTTGGATTTGGGTTTGTCTGATGCCTATATGGACGAATTTGGTTATGTGTTTGCAACCCTGCCATCCAATGTTGGTCACGGTAAACCCGTATTGTGTTTTTGCGCACATATGGATACATCGCCAGACTGCTCGGGCACGGGTGTGAAGCCTATCATTCATACAAACTACCAAGGAGGAGATATCGTATTGCCGGACGATTCGGGGCAGGTGATTTCCCCCAAAGATCATCCGTATTTATTGGAGAGAATAGGGGATGATATTATAACCGCCAGTGGTACTACGTTATTGGGAGCAGATGATAAGGCTGGAATTGCAGTTATCATGGATTTCGTTCAACGAATGGTAGAAAATCCAACATTGCCCCATGGAGATATTCGTGTATTGTTTACCCCCGATGAAGAAATTGGACGGGGCGTTGACAAGTTGGATATGAATAAGCTAGGTGCCGATATCGGTTACACACTCGATGCTAGCGAACGAGGTTGTTACGAAGATGAGACCTTTAGTGCCAATGCTGCGAAGGTTCATTTTTATGGTATCAGCGCTCACCCAGGGTACGCGAAAGGCAAATTAGTAAATGCCTTGAAAGTAGCGGCCGATTTTATGCATTCATTTCCAAAGGATTCTTGGAGCCCTGAAACTACCGAAGGTACGGAGGGTTTTGTTCATCCGGTAACCATGGGTGGCGTAGCGGAACATGCTTGGGTACAGTTTATCGTCCGAGATTTTAAAACGGCAAAGTTGGCGGAGCATGAAGACCGATTGTCCAATTTAATGAATGAGTGTGTTTCTCGTTGGCCCGGCGCAACCGCTGAGATTGAAATCGTGGAACAATATAGAAATATGAAAGAAGTAGTGGATAAGGATCCACGTATCTCTCAATTCGCTATTGAGTCGATAAAAGCCGTTGGCATAGAACCTAAATTAACTAGAGCTCGTGGGGGTACCGACGGTAGTAGATTGAGTTTTATGGGGCTGCCTTGTCCTAACTTGTTTACCGGTGAAATGGCATACCATGGGAAACACGAATTTGTAAGTGTTCAAGACATGAAAAAAAGCTCTGATGTTTTGGTGGAATTATCAGCTCGATGGGCGGGTTAATTATTTGATTATATTACAATAATTTTGTCACCATATTGTAAAAAAATAGCACTTTTTCGGGTGCTATTTTTTTTTAGTTTATGGATCGAATTGAGACTGCCCCAGCATTGGGTTTGTGCTCTTTTTTGGAATTTAACTATTGTTTTTCATCACTTGTTATAGATTTTATACATAAGTTGAGGGGCGTGGCGGAGGATTTTCGAAATGAGTGAAATAAACCAAGACGAATAGTTTTTTTAGTGTTTTGTAATTGCCTGTATTTCTTGGGTGTACGATAGATTTCATGTTCTTTTTTGGGTGCATTTCTACCTCTATTTTGCGTTGTTTTTTAAGAAATAATTAACCCAATTTATACGTATGAAAATTACTTTTACGAAAATTCGAGCCGCACTGTTAGCTTGTAGTTTCGGACTTTGGTTTGGCCAGTCTGAAGCACAAATATGCAGTGCGTCGAACACAACAGGATGTTCGCTGGATTGGTTTTCCGGTGTTATCATCAAGAATGCGGCCGGAACCACGGCCAGTTACAGCGGATTGAACTGTAACAATACCGGTCCATCCAATAAGCTCATGACCAATGGAGCTATTATGGATGTCACTCCCGGTGAGGTTATTACCATTACCATTGAGAACACTTGTAACTACGCAGAATATGCGGGTGTTTGGATCGATATGGACGGGGACAACAGTTTCTCCGCTGCCGAGTGTATTGGTAAGGCAAACGGACCCATCGGTCAGGTAGCGTCGAATGCAACAAAAACGGCTCAACTCCAAATCCCTTGCGGGAACTTTCCTGCGGGTAAGCGGATTTTACGTATTCGTTGTATGTATTTGTCGTTTTTACCTAGCCAAGGTTGTGGAAGTGTAGCCAATGAGGGTAATATTATGGACTTTGAAATCAACGTGAAGGCGGTAAACCCACCACAAGCGGATTTTACGGTTCCTGTAGGTCCTAACTACATCAAAACCCCGATTACATTTAACTCAACTTCTACCACCAGTGCCTATGCACAGACATGGAAGTTTAGCAGCGCTACACCGGTAACTACTGCAGGTCCCAAGGGCAGAGCGAGCTGGTCTAACATCGGATTTTACAACGTACAATTGAACCAAGAGTTCTGTGGATTGAAAGATTCGATCGTAAAATCGGTAAAAATCGAAAAGCCAACCATGGCACCGGTAGCGGATTTCATTGCCGGAACCAACCAGGTGGAAGTGTTCTACCAAGCCCAACTATTTGATCTAAGTACTAACGGAGCCTATAAATGGGATTGGACAGCAACCTCTCCATCGGGCGCAATTGTATATACCTCAACCCAGCAAAACCCATTCTTCTCGTTTGACGAAGAGGGATGGTGGGAAGTATGTCTTACCTCCTCTAACGACGTAGGCCCCAGCAGCAAAGTGTGCAAATCGCGTTACATAGAAGTAGTGCCTCCGGGAGAATTCCTGTTAGGCCCTAACCACTTAGCCACCAACCAAGGGGGTATATTGTACGATAACGGAGGGAAGGATGTAAACTACGGTAATAATCGTAAAACCAGCATCGACTACTTTAAAATATTGCCCTGCGGAGCAAAAGAGATTCGATTAACGTTTACCCAGTTGAAGTTGTCGTTGGGCGATGGCGGCGATCGTTTGCGCATCTATGACGGACCGGACGAAAGCGGAAAAGAACTTACCCCAGCGGGCGGTATCACAGGCGTAAACCAATCGGTAATGCGCAGTTCTGTATTTAAAGCATTTAGCGGATCGATGTACATCACCTTTGAATCCAACAGTGCAAACAACGACAGTGGATTCATTGCTATTTGGGACTCAGAATTGTTCCCAACCAAACAACCTAAATCGGATTTCACTACACCATACTTAGTAGTGGGTAACGGAACGGGAGTAACCTTCACCGAAGCAGTAAAAGAAGCGCAAGGGATTGTAAATTATAATTGGATGATTGACGGAACCGATGGTTATGGCCAAGGCGAAGCTGCTTATACGCATACCTTCGGCACAGACGGAACGTTTGAAGTGTGTTTGATTGCTGAGGTATGTAACGGAAACGACACAGCCTGCAAAAACATCACGGTAATTACACCTACCGAAGCCGGCGATTTGGATTTTACGGCAAGCAACTTACGACCCAAAGTAGGGGAGTCTATCACCTTAACCACCAATACGGATTATGCATCGCGTTTTGAGTGGAGCATATTCCCAGCCACGTTCTCGTACGCAGGGACCTCCAATTCTGGCAGCCGTAACCCCCAATTGATTTTCAATGCGGGAGGCGCCTATACCTTCACGTTGCGTGCATGGAATGCAGCGGGAGGCAGATCGGCTACAGAGAAAAAAGTAATCAAGACGAAGTATGTAATTGCGGTAAAATATTGCGTACCTACTACGGATATGTTGTCCAGTGACATTGCGATTTCGAAAGTAGAATTGTTGCAAGACAGCATAAGTTTATTGGAGAACACCTCAGCGGTGGGAGAATCCAGCTATACGGATTATGCCGATAACTTCAATATCGCGTTGAGTTATGGATCTCAGTACAGTGTGATATTAACTCGCCGAACCAATTCCAACACAGCGAACTTCAAGGCATGGATTGATTACAACATCGATGGAGTGTTTTCGGATAACGAAATGATATTGAGTTCAGGTACCATCACCGGCACCAAGGCCAATGCAAAATTCCGTGTACCGGATTTGAAGGATTGCTTTGAAGGGGTAACCCGTATGCGTGTAGCTACCTCTTACGGAGGATTTAGCAACACCTCTTGCGGAGTAAACATTGTGGGAGAGTTTGAAGACTACGGAATCACGTTGAAGAACGATAAACGCGCCCCGGTAATTACCTTGTTGGGTGATGCGGTAGTACGGGTAGAGAAGAATGCATCATCGGCCAAGGGCTGTTGGTCGGAATCGGCCTATACCACCTACAAGGCGGCGGATCCAACGGAAGGGGACTTAACAAGCAAGGTGGTAGTGACCAGCGATTTGGATTGTACTACGCCAGGAACCTACAGCGTAAACTTCCGTGTTGTGGATGCGGCAGGAAACGAAGCCAGCCCCGTAAGCAGAACGGTGATCGTGGTGTTAGATAAAACAGCACCGGTATTAACCTTGTTGGGTAAAGACACAGTACAGGTAGAACAGTGCGCAGTATATAGCGAACAGGGTGCGGTAGCTAACGATAACACCGATGGCAACCTTAGCAGCGACATCGCTATCAGTGGAGTTGTAAATACTTCAAAAGTGGGCAACTACCCCTTGACTTATACGGTATCGGATGCACAAGGCAATACCTCTACTGCACAACGTGTGGTACAGGTAGTAGACACCAAGAAACCGGGTATTTTCTCCTACGGTAAACGCATAGTAAACAACGAAGAAGTACAAATACAGATTGGAACCTTGTTTGTGGATGCGGTTACAGGATTTGATACATGTAACGGAAGTATCATGGTAAACAAAGTGCCAGGATACAACGGGTTGGTGAATACGTTGGTACGTGCAACCTATCCTATCACTTATTATGCGGTGGATCCTCACGGCAACAAGGCGGTGGAGGATGGCTATACGATCAATTACCGGGTAGACGATTACATCGCACCGGAGATTGCGTTGAACACACCGGATACGGTATTCCACGAGGTAAATGCGCCGTACAGTTCTCAATCGGTAACGGTATTTGATAACTACTATGTAAGCACCAAGATATCGGTAGAGCGTAGTGGTAAGGTAAATCCTTATGTATTGGGCTTGTACACGGAGAGCTTCAAGGCAACGGACGAAAGCGGAAACAGCACCACCAAGAAGCGTTATGTAAAGGTGGTAGACCGCCAAGCACCTAGCATCATCACCTCGGCGGTGAATGTATGCGTGGGAACTCCATTCTGGGCGATGAGCGATTTAGCGGTAGAAGATAACTACTATGGAAACGATGAGTTATTGCCCTTGGTAAAAGTATTGAGCCATAACGTAAACATCTACCGTGCAGGTATCTATTACATCAACTACCAGGTAACGGATCCAAGTGGCAATAAGAGCCAAGTGGTATTGCGTCCGGTATATGTACAGTTCCCCCCGAATTGCGAAAACAGTTTCTTGAGCAGCGAGGCGTTGACCTTGAGTCAGAAAGTGATGGTACACCCCAATCCAACGGATGGCAAGTTCCAGGTGAGCTATAACTTCAACACCAATGAGGCGGCTGTGGTAACGGTAACGGATATGACGGGCAGAGTAGTGAAGCAGAGCAGGGTAGAGGGCGGCATCGGCAGCGAGTACTTCCAATTGGAAGGAGCGGCAGCGGGTACGTACTTGGTAACGATTGCTACGGCTAGCGAAAAAGTAACAGAGAAATTAATAGTAACTAAGTAAGAAAGAAAAAACAGAAAACGAAGTAAACAGAGGAATCTCTCTTAAAAACAACAAGAATATGAAATTAAGAAACTATATCAAAAGTGCGATCAGGGGCGGTATGCTCCTGACCGC
>JACCDS010114400.1_pt1 | contig 44917 bp, 41 predicted proteins | sample 7446441 | NCBI WGS metagenome assembly JACCDS01 (sample SAMN15323445, study PRJNA562643) | freshwater metagenome | isolation source: river surface water | place: USA:Blue River Watershed | collected 2017-08-17 | reverse complement strand
GTATGGGTGCGTACTCCCCGGCCCCGATCGTGACCCCCGAGCTGCATGCACGGGTGATGCGTGAAATCATTCAGCAGACCGTGCAAGGCATGGCCAAGGATGGCATCCCGTATACCGGCTTCCTGTATGCGGGCCTGATGATCGATACACAGGGCAATCCGAAGACCCTGGAATTCAACTGCCGTATGGGCGACCCGGAAACGCAGCCGATCATGGCGCGCCTGAAGACCGATCTCGTGACCGTGATGGAGCATGCCGTCGACGGCACGCTGGACCAGATCGAACTCGACTGGGACCGCCGCACCGCGCTTGGCGTCGTGATGGCCGCCGGCGGCTATCCGGATGCGCCGCGCAAAGGCGATGTGATCACCGGCATTCCGGCCGAGACGGCCGACAGCGTGACTTTCCACGCCGGCACCACGCTGGAAGACGGTACGCTGAAAACCTCGGGCGGCCGCGTGCTGTGCGTGGTAGGTCTGGGCGACAGCGTGCGCATCGCGCAAAAACATGCGTACGATGCGCTGGACCCCATCCGTTTCGACGGCATGCAGTTCCGTCGCGATATCGGCTGGCGCGCGCTGAAGCGCCCCGGTTGAATTTCATTGTTCACAATCAAAAAAATCCATGAACACGCCCGATCCGAACGCCGTCAAGAACTGGTTGCTGTCGCTGCAGGAAAGCATCGTCTCCGCTGTCGAAGAAGTCGATGGCAAGCACTTCATCCGTGACGCCTGGGAGCGTCCCGAGGGCGGCGGCGGTGTTTCGCGGCTGGTCGAGGAAGGCCATGTGCTCGAGCGCGGTGGGGTCGGCTTCTCGCATGTGAAAGGCAGCAAGCTGCCGCCGTCGGCGATGGCGAACCGTCCCGAACTGGCTGGCCGTCCGTGGGAAGCGATGGGCGTGTCGCTGGTCTTCCATCCGCGCAATCCGTATGCGCCGACCGTGCACATGAACGTACGATTCTTCACGACCACCGGCGAAGGCAAGGAGCCGGTCTGGTGGTTCGGCGGCGGCATGGACCTGACGCCATACTACGGCTTCACCGAGGATGCGAAACACTTCCACCAGACCTGCCGCGATGCGCTCGCACCGTTCGGCGCGGACCTGCATCCGCGCTTCAAGCAGTGGTGCGACGATTATTTTTTCCTGAAACATCGCAATGAGGCACGCGGCGTCGGCGGCGTGTTCTTTGATGACTTCAATGCGGCCGGCTTCGAGCAGAGCTTTGCGATGACCAAGAGCGTCGGCGACAACTTCATCAACGCTTACCTGCCGATCCTGAAGCGCCGCAAGGACATGCCGTACGGCGAGCGCGAGCGCGATTTCCAGGCGTACCGGCGTGGCCGCTATGTCGAGTTCAATCTCGTGTTCGACCGCGGCACGCTGTTTGGCCTGCAGTCCGGCGGTCGTACCGAATCGATCCTGATGTCGATGCCGCCGGTCGTCAAATGGCGCTATGACTGGAAACCCGACGCGGGCAGTCCCGAAAGCAAGCTCTACACCGACTTCCTGCCGCACCGCGACTGGCTGGCTGCGTGAGTGATCGCTGTGTCCTGCTGCTGGGGGGTAGCTTCGACCCGGTTCATGCGGGACATGTCGCGCTGGCACGCTACTTCGGTACGCTGCTGCATCCCGACGAACTGAGGCTGGTGCCGGCCGGCCAGCCCTGGCAAAAGCCCGGAATGCGCACACCAGCACCGCACCGAATCGCGATGCTGAACGCCGCGTTCATGAACTGGCCCGTGCCGGTGGTGATCGACGAGCAGGAAGTGCAGCGCGAAGGCGCGAGTTACGCGATCGACACCTTGCGCACGCTGCGGGCCGAACTGGGCGACAAGGTATCGATCGTGATGGCGCTGGGCGCCGACCAGTTGCTGAACCTGCATACCTGGCACCAGTGGCAACAGCTGTTTGAGTTCGCGCATCTCTGTTTTGCGACGCGGCCGGGCTTTTCGCTGAATGCCGAAGCACTGAAAGCGGAAGTGGCCGATCAGCTCGCGCGGCGGCTCGCCAGTCCGTCGCAACTGCGGACAACGCCGCAGGGACTGACTTACGTAGCGACCAACTTGTCGGTCGATGTGTCGTCGACCGAGATCCGGCAGGCATTGGCCGACCCCGATGGCGTCGCCGCGGCAAAGTGGCTGCCGGGGCCGGTGCTGGAGTATATTCAACAACATCATCTTTATCAGAACTGCTAATGGATATCAAAAAACTGCAGGCGCTCGTCGTCGATGCGCTCGAGGACGTGAAGGCTCAGGACATCCGCGTCTATGACACCACCCATCTGACCAGCATGTTCGACCGGATCGCGATCGCGTCCGGCACGTCGAACCGGCAAACCAAGGCGCTGGCCGCCTCGGTGCGCGACAAGGTCAAGGGCGCCGGCGGCGAGATCGTCAACATGGAGGGCGAAGGCACCGGTGAATGGGTGCTGGTCGACCTCGGCGACATGGTCGTACACATCATGCAGCCTGCGATTCGCGCCTATTACCGGCTCGAGGAAATCTGGGGTGACAAAGAAGTCAGCCTGCTGGCCCCCAAGCGTGGCGGTGCCGCACGCAAGACGGTGTCGAAGGCCGGCAGCGAAGACAAGATCGCGGCAAAGAAAACCGCTGTGAAAAAATCGGCGACCAAGGTCGCTGCAAAAAAAGTCGCTGCGAAGGCACCCGCAAAGAAAGCGGCGAAAACCACCGCCTCGAACGCTGCAAAAACGGCGGCAAAGAAAACCGCTGTAAAGAAAACGGCGAGCAAAACTGCGGCAAAAAAAATCACCGTCAAGACACCCGCCAGGAAAACCGCTGCAAAGAAGGCTGCACCGCGTCGCACGTCGCGCGAGAGCTGACGCCGACCCGAGATCATGCAGCTAATCGTCGCCGCCGTCGGGCACAAGATGCCCGACTGGATCGAGACGGGCTTTCACGAATACGCGAAACGCATGCCCGCCGAGTGCCGGCTGGTGTTACGGGAAATACGTCCGGTCGAACGCTCATCCGGACGCAACGCAGAAACCGTGATGGCGCAGGAACGCACGCGTATCGAAGCCGTCTTGCCCAAAGGCGGACGCGTGATTGCGCTGGATGAGCGCGGCCGCGACCTGACCACCATGCAATTGTCACAACACTTGACGCAGTGGCAACAGCAAGGCGGTGATGTTACATTCGTGGTCGGCGGCGCCGACGGGCTGGATCCGGGACTCAAGGAACAGGCCGATATGCTGATGCGCATCTCCAGCATGACACTGCCGCACGGATTGGTTCGCGTGATTCTGGCCGAACAGCTGTATCGGGCCTGGTCGATTACCCGCAACCATCCTTACCATCGCGCTTAGAATTAACAAGGATACGGCGGATGAATCAGATCGACCAGAAAATCTATCTCGCATCGAAAAGTCCCCGCCGGCGCGAACTCCTCCGGCAGATCGGCATTGAGTTCGAAATCCTGCTGCTGCGCGAAATCGGCGGACGCTCGGGCTCGGTGTGCGAAGACGCTCTGCCTGCCGAATTACCCGATGTCTATGTCAAACGCATCGCCCGAGAAAAGGCGCAAAGCGGCTGGAGCGCGGTGCAGCTGCGGCGCCTGCCGCTGCGTCCAGTGCTCGCCGCGGACACGACCGTGACAATCGACGGCCGGATACTCGGCAAACCTTCCAGCCGCGAGGATGCAATCGACATGCTACGCGCACTGTCCGGCCGCACGCACGAAGTACTGACTGCCGTCGCCGTGATCGCGAATGACGAGCTTAACGAAGCGCTGAGCCGCTCGGAAGTAACCTTCCGCGAGCTCGACGAACAGGCGCTGCGCGCCTACTGCAATTCGAACGAGCCTTACGACAAGGCGGGCAGCTATGGCGTGCAGGGCCGCGCGGCGCAATTCATCTCGCATATGAGCGGCAGCTACTCCGGCATCATGGGCCTGCCGCTGTTTGAAACAACCAGCCTGCTGAACAAGGCTGGCATAAGGACGCTATGACAGAAGACCTGCTCGTCAACATCACGCCGCAGGAGACACGCGTCGCGCTGCTGCAGCAAGGCGCGGTACAGGAGTTGCACATAGAACGCACCGCCTCGCGCGGACGGGCGGGCAATATCTATCTTGGACGAGTTGCCCGGGTACTTCCGGGCATGCAGTCCGCTTTCATTGACATCGGTCTTGAGCGCGCCGCATTCCTGCATGTGGCCGATATCTGGGAAGCGAAAGCCGCCGCCGGCAGCGGTGCCGCGCCGCTGCCGATCGAGAAACTGCTGTTCGATGGCCAGGCGGTACTGGTGCAGGTGATCAAGGACCCGATCGGTACCAAGGGAGCGCGGCTGTCGACACAAATCTCGATTGCAGGACGCATGCTGGTCTATCTGCCGCAGGATCCGCACATCGGTATCTCGCAGCGAATCGAAAACGAAGCTGAGCGAGAACAGTTGCGCTCGCGGCTGCGGGCACTGCTGCCGGAAGACGAGAAAGGCGGCTTTATCATCCGTACGATGGCCGAAGATGCCTGTGAAGCGGATCTGCGGATGGACCTCGATTATTTGCGCAAGACCTGGCTGAATATCGTGCAGCAGTCGAAGGCCGTGCCGCCGCCGGCACTGCTGTATCAGGATCTGTCGCTGGCGCAACGCGTACTGCGCGATTTCGTCGGCGAGGAAACGACGAGCATACAGATCGACTCGCGCGAGAATTTTCAGCGGCTCAGTGAATTTGCCGCGACCTATACGCCGTCGGTGCTGCCCAAGCTCACGCACTATACCGGCGAGCGCCCGCTGTTTGATCTGCATAGCGTTGAAGAAGAAATCGAGAAAGCGCTCGGGCGCCGCGTCGACCTGAAATCCGGTGGCTACCTGATCATCGAGCAAACCGAAGCGATGACGACCATCGACGTCAATACCGGCAGCTATGTCACCGGCCGCAATTTCGACGACACGATCTTCAAGACCAATCTCGAAGCGGCGCATGCGATCGCACGGCAGCTGCGGCTGCGTAATCTCGGCGGCATCATCATCCTCGACTTCATCGACATGGAAAACGTCGAGCACCGGCAAGCTGTGCTGGCCGAACTGCACAAGGCCCTGGCGCGGGATCGCACCAAGGTCACCGTGTCGGAATTCTCCGCACTCGGCCTGGTGGAGATGACGCGCAAGCGCACCCGCGAATCGCTCGCGCATGTGCTGTGCGAGCCCTGCCCGGCATGCCATGGCAAAGGACAGGTGAAGACTGCCCGTACGATTGCTTATGAAATCCTGCGCGAACTGCTGCGCGAAGCCAAGCAATTCAATCCGCGCGAATTCCGCATCCTCGCATCGCAACTGGTGATCGACATGTTCCTCGAGGAAGAGTCCCAGCATCTGGCGATGCTAGGCGACTTCATCGGCAAGCCGATCTCTCTGCAGGTGGAAAACACTTTCCATCAGGAGCAGTACGACATCATTCTGATGTAGCGAAGCGCTCTGAAGACACGGGGTCCCGGCCCGCGCCGGGATGATGATTTCAAAAGTGATCTTTTCTGAAACGTCATCCCGGTTCACGCCGGGATCCAGCGACTGAAAAAACCATGAATCCCGAAATCATCATCACCAACCTGCACAAGCGCTACACCGGTGTGTCGGGCACGATCAATGCGCTACTGCCCGTGCAGGCACAGACCCTGAAGATCGGCTTCGTCGGCACCGACCTGCCCGGCGCCGCGCTGGCAGGCAAGCTCTTCCCGGACAACTTCCGTCAGCTGACGTTGTGGCAGGCGATCTGCGCGTCGCGCAAGCGCCTGCCCGATGGACGCCGCCGCATCTGGCATGTACGGCGCGACCCGGAGATGATGCTGGCGATTTTTCTGCGCGATGTACTGCGCTTCCCGATCCGGATCGTGTTTACGTCGGCGGCGAAGCACCGGCACTCGTGGTTTCCGCGCTGGCTGATCAGCAAGATGGATGGCGTGATTTCGACCACGCCGGAAGCCGCGAGCTTTGTGCCGAATACGACGCGCGTGGTGTTCCACGGCGCGAACCTGGAGCGATTCACACCGCCTGCAGACAAGTACACCGCATGGCAGCGCACCGGGCTGCCCGGAAAATTCGGCATCGGCGTATTCGGTCGTATCCGCCCCAGCAAGGGCACTGATATTTTTGTCGATGCGATGATCCGGGTGCTGCCCGAGTTTGAAGACTTCACGGCGATCATCACCGGACGGTATGCCGCCGAACACGAAGCCTACAAACACGCGCTGGACGATAAAATACGCGCCGCCGGCCTTACGGATCGTATTGTCTTTGTGGGTGAAGTGCCGATCGACGATGTGCCGCTGTGGTACCAGAACGTATCCATCATGGTCGCCTGCCCGCGCTATGAACCCTTCGGCATCACGCCGCTGGAGGCAATGGCCAGCAGCTGTGCGGTCGTGGCCAGCCGTACCGGCGCATTCGAGTACATTGTGCAGCCCGGGGAGACGGGGGAACTGGTACCGACCGGCGATGCGGATGCGCTCGCGCAAGCGCTTCGCACCATGATCCGGCGCGGTGCAGAGGCAATCGAGACCATGGGCCGCGCAGGCCTCGCGCGGGTAGGTGCAGAATTTTCGATCCAGAAGGAAGCGGCGGGTATTCACGATGTGTACCAGACGGTTCATCGTACGGACTGAGTTGTACGCAAACGGATACCGGCGTGCTGCAGAACGATAGGCTGTATTTGGCTGTATTTGGCTGGATAGGGCTTCGACAGATCGCTTGAATAATCCACAATCACAACGACCATGACAAGCATCCGACCGGTGGTTTTATGCGGAGGTTCAGGCACACGGCTGTGGCCTCTGAGCCGCGAAGCGCTGCCGAAGCAGTTTGTACCGCTCATCGACGGCAAGAGCCTGCTGCAGATGACACTGGAGCGTGTGGCGCCGCTGGCACCGGTACTCTGCATTTCGAATAATGAGCATCGCTTCTTCGTGCAGGAAGCGATGTCGCTGGCCAGGGTCGAAGGCGACCAGCTGCTGGAGCCTGAAGGCCGTAACACCGCGGCGGCGATGGCCTGTGCGGCAGTCATTGCCGACCCGGCCGAGCTCTTACTGTTCCTGCCTGCCGATCATTACATTCCTGATACCGCTGCCTTCCTCGCGTGTGTACGCTCGGGCGTGCCGGACGCAGAAAGCGGCCATATCGTCACGTTTGGCGTTACGCCGACCTTCCCGAGCACTGCGTATGGCTACATCCAGCGAGGCACCGCCATGGCATCGGGCGCTGCGGCTGTCACGCGATTCGTTGAAAAGCCCCAGCTCGCAACGGCACAGCAAATGCTGCTGGCCGGTGATTATCTGTGGAACGCCGGTATCTTCCTCTGTAATGCTGCGACGCTCAGGAACGCGCTCGAGCGACACGCGCCCGACATTCTTGCCGCCTGCACGCGAGCGATGAGCGATGCTTCACGCGACGGCAAATTCCTGCGCCCCGCGCGCGATGCTTTCCTTGGCTGCCGCAGCGAGTCGATCGACTATGCGGTGATGGAGCATTTCAACAAAGTCGCCATGATGCCTTTCAGCGCGCAATGGAGCGACGTAGGCAGCTGGAATGCGGTGGCAGAACTCACGCCGGCTGACGCCGATGGCAATCGCACCGAAGGCAACGCGCTGCTACTGCAGGCCGCCAATACCTATGTGAATGCGCCGACCCGTCCGGTAGTAGCGATCGGTACCGAGCATCTGCTGATTGTCGATACACCGGATGCGCTTCTGGTTGTTAAAAAAGACCAGGTCGAGCAAGTAAAACAGGCCGTCGAATTGCTAAAGCGCCGTGGCATACCGCAAGCGACGACTCACCAGCGTGTTGCTCGCCCTTGGGGCTGGTATGAGTCGGTCGATGCCGGTGCACGCTTTCAGGTGAAACGCATCGCGGTAAATCCCGGCGCCTCGCTCAGTCTGCAGTTACATCATCATCGCGCCGAACACTGGATTGTCGTCAGCGGTATTGCCGAAGTGACCCGCAGCGATGAATCTTTCCTGATGAAGGAAAACGAATCGACGTTCATCCCGGTCGGCATCAAGCACCGGCTGCGCAATCCGGGCAAGACCGTGCTGGAAATCATTGAAGTGCAGTCGGGGGATTATCTCGGCGAAGATGACATTGTTCGGTTTGAGGATGATTACGGTCGCGGTCAGCCCTCTGCGAAAAGCTGATGGCTGCGCCGGAAAAAAAGATGAAAAACGAAACGTCGACGCCGTTGAAAAGAATCCTGCTTTTTTGCGAGGCAGCCTACTCCTTTGCAATCTTGAGACCGATAGAGAGGGAAGCGCTTCGCCGTGGCTGTACAGTCGACTGGTATATGCCTCCCGGCTTGCTCGGTTCATTTTCGGGCGCGGCTGACAAGCGCTGCTTTACCTCGATTTCAGAACTGGCGGCCATTCCGTACGATGCGATTTTCGTACCGGGCAATACCGTCCCCTATTACCTGAGAGGCGTGAAAGTCCAGGTCTTCCACGGCTTCGCCGGAGAGAAAGTCGGCCATTTCAAGATCCGACACTACTTCGACCTATACCTGACGCAAGGGCCGCACTTCACGCAGAGATTTCAAGAATTTCAACAGAAGTTCCGCGATTTTGAGGTAGCCGAAACCGGATGGCCGAAGCTCGATGCGTATTTCGATGGCTCGATCAACCTGACGACGCTAAAGCAAAAATACCGGCAGGATGATTTGCCCGTGATCCTTTACGCGCCGACCTTTTCCCGATCTTTGACTTCGGCAAAACTGCTGCTGCCGGAATTCGAGCGGCTCGGACAGACCGGTAAATATCGGATCGTTGTCAAATTCCATCCGCTGATGGATAAACCCATGATCGCGCTCTATCAATCGACATTCAGGGATTCGAAGTTCGTCTCAATAGAAGCACAAGATGATCTGACCCCGCTGATTCTGCTGGCGGACCTGATGGTCAGCGACACATCGTCGGCGATCTATGAAAACATCATCATTGGCAAACCGGCCATCACGCTGAACACGAAAACGCCGCAGCCGCGCTGGAGAGACATTACCGATCCCGCGCTGCTGCCAGCAGCGATCGATGAGGTTTTCAGCGAATCCGGCCGGGACCTGTCCGCCATCAGTAATGCCTACCATCCGTACCGCGACGGCCAGTCTGCACGGCGTATGGTGGATGCCGTGGAATCCTATATTCAAAAATTCGGCGTGCCGTCATCACGGAAGCTGGGATTTTTCCGGCGCTTCCAGATCAACAGGAAATACGGAAAGCCGGGCTGATTTATGTCAGCCGGCTCCCGGACAGAGAAGCGATGTCGAGGAGATGAAATGAAAAAAGTGGTCATCACTTATGGAACATTCGACCTGTTTCATGTCGGCCACCTCAACCTGCTCAAGCGCCTGCGGGCGCTGGGTGACGAACTGTATGTCGGCGTCTCTACCGACGAATTCAATCGCATCAAGAACAAGCAGACCTTTATTCCGTATGAAAACCGCCTGCAGATCGTCAGCGAATTACGCTGCGTAACCCATGCATTCCCCGAGGAAAACTGGGAGCAGAAGGAAAAAGATATTGAAAAATATAATATTTCGATATTCGGAATGGGATCGGATTGGACAGGCAAATTCGACCATCTGAAAAACCTGTGCGAGGTGGTTTACCTTGACCGAACCCGCGACATTTCCAGCACCGAACTTAAAAAATCGATTGCAGCGTTCCAGCAGGAGAAATTGAAGGAGCTGCTGAAAGCCGCAGAATATCTGAAAGATCTGGCGTCGTCGCTCAGCTAACCGCAGCATCGTCCGGCCAATGCCGGTCGATGCCTTCTAGCGTGAACCACAGTTCCGGTGAGCTCCGCTGCTCATCCGGGGAATTCGTAGCCGAACGTTTCCAGATCGGCGCGAAAACTCTTTCTTATCATGTCAATAGTCTCGTCGTCATAATACTTGACGAGGCTTTCACGTTTGCTCGGGTTTTTATGTGGAACGGATTCTGGTGCAGGAAGCCCGAGACGCTGGCAAACATCAGGCAGCACGTTGTCAAAATCCTCGAACCGATACAGTTTGCTGACAATCACCGAGCCGCCACCCTCGGAAACGTAAGAGAGCTGCGGACGAAAGTAATTGAGGTTCCTTCTTTTCTGATATTTCAGAAACTCCTTGAAGCCCAGTCGGTTTGCCGCTTCATGCGCATGATGAGTGGCTTTCAGCCGGATGTATTCATAGCGCGAAACCATCTGATCGAACGGATTTCTGACAATAGCAAATGAAAACGCGCGGTCATAACGCTCTGCTCCTATTCGGCGGCGCAACCATTGTGCGGAGGCGTGTGGAGGATAGTAGAGCTGCTCCGGTTCCTGGCGGAACGGGAATTTGCTGATCAGGCGTGCAGTAGTCGAGCGGCTTCCCTTGATCGTATACGGCAGCAGGATTTGCTTGATCGATTGTCCGCCATTTTTTGCAATATGGACGAAAACAAAATTATGCGAGGATGAATAAAGCATTACCGTTTCAATTCAATTAAAAAGATACTACGGGCTGATCTCGTTAGGTCGGTGGCAAGGCCGCAGTCCCGCACACAGGTGGGACGTATCGCCAGGGGCGAAGGAGTCAATCAACAAGACTCCATATGCAAATCTGCCCGGTCGAAACAAAATTCAGGCTTCCGATAGCGCGACGAAAAGCACGGCGCCTCGAATTGCCAGTTATTTCACTCCGCCCGTCTCCTATGACGTAAGACGCCACGCAGGCTGTATTGGCGCATGCGAGGTTACAGTGTATAACACCTAGCCTGTCAATTTTCCGACGTCATGGCTTGCAGCCGTTGCGCAGCATAGGCTCGCTGTTGGCATGCCAACTTCCTGCTTCGGGCCTTTTTACCAACCAAGTTCGTCTCAGAGCGTACCGACGACAGAATTATTGATATCCGAAGAATAATTATATAAAAATAGTTTCCATGGCTATAAACATTCGGAGCGACATGCGTATCCGTTCATCTATCGATCAAACTCGCATGTTAGCCATACTCCTGGCCTACTTCATTGCCTACCTGATCATTCGCATCAGCTTCGGCGGCTCGCTCGAACGTGACGAAGCCGAGGCCGTGTATTTGACCCAGCAACTACAATTCGGATATGGCACACAGCCGCCGCTATATGCATGGCTACAATGGCTAACCTTCTCGCTATTCGGGCTCAACCGCTTTTCGCTGACAGCACTGAAGTGCCTTATCTTGATCGGTATCTATATCAGCTTGTACCGGATCGGCCGGCCGCTGCTTGGCGTACGTGCGGCACTCGCGGCCACCGCCTCTCTGGTATTTTTCCTGCAGATCGGTTGGGAATCATTGCGCGACCTGACCCACTCGGTGCTGTTGACCAGCATTGCCTGCGCGACCCTCTGGTGCTACTTCGCTTTGCTGCGGGAGCAAAAAGCGGAGCGATACGCGCTGCTCGGTTTACTGGTTGGCCTGGGTTTGCAAACCAAATACAACTTCGCTCTATTCCTTACAGGCCTGGTCTGCACCAGCCTGCTGCTGAAAGAACACCGCAGCGCACTATGGAACAAGAAAATCATGATCGCGGTCACCATAGCTGTGATCGTTTTCCTGCCCCATGGCCTCTGGCTCTTACAGCATATCGAAGAGGCCTCCGCTGGCACGTTGCGCAAAATGGCAGAAGGCGCCGGTGACGCCAGTTATTTGAAAAATGTCGCTACTGGCCTTGCCGGCATTCTCTTTGCACCGATAGCATTTGCCGTAGTTCCCGCCATTGTTTATGCGGCGACGCTATGGCGTGCTGGTGTACGGCCCAAGGCCTTTTTGGGTTCTGCACAAAGCCGGTTCTTCCTCTATCTCTATGGCAGTTCTTTTGTATTGCTGATTGCGATTGTCCTCACGGGAGAAGTCGGCAAGATCAAGGACCGCTGGATGATGCCCTTGCTAGTCTCCTTGCCAATCGCCGCATTTGTGATGCTCCCTGCATTACGCAGACGCCAGGTCGGCAGGACGATTCAAACCGCCTCAATTGCGTTTGCTTTGCTCGTTCTGATCGTTCTGCCATTGCGTCTTTATCTGGTATCCGGCATCAGCAAGATCGCGCCGCCGCACCATCCGTATGCCCAGCTCTCTCACGAACTGGAACGACGCTTTCCCGATGTGAGGACGGTGATAACGGACAGCACACTCCTCGCAGGCAACTTGCGTTTTGCACGGCACGAACTGACAACAATGCTGCTGAGCGATGTTGTCAGCAAACCGACGACGCGTCGAGAAGAAGTCTTGCTGGTCATGCCCGATAACGTTGCTGCTGCCTCGCTGGATCGCTTTCGTGCAGCCTATCCATCCGGACGGATCTCGGAACACGGAAAACTTCGTCTTGGCTACAATTTTGGCGCCAAGGGGAGCATGACTTTCGATTACGTGGTCGTCAGCCTGCAATAAAGCGATTTTGCAGCGACGAGTATCTCCGGCTGTAAACAGCACCGCGCGCCACCTGTACCGTCAGCGCGGCAGCCTCCCCATCAGATAAAACTCGTCATTCGGCCGCATCGACGTCGCATTCGCGATCCGGTTCGACATGCCGAAAAACGCGGTGATGGCAGCAATATCCCAGATATCCTCGTCATCGAAACCGTGGGCGCGCAACGCTTCGTAATCCGCATCACCGACTGAAGCCGAGCCCAGGCAAACCTTGATGGCAAAGTCCAGCATCGCGCGCTGTCTCGGCGTGATGTCGGCCTTATAGTGATTGATCGCCACCTGGTCTGCCACCAGCGGATTTTTCGCATAGATGCGTAGCAGCGCGCCATGCGCGACCACGCAATACAGGCAACCATTTTTCGCGCTGGTCGCGGTCACGATCATCTCGCGGTCAGCCTTCGACAGACTGCCGCCCTCCTTCAGCATCAATGCATCGTGATACGCAAAGAATGCGCGGAATTCATCCGGACGACGCGCGAGTGCGATGAATACATTCGGAACGAACCCCGCCTTCTCCTGCACTGCCAGTATCTTCTCTCGGACATCGTCAGGCAGATCCTTCAGTTCCGGCACGGGATAACGAAACACAGGCTTGGCAGTAGACATCAATGCTCCTTCGCGAATTGCAGATGATAGAGATGGGCGTATACGCCGTTAGCCTGCAGCAGCTGCGTATGGCTGCCAACCTCGGCAATGCGGCCGTGTTCGAGCACGACGATGCGATCCGCATGTTCGATGGTGGACAGGCGATGCGCAATGACCAGCGTCGTACGACCCTGGATCAAGCCGTCGAGCGCCTGCTGTACTGCGCGCTCGGATTCGGTATCGAGCGCCGATGTGGCTTCGTCAAGAATCAGGATCGGCGCGTCCTTGTAGATCGCGCGCGCAATCGCGAGCCGCTGCCGCTGTCCGCCGGACAGGCGCATGCCGTTGTCACCGATCTCGGTGGCATACCCCTCGGGCAGCGCGGCGATTACATCGGCCAGATGCGCAGCCTTCGCCGCCGCTTCGATGCGTGCCTGATCCGGCTGCGGATCGCCATAAGCGATGTTCGCGGCAATCGTGTCATTGAACAGCACTACGTTCTGGCTCACCATCGCCATCTGCGCCCGCAGGCTGTCCAGCGCGATCTGGTCAATTGGTGTGCCATCGAGCAGAATCTGGCCGGAGGTCAGCGCGTAAAACTCGGGCACCAGGTTGACCAGCGTGGTCTTGCCGCCGCCTGACATGCCGACCAGTGCCACCGTTTCACCGGGTGCGATATCGAGATTCACGTTCGATAGTACCGGCTGCTGCGAGCCGGCATAGCGGAAACCGACATCGTGGAATTCCAGCCGTCCTTGTGCGCGCTGCGGCAATTGCATGCCGCCGCTGCGCTCGGTCCTGGCATCCATCAGTGCGAATACACGCTCAGCCGCGGACATACCGCGCTGCAGCGGGCCGCTCGATGCAGCCAGATGCTTTAGCGGCGTGATCGTCATCAGCATCGCGGTGATGAACGACGCAAAACCACCCACCGTCATCTGTCCATCGCCCGCCTGCACCAGCGCGATCATGATGATCACCGCTACTGAGAATGAGTTGATCACCTGCGTCATCGGCTCCACCGTGGCGCTGGTGCTGGCCTGGCGCAGTGCGAAACCGCGCAGGCGCTCCGAGCGCTTCTCAAAGCGTTTGTTTTCGTAGGACTGCCCGCCGAAGATCTTGATCACATGGCGCGCGCGCGTGGCCTCTTCGATCGCCTGCATCATCTCGCCATTGAGCTGCTGGCTCTCGCGAATCAGCCGCTTCAGGCGCTTGGAAGTAAGCCGCACGACCAGCGCAATCAGCGGCACCAGAATCAGCGTCACCAGCATCAACCGCCAGTTCAGCCAGAACAGATAGCCGAGCAGGCCGATCACGGTCAGGCTGTCGCGAATCAGTACCACCATCACATTACGCATCATGTCGAGGATCTGCTGCACCTCGACCATCATCGTGTTCAGCACCTGACCGGTTGAATGCTTGTCGAAAAAGCCCAGCGGTACATCGAGCAGGCGCGCGAATATCCGCTGCCGCATCTGCGCGACCAGCCGGCCCGACACCCATGCGAACAGGAAGGTGCTGGTGAAGGTCGACAGGCCGCGGATCAGGAAAATCCCGACCACGAATACCGGCACCATCCACAACGGAAAAGTCGGCGCGCGCGCAAAGCCCTCATCGAGCAGTTGCTTCATCAGCGCCGCGACCGCAGGTTCGGTCGCCGCGGTCACGATCATCGCGACCAGCGCGACGGCTATGCGCGCCTTGTAAGGCGCGAACAGACTCAGCACGCGCCGGAAAGTCTTCGGGGAATTCATCAGTATTCAAACCAGACGTTATCGGGGCTCAGCCATTCAGACAGGCGCGCGCGCAGGTTGTCGTCGGCGCGGACACGCCATTCGTCGGAAAGGCGCAGCTCGCCGAGCGCGCCGTTGCGGGTGTACTGGACCACGATAGGACACGAGGACTCGGCCTGCTGGAAAGGCAAGATCAGTTCGCGCAGCTTCGCGGCATCGGCCTGCCCGTTCATTGACAGTCGCAGCGCTTTCACGAAGCTCGCTCGCGCGCCGGCAATGTCCATCACCTTGTCGGCCGTGATGCGCAGGCCGCCGGAGAAACGATCTTCCGACACCTTGCCCTGCACTGCAAGGAACTCGTCTTCCTTGAACAGCGCGCGGTTCGCATCGTAGACCTCGTTATAAACCGTCACCTCCACCTGTGCGCTGCCATCGTCAAGCGTGACGATGACCATGCGGCCACGCTGCGTCATCTGCACGCGCAGTCCGGAGATGATGCCAGCAATCAGTTTCGGTTCGCGCGCCGGCGCGAGGTCGACGAGCTTGACGCGGACGAACTTACGTACTTCGGATACATACGCGTCGAACAGATGGCCGGACAAGTAGAAGCCCAGCGCCGTCTTTTCTTCAGTCAGCCTCTCCTTGTCGCTCCAGGGCGGTACGTTCACATACTCAGGGCTGTCATCGAAGCCGCTGTCGGCGCTGTCGAACAGGCTGACCTGGTTGGCGGCGGCATCGGCCTGCTCGGCGCAGTCGATCGCAAGACCGACAGACGCCATCAGCACGCCACGATCGATACCAAAGCAATCCATCGCACCGGCCTTGACCAGCGACTCGATGGTGCGGCGGTTCATCTGTTTTTTGTCGACGCGCTTGACGAAGTCGAACAGGTCCGTGAACGGACCCGACTGGCGCGCTGCGATGATTGCCTCGATCGCATTCTGGCCTGTGCCTTTCACTGCACCGAGGCCGTAACGTATACGATCTGCCTTCTTGCCCGCATCAGCAACGGCAGTGAAGCGATACACCGACAGATTGATGTCCGGTGGCAGCAGCGTCAGCCCGCAGGTATCGAGCGCATCCTCGACCAGCACCTTGACCTTGTCGGTATCGTCCATCGCCAGCGACAAGTTGGCTGCCATGAACTCGGCCGGGAAATGCGCTTTCAGATAAGCGGTGTAGTAGGACAGCAGTGCATACGCAGCGGCGTGCGACTTGTTGAAGCCATAGCCGGCGAATTTCTCCATCAAATCGAAGATCTCGTCGGCCTTCTGCTCCGACAGCCCGTTCTTCGCCGCGCCCTCGCGGAAGATCAGCCGGTGCTGCGCCATTTCTTCGGGCTTCTTCTTACCCATTGCACGACGCAGCAGGTCAGCGCCGCCGAGCGAGTAGCCGCCGATCACCTGCGCCATCTGCATCACCTGCTCCTGATAGACCATGATGCCGTAGGTCTCGGACAGGATGCCTTCGGTACGCGGATCGGGATAATCAAAGCGCTCGCCATGTTTGCGGCGGCAGAAATCGGGAATCAGGTCCATCGGGCCCGGACGATACAGCGCGACCAGCGCGATGATGTCCTCGAAACGGTCCGGCCGCGCGTCCTTCAGCATGCCCTGCATGCCACGGCTTTCAAGCTGGAACACGGCGACCGTCTTCGCATCGGTCAGCAGCTTGTAGGCGGCACGGTCATCCAACGGCAGCTTGTCGAGACTGAAGTCGGCCTTCGACGGATCGAGCTGGCGGATGTAGTTCACCGCCCGGTCGAGGATGGTCAGTGTGGTCAGGCCGAGGAAGTCGAACTTCACCAGACCGATGGCTTCGACATCGTCCTTGTCGAACTGCGACACCACACCGCCGTCCGTGCCCTGCGTGTATAGCGGGCAGAAGTCCGTCAGCTTGCCCGGCGCGATCAGCACGCCGCCGGCGTGCATGCCGACGTTACGCGCAATGCCTTCGACCTGCTGCGCCAGCTCAAGCAGCTGTTTCACTTCTTCTTCGTTGTCACGCCGCTCTTTCAGTAAGGGCTCTTCTTCGAGCGCGTCGGCAATCGTCACCAGCTTGCCAGGCTTGAACGGAATCAGCTTCGAGATACCGTCGCAAAAGTTGTAACCGAAGTCGAGCACGCGGCCGACGTCGCGTACTGCGCCCTTCGCGGCCATGGTGCCGAAGGTTGCGATCTGCGATACCGCGTCCTTGCCGTAGCGATCCTTCACGTACTGGATCACCCGGTCACGGCCCTCCTGGCAGAAGTCGATATCGAAGTCGGGCATCGATACCCGCTCCGGATTCAGGAAACGCTCGAACAGCAGCTTGTACTCGAGCGGATCGAGGTCGGTAATCTTCAGCGCATACGCCACCAGCGAGCCGGCGCCGGAGCCCCGGCCCGGACCGACCGGCACGCCATTGTTCTTCGCCCAATGGATAAAATCGGCAACGATCAGGAAGTAGCCGGGAAAGCCCATCTTGATGATGGTGTCGGTCTCGAACTTCAGCCGTGCCTCATAACGCTCGCGCATCTCGGCGCGTTTCGCCTCATCCGGGAAGAGCTGCTGCAGACGCTCTTCGAGTCCGGCCTGCGCCTGCGCGACCAGGAAGTCGTTGATGGTCATGCCATCCGGCGTCGGGAAATCCGGCAGCTGCGGCTTGCCGAGCGTGAGGCTCAGATTGCAGCGCTGCGCGATCGCGACACTGTTCTGCAAAGCCGCCGGAATATCGGCAAACAGCGTGGCCATTTCGGCCTGAGTCTTGAAATACTGTTCTTGTGTGAAGCGCTTCACGCGGCGCGTATTCGCGAGGATTTCGCCTTCGGCGATACAGACGCGCGCCTCGTGCGCAGTGAACTCGCTCTTGTCGAGAAACTGCACCGGATGGGTCGCCACCACCGGCAGCTGTAATTTCGCGGCCAGCTGCGTCGACTGGCGCAGCAAGTTCTCCAGCTTCGGGTTGCCGTTGCGCTGGATCTCGACATAGAAATGGCCGGGGAAGATCTTCGCCCAGCGCTGCGCGCAACGCTCGGCCAGTGCGTCATTGCCGTTTTCCAGCGCTTGGCCGATATCGCCCGCATGGAAGCCGGACAGCACAATCAGGCCGTCGCGGCTTTCGCGCTCGGCTAGCCATTCAGCGCGCACCTCGGCGCGGCCGCGGTACTGGTTGGCCAGCCACGCGCGCGTCAGCAGTTCGCACAACTCGAGATAGCCGGCGCGGTTCTTCACCAGCAGCAGCAGGCGGAAAGCTTTGTCGCGATCGTCGTCGTTGGTGATCCAGACGTCGGCACCGACGATGGGCTTGATGCCCTTGCCGCGCGCAGACTTGTAGAACTTGACCATACCAAACAGATTGGCCAGGTCCGTGACCGCCAGCGCCGGCTGGCCGTCTGCGGCCGCCGCTTTGACCAGGTCGTCAATACGCACCAGCCCGTCGGCGATGGAGAATTCGGAATGCAGGCGGAGGTGGATGAATTGCGGCGCGGTCATGGGCCGTATTTTACCCTTTGGGAATGGCGCAAAAACCTTCAAAAATCAGCCTAAAATCCACCAATTCTTCTTGTAACATCAATTTAATATAAGTATGATTTAACTATAATCTACGTTTAGTGAGAGAATTCCATGAAAATCTCACAAGAAGAACTTGTCTCGGTTCTCTCGCAGTTCAACCCCTGGTGGCGCGGAGAGAGTATCGCCGAGCTTCCTGGCTGGCGGCGTGCTGCGTTTCGCGAACTTCACGACTGGCTTGCCACCCCGCCGGCGCCACGCGCGGTGCTGCTTTCCGGAGCCCGCCAGATCGGCAAGACGACCTTGCTGCTGCAGGCGATTGAATCCTTGCTGCGCAATGGCGTACCGGCGGCGAACATCTTGTATGTCACGTTCGACCACCCGCTGCTAAAGCTGGCCGGTATCGACGCCGTCCTGCAAGCATGGCGCGCCCGCGAACCAACGGCACCTGGCAACGAGTATTTATTCCTCGACGAAGCGCAATTCATCCGCGACTGGGGCACTTGGGTCAAGCATCAGGTTGATTTCAACAAGGGACGTCGCATCGCCTTTACCGGTTCGGCAATGCCGATGCTGGACGAAGCACAAGAGTCAGGCGTAGGACGCTGGCACACGATACGGCTGACAACGCTGTCTTTCTTCGAATACCTGCAAATCAAAAAGCTGTCGCTGCCGGCACTGCCTCCGCTCAGGACACTTCGCGACCTCTGGCAGTGGCAACCCGCCGAGTTCTTGAGAGCCGCCGAGGTCGCCGAGCCTTACGTCGCACACTTCCACGAGTATCTGGTACGCGGCGGCTTTCCGCAGACCGCCCAGGTCGACAGCATTCCGCAAGCGCAGCGCCTGCTGCGCGAGGACATCATCGACAAGGTACTTAAGCGCGACATGACAGCCCTGTTCGGCGTGCGACGTGTCCTCGACCTCGAACACACCTTCCTTTATCTGTGCATGCATGACGGCGGATTGCTGGACATGGCAGACCTTTGCTCCAACCTCGAGGTCAAGCGTCCGACAGCGCAGAATTTCATCGAGCTTCTGGAGTCAGCACACCTGATTCATCGATTGCCACCGCATGGATATGGCAAGGATGTACTGCGCGCGCGCTTCAAGATCTATCTGGCCGACGCCGCCATCGCACCTGCCGTCATGCTGAAAGGCAAGGCGATGCTCGAAGACCATGCCGCACTCGGCGTGGCGACCGAAACGGCTGTCTTCAAACACCTGTTCACCCGCTACTACGCGACCAATGTCCGCTTTTCTTATTGGCGTGGCCGAAAAGATCACGAGGTCGATCTGCTGGCCGAGGTTGAAGGCAGGCTGATACCTTTCGAGGTCAAGTATCGAATGCAGCACACCGGCAAACGCGAATTGAAAGGGTTGACCGAGTTGTGCGAGACAAAGGATATCCGGCATGGCTATGTTGTCACCCGCTCGCTCAGGGATTTCGGCCCACTGGAAAATCATGAAACGACTCCGGAATCCAAGTCCAGCATCATGAGGGTGCCGGCGCCGCTGCTGTGTTACTGGCTGGGCGCATCGGAACTGGAAAGCGCAGACATGCCGGCAAAGATGTAAAGGCGCAGCCTTATAATGTGCGTACCAACGCTTTCGATCTGCCACACGTCATGCAAGCTACCCACCCCATCGTCAATATCTCCACTTACAAATTTATTACGCTGGACGACATTCCCGAGCTGCGTCCGCGCCTGCTGCAGAAATGCCTGGACCTGGCGCTGAGGGGTACGATCCTGCTGGCGCCGGAAGGGGTCAACATGTTCCTCGCCGGGAGCCGCGGCGCGATCGACGGTTTTTTCGAGTGGTTCCGCGCCGATCCGCGTTTCGCGGACATCGTGCCGAAGGAAAGCTTCTCCGAGCATCAGCCGTTCCGCCGCATGCTGGTGCGCCCGAAGAAAGAGATCATTACGATGAAGCATCCGCTGATCAAGCCGGAGCAAGGTCGCGCGCCTTTCGTGCGGCCTGCCGACCTGAAACGCTGGCTTGATCAGGGTCATGATGACGAAGGCAAGCCGGTGGTCATGATGGATACGCGCAATGACTATGAAGTCGATGTTGGCACCTTCAAGAGCGTCATCGACTATCGCATCAGCAAGTTCAGCGAGTTCCCGGACATCGTCGCAAAACACAAGGACGAGCTGAACGACAAGACCGTTGTCACCTTCTGCACCGGCGGCATCCGCTGCGAAAAGGCCGCGATCTATATGCAGGAAGCCGGCTACGAGCGCGTGTACCAGCTCGAAGGCGGCATCCTGAAATATTTCGAGGAAGTCGGCGGCGACCACTACGACGGCGACTGCTTCGTCTTCGACCACCGCACCGCGCTCAATCCACAGCTGGAAGAAACTGAAACAGCGCAGTGCTTCGCATGCCGCTCGGTGGTCACTCCGCGCGAACAGCTGTCGCCGCTGTATGTTGCCGGCAAGTCCTGCCCGCACTGCGCGAAAGTGGCGCAAGCCGCCTGACTCCCGCGATGCGCCGCATCGCCCACCTCGACATGGATGCGTTCTTCGCATCCGTGGAGCTGCTGCGCTATCCGGAACTGCGTGGTCAGCCAGTCGTCGTAGGAGGCCGCCTGCCGCAACAACCGGCACTGCGCGACGACGGCGTACATGAATTTTCGAAACTACGCGACTATGTCGGCCGCGGCGTGGTCACCACCTCGACTTATGAAGCGCGCGCGTTAGGCGTGTTCTCCGCGATGGGCATGATGAAGGCGGCCAGGCTCGCGCCCGATGCCTTCCTGCTGCCGGCCAACTTTGACGCATACCGCCACTATTCGCGGCTGTTCAAGCAGGCGGTGCGCGATATTGCGCCGCAGGTCGAAGATCGCGGCATTGACGAAATCTACATCGACCTCACCGACCTGCCTGACGACACGCTGCCCCTGGCACGGCGCATCAAGCAGGCTGTGCGCGATGCGACCGGGCTGTCTTGTTCGATCGGTATCGCACCCAACAAGCTGCTCGCCAAAATCTGCTCGGAGCTGGACAAGCCGGACGGGGTGACCTTGCTGACGATGGATGATCTACCGGCGCGCATCTGGCCACTGGCGGTGCGCAAGATCAATGGCATCGGCCCGAAGGCGAACGAGAAACTGTCCGCGTTCGGCATCACCACTATTGGCGAGCTTGCGCAGCAGGAGCCTGGCTTCCTGCTGCATCATTTCGGCCGCAGCTATGGCGAATGGCTGCATCGGGCGGCCCACGGCATTGACGAACGGCCGGTTGAGACGCGTTCGGAACCAAAGTCGATCAGCCGTGAAACGACCTTCGAGCGTGACCTGCATGCGAGGCACGATCGTTCGCAGCTATCGGAGATCTTCACATCGCTGTGCCAGCGTGTGTCTGAAGATCTGAAAAGAAAAGGCTATGTCGGCAAAACCATCGGCATCAAGCTGCGCTACGACGACTTCAGGACGCTGACGCGCGACCTGACGGTGCCGCTAGCGACCGATGATGCTACGGCCATCCGGCGCGCAGCCGGCGAATGCCTGAAGCGGGTGCCGCTGGGTAAGCGGCTGCGGCTGCTCGGTGTGCGTGTCGGCACGCTGAGCAAAAAAGGATTAACGCCTGAAGCGCCGCCACAGGCTGAACTTCTGCTTGACGCATGACGGCATCACCGTCCGGCTGCCGTCGCAGGCACTAGCTTACGAGCTTGCAGAGCTTCAGTGCAGCTCAGCCCAGCCCCGCCGCAGTACCGTCCACGTTGTGCGCCTCGGCGCTGTAGGCGCCGGCACCAAATGCGATCAGGTTCAGCAAGGCACCCATGATCGCAAGATTTTTCAGGAAGTGGATCATCTGCTGCTGCATGATCGCGCTCTCTGCGGCAGCCCAGGGATTATGGAAGACGATCGTGACCGGAATCATGAACAGCAGCAGCGCGAACGCGGCATAGCGCGTCTGCCACCCGATCACCAGCATCAGGCCACCGACCACCTCGATCAGGATCGTCGCAACGAGCAGCAGCTCAGCCATCGGCAGGCCGATCGAACTCATCATCGCCGAAGTACTGGCGAAGTCGGCCATCTTGTTCAAGCCGGACAGCACGAAAATCGCGGCGACAAGAATGCGGCCGACGAGCGCCGCAAGGTTCTGGCTAGGCTGATTCATGGTGACTCCCCCTGGATAAAAACCCCTGCCGGCATCATGTGCATCCGCTTGCCGGGCGTTGGCCGGCACAGGGAATTAGCTTTTTAGAAATTGCAAATCAGACTATAAGCTGAGATTGGGCGCCGAAACCGTCGATAATCTCAAGCTTGTCGCTAAATTGTCTTAATTATCTTATTTGTAATGCACTATCTCGGCCGTTTCGCTCCCTCCCCGACCGGGCCCTTGCATGCGGGCTCGCTGGTTGCTGCGCTCGCCAGCTATCTCGATGCACGTGCGCATGGCGGGCGCTGGCTGATACGGATTGAGGACATCGACGAGGCGCGTACCGTGCCCGGCGCGGCCGAAGACATCATCGACACGCTGGCCGCGTTCGGCATGCAGTCTGATGGCGAAATCGTCTGGCAAAGCCGCCGCACGGCGCTGTATGAAGCTGCGTTCGCGGCGCTCGGCGATCGTGTCTATCCGTGTGCATGCAGCCGAAAGGAGATTGCGGATTCCCGCGTTGCACTGGCGCCGGACGGCGCCGCGATTTATCCGGGTACCTGCCGTGATGGCCTGGCGCCGGGCCGGCAGCAGCGCGCGTGGCGTGTGCGCGTGCCGGCACACGGCGATGCGGCTGCAGTGATTCGCTTCAACGATCGCTGGCAGGGGATGGTCTCGGAAAACCTGGCCGACAGCGTCGGCGACTTCGTGCTCCGGCGCGCCGATGGCTTCTGGGCCTACCAGATCGCCGTCGTGATTGACGATGCCAACCAGCAGGTGACCGATATCGTGCGCGGCGCCGACCTGCTCGAATCGACCCCGCGCCAGATCTATCTGCAAAGGCTGCTGGGGTTACCGACGCCGCGCTATCTGCACGTGCCGGTGGTGGTCAATGAGCGCGGGGAAAAGTTGTCGAAGCAGACCGGTGCGCTGGCGCTGGACCGGGGTCAGCCTCTACGTGAGCTAATGCAGGCGGCCCAGCGTCTCGAGCTGACGATTGCGCCAGCCACAAGCTTGCCGGGCTCACTGGAGGAATTCTGGAAAGCGGCCGTGCCTGCGTGGGCACGGCGGTTTGGCGGACTCTGAGGGGAGAAGCCCCTATTCAGTTCTTCGGCACGCCGCCCAGCAGTGCGGCGCGTTTCGGTGCCGGCTTGGCATTGCGCTGATCTGCGGCCTCGGTCTTCGGCTCGACCGGTGCGGCCGGCTCGTAGGGCTTCAGGAACCACGGATCGACCTTCTCACGACGCGGCATCGGCGCGCTGCGCTGCGAGCGATCCGACGGCCCTCGGTCACCGCGGTCACCTCGATCACCATAGCGATCGCTGCTGCTGCGTTCGCCCCGCTCACTACCACGGCTTTCACGCGAGCGGAAATCTTCCAGCGGCACCGGCGTCAGTTTCTGCTTGATCAGCTTTTCGATATCGGCCAGTAGACGCGCATCCTTGTCCGAGTACAGCGACAGCGCATCGCCGGACGCGCCTGCGCGGCCGGTACGGCCGATGCGGTGCACATAGTCTTCCGCGTTGTACGGCAGGTCGTAATTAATCACGCACGGCAGTTCGGCAATATCCAGTCCACGCGCGGCGACGTCCGTCGCCACCAGCACGTCGATGCCGCCATTCTTGAACGCATCGAGCGCTGCCATCCGCTCGGCCTGCGACTTGTCACCGTGGATCGCGGACGCCTTCACGCCGGCACGCTCTAGTTCGCGCGCCAGCCGCGATGCGCCGATCTTGGTATTCGAAAACACGATCACCTGCTTGATATCGCGCTGCTGCAGCAGGTGCACCACTGCATCGCGCTTATCTTCCTCGGAGACCTTGTAAACGATTTGCGTGACGCGCTCGGCAGTCGCATTGCTGCGCGCCACTTCGATCAGCACCGGATCCTTCAGGAAGCTGCCGGCCAGTTTCTTGATCTCCGGCGAGAAGGTCGCCGAGAACATCAGGTTCTGCCGCTGCTTTGGCAGCAAATTGATGATGCGCTGCAGGTCCGGCAGGAAGCCCATGTCGAGCATGCGGTCTGCCTCGTCCATCACGAAGATCTGCGTCTGCGACAGGTTCAGCGTCTTCTGCTGCACATGGTCCAGCAGGCGGCCCGGGGTCGCAATCAAAATCTCGACGCCGGAGCGAAGCGCGGCGGTCTGCGGCGCCATGTCGATACCGCCGAACACCACGGTAGCGCGCAGCGCCGTATGCCGCGAATACGCCTTTACGTTGTCAGCCACCTGGTCGGCCAGTTCGCGGGTCGGCGTCAGGATCAGCGCGCGCACCGGGTGACGCGCCGGCGATGCGCTGGTATTCGCGTGCGCCAGCAGCTGCTGGATGATCGGCAGCGAAAAACCGGCGGTCTTGCCTGTACCTGTCTGCGCCGCGCCCATCACATCACGGCCTTGCAGGACGATGGGAATCGCCTGCGCCTGGATTGGTGTGGGATGCTGATAGCCCTGGTCGGCCAGCGCCTGCAGGATGGGCGGTGCTAAGCCGAAATCGGCGAAACGGGGGAGCGCGGCGGGCGCCGCCTCAGGGGCGGAGTGAGCGGATGGGGAGGTTTGGGTATCTGACATGCGGTCCATTTGGTCTAGCGCACGAGTATAGCACCCGCGCCCCCTTGATTCACATGCTTTCACACGCCAAGTAGTTGATTGCAAAAGGAAACGACCGGCCGGCGACGGGCCGGACCGGCATCCCCTTTCGTAGCCGCCGGCGGCGCTCGGGAGGTGTATTACATCGTCACCCACAGCTTGTCGGTGTCGCGCACGCGCGAAGTCGCGGTGGCGGTATACGGGTCCTTCTCGCGGAAGCTGACGTATTCGACTTTGCCCACCAGGTCCTTCCTTACCGCATATCAAAGACATCCACATTAATCAGTTGCGCACCCACCGAAAAACCATGCAGCGGTGCTGTCTGCCAGCCAAGCAGCGTGCGCAATGTCAGCGCATTTGCATTCTCGGACTCACCGTCCTGACTGACCCATTCGTCACGCAGCCGAAAGCTCGACAGCGACTGACCTTGCTTGATCGCTTCAGCGAGCGAGCCCGGATCGGCGGCGGGTTCGGCGGCCTGTGTGCCGCAGGTAGCCACAGCGCACAGGTAGGCAGCGGCGGTCGAGTAGCGCCTCCGTTGACGTCCGGACCGGCAACAGCAAAGCGCTGGAAATCGAATCAGTGCGCCGCGCGGCCAGCACCAATTTCGCCAGCTCGCAAATTGTTGAGGAAGCGCCGTTCCCAGTCGGTGCGCAACGCCTCGTCCTCGACCGAAGCGAGAGCGCGCGCCACTCGCACATAAAACTGCTCCCTGTCCGTCTCGCCCGGCTTCAGGTACTTCTCGCCAAGCACATCGACGCTGATCTCCTGCGGCTTCATCACCGCAGACTCGCGCTCGCGCTTGATCTCTGAATCTCTCCTTTATCGGCGGGCTGTGCGCCGGACGGGCAGTTCGACAATTCCGCCGTCAGCTCCGCGAAGCGCTGCGGCGACGCATTCTTGCTCGACACTTCTCGGCCTTGCCGCTTTGCCAGTGGTAGCAACTCTTCGTGTAGGGGCAGGCGGACACACACATGCGTCAGCCGCAGCATTTGTCCTGATCGATCAGCACAATGCCGTCGTCCTCACGCTCTGTCAGGGAACCACGATGGCGGACCTGGTCAGCAAGGTCGCGCAGACCGGGCGGCATCATGTACCGGTGGTGGATGACTTCGGGCGGCTGGTTGGGATGCTGACGCAGTCCGACATGATTGCAGCGCTTTATCGGCGGCTGGCGGTGGGGGCCTAAGCTTTTCTTGCCAAGGTTTCAGAAACGACCTTCATGCGTTTGATAGCAAAATAGTGGAGCCGACTTAATTGCACGGATTTATATACTATCTATACTTAGAATTCTCAGCGTTTATGATAGTATTTCGTGCATATGAAAGACCTTTGCACACTTCAGCTGCACGCCCATGGCGCCTGGCACGATGTGGCCAGTGTGAGCCTGCTCGGTCCAAAGATTGACGGTTGGAAGGCGCGCTCCTACGCCGGCTATGCGGTCGAGTGGGCCTTCGAGCATGCTGGCAAAGTCGATGCGCACGCCATGTGCGCCCGGTGGCCAGTCGGTCTTGAACCTTTGCAGGCGCCTCATTGGCCGGTATTCCTGATTGATCTGTTGCCGCAGGGCTTTGGTCGGCAGGAGCTGCTGCGCCGCTTCGGCCATGCGCCTTCCGTAGGCGCGGCAGCCGACTGGGAGCTGCTTGTAACGGGGTCGGGCAACCCGATCGGCAATCTCCGTATCAAAGAAGCAGCTGATTGGCTCAGTGCTCATACCGGCGCTCGCCGCGGGTTCACGGATAACGAAGTGGCCGCACGGGGTGACGAGTTTTCTGAGTATCTTGCTACGCACGGATTTTTTGTGGCCGGCTCATCCGGTGTGCAAGGTGAATGGCCGAAGCTACTGCTTACCCGCGCGGATGACGGACTGCTTTACCTGGACCACACGCTTCCAGATGCACGTGCGGTGGAGCACTTTATCGTGAAATTTGGTCGCGGTAGCGATCCGCAACTGGCCAGTATTCTCCATCACGAAGCGCCTTACCTGAACATCGCCGCTCAACTGGGACTGCGCGTATATGCGCCACTACGGCTCGACCAGCGAGCGTTGTTCATACCTCGGTTTGATCGCCATGTTCACCATGGCATGGTGACGCGACTGGCACAAGAAAGCATCGCAACGCTGACCGGTATGCCGGGCTTCGATACGGTACCGAGTCATGACCAGGTTTGCGCGGCATTAATCCGGCATTGCACCCATCCGGAGACTGAAGTGCTTGAATACATCAAGCGTGATATCGCGAACCTCGCACTCGGCAACAAAGACAACCATGCACGAAACACGGCGATTCAGCGTGACTTTAATGGCCGTATCGCGCTAACGCCGCTATTCGATTTTGCCCCGATGTATCTTCATCCGGACGGCATCGCAAGGCGGATTCGCTGGGAAGATAATGACGGCGGTCAGCCAGACTGGCGGCGTGTCATTGATCGCGTATGTGAGCTTGGGCTCATGCTTCGACCAGAGCACAAAAAAAATAATGCTGTTTCTGTCCGGCGGGAGCACCTCATTATCGGGTTGAAGAAAATGGTACCTGTACTGGAAAAGATCGCAGCTACTGGCGTGGCAATGGGCCTGGCGCCAGAAGTTCTGAATCATCTTCGTCCGGGAATTCTTGCGCAGGCAAAGGGCCTGTCCGCACTGGCCTGACGATCATGGACAAACGTTTTAAACCCTCCTCCATTGCGGAACAAATTGGACTGCGCAAGCAAGCCATAGAGGACGTACTCGCCCATCCGGAATGGTCATTGGCACAGGCGGTCAGGCATTTGAAAAAAACGATGCGGCTTACAACGGCGGAGATGGCAAAACTATCCGGGGTGGCCTTCCGAACCATGCAAGATATTGAGCAGGAACGCAGCGATGGCAGCGTTCAGACGATGAATCGGATTTTTGGAATGGTTGGGTTGAGGCTTGGGGTGGTCAGGAGGCTTGGGGAAGGCGAATCAGGCACGGGTTTATTTTGAGTCAGTAATCCTCCTGAAAAGTAACTGCTTCAACTATTCAGCGAATACCGTTCCGTCTTTGAGACTTTGACATGGTGGATGGTAACCACAAAAAGCATCAGCAAAGATAAACAACCGACCGGTAGAGAAAAATGTGTCGCAACCGGCCGAGCCAGATAAGGCGTCAAGAATGCCGCGGCCAGCACTGACTTTTCATATGGCGCGAATCCGTGAACGAGCCCGTTCCTGATCGAGAACGCTATTGCAGGTGCCAGCACCATCATGTCGTAATCAAAGCAATACGGCGTCGTCAGCAATGTCCCTGTGATCGCCGCAGATTTTTTCAAGTCCTTGTCGGCGCCAGATCGCCATACCCGGGCCAAGGCAATAATGGCCATCAAAGCAACCAGCCCTTGAACAAGATAGGCAGCAAAATTGCTACCACCAAGCAGCCGGACTGCAGCAAACACACTTTGCAATTTGCCGTATCCAGCCCCATCGTTATCAAGAACGATCTCGCGAAGCACACCCATGTTGTGAATAAAGGCACTCCAGACCTGCAAGTCCACCATCGCGAAACTGGCTGCAATCAGCAACAACACAGTAATGGCTGCAGCGAAAAATGTTTTCCAGTGGCCGCCTGCGATCAAAATGATCGGCAGCACCAGTCCGAGTTGGGGCTTGTAGGAAAGCAGACCCAAGCATATCCCCGACAACACCGGATTTTTCTCGAGAATCGCAAAGCCAAAGCCCATCAGCGCAGCGGTTAAAAATCCGGTCTGACCATGGAGAAGGTTGACCTGAACGGCCGGAAAAGCGAGAGCGGGCAGGATGATCAGGGGCAAAAGCTGCTCGCGAATACGGACAATCTTAAGCACTACTGCCAGATAAACCATCAAGGTGCTTGTCTGCCAGACTGCAAATGCAAGCAGATAAGGCAGCGTCGCAAGTACGGCAGCCAGTCCGAGAAAAAACGGTGGATAGGCCCAAATAAAAACAATATCCTGAACGCCGAACTCCGCTTGCAGTAAGCGCATGTGCCGGGCCGTGTCGAATGCCATGCCAGCCTCACCACGCAAGGTCTCCAGGCCTGCAACCCAGATTTGTGAAAAGTCGATGCCGATCGGGCGGCCCAATGCGTCGAGCTGGCCATTCGCTGTCGCGAAGAGGCCTACGAGGATCATGACGTTGACCATCAAAATGATCAGTGAATAATTGCGTATCCGCGCTTTGTCGAGCCACGCGCCTAACTTCAGGTTTGCCAGCATGTTGAAATCGAGCATGCGGTTCTGACCTTGCGGTCAAGTGGCATCGGGATAAAAGTGAGGCTTTTTACCAGAAATCATAATAATCAGAGACAGTTATGCTTTTAAACAAGAAACTGACTGTAATTCTTCCGGCTTACAACGCAGCCAGAACATTAAAGCGGACATACGACGAACTGCCGCATGACATCATTGACGATATCATCCTGACGGATGATGCCAGCAGCGATAACACGGTAGAAATTGCACAGCAGTTAGGCATCCACACTATCCGGCACGAGAATAACCTTGGTTACGGTGGGAACCAGAAGACCTGCTATCAGGCGGCTCTGGAAAGGAGTGCCGATGTTATCGTCATGCTGCATCCAGACTATCAGTATTGCCCGAAACTGGTGACCGCTCTGGCGTCGATGATTTTGTCCGATCAATACGATGCTGTGTTGGCTTCACGCATTTTAGGAAAGGGCGCGCTTGAGGGCGGAATGCCGCTGTATAAGTACATTGCAAACCGTGTACTCACCTTCGCACAGAACCTGCTTATCGGGTACAAGCTTTCCGAATACCACACCGGATACCGTGCTTATAAACGAGAACTGCTCGAAGCCATCCCCTTTTCAAAGTGCTCGGATGATTTTGTGTTCGACAATCAGATTATCTTGCAGTCGATTTATTTCGGATTCCGGATTGGTGAAATCTCTTGCCCGACTCGTTATTTTCCGGAAGCGTCGTCGATCAATTTCCGGCGCAGTGTCATCTATGGTCTCGGCGTGCTTTGGAATTCGCTTGCGTTCAGAGCTCAGCGCATGAAAATTGCGCGGTTTTCTCTATTCAGCCGGTCCTGAAATGGTGAGCTTGCAAGATGCTGCCGAATTGGCTTTTGCCGCGTGAAGGGCTGCAAGCTTATTTTGGCTCAGCTACTAACCTGCGGTAGTGCGTCCGACGAGTTCAATTTTCAAAAAAGATTGACGGCAAACAAAGCAAACGGCAGCACGGCCTCAGACGGCTAACGATCACTCAGCCAAACGCGGTGTCGCGTAAGCACCGCCTCCCATATCATCGTCAGCTGGGTCGGCGTCAACCACGCGACAACCTGATGCCAAAGACAGTAACACGTGTTTAGAGTTCGCAGTAGATACGGCATCATACAAGCGCACGCAGGCAATTCTGAGCACCCTGGTAAGACTCGTCCCGTTATTTAACGGTTGAAGCACAGGCATCGGGATAGTCGCACAACGCTTTGTTGCATCTACTTGCACAATACATTTATCAAAATCTTGATAAAGAGTTGCAATTTCTGCGTCAGAATACGCAACCAAGTCGCCGATTTTCACGGTTTGGGTATTCTTTGTTTCAATCAATGATGACAATGCATTTGCATCGACCGTAGTTTGGGTCAACGATGTCCAGTACCCGGTAATGCACGATGTATTTCCTGCCTTATCGTCATACAGGCGGTTACCAACTTTAAATTGGGTTTCTGCTGGCTGAGCAAGGTAAAAGTTAAAGGCACATTCACTAATGGCCAACGGATAGGCGCCACCCGGACCGATACTCCCGGCGATTGGCATGTACGCCGTCGCTTTCGCGCTTACCGGGGTGGTGCTTATCCCTAAAATTGATGCCAAAAATAATGGTAAAGGTCCATTGTTTTGCGTACCAGCACGGGCAACTTCTACACGAACTGCTGGGTACATTTTGTTTGTAATTACTGCAGGCGAGGTAGTGAGTGCCGATCCGGGATTCGCAGTGTCGTAGTAGCCGGTAGTGACGGTCGCACTAAGTAATTTACCGGTGGAGTCAGCACCCGTCCTGAGGCTGATGGTGGCGTTGCTTGTTGCAATAGTGTTTCCGCTTGATGCTGCTGCGTCCCACTGCGGCGTACGGTCAGAAGACGTGGGGGGGGGTATCAGATAATTTGCACCGGCCATTGCACCGGCATCGGCTGCATTTTGCAATTCCGTCTTTACGACATGGATATAGGCAACATCAACCACCATCGCCGAAAGTGGCAGCAGCATAAATGCCAGCAGCAACGCAAAAATAATAATCACGGCCCCTGATTGCTTTTTCATGGATTACTCCTGCATCATCACGGTATAAGCTCTCAGCGTTATTGGCGATACAATCGCCGAGTATGCTGAACCGTAGAATAGGCCTTGAAAAGTAGCAGAAACATCTACTGTCAAAGTGTTTCCATATGCGGTGCCTGCTCCAGCGGCGGTAACAGTCGGTGCGCCGCAAGCGATAAGGCTGCTGCCCAGGCTTTCCAGCACTTTTGTTCTGATCTGCGCTTCAGTTAGTTTTGGGCTTTGTAAAACAATTCCTGCACGAGCTCCTGTCCTGCTTGCATTTATCAACATGGACTGGTTGTGCAGTGCCAGTGCAAAATCAACAAAACCGAGCAGCAAAATCACAAATAGCGGCAGTACAAGAGCGAATTCGACCATGGCGACACCGCGCTGTACAGCAAAGCGACCGGCACGACCACCTTTCGAGCTAAAGCCGCCCGGTCTGCAGAGGATATTCGCAGGACGCTTCATTTCACGAATGCCTCCATCAATTTGATGACACCCGGTCCGACAATGACAATCAACATGGCGGGAAAGATAAACGCGGCAAGTGGCAGAAGCATTTTCGTCGGAACTTTAGCAGCGAGCTCTTCGGCCCGCTGCATACGTTTCACGCGCATAATGTCGCTCAGGATGCGCAGCGACTCGGCAATGCTCGAGCCAAAGCGGTCAGCCTGAGACAGAATGGACACCAGACTTTGAATGTCCTCAAGATTCACACGCTCATTCAGGTGTCTAAATGCGACGTCACGACCTGAGCCTGCCCGGATTTCCAGCGTGGTCAGCAGCAGTTCGTCGGCAAGGATCGGACTAGAACGCGACATCTCTCTAGAAACCCTTTGCATCGCGGAGTCCAAGCCCAATCCCGACTCGGTACAAATAACCAGCAGATCCAGCATGTCGGGGAGGCCATTGCGCACCTGCTTTTGCCTCGTTGCCGTCTTGTTCCGAAGATAGATCTCGGGCAGGTAATAACCGATAGCTGCTGCGAGCACCACATACAAATACAACTCGTTAGTCGTCGAGATGCTGGTCGACGTGAGTGAAAAGAAGTAGGTCAGCAGCGGCAACCCGATCGCGAGCGCGGACTTGAGAACGTGGAACCTGTTTACCTGGCTTGGGTCGCGTAAGCCGGCACGCACAAACTTTAGGTCAATACCAGCGTCGTTTGTCGTACTCTCTTTGGGCTTCGACAACGCGGACAGACGCTGCGTCAGTCCCGATAGCCACGATCCTTCTTTTTCCCCGTCGTCACTTGCCGATGCTTTGCCAGTCCGCGGCAACGATGTTCGGCTCAACTGTTCGAAACGTCGCCGCGATGCCGACGACGCGCGGATCTGTGCCGCACCAAACACGAACAGAAGGGCAGCGATAAACGCTGCAGCCATTCCGAGATAACGAAGGATCGTTTCAGATATCACGGCGCTAGACCTTTATTTCGGTAATTTTCCAGATAGAGATGAATCCTATAACTATCATAGCCAATCCTGTCCCCACGACATTGTGGCCGGCGGGCGTTGTCCAGAGCGGCGCCATGTAGTCGCGGTTAATCAAGGTCAGCAGAATCGCCATCGCAAACGGCATGCCGGTCAGTAAGATGGCAGAGAATTTTCCCTCGGCTGAGAGGGTGCGAACCTTGCCATACAGCTTTGCGCGTTCACGCATGAGTGCCGCCAGGTTATCAAACAGCTCAGTAAGGTTACCGCCAGCATCTCGCTGAATCAGCAAGGCTGTGACCAAAAAACTGAGATCATTACTAGGCATTCGGTTGATCAGGCTTTGTAGCGCGGTATCGAAAGGGAGTCCGAAATTGAGCTGGTCGAATGTAATTTTCAGCTCTTCACCGATGGGCGCAGGCAATTCGTCGCCCGCCATATTGATCGCCTGGGTTAATGCGTTGCCCGACCTCAGTGCCCGAGTAAGAAAATCCAGCGCATCAGGCAATTGATCTTCGACTTTTTTTAGGCGGGAATGGGCTTTTCTTGCCAAGTGCAGCAGCGGTATTGCTCCGATTGCTAACGAAACAAGAATCGCCTGCAGCGTGGGCAAACCAAACAATCCGGCGGCGACGATAAAGCCCATCACGGCGACTGCCGCGCAGTTGCCTATGACATGATAAGGTTCTCGTTTACTTCCGGCGCGCATGAGCATTTTTTCGAGCCACTTCGCCCAACGTGACTCGGCCAGCAACCAGCGAAACACAGGGTTACTGAATATACGTTCAGCCTGCGCGAGCGCCATGGTCTCTTCGGCACCGCGTAACTTTCCGATTTGCTTCAATCGCACATCCAGCAATTTGGCGCGCCGATCGAAAAACATCAGCCAGATACCGGCAACAGCAAACACGACTGCGACGGTCATCAGGAAAACAAACAATAAGTTCAGATTCACCGAAAAACTCCTCTTCGCCGTCAGTCGTTGGCTTCGTTCGGATTGAACAGCGATTCATCAAATTCGATGCCGTAGGCTTTCAGACGTGACAGCAGCATCGGACGCACCCCGGTGGTCTGGAATCGTCCCAATACCGCGCCTTCGGGGCTAACGCCCTGGCGCTCAAATTTGAAAATCTCCTGCATGGTGATGACGTCCCCCTCCATGCCGGTCACTTCCTGAATGCTGGTGATCTTGCGGCTGCCATCGGACAAACGTGATGCCTGGACAATCGCGTGAATCGCTGAGGTAATTTGCTGGCGCAATGCTTTGGCAGGCAATTGCATGCCACCGAGGCCGACCAGGTTCTCCAATCTGCCCAATGCATCACGTGGCGTATTCGCGTGAATGGTGGTCAGCGAACCGTCATGGCCAGTGTTCATTGCCTGGAGCATGTCGATCACCTCGCCACCACGGACCTCACCCAGCACAACGCGGTCCGGTCGCATACGCAGGCTATTCTTGACCAGCGCGCGCATCGTCACCTCACCCTTGCCCTCGATATTCGGCGGCCGGGTCTCGAGCCTGACGACATGGGTCTGCTGCAGCTGCAGTTCTGCGGTATCTTCAATGGTGATGATCCGCTCGTGCTCCGGAATGTAGCCGGACAAGATATTCAGCAGCGTGGTCTTGCCGGAGCCGGTGCCGCCCGAGATCAGGATGTTGCACTTCGCCTTGACCAGGCCGGCCAGCAGTTTCGCCATCTCTGGCGTCAGTGCCTGCTTTTGAATCAGGTCATTCATCTGCAGCGGTACCACAGAGAAGCGACGAATAGACAGGGCGGGGCCATCGAGTGCGAGCGGTGGAATGATGGCATTCACGCGAGACCCATCTGGCAGACGAGCATCTGCCATCGGACTGGATTCATCGATTCGTCGCCCGACCCGCGACACAATTTTGTCGATGATCTTCAGCAGGTGCGCGTCATCATTGAATCGAGTCGGCGAACGCTGCATCCGGCCACGGCGCTCCACGAAAATCGTTTTATAACCGTTGACGACGATTTCGGAAATACTCGGGTCTGCTAACAGCGGCTCCAGTGGCCCCAGCCCGAGAATTTCATTTTGCAGGTCGATGGCCAGCTGGTCTTTTTCCGTTTCATTCAGCGGCAGCGACTCTTCTTCGATCAGGGTACTGACGAGCACACCGAGTTGAGCGCGAAGTTGTTCACCGCTCATGCTCTCGGCCGCTGCCAGATCCATTCGGGAAATCAGGCGCTGGTGCAGCTGCGATTTGATCGAGGTGTAAAAACGCGAAGGACCCAGGGGCGCGCTGTGCACCGTTCCGCTCCCGGACGCTGCAGAATCTGGTACCCGTTCTTCCGTTATGGGTTCGGTGGGTTCGCTCGCCTTATGCGGAGCCCTGGCATACGCACTGCCATAGCTCCACTGGTTTAATTTTTCCCGAATATTCGCTGCCATAGGGATCGACCGCCACTTGGTTTAGCCAGCCACTCCTCCGCCCAGTCGTAAATGGCGCGTGAAATCGCCGACCTGGGAGCACTCTCGAGAACGGATTTACCGACTCGCAAAGATTCGCTGACGATGTCGGGCGCATTCGGCAAAACATGAGCCGCTGACTTGCCAACAGTTTTCTCAAATTCCACCAGCTTGATATCTCCGCCACCGTTGTGCCGGTTAACGGCAATCGACAGTTTGGAGTCCGGATACTCCAGGCTCGCCCACAGCCCGATAATCTGGGTTGCCCGCTTGGCTGAGGTGAGGCTCATCGTTGTCACAAGGATGACCTGGTTGAGATTTTCGATAAGCCGCAGGCTGATCGGATCGATACCCGCCCCAAGATCGACCAGTACAAAATCGTAGTTCTCGCTGGCCACCTTCAACAGCTGCATGACATTGTCGGCGTTGACCCGCAATATCTTTTCAAAGTTGCTGCTAGCGGGTATCAGCTGGAGATTGTCGCTCAGGCTAAAACTCATGGTGTGCAAGAGTGCCTGATCCATCCGATCGACTTCGGCGACGATATCGGAGATGTCATTCCGTATCTTCGCATTGGTCAGGTACATCTCAAGCTCACCGAACGGCAATGACAGGTCGATTGCCAGCACACGATGCCTTTTGTCCTTTGCAAGCGCGGCAGCCAGGTTCGCTGCGACGAAAGTTGCGCCATCTCCGCCTTTTGCAGAGATAAAGCCAATGCATTTGCCGACCTTGTGCTCCGGCTGCGAAGTCACTTTGGATCGATCGCGCAGGCGCTGCATCATCTCCTTCACTGCAGCAGCGCTGTCGTCGGTAAGAATCTCACGAACTCCGGCGCGCAGCAGGGAGATGAGCGAGCGCGAATCCGGTGATGGGTGGTGGACGACAAAAATTGTCGCCGGCAATGCTGTCGCCAACGTTGAGATTTCCTGCGGGAGTTTTTCCGTCATTGGGAAGCCGGAAAAAATCACCAAATCGGGATTGTTCTGAAAGATACGGTCGAAGTCGCCCAAGCCACCTTTTATCCGGGTAACGCGGTTGGTTGCTAGGTCAAAAATTTCGTCCTTGACTGCCCAAGGTTCGACAAAAAATAAAACGATATGCATTTTAGAAGAGCGCGCGGAGTGGCGCCCAAGCCTTCACAGCGTGTTGTCGCGGGTTGCCCGCGAAGATGCAAGAGGCAGGGGCGCACTGCCCCCACCTCATCACCGTTGCCTGACGAGAGATTTCACGTCTTCTCTGTTCGTCAGCGAATCTTCACCGCTCATGTAGCGATCGCTGGCTGGCCTGAGTTCCTTTGAAGTCACATCACGCGTGCCGTCCCGCTTGAAGGATCGCTGTGCTTCTTTAGCTGCCGCCAGACTCTGGCCAAAGCGGGGATCATTTATCTCCCAGCTTGCGCATCCGGCAAAAGTCACGACGAGCACTACGATCCCGACCCTGCCGAGCGAATGGATTCGTGCATTCGCTTTGTTCAGAATGCATTCATTCATTTGTCGCTCCCTGTATTGCTTTCCATCTTGCCTTTCAGCAGGAAGTCTCCTCGGCTTGGCGTGGTGAATTTGTCGGTCGGCAGCGCAGGAGTTTCATCCGTCGGCTTCACGATGGTGGCGCTGACAGCAACAACGAGTTCAGTTTTGTCGCTGGCGAATTCGCTGCTTCGGAACAAAGGTCCGAGGATCGGAAGTTCACCCAAGATCGGAATTGCACGAACGGTCTGACTAACATTGTTCTTGATCAGACCTCCGATCACGATGCTCTGGCCATCGCGCAGTTGTACGGTGGTTGATACACGCCGGGTAGTAATGAAAGGCAGAAGTGATGCTGCGCCGTTGGCAGTAGCCACCAGGGCCACACCCTCTTTGGCGATCTCCGACACTTCCGGCGCAACCATCAAATTAATCCGGCCGTTATCCAGAACGGTAGGAAGGAATTTCAATCCGATACCGACTTCGCGTTCCGCAAGCGTCGTCGTGCTTCCGGACACTCCAGGCTGCGTGACAGGAATGAACAAACGACCACCTGCGAGGAAGCTGCCTTGCTGACCACTCATCGCCACGATGTTAGGCTCAGCCAGGATTTTTACCAGGCCGTCCCGCTTCTGAGCGTCAAGGTCAATCAAGTTTTTTCCGTTGTTGAAAAGCAGGCCAGCGATCGCTGCGTTGCCCCCTAATACATCGGACATGATGCCCCATTTGATCGCGTTACCGGTTCCATTTGCGCCCTGCAAAGTAAGACCGAGTTGCTCTAGCAAGGTCTTCGATACCTCAGCGATTTTGACTTCCAGCATAACCTGCTGTGGGGCCGAAATCTTCAGCGAGTTAACGATGCGGGCACCCGGACTGCTTCCTGATGGCCCCCCGGGGCTACCGGATCCTCCGGGTGGGCTCGAGGTCGTACCCGATGGCGAGTTGATTGATATAGCTGTCGAATTTCCCGCTGATCCGCCAAGCAGTCGTCCCATATTTGCGATGTAGGCCTCGGCAAGTGTCAGCGCCGTATCCGCAGCAATGGTGTCTGAGACAGACCCCGTCAAGAGCACTGCCCCGGATGCGGAGTGCACCTCGATTCCCTTTTCAGCCGGCAAAGCCAACGCCAGAGAGTTGCGCAGCGGTGCGAGGTCCAGTTTGACGGTGGCGTGCATTGCTCTGGTCTCGCCGCTTCGGCCCCAGTAAACCAGATTGGTTGTGCCAATTGCCTTGCCAACAAGGATGGCCTCGCTCGGCGAAACCATGGTGACGTCAGCCACCTTCGGGTCGGCAACTGAAATTCGTAGCGCAGGCGAGTCGAATTTTAGTGTGATTGCGTGGCCGAAATCGAGATTGATATTATTATGATCCAGTGTTTCACCCGATACCGATACAGTGACCCGGTTGGACGCCCGTTTCATAATTTCTGACGACGCAGATTTTTTTCCTGCCGAAGAAGAAACTCTCGGCGCCGTGTCACGCTTGGCGCGACTGTCCTTTGTCTCGCCTGCAGCCATCGCAGCAGACAAGGCCAGCATCCCTGCCACTGTTGCGGCACATTTAATTCGGCTCAACATCATCAAAACTCCACCTCGTTTCGGTTGTTTCCGCGAATAACCTCAACTTTGGTTCGCCGCGCGTCGAAATCCTGATTTGCCGAAGCCGATTGGTTTGTTGCAGCAGAAGCACTCCTCGATGATCCCGCCGATCTGCGCGCGGACTGAGCGGCCATCGTGGTCGTCCCTGTCCCTGAGGGACCTGCCAGATCACGCAAGTAGGCTCCGCTAGACCCGGCGCCCTCGTGGTCTGCATCGTTTCGAAGCACCAGCGACAACGCCCCCACGGTACGAGCCAAGTCCAGCTTCTCCACTTCGGCTGGTGTTAGTTCGAGAGTCACTGCATCAACGACTTTAGCTTTGCCCTCGTCGGGCGTCACGGTGTCCTGCGCTACCGCCAGAACTTTGACACGCTCAAGAACCAATCGGGAAAAAGGTTGATCCATTGCGTCTTTCGAGCTGACCAGCACGTCGACGTAGCTGCCTGGGAGCGCAAATCCGGCCACCGCGATGACTTCATTGACCTTCACCGAAATCGCGCGCTTGCCGGGGGTAATGATGGCCGAAAGCCCGCCTTTCGCATCTTTCGATGCGAGCTTAGCTTCCATGACCGGCTCTCCGGCGAAAACCGGGACTTTCAAAACCCGACCAACCAAGTCAGCAGGCGCTGCGAAACCGCCTTGCGGAAGACGATTCTTTGGCCATGGAACAGCTTGCACATGCCGCTCATTTAGCGGAGTGCCTGCGGAAATATCGACGTTGGCGATGACGACCTGCGCCGTTTCAGTTGGCCCGTCAGAGCCCGCCGATCCGGACAACCATGCCGCCACGCCACCTATGATCAGGGCTAAGCCGATCAGCAACCAAGGTCTCACAGCTCAACCCTCACTCGTCAATTATTGTTATCGTTTTTTTCTACGAGAGCAGAGAGTTGAGTTACCCAGCGATTGCTGCCCTCACCGCTTCGAACTTTGCATTGATTGTAGTACCCATACTCGTCAGCGTAACCAGAGCTGCAATTGCTACGAGCGCAGCAATCAGCGCATATTCAATCATGGTCACGCCCTTTTGCTTCTTCAGCGTGCGCTTGGTCTGCTGTACGATCAATTTTTCCTGATTCATTTTAAAACTCCCGTCTAGGTGTGAACGCGTGAGAATTTATCGCTGGTCAGGGCTTTTGTTTTAGACCCGACACCCGATTTTATATTTTAAATCTATCCAATAGTTGTCCGTACCACTTATGTACTTCGAACTTTGTAGAAATTGCTATTTTGCCACTCGCACAAATGCCAAGATCAAGATTGCGTCCTTGCATAAATTGCAAGTTATAATTTGAATTTTTATCATAAAAGATTTATCTCTAGCTGACAATACCATGCCTTGGAACAGGCGCGGACATGCCTGCTGTCTAAGCAAGGGGATGTTGGTGTGCTTAGCCGTTACCGGTGGGTTCGGTAGACCCACCAATGACCGATTTTGCTCGGCGCTGACAGCCAAGCGATTCTTTCTCCAGCACTCGCTCGGTCCGTAAGCGTCCGCCGCTCAGTCAATCGGACTGACGCCTGTGTAGGCGAACCGCATGCCAGCAGATAGTCAACTCTGCGGTCGGCGACTAAGCGAATCGCCTGCTCGTCCGGGATCTCACTTTTCCAGAGTCGGTGATGATCAAGCAAACCTTGGATGTTGTGATGATAATTCCCGGCAATGATTCGATGCGGTGTACGCCAAAGCAGCTCTGGTCCGTGGTTGATGGGCGTAAGCACCGTTCCTGCCGGCAAAGCACTCAAGGCGGACGCAATATCTGATATGCGGCAATGCGCAGTGGAATTCGTCATTCCGGCAAAGCCGGCATCATCCTTTTTCAGAAGCCATACCGATAGCAACTGGAGTATCGGCGCCAATATCAACAGGACGACAAACCACTGTTGGCGAGGATTTGCGTTGGCTGTGTGCGGATCTCTGAAAGCACTCAAGTGGGCCAGCGCGACGCCATAAGCGAGCGCGGCCAGCAAGCCGGCTGCAGCGCCCATTCGGGTGTGCTGAAAGGCCAATGCCGCATAGGCAAACAGGGATGTCGCTAATACGGCCATCCAAAGCGACTGGTTTCTATACGCGACAAACGCCAGCAAGAGTCCGGCGAATACCGGAATAGCGAGGAATGCCACCCACTCTGCTGCAGCTCTAACTGGCTGTAGCTCCTGAATCTGGTCCCACCATTCAGATTTCAATTCTTGGGGGATCAAACCTTCGGGTCCTTGCATGGCGTTAGGTACGGCAAGTAACCAGACGATTCCCGCTCCTATTGCTGCTAGCGCCACAATAACTAGCCTGGGCGTCCGGCGTGGGCAATGCCTTTCCAGTAAATCAACGAGCACCAATAAAAGTGCAATTATTAAAGCAAATAACAGCCACGCGAGGCTCACATGATCCAATGCCCACGAAGAAAATGTCGGCGGTGGCGGATCAATCCACCAAGCAAGCGAGAGCATTCCGAGTAATCCCGTAGCAACGGGCGAGAGCGGACCATTGCCAGGGTTTTGCAGACCGTAAGCCACTCGCGTTGCCAACAGCGCTGCCACCATCGGCATCGTTTCCGGAGAAATCCACAGCGCCAATGCCAGCAGTGCGCCTCCGACAAACCCAACCAGCCTTCGCCTCGACGGCGATGATAGTGGTGGCAGCAAACACAGTGCCGCTGCAGCCAAGGGCACGAGCATGAATACGTGATGTGTAATTTGATTGGGCTGCCCATAACCATGCAAAGGAACACTCGATGCGAGCGTGATGACGGCAACGAGCGCAGCAAGCATACTGCCCTGACTGGTAACGAGCTTCGCGACCAGTACCGCCAGCGCCAGCAGCGAAAAAACTGTCATCGCAGAGCCCGCCCAAACAAGCGCCGAATCTTTTTCAACGCCCAAAAAACGAAGGGCCCAATGCACCTCGAGCAAGGTCCAGGAATGCACAGCTGACCAGTGCTGATAGGTGCCCCACGGGGCATTATCCCGCGCCATGTACTGGAATCCGGTGGCAGGGGAATACTCACGAACAAGAACCAGTTTGTAAAAACTGTCCGGATTGGGCAGTTCCGCCCGCATGAGGCCAGGAAACTGCTCAACTGCAGGGCGCAGCAAAGCCAGCAGCATAATGAACAGAGCAGCCAGCAATACCCGATTTGTATTCAGCTTATCGATCACGATTAACTGCAAACTGATAGATCGACAGAATTAACACTTCATACGAGCACATCATCGGCAACCAATAATCCAGTCAGTTACCGAAATTTCTCAAAATGAGCTGCCGCTGCTCAAGCCGGATTCGGGTCAGACTCTCAAGCAGGATAGAGAGAACAAAAAATAATACCGAGATCAACCCGATGCTGCTGGCAAGGATTGCAGTGGGAAAGCGCGGCACCAAACCTGTCTGGAAAAACTCATGTACAACAGGCAGCCCGAGACCCAGGCTGACTAGAGCAAGAGTGGCGGACAAGAATCCATAAAATCTTCTCGGTCGAAAATGCCGTAGTAGCCGAATATAAGTGTGCATTATTCGAATCCCGTCGGAATAGGTATTCAACTTACTATGGCTGCCTTCGGGCCGCGGCGAATAGTTGACCGGATATTCAGCGACCGACAATTTAAGTACGGCAGCCACTGTCGCAAGCTCGGTTTCTATTTCGAATCCGGAAGACTGGACGCAAAGCGCCCGGGCAAATCTTCCGCTAATCACCCGATAACCTGAAAATATATCTCTCGAGTACACCTGGAATAATCTCTCGAACAGCTTGTTGAATACTAAATTTCCAACCACGTGACCTCGTCGATATGCAGAGGGAGCGGTGTGCTGCCGAACTCCGGTAACCAGATCCAGATGTTCGCGATTCAACAATGCAATCATTTCAGCTGCTGGTCGGGGATCGTAAGTGGTATCCGCATCAGCCATTACGTACACATCCGCCTCCACAGAATTCAGCAGGCGGCGTACCGCATTGCCTTTGCCCTTTAATGGTTCGTAAATCACGGTCGCGCCATGCTCTCTTGCTCGCACGGCCGTCTGATCAGTCGAACAATTGTCGCAAACAATAACGGTACATCCCGGCAAAGCCTCCAGAAATCCCCGGATGGTTTCACCGACAACCAGCTCTTCGTTATGTGCTGGCAGCAGCACGGCGACCCCGGAATATTTGGTTCGCGAATTCTGCTCGAAAGATTTGACGTTTATCATGCCGGACGCATTGCGGATTTGAGCGCATAGCATACAACATGGCTTGTGCCGCGAATTTCTTCGCTTGCCCATCGTGCTGACCCGAGTCTCGGTCACCAGCTTCATGTCGTCTCGGACTTGCCGGCGCCACGACAATCACTAGCGGAATCCAGCTGCCTTACGTCAACATGCGGCGCTTGATGCTGCCTTTGCTAAGATCGGTCGGGTTCGGGCCGCTTTTTTTGAATAAAAAGGGACAACGTGCAAAACGCACGTTGTCCCTTTTTTTACGACGAATTGGTGGGCCTCCTTGGAGTCGAACCAAGCACCAACGGATTATGAGTCCGCTGCTCTAACCAAGCATGAGCTAGAGGCCCGAGATCGTTGATCTCAACGCAGCCCGCATTGTAACTTGCAGGCAAGGCAGGGGCGAAGCGGAAAGGCCTCGTCCTTGCTTTCGCGTTGTATTAGGTACCCTCGAGGAAGCTCTTCAGCTTGTCGGAGCGCGACGGATGACGCAGCTTGCGCAGTGCCTTTGCCTCGATCTGACGGATACGCTCACGCGTCACGTCAAACTGCTTACCGACTTCTTCCAGCGTATGGTCGGTCGACATCTCGATGCCGAAGCGCATGCGAAGCACCTTCGCCTCGCGCGGCGTGAGCGAATCCAGCACGTCCTTGACCACCCCACGCATCGACGCGTGCAGCGCTGCATCGGACGGAGCCAGCGTATTGTTGTCTTCGATGAAGTCGCCCAGATGCGAATCGTCATCGTCACCGATCGGCGTTTCCATCGAGATCGGCTCTTTCGCGATCTTCATGATCTTGCGGATCTTATCCTCGGGCATTTCCATCTTCAGCGCGAGCGTCGCCGGATCCGGCTCGGCACCGGTCTCCTGCAGGATCTGCCGCGAGATCCGGTTCATCTTGTTGATCGTCTCGATCATGTGCACCGGAATGCGGATCGTGCGCGCCTGATCCGCGATCGAGCGCGTAATCGCCTGACGAATCCACCAGGTCGCATAGGTCGAGAATTTATAGCCGCGGCGATATTCGAATTTGTCCACCGCCTTCATCAGGCCGATATTCCCCTCCTGGATCAGGTCGAGGAATTGCAGGCCGCGGTTCGTGTACTTCTTAGCGATCGAGATCACCAGACGCAGGTTGGCCTCAGTCATTTCGCGCTTGGCCTTGCGGGCCTTGGTCTCACCGGCGGCCATGCGACGGTTGATCTCGCGCAGATCCGGCAGCGGCAGTACGACACGCGCCTGCAGATCGATCAGCTTCTGCTGCAGTTCCTTCACAGCCGGCACGTTACGAGCAAGCACCGTGCTGTATGCGTGAGCGCCATTGACCTCACCATCAACCCAGTCGAGACGGGTTTCGTTACCCGGGAAGACCTTGATGAAGTGTGTACGGGGCATGTTGCACTTGTTGACCACCACGTCGAGGATCTGTCGTTCGATCTGGCGCACTTCATCAACCTGCGCGCGCAGCGTGTCGCACAGTTTCTCGACGACCTTTGCCGTAAAGCGAATGCCCATCAGCTCCTGCGAGATCGCCTCCTGAGCCTTCACATAAGGCTTGGAGTTATAACCTTCCTTCTCATAGGACCTGCGCATCTTCTCGAACTGCGAAGCGATGGTAGCGAACTTGCCCAGCGAATCGCGCTTCAACTGCTCAAGCTGCTCGGCGGAGAAACCAGCAGCTCCACCCCCGGCTGCGCCCTCTTCCTCTTCCTCGTCGCCTTCTTCCTCTTCGCCGTCCTCGTCGTCTTCGTCATTGTCTGCCACGGCTTTCACCGGCGCCGGCGCAACCGGCGCATCGTCCGGCGCGTTCGGATCAACGAGACCATCGACGACTTCATCGATCTTCATCTCGTCCTTCTCGATGCGATCGGACAAAGCCAGGATTTCGGAAATCGTCATCGGGCAGGCAGAGATCGCCTGAATCATGTCCTTCAGGCCGCTCTCGATACGCTTGGCGATCTCGATCTCACCTTCGCGCGTCAGCAACTCAACCGAACCCATCTCGCGCATGTACATGCGTACCGGGTCCGTCGTGCGACCGAAGTCAGAATCGACAGTCTGCAGCGCGGCTTCGGCCGCGGCTTCGGCGTCATCGTCATTGGCGACGTTGGCCACGTTGTCCGACAACAGCAATGCCTCGGCATCGGGCGCATGCTCGTAGACCGCAATGCCCATGTCGTTGAAGGTACCGATAATGCCTTCGATCGCCTCCGGATCAACGATGTTCTCCGGCAGGTGGTCGTTAATCTCGGAGTGCGTGAGGAAGCCGCGATCCTTGCCGAGCTTGATCAGGGTCTTCAGCTTCTGGCGGCGACGCTCGAGTTCTTCCTCGCTCGCTTCGGAGTCCGACGAGAATGCGTCCTTGAGGAACTGCTTTTCCTTGTTCTTGCGGTCGCGCGCCTTCGCCTTGTCGGCAGCCTTCAGTTGTTCGGCACGCTCGACGGCGTTCAGTTGCGCGATCTCGTCGCTCTCGGGCTGGAAATCACGCGGCTTGCGGCCACGGCGGCCCGGCACCTTCACTGCCGGCAGCACATAGCTCGACGTATCGATTGCGGCAAGCGCAGCCGCATCGGTCGTCTGGCTGACGG
>JACCDS012007194.1_pt1 | contig 44979 bp, 36 predicted proteins | sample 7446441 | NCBI WGS metagenome assembly JACCDS01 (sample SAMN15323445, study PRJNA562643) | freshwater metagenome | isolation source: river surface water | place: USA:Blue River Watershed | collected 2017-08-17 | reverse complement strand
ATTTAAAAACCCAGTGGTGGAAATTGTTGTTATTGGCTGTGTTAGGGGGCTTAGGCGGCTTTTTTTATGCCAAATCCCAAAAGCCCGAATATACGGCGAAGTTGACCTTTGCTTTGGCTGAGGGTGGCGACAAAGTGGGTGGTTTGGGATCTATTGCGTCCCAATTTGGGGTAGATTTGGGTGGAGGTTCAGGTGGGGCATTCAGTGGTGACAACCTCCTAGAACTCATGAAAAGCCGATTATTGGTGGAGAAAACACTCTTAACTGCCGTTGATAGCAATGGAAAACAAAAGTTGCTTATTAACCAATACATCGACTTCAACAAACCCAAGAAGCCGAAAGCCAGAAAACCAACGGATCCTTTGCCTGTGATTTTTAGTTCGGAAAATTTAAATTCAGATCAGTTTTCACTAACCCAAGATTCATTTTTGGGTAAGGTGTGTGGGGATTTGGCCAAGAAGAATTTAACAGTATCTAAGGTTGATAAAAAGTTGGCCATCGTGTCAGTCTCATTCACAGGAAACGATGAATGGTTTGCCAAGCATTTTACCCAAGTATTGACCCAAAACGTGACTGAGTTCTATGTAGAGACCAAAACCCGCCAAATGAGAAAGAATGTGATGATGATGGAACACAAGGTAGACAGTGTGAAACAGGCCTTGGGTAGGGCGATGTATGGTGTGGCTTCTGAAGTAGATGGAAATCAGTTTTTGGTTAGGGGGGTTGCTAAGGTGCCACAAGCCAAAAAGCAATTGGAGATTCAAGTGCTTTCAACCATGTACGGGGAATTGTTGAAGAACTTGGAATTGAGTAGAACATTGATGGCCAAGGAACAACCCTTGATTCAGTTGATTGATCAGCCTCGATTTCCGTTGGAAAAAAAGAAATCATCTAAACTACGAACGGCGGTTGGAGGTGCATTTTTGATGGGCTTTATTGGAATCATCACATTGCTTTTGCGACGTTGGTGGAAGACACAATTTGATTAGTGTGGTCCAAACCGACAAGGGGTATTCGTTAATTTGTATAAATAGTTAACACGTTGGTAATGAGCACATTTTCGTGTTACAAATTCCCCCAAATTCTTCAAAAATCAATTAAAAAGAGGTAGTTGGTGCGCAATTTGCTGCGCACTCAATTAATAAAATATTTATATGAATTTACATGACAAACGAATTGCAGTAATTGGCTTAGGTTATGTTGGCTTGCCACTCGCAATTGAATTTGGTAAAAAATACAAGGTTTTGGGCTTTGATATAAATCAATCCAGAATTGAAGAGCTTAATCTTCTGACGGACCACACCAACGAAGCGGACCTTGTCGGGATGAAAAAGGCAATAGAGTTGGCTAAATCTAATCTTGGTGTCGGCCTGGATTTTTCTGCTAATATCGAGGACTTAAAAAATTACAATGTGTTTATTGTAACTGTCCCGACGCCTATTGATCAGTTTAAGACACCAGACCTAACTCCATTATTAAAAGCTTCTGAGATGTTGGGAAAAGTTATCAAAAAAAAGGATTTAGTAATATATGAGTCTACGGTTTATCCCGGTTGTACCGAAGAAGAGTGCGTTCCTGTATTGGAAAAATTTTCTGGTTTAAAATTTAATCAAGATTTTTATTGTGGTTATTCACCAGAGCGCATCAATCCTGGCGACAAGATAAATACTTTAACCAAAATAAAAAAAGTAACTTCGGGATCAACTCCAGAAATTGCAGAGGTAGTTGATCAAATATATAGGACCATTATCAATGCAGGAACACATAAGGCACCAAGTATTAAGGTAGCAGAGGCAGCTAAAGCAATTGAAAATGCTCAAAGGGATGTTAATATTTCATTTGTAAATGAATTAGCTTTGATTTTTGATCGGGTGGGAATTGACACCAATGACGTGCTTGATGCAGCCGGTACTAAGTGGAACTTTTTAAAATATAAGCCTGGTTTAGTTGGAGGTCATTGCATTGGAGTAGATCCTTATTATCTGGCATACAAAGCTGAAAGCTTAGGGTATCATCCACAAGTGATTTTATCAGGAAGAAGAGTAAATGACCAAATTGGAATTTTTGTTGCTAATAAATTAATAAAACTAATGATTTCTAATAATCATTTGATTTCAAATTCCAATGTACTAGTTTTGGGAATTACGTTTAAAGAGAATTGCCCAGATATCAGAAATTCAAAGGTCATAGATATTATTAGAGAACTGCAAGAGTACAAAATAAACGTTGATGTATTCGACCCGCATGCGGAAGAGAAAGAGGTTAAAAATGAATATGGAGTAATTTTAATTAGGAAATTGACCAAAAAATATGAGGGCATTATTCTGGCAGTCGCACACAATGAATTTTTAAACCTAAATTACGATGTTTTAAAATCCTCTATTCGTTCTGTAATTTTCGACACGAAATCCTTCTTGAAACGTAATGAAGTGGATGCAAGATTATAGTTTTGGCTATTAATTTGTACACCGGTATTTCTAATAATAAAACTTCTCCGATATTGTCAAAGAGATTATACTAGTTAAAACTATTAATTTAGAAGATCAGAAATTATTTTATTTATGAAAAATTCAAAAAATGTTCAGTATTATTTTATTGGTAAAGGTTCCATTCTTGAGCTAAAGGGTTTATTAGAGTCTAAGAGGACGAAAACCAATGATTTTGTGGTTTATGTGATAGATCACTATTTTAAAGGTAGTTCTTATATTGACATGTCTTCATCAACTGCTGATGATGTAATAATATATGCCGATACTACCAAAGAGCCACACTCTGAGTACATTGATGGGCTAGCCGATCAGGTAAGAACCAAAGGTAAATTACCTGTAGCAGTAGTAGGTATTGGTGGTGGAAGTACCATGGATATTTCTAAAGCCATTTCTATTTTGCTTACAAATCCCGGTAAAGCTGAAGAGTATCAAGGATGGGATCTTGTTAAAAACAAAGCAGTGTATAAAATCGGTATTCCAACAATTGCAGGTACGGGAGCAGAATTTACACGTACTGCGGTTATGACAAGTACCACCAAAAAACTTGGAATAAATTCAGATCAAAGTGTATTTGATCAAGTGATTATGGATCCGGATTTGTTGAAAACCGTACCAACTAAGCAGTTTATCTATACAGCCATGGATTGTATGGTACATAATGTTGAATCGTTACGTGGTAGTCAGAATGATGAAATGACCATTGCATTGGCTCAAAAGTCACTTGAAATGATCAAAGGAATATTCTTGGGTGAAATGAATCATGAGCGTTTGATGGTAGCATCAGCGATGGGTGGTTTAGCAGTTGCAAACTCAAATGTTGGTATCTGTCATCCATTGTCGTACGGACTTAGTTTGGTACTTGGCTTGCATCATGGTTACTCAATTTGTATTGCATTTAATCAATTAGAAGAATACTATCCTGAAGTAAAAGAGTTTAAAGTAATCTTAGAAAAATACGGAGTGAAACTACCAAAAGTGGTAACCGAAGCAGTTTCAGAGGCTGATATTGACCGCATGGCAGAGGCTACGCTTAAAAATGAGCGTCCGCTTGAAAATGCATTCGGACCAAATTGGAGAGAGATCTTCACCAAAGACAAAGTGATTGAATTAATTAAAAAAATGTAAGCACATGCCAGGATTTGAAATAATCGGTAACGAAGAAAAAGCTGCGCTCAATGAGATTTTTGAGACCAGCAATGGTGTGTTATTTCCACACGGATTTGTAAACCTGCGTAACGGAAGATACCGCGTACGCGAATTTGAAGCAGCCTTCTCTGCAAAAATTGGCACCAAGCATACACAAGCCACTACCTCAGGTACCGTGGCTCAATTGATTGCCATGCATGCCATGGGAATTAAGGCAGGCGATGAGGTTATTACACAGGCACATACTTTTGTGTCAACGGTTGAAACCATCCTTGCAATGGGAGCGGTACCGGTAATTGTAGATGTAGATGATACCTACAACATGGATCCTGCTGAACTTGAAAAAGCTATTACCCCTAAAACTAAGTTAATTGTACCTGTTCATATGCTTGGTAACCCGGCCTCAATGGATCAAATAATCGATATCGCTAATCGCTATCATGTTCCTGTTCTTGAAGATGCTTGCGAAGCTCTAGGAGGAAGTTATAAAGGCCAATATTTGGGTACCCTTACCGATGCGGGTATTTATAGTCTCGACTTTGCAAAAACCATTACAACAGGTGAAGGCGGATTGGTAGTAACGAACAATGATACAATTTTCAAATACATGAAAGAATATCACGACCACGGACATGAGAGCAATCCTACTTTACCACGCGGACGTGATACACGCAGTATTGTGGGAATGAATTACCGTATGTCGGAAATGCAAGGTGCTGTTGGTATGGCACAGTTGAAAAAACTTGAATTTATTGTTGAGAAAAGCCGAGAGAATAAACGTTTTCTCAAAACAAATATCGATGCATCAAAAATCGCTTACCGTCGTATTACTGATGAGGCAGGTGATTTAGGAGATACCCTTATTTTTAATTTTGAGAAGGCTGAGCAAGCGCAAAAATTTCTCGAAGGATTTAATGCAGCAGGTCATTCAACTAAAAATATTCCGGATGCAATTGATTGGCATTTTGCCGGTACCTGGAACCATATGTTTACTACTGTACCTTCATACCGCGATACATGGAGAACAGCATGGAAACGCACTGCTGAATTGCTTGCGCGTTCTATTGCCATTCCGGTATTTGTAAAATCAACCAAAGAGGAGCTTGAAAAGCAAGTGAATGATATCAACAATATCATGAAATCAATCTGATGATTGTTGCTATAATAACTGCAAGAGCCGATTCAAAGGGATTGCCTGGTAAAAACATGCTTCCGCTTTGTGGCAAACCCCTCATCCAACATTCATACGATGCAGCGGTAAATTGTGGCCTATTTGATCAAATTGTGGTAAGCACCGATTTGGATGCTGCCATAGAGTTAGCCAAGACTTACCCGCAAATAAAGGTTCCCTTCAAAAGGCCCGAGCATCTTTGTGGCGATCGTGTGTCGCAGTTAGATGTTGTGGATCATATGCTAGATTATTTGGAAGCCAACGGCACGCCGGCCAGTCATTTTGTGCTCTTGCAACCTACTTCACCATTTCGAACAAATGAAGAAATGTGTGAAGGCGTGAGGCTTCTGCGAGAAGGAATAGATTCAGTAATTGGGGTAGCCAAAGCCATGCATCATCCTGCTGATTTTTTGTATCAGGGTGAGAACAATGAATTGCAATATCTCCTACCTGAATTTGTTTCCAAGCCGCGTCAAACCTTTCCAACCGTGTATTTCAACTCGGGAGGATTTTATGGTTGTTCGGTAAATTTTTTCAGAGAAAAGCAAGTGTTTTACAATGCGCAATCAACTATGCTGATTATGGATGAGAAATCATTGATTGATATCGATACACCTTTGGATTATCAACTGGCGCAAGCCTTATGTAATCACTAAATGTTTGCCAGAAAGCAATATTAACAGAGTCAAAAATATCTATAAGTAAACTAAAATGGAAATATCAGTAGAAGGAGTTAAAATCGGGTACAATCACCCGGTATTCATTATCGCCGAAGGTGGTGATAACCACATGGGTAATATGGATGATGCCCGTGAAATGTGTTTACGTGCAAAATTAGCCGGCGCAAGTGCCATCAAGTTTCAACATCATCTTCCATATGAAGAAATGCTGAAAGATGTTCCGATGAGCGACAATTTTGAGACACCACTTTATGACTTTTTGGTTAAAAATGCACTTACACTTGATCAACATGCTGAATTGATGGCATATTGTAAAGAAATTGGATTGAAGTATATGTGTACACCATTTTCTTATAAGGCTGCAGTTGAACTGAAATCAATCGGTCTAGATATTTTCAAAATTGGTTCGGGTGAGATGACTGATGTGCCATCGTTGTTAAAGATTGCTGCTTTAGGAAATCCAATGATTGTATCAACCGGTATGTGTACCTATGACGAGATTGACAGAACTTATCAAGCATTGATTAAAGTAGGTGTGAATCTTGCAATGACCAATTGTGTTTCTGAATATCCGCCAAAATATGAAGACGTAAATATGGGTGTAATCAGCGAGTTGAAAAATCGTTTCCCTAAAGCGATTATCGGACACTCCGATCATACGCCTGATATTTATACTTGTATTGCTTCGGTGATCTATAAACCGGCTATCATTGAAAAACATGTGATCTTGGATAAGCGCACACCTGGTCCGGATCAAAGTGTTTCGATTGATTTTGATGAATTGCGTCAGTTGTGTGATGGTATCCGCAAGGTAGAAGCAGCTATGGGTACACTGAAAACGATTCATCAACGTGAAGAACAAATCAGAGAATGGGCATTCAGAAGTATTGTAAGTACACGTGCACTTAAAACAGGCGAGGTGATTACTGAAGAGATGATCTGGACCAAGAGACCGGGTACCGGAATTCCGTCGCATCAGATGAATGAAGTTTTAGGCAAGAAACTAAAACGTGATGTGGCGGACAACAAATTACTTAGTTGGGAAGATTTTGAATAATAAAGACGTGCAGAAGAAGAAAAAATTACTTTTTGTAACTGGATCACGTGGCGAATGGGGATATATACGTCCATTGCTGAAAATGATTGAACAAAGAGATGATCTGTCCTATTCATTATGTGTAACCAATATGCACTTATTGCCTGCATTTGGACAGTCAGTGAATGAAATTGAGAACGACGGATTTAAAGTTGATTACCGTATCAATATGTCAATTGACGGATACAATCACGTTACACAAGTTAAATCACTGGGATTGTTCTTGGTTTCTTTTTCTGATATTCTGGCCAGCGATAAACCTGACTGGATTATACTTGCCGGTGATCGTGGCGAACAGCTGATGGGAGCCATTGGCGGGGCATATACGTATATTCCGGTGTTGCATATTCAAGCAGGTGAACGGTCAGGAAATATTGACGGCATGGCGCGTCATGCAATTGGAAAATTTGCACATGTGCATATTGCTTCTAACAATGATGCGCGTGAACGTTTGGCACGAATGGGAGAAGAAGAGTTCAGGATTTACAATGTTGGAGCACCGCAGTTAGATGAACTTGTAAGCGGAATGTACAGCTCTGTTGAGGAGTTGAAACAGAATCTTAATATTGATATGACCCGTGAATTCTTAATGGTGGTGCAGCATCCAGTAACTGAGGAATTTGATGTGGCCCATTTGCATATTGCTGAAACAATGAAAGCCGTGAATCGAATTCCACTTCCAAAGATTGTGATATTGCCAAACAATGATGCCGGATCGGTTAAAGTAAGAGAGGGCATTGAGAATTATTTGACCGGCGAACATTATATGTTCAGCAATTTGAAGAGACAGGATTACCTGGGTATTTTGAAAAATTGCAAGGCCATTATTGGTAATTCAAGTTCAGGTTTGTTGGAGGCTCCAACCTTTAAAACACCGGCAGTAAATCTTGGTCGCCGTCAGATAGGACGCGAACAAGGTGTTAACGTTATCAATGCCGAGTTTGAAGAAAATGAGATTGTAAAAGCATTGGAGAAAGCCCTCAGTCCTGAATTCAGAACTTACTTGGATGCACATTGTGTGAATCCATATGGTGATGGAAGATCTACCAAGCGTATTCTTGAAATCATCACCAATACGCCGCTTGATAACAAACTAATTGTAAAAGACATTACTTACTAAAACTGGAATCATGGAATTTGATAAATATATAATTAACGACAATCAGCTTATTGAACAAGCGATTGAGGTTATTGAAATGAATAATTCACGCTGTGTTATATTAGTGAATGCACAAAAAAAGGTAGTTGGTGTGTTGAGTGAAGGCGATATCCTACGCGCTATATTGAAAGGTGTGAGTATTAAATCACCTGCTAAAAATGTGATGATAACAGGCTTTAAATACTTAGTTGATAAAGACGAAGCAAAAATCATGGAATGGTTTAAGAAGGGAATCACACTCATTCCAATTTTAGCAGATAATTATACATTAAAGGATATCATCGTCTTTACAGAGTACTTTGATGGGAAGAAATGAAGCGGACAATAATCGTTCTTACACAAAATAAGTTTGATAAGCGCGACTATTTTCGTTTTGGCGTAGATAAATGTATTGCAAGAGGCTACAATGTTCTTGTATATGATTTAAGCCATATTTTACGCCCTTCAGAGTATCAGTTGCAGTATAATCCTGAAAACTTAATTGTAGATGATTATGTTGTAAGGATTAAGGATTATGCAGACCTTGAAACTCAGATAAAGAAAGAAGAGACAGGAATATGCAACGTGTTTTGTTATATCAATCTTTATCCTGATTCGGAAAGAATATTTTCTATTTTATCTAACTGCAATCTCCCGTATACCACTTTTAAATTAGGCGGTTTGCCGGAAGTAGTTTCAGCCGGAAGGTATTGGTTATCCCGTACTAAATATTTTATCAGGTATCATCTTTTACGGAGAAAGATTCATGCATCAGCTTATCATGTGATTGCCGGACAAAAGTCAATCGGTCGACCCGGAGCAAAGGTTGGTAAGCATTCTGAAATTATTTTCTGTGGGAGTATGGACTTTAATAGATATTTTGAATTCAAGGCCAAGGAATCACTATCAAAGGAATCGGGCAATAAAGTTCAAATTGTTTTTGTAGATGAATTTTACCCATTGCATCCTGATTTGAACGGCACACTATTTATTGATCCGGATTATTATTATACCAACATGAATTTGGTATTAAAGCGTTTGGAACAAGAATTAGGGATGAAAGTAACCATTGCTGTTCATCCAAGAGCCGACTACACAAAAAATCCATTTGAATTTCCACTGATGTATAACCGTACCATGGAAGCCATCAGTGAAGCAAAATTGGTTGTAGGTCATGCATCAACAGCTTTTTCTTATGCTGTTTTAATGGATAAACCAATTCTACAAGTTGGATTTAAAAGTGCAAGCAATCATTTTTATGGTAAATTACTTACTAAATTTTCGTACGAACTTGGATTGAAAACTTTTTATGTTGATACCGATTTAACGTATACCTATCCTGTGGTTAACAGAGAAAAGTATGCGAAGTATATTTCAAATTATTTAAACAATGGGGTTTTAAAGGAAAATGTTAATCCAGTGAATTCATTGTTGAATACGATAGAACATTAGAATGCTATCTATAAATTTATAACAGGAAAGGTCTTCGTTAAGTAAGCTAAAGTACTTTCTAAATTTCGGAATAGATTTATAGATAAAGCTGCTGAATTTGACAGCAAAAAGTGATCCAATAGACATGATCCAAATTCATGTCCGCAAGAAAGTCGAAGTTTGCTTCTAATGTCAAAAGAATAAACTCAAGTAGGCCGAACTTTTGAAAAAAATGTAAATGAAGAAGACATTTAGAATTTAAAAATTGAGTTCTTGAATAAAACAATTTTGAGCAATGAAATTAATCTTTAGTGAAATAGAGCAAATAATGTTAGTTGTAATTGGAAGTATTCCTGGCAGAATAGGTATAACTATTAGAAGGATATTCTTTCGTTTATTACAGTTAAAGTTTAAGAATGGAATTGTTATAGGAAGAAATGTTCAAATATCAGGCTTTGGAAATATTGAAATTGGAAGAAATTTTAGTTGTGGTGATAATTCGAGGTTACTAGCACATGGTAATGGATTTATCAAGATTGGCGATAATGTATCAATTAACAATAACTCAACAATTGATGCATCTCAAGGGGGGGTGATTATTATAGGAGATGATGTATTAATAGCTCCAAATGTAGTTATTCGATCCTCTGATCATTCGTTTACGTCTCTCGAAAGACCAATTAATAAACAAGGTCATGTGGCTCAAAAAATAACTATTGGAACAGATTGTTGGATTGCAGCAAATGTTGTCATCACCGGTGGAGTAGATTTGGGAAGTCAATCTATTGTAGCAGCGGGTGCAGTGGTTACTAAAAATGTGAAAGGTAAATCTATCGTCGGAGGAGTTCCGGCCAAATTGTTGAAGTATAGAAGCTAAAAATTGAAACAGATTGTATGAATTTAAATAACCAGACCTTGTTTATCATTTTAGGTTAAAATTATGAATCCAGCTACCCTTAAATATTATAAAATATATGATTTGTTTACCTGACTTAAATTTTTTTAAGAACAGACTAAAGACGAATAAGCTAATATGCAATTTGAACGATTTCGGGGTGATAAAACAACAATGGTAAAAAAACAGTGAAAATTAAAGACGTTATAAATAATAAAACATCCATTTTTACATTATGAAAATATTAGAAGAAGAAATTAGACCTGAGAAAGTGTTCGATGAATATCTGCGCCTGGGTGCTATCGATACACGTGTTTATTTTGAGAAAGCGAATAAGGAAGAGATTTGTTGCCCATGTTGTCACGCTGAAGGGGAATTTTGGGCGGAAAAATCGGGTTTTTCATATAAGATGTGCCCATCCTGTTATACCATTTTTGTAAGTCCACGACCAGAAATAGAGGCATTTAATGAATATTACAAGGATTCACCTTCTACAAAATACTGGGCAACTACTTTTTATAAAGTGACAGAAGCGGCTCGCAGAGAAAAATTATGGAAACCCAAAGCGCAAATGGTAAAAGACCGAATTCAAAGATTCTCTGAGGGCGAGCCAATTAAATATATTGTCGATATAGGAGGTGGATATGGTGTTTTTGATGAAGAAATCAAGAAAATCATGGAAATTGAAACTGTTATCGTTGAGCCATCAATTCACCTTGCTAAAATTTGTCGAGATAAAGGGTTGGCTGTTGTTGAAAAATTCATGGAGGATATTATAACGGGTGATTTGCCTAAAGGAAGAAAATGTTATGTATGTTTCGAATTGTTTGAACACTTACATGACCCGACTGTTTTTCTTAATACTATCAATAATAACATGCAGCCCGGGGACATTTTTATTCTTACAACTCTTAGTGGTATGGGTGTCGATATACAATTACTAGGTAGTCACGCAAAAGCGTTGTCTCCACCCCATCACTTGAATTTCTTCAATCCAAAGTCCGTTTCTTTACTTTTTCAAAAGAATGGTTTTGAAGTTTTAGAAGTTATTACACCGGGTAAACTTGATATAGATATAGTTAAGAAAAGTGTTCAATATATACAGGACCCTTACTGGAAAAATTTGCTAACATATTTAGACGAAAACGAACTTGATGAAATGCAGAGTTTTATTGCATCATCTGGTTTGAGTTCACACATGATGATTACATGTGCTAAAAAACAACTATAAATGTCGGGATTCAGAAGGCATTTTATTTACAAGCTTGCTACCAATTTTCTCCGTATTCCGGTTTCATTCGTTTTACAAGCTATTTTTCCGCGACTGTTGGGTCCGGCAGCGTATGGCAACTATGATTTTTTGGTTGATAATTCAAATAAGATCATTGGGTTTTTTGAAAATGGTGTATCTACCGCATTTTATACTAAGTTGTCGCATAAGCCTGATGATACACGTTTAGTAAGGTTTTTTGCGTGGATTGTTTTCTTTATTTCAGCCCTTTATTTCACGTTAATTTTTTCGTCTTTTTTTGGCGATTTCTATTCATTTATCTGGCCCAATCAAGAATATCCGAACATTCTGTTGAGTGCAGTACTAGGGGTAGTAACCTTTGCTTCAAATGGGGTACATAAAATGATTGATGCCTATGAATTGACCGTAAAGGGTGAATGGAACAGAATGATACAGTTGGTGATATCGGTGCTGGTTTTTTATGGCGCCTACCAGGTCTTTGAAACCCTTAACCTGAATTATTTTTTCTATATACAGATAGCATTGACCGGTATGCTGATAGTTGGCTCAGCGATTGTATTACGTAGTAACTATCATCGCATAATTCCGAAAGAAAAGCTATCGCGTGATGATATCAGATCATATACCCATTCATTCTGGCATTTTTCGCATCCATTGATTGTTTATAGTTTTATGGGATTATTTGTTGGTATTGGCGAAAGATGGTTGTTGCAACTATTTGGAGGGTCGATTCAACAAGGATTTTTTGGTCTTTCATATAAAGTAGGCGCATTTGTTTTTCTCTTCACAAGTGCTGTTATGCCATTACTTACCAGAGAATTTGCGAAGTTGTTTGGAGACAGAAATATTGACGGACTTCGAAATCTGTATTTCAAAAACCTGAAAATACTTTATGTATTAGCTGTTTTCATGGCTGTATTTAGTGCATTGAATGCTGATTTTATTATATCCATGCTTGCCGGAAAAGGATATGAAGGTGCAGGTATGCTGGTAGCCTTAATGGCTTTTTATCCCATTCACCAAACGCTTGGGCAATTGAATGGAACTTTATTTTACGCCACAAACCGCACCCGTGAATACAGAAATATTGGTATTATATTTATGCCATTGAGTTTGGTGTTGTGTTACTTTTTTATTGCTCCGATTGAATATTTTGGATTGGGATTAGGAGCTCAAGGATTAGTTTATGAAATGTTGATCATACAGGTGTTTGTAATTAATATTCAACTAATTAACAATATGAAGTTTTTTAACAGCAATTATTGGGAACTGTTGTGGTTTCAATTGTTAATTGTTGGCTCATTTTTAGGAATTGGACTTCTTGAAAAGCGCCTTATAGGAATATTTGTAGAAGACCTGTTTATGACGGGAGTGATATTTTTTATGCTCTTTGCTATATCGATTTCCATAATCATTTTGTTGATGCCGAAATTGATTGGTTTGAACAACAAATCAGAACTTTATTCCTTAATATTAAGACGAGGATAATTCACTTTCAAAAGTCTAGTTAGCGACTTGAAACAACAATGAGTAATATAGAAATGAAATCAAGTTTGGGTTCATGGATAACCCTTAATCATTCATCAATAGCAGAAATCATGGCAGATGCCGGATTTGATTGGTTGTGTGTTGATATGGAACATTCGGTTACTGATTATTTTGAAGCGCAACAACTGATTATGGCAATCCAAGGTAAAGGTCTTAAGGCCTTTGTTAGGGTTGGTGAAAATAACCCGCGTATCATTAAAAGAGTACTTGATGCAGGAGCTGATGGAATTATTGTACCTTCTGTAAATTCCTATGAAGAGGCTGTTAAAGCCGTGAATGCCGTAAAGTATCCGCCAAAAGGTAAACGAGGAGTGGGTCTTGCAAGAGCTCAAGAATATGGTTTTAATTTTGAAGGATACCGTGATGGGAAAGCAGAGGAAATAACGCTCATTGTTCAAATAGAACATATACAAGCCATCAGAGAACTTGAATCAATTTTGAAAGTTGAAGGTGTTGATGGAACGTTCATCGGACCTTATGATTTATCAGGATCTATGGGGAAGCCAGGAATGTGGGATGAACCGGATGTAAAGGAAGCGCTTGCTTACTATGAAGAAACGGTTAAGAAATACAACAAAATGGTTGGATTTCATGTGATTCAACCAGACAAGGATTTGGTACTTGAAAAAATAAGCAAGGGATATAATTTTATCGCATTCAGCATTGATATCCTTTTTCTCGGTACGCTTGCACGAAACCAAATGAAAGCACTAAAGAACTCAATTTAATATCATGAACATTATAGGAATTATTCCCGCAAGGCTAGCTTCGAGCCGGTTACCACAAAAACCAATGGCAGATATTTTAGAAATGCCAATGATTGGTCATGTATATAAGAGAAGCAAATTGTGTAAACAATTAAATGAAGTTTATGTGGCCACTTGTGATCAAGAAATTGTGGATTACATTGAAAGTATTGGTGGAAAGGCAATCATGACTTCTAATTTGCATGAGCGTGCTTCAGATAGATCTGCAGAGGCTTTGCTTAAGATAGAGAGTGAAACCGGAAATAAGGTTGATATCATTGTTATGATTCAAGGCGATGAGCCAATGATTACGCCTGAAATGATCAGCGCTTCAGTTGAACCTCTGTTCGATGACCCCACCATTCAAATTACAAATTTGATGGCAACCATGAAGTCAAAGGAAGAACACGAAGATCCGGCCGAAGTGAAGGTGGTGGTTGACAAGAATAATTTTGCATTATACTTTTCAAGAGAACCAATTCCATCTCGTAAAAAAGGAGTTGAGAATGTACCTATGTTTAAGCAAGTTTGTATTATTCCGTTTAGACGTGACTTCTTGTTAGAATACAATCAAATGGAACAAACTCCATTAGAAATTATTGAATCAGTAGACATGAATCGATTGCTTGAAAATGGAATAAAAATAAAAATGGTTATGCGCGATGAAGAAACCTATTCGGTTGATACCAAAGCTGATCTTGAAAATGTAAACAACCGGATGAAAAATGATCCTTTGCTTGCACAATATTTATAATCAAAATGAAAATACTTCTTACATCCACGTCTTTTCAAGATACTCCTGGTTCGCATCAAACTTTGCTTGAAGCGCAGGGCTTTGAAGTTATAAGTTTACGCGGGCCATTGAAAGAAGCGGTAATGCTTGATTCAATTGAAGGAATAGATGGTTTGATATGTGGAGATGATGAAATAACCCGTCCTGTGATTGAAAAAGGTGTTGCAAGCAAGCTACGCATCATCTCTAAATATGGAATAGGTTTGGATAAAATTGATACCGAAGCCGCCAAACAAAATGGTATTCCGGTAACTAATTGCCCGGGTGTAAATAATGTTACAGTGGCTGAACATGTTTTTGCGTTGTTGTTGACGCATACTAAAAACATCATTGATGAGCATCAGTATGTACAATCACAAAAATGGACAAGATTGATTGGTACCGAAATATTTGAAAAGACGATAGGAATTGTTGGTTTGGGAAATATTGGTAAGGAAGTTGTTAAACGTGCCAAGGCGTTTGGTATGAAGGTGATTGTGTTTGACAAGTTTATTGATCAACAGTTTGTTGCAGAACACAACATTTCGGTGGCAAAAGAAATCAATGAGTTACTTACATCTGCAGATGTCATCAGCTTGCATGTATCGTTGAATCCGGAAACAAAAGATATCATCAATACTTCTAATCTTGGGCTTACCAAAAAGGGAGTAATTGTTATCAATACAGCTCGCGCCGGACTGATCTCAAATGAGAATATTATACAGGCAATTGAGTCAAAACAATTTGGTGCTTATTTAACAGATGTGCTCGAAGAAGAGCCAATGGTAAAAGATCATCCATTCTTAAATCACAGTAATATCATTATTACTCCACATATTGGTTCCAGAACTTATGAGAGTGTTGTTCGTCAGGGAACAATGGCAGTTGAAAATCTTTTGAAATACATTAATCAATAACGCGTATGTCTAAAATTGTTGTTTTTGGCGGATCAGGATTTCTGGGCAGTCATGTAGCAGATGAGCTAACAAGAAGAGGAAATGAGGTGACAATTTTCGATCGTTCGACCTCTAAGTATTTGCAGCCAACTCAAAAAATGGTGATTGGCGATATACTTGATCGCGAATTAGTGCGTGATACCATTAAGGATGCCGATTACGTTTATCATTTTGCGGCCATAGCAGATATTCTTGAAGCAAAACAAAATCCGGTAGAAGCTGCAAATTTTAATATCATGGGTACCATGAATATTCTTGATGCATGCAAAGAATATAGTATCAAGCGATTTGTTTACTCAAGTACAATTTATGTATACAGCGATCATGGATCTTTTTATCGCACCACCAAACAAAGCTGCGAACTTTTTATTGAGAATTACCAAAAGGAATACAATTTAAAGTTTAGCATTTTGAGATATGGTTCACTTTATGGTCCAAGAGCTAATCACTTTAACTTTATTAGCAACGTTATACACCAGGCAATTATTGAGAAAAGAATTATCAGGTATGGTGATGGCAATGAAATACGTGATTATATCAATGTTTTAGATGCCGCAACGGCAAGTGCCGATGTGCTTTCAGACGAATATGAGAATTCTTATTTGATGATTACAGGTCCACAAACAATGAAGGTTAAGGCCATACTTGAAATGATAAAGGAAATGTTGCATGACGAGGTAAAAATAGAATACCTTGATGGGCATGTAAGTGGTCACTATCAGATAACACCTTATTCATTCAGGCCAAAGGTTGCTGTAAAACTGATGCCAAAAAACTACCATGATTTAGGACAAGGTATCTTAGATTGTGTGTACGAAATTTATCAGAAACTTGAAAATGAGGGTAAAGTAACCAATCCTGCCAGCAATAAATAAGATGATTTATTTATCATATTTCTTAGATGAAAACACGCCTCTATATGGCGGTGACCGTGGCGTAAAGATTGCCAAAGAACGTTCAATCCCCAGTGGTGATACCGCAAATACCAAAATGGTATCATTAAACAATCATTCAGGTACACATATTGACTTTCCGAATCACTTTTTTGAAGACGGTAAAAAATCGAATGATTACGATGCCAACTTCTGGTTGTTTAACAAAGTATGTTTAATTCACAAAGAAGTTGAAAATGGTGTATTGTTTGGATTTGATGAACGTGAGATGGAATCAATACCGGATAACACCGAGCTATTAATTATTAAAACCGGATTTTTTAAATTCAGAGGAGAAGAACTTTACTGGAAACATAATCCCGGTATTCTTCCGGAGGTAGCTGGAATATTGCGCAATAAATGCAAGAAGCTAAGGGCTATTGGTATGGATTTTATTTCGCTTACATCTTATCAACACAGGGAAACCGGACGTGCCGCGCATCGCGAGTTTCTTGGCGTGAATGATATTTTACTCATTGAGGATATGGATTTAAGATTACTTGATTCATCGCCTTCAAAGGTTATTTGTCTGCCACTGCTTTTAAATGAGGTAGATGGATCACCTGTAACTATAATTGCTGATACAAAATGAATTTGAAAGGAATAATTTACGATTTTGATGGAGTTATTTGTGACTCGGTAAATGTTAAAACGAAGGCATTTGCCGAAATGTACAAATCATATGGAGAGGATGTGGTTTCAAAAGTGGTGGACTATCATTTGCAGCATGGAGGCATATCGAGGTACGAGAAATTTAAGTACTATCATCAAACATTTCTGGGGATAGAACTCACTCAAGATGAAATCATGCAAATGGGAAATCAATTTTCCGAAATAGCCCTTCAAAAGGTTATTGATTCTGCTTATTTGCCCGGTGTTGTAGACTTTATGACAAATAGTAAAAAGAATTGCCTGCAATTTATTTGTACCGGGACCCCGGAAACTGAAATCTTAACCATACTGAATAAGAAAAATTTAGAACACTTGTTTGATTCAGTTTATGGTGCTCCAAAACGAAAACCTGAAATCATTACCATGCTCCTTGAGCAATACCAATTGCATAGGGATGAAGTAATATTTTTAGGTGATGCATTAACAGATTACAATGCTGCTCGTGAAACAAAGATTGCATTTGTTGGTGTAAATAGTGAGAATACACAGTTCCCGGAAGGGACTTATGTGATCAACGATTTTGTTGGTGTAGATACCGCCATTCTTAAGGCAAATGCTCTAATACCGGAATAATTTTCCAAACTTTATTAGTATCAAATTGAACCGATTAATTGTTTTGGGCGCAATACCGGATGGTGGTTACGCCATTGGTGAACAAGATATCATACTGTCGTTTCATGATCCTTTAAATGAAGTTCTGCTTTGTGAAAAGTATGCCTCTAATAAAATTTATTTGGCTAGAGAACTGAAACTTGTATTACATGATGAAATAGTTAATCATTATCAACAACTCATTACTTCACTTTCAATTGCAACTATTCATAAAGGTAAAACCATTCGTGAGTTACATAGTAATGGCCGAGATGGGATAAACGAATGGTGGTATAATTCATTCAGTTTTAGAGACTGTGAAAGTTCAGTTTTATATAGAAATGTACTTTGTGCAAAAATCATTTCTTGGGTTATTGGCAACGAAGATATAGAGGATATAACCTTTGCAGGTATGCCTGATGATGTTGTTCAAACATTTAACAGGGCAGACTATATGCAATCTCAAGTTAGCTTCTATAAGCCTAAAGGAATTCTTTTTGATAAAGCCTACTTAAAGATTCTAATCAGACAAATAGCATTGAATGCATTTGTTACTTTAACGAACCTTAAATTTTATTTATTATTAAAGAGGTTTCCATTAAAGTATAAAGAAACCGATGAGGTAAAGGTGGGTTTGTCAGGCTTTTACGAATGGTCATTCAACCTGAATAAAGAATATGAAATAGTTGGAGATAAGTATTTTAAAAACTTCACTCCTGAGCTCGAAAAACAAAATATTGCCTATAAGTATTTATGTTGGTTTGATCCTAATACGGTTCCTAATCAGCACTATTCAATAAAGGAATTACTCAGCGCTAACAGTAAACAACCGATTCATTTCTTGGTGAATAGAGAGATTAGCTTGTTTGATCTTTTTCAGGGCGCTTTTTCGTTGATTGTGCGTATTCTTCGTGCCTATAAGTTAATGAAACTGGTACGCAAAACGCCGATATATGCCATTGACGGAATTGACACTCTTGCTTTGTTTGAGAAGACCTTGTTTACCGGTTTGGTTTCATATGAAAATTTGAAATACAGCATCATGCAGAAGTCTTTTAGTAAATATTTTAAAAGACATCCCAATTTGAAATTGTTTATGCTGTTTTTGGAACAATTTCCGTTTTCCAAAGCAGTGGTAAATGCAGCATCAAAAAATGTAAAGGTTGTTGCCATGCAGCATGCATCTTACTGCGAGGGTAAAACTTTTTATTACCTCGATAGGGTGCATGAGTTTAATAAATCACCAATAGATGGCATGATGGCGCCGCATCCGGAGAATATGATTGTGATGGGAGGGCGAAACAAGGCACTTTTTGAGTCAATAGGTTATCATCCCGATGATGTATTGCAGTTAGGCTCATTGCGTTATCAACACAATAAAGCTTTATTATCTGCCAAGTCAAAGAATTATGGTGGCGAGACATTTGTCATTCTGCTACCGCTCTCCATAAATGCAGAGGTACATGTTGATTTGATACAGGCTGTTTATGCAGCAGTAAAGGATCTAAAAGATATAAAACTTGTTATTCGCAATCATCCATTTAGAGATATTAGGGAAGAACAATGGATACGTGAACATGAAGGGGCTTTTGAATTTTCAAAAGTGACCTTGGATAAAGATTTAGAGGCAGCACATCTGATTATTTCATCGTATTCAACAGTTGCTGAAGAAGGATTATTATCTGGAGTACCAGTGATTCAATGGGTATCTTATGGCTTTGAAGGTAGTCCGTTATTCAATGATGCACGTACAAGTTCATGTGCTTCGGTGAAAACATTGAATAATAGAATAGCTGAGATAAAGAACAATTACAGCCAATTTATACCAACTGATGTGGTGAGAAATTCGATTTATACCGATTATTTTTCACCTAGTCATGATTCGGCTCAACGAATAGGTGAGTACTTTAAAAAGCAACTTTCAGCTTAAGGACTAAGGATAACTAAATTTGATATGAGTGCGTTTTACCGGAATTTAATCACCTTTCTAGTCATACTTGAAGTTTTTCTTTATGATTGGGGTGTCTTTGAAATGCCTGCTTTTTCAGCATTGGCAGCCATTTTAAAGATTGCAATTCCGCTGGTGCTTTTCATGATTACGTTTTTTATTACTAAATGCAAAATTCAGAAGTATTTGGTTACGTATATTCAAGCGTATGTTTTACTTGCAATTGTGAGTTTGATAGCTTGTGTACTATCTGACAATATTGCTGAATCAATTTTGCAATATGTAAAGATTATCCCGCCACGACTTGTATTGATAGTAGCGCTCGCAGGGTTATTGTATAATTATCCGAAGTTAATAAACAAAATTAACTATGGATTTTTAATTATATCAACACTAACCTTTATTCAGTTTTTATTCGTAATTAGATATTTACAGGCAAATCCAGGTAATCTTGGTACTATTGAGAATGCACGCGGTGCTAATTTTGTTGGTCCATTTGGTTTGTATGGAAATATTGCGACTCAATTTGCTATTGACGATATCTTTTTTGTGAGGTTAAATGGATTTTGGCATGAACCTTCGAATGCGGCAGGATATTTAATAAGCACCTTTTTTATTGGTTTATTTCTTTCAAAAAGAGGCAAAAAGATCAATAAAATGTTGTTGATTCTTCCGATTATTGGCGCCATTCTGTCCTTCTCAAATGCAGGTTACTTAGCATTTGGGGTTTGTTTGTTTGTATGGGTTGTATTAACCACTAAAAATAAATTGGTGAAGTTTATTAAGATCATTCCACTTATAATGGTTGCTATTGTAGCATTAAAGGGAAGGGAATTGGTTGCAGAATATTTCCCGGATTATGAATTGCTTAAAGTGGTAGTGGGATTGCGGGTTAGTGAAGAACAACTCAATAAAGGGTATGATGATTTTTCAGCCGGAAGGGTTAAAAACACTGAGTTGAATGTTAAACGTGCATTGGAACACCCATTGGGTATTGGATTTAGAATTCCCGGCGAAGATAGCAGTGGGAATGGTGATAAGGCTGCCTCACCAAGTGCTGTTATATATCTATTGAACTATATTGGGATATTTGGACTGTTGATGGTTTTAGTCTTGAAATATATTGTAGTGCAACCGATTTTTGCCCATCATCAACGCTTTGTCAAAAAAGATTCAACCATTGTATTATTACTCTGTGCATGGGTTGCAGTTACAGTGCAAAATGTTATTTATGGTAACTGGATGGGTATGTTTTATTATTATCTGTCTATTTCAATTATAGTTCTGGCATTAAAGGCAGGTGAAGAAAACCCTGAAACATCAGAACAACTTATTTTGGTGAATGATGAGCGTTGAGAAGGAATTTGTCAATTTATTTAAAATTTCTCTCCAACGACCGAAGTGCTTTTTGAGTACACTTGGGTTTGTTAATCAGATTCTAAAAGCACAGGTATTAAAACGCATCAGCAATCGTATCACTGACAGGTATCCTGAAAGAGCAATTGCTGTATTGAATACCAAATATGATTTGAAGGCAGAAAACAGGGTAGACCCTAAATTAAAACTCGAGTTTCAATTTGATTATAAAACTTCGTTGTTTGAAATGAAGGGAGGAGCTGACTTCAATTGGAGCAAAGTGTTTGATGATGAAATAAAAGACCAAGAAATATTGTGTTCTGTATCTCGATGGTATTGGTTGATATATGATGCTGAAGTTTTGAAAAATACTTCGGTTGAAAAATCATTATTGTTGGTTAAACATTGGATACGATCGTTTCACTATGATTCAACAGCTTTGATTTGGGAATCATATAATGCAAGCGAAAGAATTAGCAGTTTTGCTAATGCCATTATCTTTCAAAGCTCATTTGATAAACTGCTTCAGATTGTAAAAGAGGATGAACAGATTTCAGAATACCTAAAGCTTTCGGCAAATCATATTTCAGGACATCTGGAATATTACCCGGGTAAGATATCTTATAATCATGTAGTAAATGATTTGAAGGGCTTATTAACCATAGCTATTGTTATGAATGATAATGAACTGGTTGAAAAAGCATCTACTTTGCTTTTTAAGGAAATTGAAATTCTGGTTAATAAGGAGGGTTTCATTAGAGAAGGATCAAGTCATTATCAGTTTATCGTAACCAGATGGATAATTGAACTAGAGTGGCTTTGTAGGTTAGCAGGTAGAACTGCATTACGTGACCAGTTTGGTATATGGAGTAAGCAATTACTAAAACGTAGTGTTTTTTATTTTGTTAAGGATAAAAACGGATGGTTAAACATTCCATTAATTGGAGATGTATCACCGGATTTTGATCCCAAATGGATCATTGATTATTTTGCTCAAGCATATGGTAAGGCAGGCAACAATAAAGGTTTAAGTTATGGTGCTAAAATACTTGCAGAGCTGGGTTATACTGCTATTTCAGCGGATGTAAAAGACAGATCGGAAAGTTGTGAACATATAACCCGCATCAATCATCACGATCTTACACTTTTTGTGCGTCATCATACGCACAACGGGAAGTTTATTCCAAATCATGCCCACGATGATTTTAGCAGTTATGTACTCTTTTACAAAGGCGATAATATTATTTCTGATCCCGGAAGAGTGAACTATATTTTGTGTGAGGCATCAAAAGGATACATGATTTCTACTTCGCACAATGTGATACAAGTTGAAGGCTTGCCGGTGCAAACAAGTGAGTGGAACAGGCATCTGCTCCCTGAAAATTATAAGAGAAATTCAAGTGAGGTATCCTTTGAATCATCTGGTCAAAGCCAAAAATTGTTGATCAGGTCGTGTTCATTAAACAGAATATCAAATAAGAGAATTAGTGCTTACACCAGAACTTTTATTATTGATTCAAACCGACTTATTATCAGTGATGAAATTAACGGAAAAGGCATTTGTCATATCACCGGCCAATTCATTCTGCATCCACAGGTTGAAGCTACTCGGTTGAATGAAGCGGTGGTTGAATTATGTAGCAACAAGCAACAAAATACAATTGAAGTAAGTTTTGAAAATATGAATGGAGTAGACGTAACAACATGCGCCTTCTCCAATAAATATCAATCAGAAGTAACAAGTAAAAAAGTACAGTATAAATATCTGTCTCAACATCAAGCGTCTCATCAGTTAGAATTTAAGTTTAAATAAAATTATGTGCGGTATTTCCGGTATCATTTCCTTAACAGATTCTAAATTAGGTGACCATGATTTGAATGATCTTGATACCATGCTTGGGTCAATGTATCATCGTGGACCCGATGGCGAAGGGAAAAAATTATTTCCGTTCAGCTATTTTGGTATGAGGCGACTTGCCATTATTGATTTGGAAGGCGGCCAACAACCTATTTCAAATGAAACGGATGACATTTGGGTGGTGATGAACGGAGAAATATACAATTACGTAGAGCTTCGGGAGGATTTGCTTAAAAAGGGACATACCTTTAAAGCACATTCGGATACAGAAGTCATCGTTCACTTATACGAAGAACATGGCGCTGATTTTATTACCAAACTGAATGGGATGTTTGCCATTTATCTGCTTGATCAACGCAATAACAAGCAATATATTTTCAGAGATCATATGGGTATTAAGCCATTGTTTTATGGGATGAAAAATGGCAGGTTAATGTTTTCTTCTGATTTATCGGGGTTAGCCTCTATCATGAATTCAAAACTCTCACGAACTGGTTTATTGTCATATCTAGGATTGTCATATATACCTAAGCCGGCTTCGGCTTATGAAGGAATTGACAAACTGATGCCGGGAACCGCAATCAGTATAAATGGAAAGTCGTCACCTGAATTTTATTCTTATTGGAGTATTTCAGGCAATACCAATTACGATATCAGTTATGACGAAGCTATTAAGCATCTCACCGGATTAATGACTGAATCCAATTCTATTCAACTTAGATCAGATGCTGACTTCGCAATTTCACTCAGCGGTGGACTCGACAGTAGTTCTGTGCTTGGGTTTGCATCACTATCGTATCATAAAACCTTGAATACAATTTCAATGGGTTATGAAGGAAAGAATGAATCAATGGATTTGAACTTTGCTGAAATGATGGCTAAGCGATATCATACAAATCATATTAACATCAATCTTCAAAGCAGTCATTATTTTGATTATATCGATGAAATTATTCCAACCATTGATGAACCAATTGCTGATTCAGCTTTAATCCCTAATTATATCATTTCAAAAGAAGCGCGTAAAAGAGGAATAAAAGTACTGTTGAGTGGAGCCGGTGGCGATGAGTTGTTTGGAGGTTATATGCGACATTTTAAGCCTTCATTATCAACCGGCAGGGGATTGGTTAGATATCCATCTTTAATGAGAATTCCTGGGTATCATTTGTTAAATATGTTGCAACCTAATGGTAATAACGAGAGGTTGAAATACCCTGATATCGCCTATGCCAGTGACATCAATGGACTGAACTATTCTTTTCTTGCACAAATTTTGAATCTTTCCTCTTACAAATCATTGTTACATGTTGTGTTAGATCATTATGGTGATATAAATAATCCTAAAATGGATTATTCAAAAGCCAGAATGTTAAATGATACGCAGAATTATTTGGTTGATAATATTCTCAGTTTAAGTGATAAATCAAGTATGGCGGCTTCAATTGAAGGGCGTTTCCCATTAATTGATTATCGAATTGTTGAATTTGCATTTTCACTTCCTACAACATTTACCATTCATAATGGGGTACCAAAAGGAATGTTGAAAGAAATGGCAGGGCAGTTTATTCCGGGTGAAATCCTTCATCGAAAAAAAGAAGGTTATAATGCGCCAATTCAACAATGGCTGGGCCCTGAAAAAGTTAGAGACGTAGCTGATTATGTGCAAAAAGGCATACGTGAAAGATTATCAGATTTGATTGATCCAGATAAATTTTCAAACATGTTAAAGTTGAAAGATACCGGAAACAGGTCATTTGAAAATATATATAACCTTTACTTTCTTTTAAAATGGATGGAGCATCATGAAGGATAACAGCATTTCAGTTGTTTGTCCTGCCTATAATTCAGCGGCATTTATTATTGACACCCTAAAGTCAGTTCTTGCGCAGCATCAATTACCGAATGAGGTGTTCATTGTTGATGATGGATCTTCAGACCAAACGGTATCGCTGATTGAATCATTTGCAGCCGAAAATAAACAACTACCCATCCGCCTATTTAAACAAGATCACCTTGGGCCTGGTGCTGCACGGAATCTTGGAATAGAGAAAGCTACTTCAACTTGGATTGCGTTTCTTGATTCAGATGATTTATGGTTTCCTACAAAGATTGAATCTATTTTATCAGCAATGCAATCGCATCCCGAAGCAAATTTCTTCAGTCATAATGAGATGATGAAGAATTTAGATGGAAGCGAAGAGCAGATGAATTATGCAAATGGACTTGACACAAGTAAGCCACTGCCGCCGCAATTGTACTTCAGAAATTTCTTTTCAACTTCTACAGTTGTATGCAAACGAGATTTGTTGTTAAAATGGAAAGGATTTAATGCAACCTTGTCATCTGCCCAGGACTATGAATTATGGCTAAGAATGTCGGTTGAATTGGTACCTATTTATATCCAAGATAGTTTGGGAACATACGTTATGCGTAAGGGAAATATTTCAACTTCAAGATTCTGGCGACGATTAATCAATATTCTTCGCATAAAAATCATGCATAGTAATAAAGTGTCATTTCCAAAGGCAGTTTATACCATCTGTTTAACCATCGCTTATTACTTTCTATTGCCAGGTTTAATTTGGTTCAGAGGAAAGCTTAAGAAAAGCTGATAAAATTCTGTGTACCGCTAATACGCTTCATGCTTTACTTTAGATCACTTCCGGGATATGGTTTGTTACTTCGAATGATGCCCTCGGTGTTTTTAAACACCACTAAGCCATTTGAAGTGCCATTTAAACAGGGTGATTTTACCGGTAGCAGTGCACTTCCATTCCGTAAATCACGGGATGGAATGAACTTTTTGTTTGATCATTATTATCAAAAAAAAGGCAGAAAGTTACAGGTCTGGTTACCCGCATTATTTTGTTGGGAAATAGTAAATGAATTTAACCAAAATCAAATTTCGGTAAACTGGTATCCGGTTGATAAGCACTTCAGGCCTGACTGGGAGTTTCTGAATAACAAGACATCAGCTGATACAGTTGATGTGTTAGTTACGGTGAGTTTTTTTGGAATTCCTTCAGATATTGTAAAAACCCGAAAATTTGCGAAAGTAAAATCAGCAGTACTTTTCATTGATGAAACCCATTCTACATTGCCTTCGGTTAAGCCATTGATCAATGAGTTTGTGTTTTTAAGTTGGTATAAACAGTTTCCGGTTCCCAATGGTGCGGTGGTTTTGTGTGAGCCAAAATTGAACAGTGAGGTGATGGAAGAGTACACCAATTTGCAAGTAGAAGGAAGTATGGTACATAATTTGATTTGGATACTTAAATCGCTGTATACCAAAATCAGTAAGAGAATGCCATATCTGCCCAATACGTACACTGATGAAATAGGTGAAACGCCTGAATTTGCAGTTCATGTTAAAAGGGGAATGTCGGCAATTTCATCATCTACTATTTTACATGGATTGAAAAAGGGGGAGGGTTTAAAACATACTTACACGTATTACAAGAATGAAATTGAAAAGTTATGTGTTGGTATGAGTTTTGAGTTTATCAATTTTAATGAGGCAAATAGTCATTTGTTCGGAATTAGATTTCATTCATTAGATCATGTTGAAAAGGCTTATGACTTGTTGGCTTCTAATAAAATTCCGGTGGTTACTTGGCCACAGAAAAAGTATATAACCATGATTCCGGATTCAATGAAAGCAGGCGTGCACAATGCAATTGATACCACTTTGTTTCTCTGCGCATTTTATAATAGTTTAGGTTCTGAAACCAAATAAGAGTAATTTTTAATGAGTAAGGATAGATACACCTTTAAAGAAATTTCGAATAAAAAATATTGGGATGAATACTTCTCAAAGACCGTAAAATCAAATTTGAGTCAAGATTGGGGATATGGTGAATTCCGTGAAAAAACCGGAAACTGGAAAGTAAAGCGATATTCAATTTTAGCAACTGATCAGGTCGTTGGTATATTTCAATGTTATGAAAAATCAATGCCCGTTATTGGCATATTTAAAATTGTTTATATCAATCGTGGCCCTCTTCTATTGAATGAATTCAATAATGAGCAGTACAGCAATTTAATCAAAGCCCTGCGTCAGTATTTTTCAATATTTAGTGGTAAAGCACTGATACTTTCACCATTTCGTGAAGCTTCGGCTGAGTTAGAGTTGGTTATGAAGAAGCAAAAATTCATACGCAAATTCACCAATTCATACACTACAACTTATCTTGATCTTACTAAATCTGAAGAAGTACTCAGAAAGGAATTGAAAGCTAAATGGCGCAATCAATTAATCACTGCCGAAAAAAAGGAACTACGTTTTGTTACCGATGAAACGGGCGCATATGATGAATTTGTATTGAAAGCGTATCGTCAAATGGCATCTGAAAAGGAGTTTGATACATTGAATGATCAGCAGTTAAGTACCTTGTTTGGTATCTACCGCAAACAAGGCGGTATGTATGTTTACCTGGTGGTTAATGCAGAAAACGAACCACTGGCATTTAAAATATTTATCGGTTATGGTAAGTCGGTGGTGTATTTTATAGGATGGGTTTCAGCAGAAGGAAGACCAATTAATGCACCAAAATTTTTGATTTGGAATGCTGTAAAGAAATTGAAATCAATAGGATATAAAGATTTTGATTTAGGTGGATTGGACCCTGTTAACTTACCGGGCATTTCTAAGTTTAAACAAGGGATGGGTGGAAGAGATGCAGTTTTTACAGAAAGATGGATTTCAATTATTTAATAGAATATTATTTTGAGAGGAATCATTAGAGATTTAATTTTAAATGTAGCTGGCCTATTCACAAATCCTTCAAGAGGTGTACATATTCTTAATGGTCATTACATTAACAAAACTGTACGCGATACAGATTTTGAACAGTTTGACAGGCTGCTCAGTAAATTGTCGAAAACCTTTATATTTCTCAGGTTTGAAGAGGCTTGTGAACTAATTAAAGCAGGGGAAATACCTGACAAACCATGTTTAAGCTTTAGTTTTGATGATGGCTTTAGTGAATGTTATACAACCATTGTACCTGTACTTGAGAAATATAAAACGAATGCTTGTTTTTTTATAAATCCTGCAGTGATTGAAAAAGACGATGCTTATCGTTTAAGCTTTATTAGACATCAACTAAGAAATGATTTCGATAAGCGATTTATGTCATGGGATCAGATACGAGAGATTCATCAAAGTGGACAAGCAATAGGGAATCATACCTTAAACCATAAGGCACTTTTAGATATGCCTTATCATGAAGCCTTTGAAGAAGTAAGAAATGGAAAGTTAGAGCTAGAGACGAGACTCAATTTTGAATGCAAGTATTTTGCTATTCCTTTTGGGACACCTGATTTTTTTGATAAAACAGGATTAAAGGCTGCTTGTGACAACCATGAGTTTGTGTTTACCAGCAGTTATGAATACCAACATTACTTCTTTAAAAACAATCCGGCTGTATTGAGCAGAAGGCACTTTGAAGGCTCATGGCCCGTTGCCCATCTTAGTTATTTTTTATCTAAATCAAGAAATTTATAATATTCGAAAACGGTGATTTTACTAGACGCAGTGTATATTAATAAAGGAGGTGGTAAGATATTACTTGATCTTTTGGTAACTAAAATAATTAATGATGATGTATCTGTGTTTTTTCTTCTCGATAAAAGGCTGGAAAATAATTATCCTGAAGTAAAGAAGAATATTCATTATTTGGAGCCATCTTTTAGAAAGCGTCATCAGTTTTATAAACAAAACAAATATAGGTTCACGTCAGTACTGGCATTTGGGAATATACCGCCAACAATTAAAATGGAATGTAAGGTGTATACCTTTTTTCAGAATGTACTTTTCTTGAATGCGAAATTCGACATTAATTATCACAACGCGTTGATTTATTTAAAAGCAAAGACTTTGAAATTTTTCAGAAGGAATACAGATTTCTGGATTGTTCAAAACCAACATGTGAAAGACCTTTTAAAAGCAGATTTTAAATTAAGTGATGAATCAGTTCATGTATTTCCAATTTATGATGATGCCCCAAAGGAGAAAAATATTTATAAAACAGCTGATTACGATGCAATCAAATTTTTATACGTTAGTACCGGTGAAAAACATAAGAACCATGTTCGGTTAATGAGAGCATTCGCTAGATTTAATAAATTACATCCTTCAAGTTCATTAACCATTACAATTGGCAATGAATACAAAGAACTAATTGAGGAAGTGACTAAATTCCAGGCTGACGGTGTCAATTTAATAAATAAGGGATTCTTGAATAGAAGTGATCTAGAATTAGAATACTTAAACACAGATGTGTTTGTATTTCCGAGTTTATTTGAGAGTTTTGGTTTGGGATTGGTTGAGGCAGCAATGTATGATCTGCCAATAATAGCTTCTGATAGAAAATATGTTGAAGACCTTGTTGAGCCGTCCGAAGTTTTCAATCCGGAAGATACAGAGTCAATTTTTCTGGCATTGATGAACTGCCCAAATTATATTCACGATAAATCTAGGATTAAAACTAGAAATCGTATTGAAGATTTATTGCGGTTATTGGTATAATGTGTGCGTATTGTTTTGTTATTACGCTAATAACTTTATCACCAAGCTTTAAGTGATGGCTACAATTTGCTAAACAGTACTCAGCCTGACTCATATTTCTATACAATATTAGACAAAATAATAATTTTATTTATAAATGATCCTAGGGGTAAAAATTATTCGTATTAAAATAAATAACATATTTTGAAGATTAGTAACGCAAAAAGCTTTGGAACTTTTGATTGGCTCGATGCCTATTTTGGTTATTTTGTCAAACTGATTTTTAGAATTTGGCCCATATTTTGGATTGTCTGTTTTTTAGTTGTAATTACAGATTTGATGACTGGTCACCGTGTGAGTTTGTTATTTTTAGTCTTTAATTTATCTACAATTTTTGGTTTTATCAAGCCACATATTTATATGCTAACTGGTGCTTGGTCCATTGGTAATGAAATGGTTTATTGTTCTTTGACACCTTTGATGTATTGTTTTTAATAAAGGAAATTTTGTTGGAAACCGGATGTTAGTTTTAACAGGGCTAGTTGCGTTGAGTTTTTCATTCTTTTTATTGAGTCCAGCATTATCAATTGTTGATCAGTGGTCCGTCTATGTTAACCCTCGAAATAATTAGGATTTTTATACTGCGGGTGTTTGGATCTTCTATAATTTTAAATTAAATACTTGGAAGAAGTGGAAATAGTTGGATAGAAATGGTCGAGCAACCGATATTTTAGATTCATCCTTTAAAGAGTGCCGCAAAAGACAATCATTTTTTCTTTTTCTTTTCTATATGGGTATTGAACTTGATGTGTGTTAGATCGAATAATTGAGTTTAGTACGACTCAAAACTATATATGAAATCACTTAATTTGTGGCCAAACAACTTTGACATAATAAAATGAAAAGAGCCCCGTCATCTGGTTTATTAAGGAAGGTATATGCTCAAGACGCATCAATATATCATGAATTACCTGACTCTGTTGAATTTCCGAGGAACGCCGATGACATAATAAAACTTGTTAAAAAAGGATCTCCCTTAATTCCAAGAGCTGCTGGTACTTCATTGGCGGGACAGGTAGTAGGCAGTGGTATTGTATTGGATACTGGAAAATATTTGAATAAAATATGCTCTGTAAATATTGAAGAGAAGTGGGTTGAAACAGAGCCTGGTGTGATTCGTGATGAATTAAATGAGTTCCTAAAATCTCACGGTTTGTTTTTTGGACCTATTACAAGCACCTCTAATCGTTGTATGATAGGTGGAATGGTTGGTAATAATAGTTCTGGTTCTAATTCACTCAAATATGGTACCACTAGAGATAAAATACTTGGTGTCGAGATGGTCACGTCAGACGGAATATTACGGTCATTTGGTGAAATTAATTCTGAAGGAAAAAGCGAGTTACCCGAGACGGTTATTGAGTGGATAAACAATTGGGGCCTCGCCTGGCAACAAGGTGATTTGATTAGTAATTTCCCTGACAAGGGGATTCATCGTCGAAATACGGGTTATGCAATTGATATCTTGGCAGCAGAAAAATCAGCAATAGTAAAAGTTCTTTGTGGTTCGGAAGGTACATTGGGAATTATGACTAAATTCCGCCTTGCTTTGGATTATTTGCCAGAAGAAAAATTAGCTGTTGTTGCACTACATTATTCCTCTATTGATTCGGCGTTGGCGGTAATTCCAGAATTGATGAAATCAAGTCCCTATCAATTGGAACTTATTGATAGGATTATTCTAGAGTGTTCAAAATTAAGCAGAGAATATGAGAGATACGGAAAATTTGTCAAAGGGGATCCGGCAGCTATTTTGTTAATTGAAGTACGTGCAAAAAATGATAATGAGTTAAAATTTAAAGTTTCTGAAATTTCCAATAACGGGAGCTTTGATAGGTCAGAGTTGTATGGAAATGAATCAGAAAACGTATGGAAGTTGCGCGCCGCAGGTTTGGGCCTACTTTCAAATGTTCCGGGAGATGCGAAGCCGATAGCGTGTATAGAGGATACTGCAGTTAGAATAGATGTTTTACGAGATTACATTAAAGAGGTAGATGTATTATTGAATAAATTCGGGTTGAATAGTATTTATTATGCCCATGCTGGCGCAGGTGAATTGCATCTACGTCCAATACTGAACCTTAAGACCAAAGATGGAGTACAATTATTAATTGAAATTAGTAAAGCAACTGCAGATTTAGTAAAGAAGTATAGAGGTTCACTTAGCGGAGAACACGGTGATGGTCGTGTGCGCTCACCCTTCATGAAGGAATTCTACGGGGAGGAGGTATACGCTTGGATGCAGTCATTTAAACAAGCATGGGATCCAAATAATATTATGAATCCTTACAAGATTATAGGTGCAAAACCTATTAATGATAATTTGAGATATAAAGAGGGTCACAGGGAACCGGTATTACATACCTTTTTGAATTTTACCAATGAAGGCGGTATTTTGAGAGCAATTGAAAAATGTAATGGATCTGGTGATTGTCGAAGATTGTCATTTTCCGGAGCGCTAATGTGTCCATCCTACATGGCTTCACGAAATGAGTGGGATAGCACAAGAGGTAGGGCGAATGTTCTGCGAATTGTCCTTACTAATCAAGGTATGGATGGTTTTAAATCATCTGAACTGACTGAGGCAATGGCTCATTGTGTTGGATGTAAAGGTTGTTCTCAGGAATGTCCATCATCTGTTGATATGGCTGCAATAAAGCTAGAGTATTTATATCAGAATAGGCATAATAGAAAAATTATTGATTATTTATTTTCTAACGTGCATAAAATTTTTAAAGTCCAATATTTAAGGTTTATTATAAATCCAATGCTCAAATTGTCAATTATTAAAAGAGCATTCGGTATATCAGTTTATCGTTCAATTCCAATTATAAAGAGTGGCAGGTTATTAAAATTCAATAAAAAACAATATTCTTTAGATAGTATTGTTGGTTCTCGACCAATTATACTTTGGGTTGATGAGTTTACTGCTTTATATGAGCCCGAACTTATAGGAAAAGCGTGTGAGATTCTTAAGGCTTTCGGCTTCAGCGTTGGTGTATTTTATTCACCTTCAGGTCGGGCATTGTTAAGTGGAGGCTATCTTCCAGAAGCAAAAAAAATTGCAGAAAAATTTTTAGAAATTGCAGAAAACATATATAAAATTCATAGCGATGTTCCTATTGTTGGCTTGGAACCAAGTGCGATTTTAAGTTTAAAGGATGAATATCTCATGTTACTAGATGGGTTAGAAAAGGAAAAATTAAAAAAAATAATTAACAATTTTAGTACTATTGATGCTTTTTTGGCCAAATACCTAACTAATAATTTTTATGGACGTAATCGTTTCAAACAAATAGATGGGAAGATACTTCTACATGTTCATTGTCATCAGAAATCGCTAGAATCTATTGGTTCAACTGCATTTGTTTTAAAAAGCTTATTAAACGCAGAGGTAGTAGAATTGAAAAGTAGCTGCTGTGGGATGGCGGGTTCCTATGGCATAAAAACGGAAAATCAACAAATGAGTTTGTCTATGTTCAATCTTGTAATCGGTCCAAGTATTAGAGATTTTGAAGACCATTGGGTAGTTGCGACTGGCATTTCATGCCGTCATCAGATTCGCGAAATAGAAAAAAAAGATTCATTACATCTTATTGAGATATTATGGCTTAATTTCAATCATTAATTGAAAATTTGCAGGCTGAAGAAATAAGAATTAAGTATGTGTGGTATTATAGGCATAGTTGCTCAACATGACGAAAAAAATATGAAAGCAGTAGATCAGATCTCTCATCGAGGTCCGGATTCCACTGGATTTTATACTCAAGAAAATTTACTCTTAGGTCATACCAGACTTTCAATACAAGATTTATCTGAAAACGGAAACCAGCCAATGTACTCCGCCGATGGCAGGTATATTATAATATTTAACGGAGAAATATATAATCATAATGAATTAAGACAAGAATTGTTATCTGAAATTTCTTTTAATTCAACAGGAGATACGGAGACCGTTTTATATGGGTTTATTAAATACGGCCGCGAAATATTAAATAACTTAAATGGCATATTTGCCTTTGCTGTTTATGATCGAGTGACCGACGTAATATTTATAGCCAGGGATCAATTTGGGATTAAACCCTTGTATTATTATAAGGATGATGATAAATTTTTATTTGGCTCGGAATTAAAATCATTTTTACCTATTGGTATACAAAAAAAGTTATTGCCATACTCTCTACTAAACTATATACGTTTTTTATGGTCCCCGGGTGAAGCAACGCCTTATCAAAAGGTAAAAAAGTTATTACCGGGTTTTTATATATCCTTTAAACTTACTGATTATAAGCTCGCCAAACCAGAACAATATTATCAATACACAGAGATTAATCATGATTTACAATATACAGAAGAGCAATATATTGATAAACTAGAGCAATTGTTATTAAAAGCTGTAGATCGTCAATTGCTTTCTGATGTTCCGGTTGGATTCTTTTTATCAGGTGGATTAGATTCAAGTTTATTAGTAGCAATGGCTCGAAAGCTTTATCCTGAACGACAGATTCATTGTTTTACAATTGATGTTGGGGATGAAAAAGCCAAGAAAGATGGGTTTTCCGATGATTTATTTTATGCTAAAAAAGTAGCACAAGAATTGAACGTAGAGCTCAATATCGTAAAAGCCGAAATTGATGTTGTACAACTTTTTGATAAAATGATTTGGCACCTGGATGAGCCTCTGGCAGATGCAGCACCCTTGAATGTTTTAAAAATAGCAACATTAGCACGTGAGAAAAATATAAAAGTACTTATTGGTGGAACAGCAGGAGATGATCTTTTCTCTGGCTATAGAAGACATCAAGCTATACAATACGAAAAGGGGATAGAAAAAATCCCGTTATTGCTACGACGTTTTATTAAAAAAACAGTACAATTGCTACCCTCAACTATTCCAGCTTTTAGAAGAGTTAAAAAGCTTACATTTAATTTAGAAAAATCTTCAATAGAAAGACAGTTAGGCTATTTTGAGTGGTTGCCCTACGATTTGGCGAAATCGATATTTACTCCAGCATGGAAATTAGAAATGAAAGATATTCCGCCTTTTGATTATTTTCTCAACATTGAAAAAGATTTACCATCCTCTAAATCTGATCTGGATCGAATGCTATATTGGGAGTTAAAAACATTCTTAGTAGATCATAATCTAAATTACACTGATAAAATGGCCATGGCAGTTGGCGTAGAAGCGCGAGTTCCTTTTTTAGATTTAGATGTTGTGGCATTTTCTAGAAATATTCCAGATTCATTAAAGATGAGGAATAATGAAGTAAAATATATTCTAAAGAAAGTCGCGGAACGTTATCTTCCGCATGATGTTATCTATCGTTCTAAAACAGGATTTGGTGCTCCAGTAAGGGATTGGGTTGCAAATGATCTGGCATCATTAATAAATGAGAGATTATCCGTTGAGCGTTTGGAGAAAAGAGGAATATTTGATGCGAATAAAGTTTTGCAATTAATTGAGGATAATAAATCAGGAAGAATAGATGCATCGTATTCAATTTGGGCATTGCTTGCCATTGAAAGCTGGTGTATGCAATTTGTAGATGGTATAGAATTACACAAAGTAAAGAATAAAGCAAAGTGAAACAAATTATACAAGACCTGAAAGACGGTAAAACAATACTTGAAGAAGTCCCAGCACCAATCTTAAAGTCTGGCCATTTGTTAATTGAAACTACTAGATCTTTAGTTTCTTTAGGTACAGAGCGGATGTTAGTGGAGTTTGGAAAGTCTAATTTATTTCAAAAAGCAAAACAACAACCGGATAAAGTTAAAGAGGTTATTAATAAGGTTAAGACAGATGGATTGCAGCCAACAATAAATGCTGTTCGAAATAAATTGGGCCAGCCACTCCCTTTAGGTTATTGCAATGTAGGCAGGGTAGTTGCAGTAGGAAAAGGTGTTGAAGGTTTTTCAATTGGTGATCGAGTAGCGTCTAATGGCTCACATTCAGAATATGTTTGTGTTCCAAAGAATTTAGTGGTTCAAATTCCAGAGAGAGTTTCAGATGAGGAAGCCTCTTTTACAGTAATTGGCGCAATAGGTCTACAAGGAATTCGTTTGGCAAATCCAACTTTAGGCGAAACGGTTGTTGTGGTTGGTTTAGGATTAATAGGGTTAGTAACCGCTCAATTATTAAAAGCAAATGGTTGCAGGGTAATAGGTTTTGACTACGATAATCTTAAAGTTGAATTAGCCCGTAAATTCGGAATAGACGCTGTAAACCCTTCAGTGGGAATTGATCAAGTTGGTTATGTCCAGAATGCGACAGGAAATATCGGTGCAGATGCTGTTATAATAACAGCCTCCAATAAAAGCAATGAGATTATTTCTCAATCTGCTAAAATGTCTCGAAAAAGAGGCAGAATCATTTTAGTGGGAGTTATCGGATTAGATATTTCTCGAGCTGATTTTTATGAAAAAGAATTGACTTTTCAAGTGTCGTGTTCTTATGGGCCAGGGCGATATGACGAACAGTATGAGCAAAGGGGACAAGATTATCCCCTCCCATTTGTTCGTTGGACTGAAAAGCGAAATTTCGAAACTATTTTAAATGCTATTGCCTCCAATTCAATAGATGTTAAAAGTTTAATTACTGAAAGGATTGCACTTGCAAACTATGATGAGATTTATTCTGACATGAATAATGGAAGATCAATTGCATCCATTTTAGAATATCCAGAGAAAAATTTTACTCTACCCAATAGGTCAATCAGGCTAAATACTGCTGAATTTCATAGCGGGCATGGTGTAGTCGGTATAATTGGCGCAGGTAACTTTACCTCAGCCATGATTTTACCTTGTTTAAAAAAGACTCAAGCTAAGCTTAAGTACATTTCAAGTGCAGGGGGATTGACAGGTACTGTATTGGCAAAAAAATTTAATATAGCCAATTCGACAACAGACAACAGTTCTATCTTGAACGATAATGATGTTGATCTAGTGATGGTGACCACTCGCCACAATTCTCACGCATCGTTGGTTGTGCAAGCATTAGAACATGGGAAGCATGTTTTTGTTGAAAAACCACTAGCCTTGAATCTGGCAGAGCTTGATCAAATTATCGATGCAACAGAAAAATCTAAGAAAACTGTTACAGTAGGTTTCAATAGACGTTTTGCACCTTTGGCAGTCAAGATGAAAACACTCTTGGGAAATAGTGGCTCCCCTATGAATATCGTTGCAACCATGAATGCAGGGTTTATACCTGCTAATGTGTGGGTTCATGACATGGAAGTAGGCGGAGGTAGAATTATTGGGGAGGCTTGCCATTTTATAGATTTGATTTCCTTTATAACCAATTCACAAGTTGTTTCAGTATGTATGAATGCTCTGGGTCAGCATCCTATGGATAATTCAGATAATGCGTCAATACTACTGAAATATGAAAATGGAACAAATGCAGTTATCAATTATTTTGCCAACGGATCAAAAGCTTACTCGAAGGAGAGGGTAGAGGTGTATCATCAGGAAAGATCTTTAGTTATGGACAATTGGCGTAAGTTATCCGGTTACGGTTTCAAAAACTTTAGTTCGGCATCTTCGGGTCAGGACAAAGGGCACCAAAGTCAATTTAATCTTTTAATTGAATCTGTAACCAAGGGCGGTAGTCAAATTATACCAATAGATCAAATTATCAATACGACCAAGGCCAGTTTTGCCGCAATAGAAAGTTTAAGAAATGGCACTTGGGTTAACATTTAATATAGTTTTAAAATCAATATTTTGAAAATAGATTTAATAGCTGGAGCACGACCAAATTTTATGAAAATTGCTCCGATAATAGATGCAATTTTGGTGGAGCAAGCAAAGGGTGCTGATATCCATTTTAGACTCATTCATACAGGACAGCACTATGATAAGAATATGAGTGATACTTTTTTTGTTCAGTTGGGCATTCCGCAGCCAAATGTAAATCTAGGTGCAGGTGGAGGGACGCAAGCTGAACAAACCGCTGCCATAATGATTGGTTATGAAAAGTTGTTGTTGTCAGAAAGATCTGATCTTTGCTTAGTGGTGGGAGATGTGACATCAACTATGGCATGTGCTATAGTTGCACAAAAGCTACATATTCCCGTTGCACATGTAGAAGCTGGAATACGCTCTGGAGATTGGACCATGCCAGAGGAGATAAATCGCTTAGTAACGGACTCCATTACTAATTATTTTTTTACAACTACTCCAGAGGCCACACAAACAATTTTGAAAACGGGTGTTTCTGAGGATCGTGTTTTTTGGGTAGGTAACACCATGATTGACACATTGGTTAAACAAAGACCGAGATTTAGAAAACCAAATTTCTGGGATGAGTTATCACTTGAGAAGGGTCAATACATTCTGATGACGCTTCACAGACCAGCAAATGTTGATGACTTGGGAAAATTAAAAGAACTTTTAGACGAAATAATTAATAATTCTAATGGCTTTCCGTTGATTTTTCCTGTACATCCGAGAACAGCCAAAATTTTGCAGTCTTTGAACATAGAATCCCGACAACTACACACTATAGAACCTTTGGGATATTTGGAGTTTAATTATCTTGTAGAGAATGCACATGCTGTGATAACAGATTCTGGCGGAATTACAGAAGAAACTACAGTAATGGGTGTGCCCTGTATGACACTTAGAGACAATACAGAACGTCCGGAGACAGTTCACGTTGGTACGAATGAATTAATAGGTACCAATCCAAATGCGATTAAACCGGCGCTAGAAAAGTTGTTTGCTGGAGAATGGAAGAAAGGTGCTATCCCCGAGCTATGGGATGGTAAAACTGCAAAGAGAATCGTTTCAATAATAAAGAATTTACAGGTTGCAAACTAAGGCAATTCGATTATATCACACTGTAAAATATTTAAAGTTCAGGCAAGTTGTTTGGAGGTTGATTTATTTATTACCTCGGCGTCGAAGGACCGAAACATGTTCCCCAGAAACAAATTCAATACAGTTTATACACATCACTAAACAGCGAATTACTGAGGATTACGATCATTTCTTATTTCTCAATGAAGAGAATCAGGTATCTAAGGTAGGATGGGATAATCCCTCACAATCTAAATTGTGGCGCTATAATTTGCATTATTTTGATTATTTGAATCAAGTTGATTTGAAGAATGACAGGTTTGAACTTCAGATTAATATTATCAACAAATGGATAAATGATAATCAATTTGGTAGGGGTACAGGTTGGGAGCCTTATCCAACTTCTCTGAGAATTATCAATTGGATAAAATGGAACTTTAAAACAAATGGGCTAATTGATGAGGCTAAGCTAAGTTTATGGAATCAGGTACTATGGTTAGCTGACCGACCTGAATATCACTTGCTTGGAAATCATTTATTTATTAACGCCAAGGCCCTATTTTTTGCTTGTGTATTCTTTGGATTAGATGAACACTCTTCCATTTATAGAAAAGCGCTAAAAATACTAAAAGATGAGTTGAGTGAACAGTTTCTTGAGGATGGTGCTCACTTTGAATTGAGCCCAATGTATCATTCCTTAGCAATGGAGGACTTGTTGGACTTGTATCAAATAAAATCAAAACTGCCTTCAAATTTTCCTAGTCAAGAAATTCATGAAAAAATCCTTTCAGGGATGAATTGGCTTTCTTATTTGAGTTATGAAAACGGTGAGTTAGCCCATTTTAATGACTGTGCAAACGGCATTGCACCAACTTTTAATGAGTTAAAAGATTTAGGAAAAAGACTGAGATTGAATTGTTCGCCAACGGCAGATACCAAGTTTAATTTCCTTCAGAAAAGTGGCTTCGCCATAGTTAAAGATGAAAATATCCATTTGATTGCAGACATTGGTGTCATAGGTCCAGACTATTTACCCGGTCATGCTCATGCAGATACGCTGTCGTTTGAATTTGCATTAAAAGGGCAAAGAATAATTGTTAACTCTGGTACAGGTGAGTATGGTTTGTCTGACGAGCGTTTAAGACAAAGAGGAACATCGGCACATTCCACAATTGAGCTAGATGGTAAAAGTTCATCAGAGGTATGGTCAGGATTTAGGGTCGCTCAGCGAGCAAGGGTAACAGATGTAGAAATTATTGATGAGGATAAGAAATTAGAGTTCTCCGCTGTTCATAATGGGTATACAAGAATTGCATCAAAGCCACTTCACAAGCGAAAATGGAAAGTGAATGATGGGTGCCTAGAAATAGTAGATGAGGTAACAGGTTCCCAAAATAGCGTCCAGTTAAGATACTACTTACATCCAGATATTCTTATAGAGATGCTTGATGGCTGTATTCTTTTAAGCACATCTAAAGAAAAGTTGGCTAAAATTATAACTGATCAAAATGTACAGGTTGTCGACTCAACATACCACGACAAATTTGGGTCATCTCAAAAGAATAAGTGTTTGTTAATTACCGGAACGACTCCATTTAGTAGTAAGGTTTCAATAAGTTGGAACTAATGAAGCGAATTGTTTATCTAACATTTTATTACGAACCTGATTTATGTGCTGGTTCTTTCAGGAATACCCCTTTGGCAATTGAATTAGCTAAACAAGCTCGTGAGAAAGATATTATTGTTGATGTATATACCACATTTCCTAATCGATATAGCTCATTTGAACAAACTGCGCTCGAATTTGAAGAATTAAGAAATTTAAGAATTCATAGAATTTCATTGCCACCACATAAAAGTGGAATGTTGGATCAGGTATTTTCCTTTAAAAAATTTTATTCCGAGGTAATAAGGCTAAATAAAAACAAGCGAGCAGATTTAGTATTCGCCTCATCAAGCAGATTGTTTACGGCATATTTAGGATTTATTCTTGCAAAGAAATCTGAAGCCCCATTATATTTAGATATCAGAGATATTTTTGTAGATACAATGTCTGATGTATTTAAATCAAAGATTCTAAAGCTTGGTATATTGCCATTATTGAATTTGATTGAAAATAGGACCTTTAATTATGCTAAACATATAAATTTAATATCAGGCGGTTTTAGAAATTATTTCTCTAAATTCAATAATACGGAATTTTCTTTTTTTACAAATGGAATTGATGAAGAATTTTTAGCAACAACACCGACTGTTGAAAAGAGTGAAAAATTATACTTCAGAAAAACTATAGTTTACGCGGGCAACATTGGTGAAGGCCAGGGGTTACACAAAGTGATTCCGCAGGCTGCAAAAGAACTTGGCAGTGAATTTGTATTTATTGTAATTGGTGACGGCGGTACGAAAACGTTACTACAGGATGAGATTGAAAATTTGTCCATATCAAATGTAGTTCTTGAAAAACCAGTTAACAGAAGAGAGCTGCAAGGTATTTATAGCAATGCCGATTATCTATTCATTCATTTGAATGATTATCCAGCATTTAGAAAAGTGTTGCCATCTAAAATATTTGAGTTGGCAACTTTTGGCAAACCTATTATTGCGGGAGTTTCCGGTTTTGCTGCTGAGTTTATAAAGAATGAGGTCTCAGATAGTTTTGTGTTTGAGCCATGTAATGCAAAACAGTTAATAGACTTTTTGAAGTCGGACATAGCGTCAAATACTATTGATAGGAAGGGATTTAAATTGAAATACCGACGAAGCAATATCAATAATTTGATGGCGGAATCTATTTTGAGCTATACATGAGTGTGTTTATATCGGGATCTGCCGGTTTTGTAGGTAAATCATTTATTGCCAATTTCTCTGAGGAAAAATTGATTCAGTGGAAACGAGGAAATGAAATAAATATTAATTCAGCATTAGTAGTCATGCATCTTGCTGGTAAAGCTCACGATCTAAAAAAAACATTAAACCCAGAAGAATACTACCAAGTCAATACCGAATTTACTAAAAATATGTTTGATGCTTTTTTAGCCTCAAATGCTAAAGTTTTCATCACCCTTAGTTCAGTTAAAGCGGTTGCTGATGAAATGACGGGTTCTTTAACCGAAGAACATATCCCTAACCCCATTACACATTATGGAAAAAGTAAATTATTAGCCGAGCAATATATGTTATCAAAAGATATTCCTGAAGGCAAGCGAGTTTATATCCTAAGGCCATGTATGATTCACGGGCCAGGAAATAAAGGTAATCTTAACCTACTTTATAAATTGGTATCAATAGGTATTCCTTGGCCACTTGGGGCATTTGAAAACAAGCGTTCTTTCTGTAGTATAGATAATCTAATGTTCATTTTCAAGGAACTCATCGAAAGAGAAGATATTCCTTCAGGAATTTATAATGTAGCTGACGATGAATCACTTTCGACGAATGAGGTGATTTCGATTTTAGCGGAATCTCAAAATAGGAAGCCCAGAATTTGGATTATTTCTAAAAGATTGATTGATTTTAGCGCTAAAATTGGAAATGTTCTTAAACTGCCACTCAATGAAGAGCGTTTACATAAACTTACAGATTCATATGTGGTAAGCAACAAAAAGTTAATGAGTGCCATAGGTAAACCACTGCCTGTTTCGAGTAGAGAGGGTTTGCTTAAAACATTCCAATCTTTCCAATAATTGATGATAAGGATCTTTGATATAGTTTTTTCTTTTTTAGGGGTTCTGGTTTTGAGCCCAATTATTCTTTTATTGTTAATAATTGGCGCGTTTGATACAGGATCACCGCTGTTCCGTCAAGAAAGAGTAGGTGTAACAATGAAACCTTTCAAATTATTGAAGTTTCGCTCGATGCACGTGAACACCCAGGCAGTAGCAACGCATTTGGTTCAGGTGAGTGCTATTACCAAATGGGGGTCGATTTTACGCAAATCCAAATTGGATGAACTCCCACAATTATTCAATGTGCTGATAGGTGATATGAGTTTTGTGGGTCCACGTCCTAATCTCTTTAATCAATTAGAATTAATTGAAGAACGCGCAAAGAGAGGGGTTTATTCCGTTCGTCCAGGAATTACTGGATTAGCACAAATTCAAAAAATTGACATGTCCACCCCACAACGCTTGGCAGAAACCGACGCCAAGATGATTGGACACCTCAATGTTTGGTACTACTTCAAATACATCTTCCTTACTGTATTTGGTAAAGGATTTGGAGATAGGGTGAGAAAGTAAAATTATCTGTTTCCTATGTGAATAAAGCCACCTATTCGGTGGCTTTTGTTTTTAACATTTTGCCAATGACACTACTTTCTTGGTTTAACGCCCAACCCAATTCGAATTTACCATTAACTTTGTTCAGTCAATGGCATTGCAATTGAAGACTTCGTATTATCACCGCTGGGTTGTGTTTTTGCTAGACATGATGCTGTGTGGTGTATCATTGCTCCTAACCACCGTATTGTTTCACTATCACCAATCGGTGAATTTCATTTTATCGCAAGGTCTTTTGCATGGCGCCATTGTTTGGCCAACAAGTGTTTTGATTCATTTACTGCTAAGACCCCACATGGGGATCATCCGCCAAACGGCCTTATATGATTTGGTGAAATTGTTGGTAGTGCGGTTTTTGGTCTTGTCAATAGCCATACTATTTGTATTGAAACAACGTAACGCCGGCAATACGGAATACCTGTATGCCATTTTGGTGGTGGATTTTCTGCTCAGCGCACTCTTGCTCATTGCCCTGCGCCTCTTTGTGAAATGGATTTTTGGTCTCATGCAACCGGGTGATCAAAAAGCCCATACCGTAATGATTTATGGAGCTGGGGAATTGGGCGGACTCACCTTCAATGCCGTTCAAGCCAAATACAAAGTCCTAGGGTTTGTGGATGATAACCGCAGCAAACAAGGCAAACGCTACCAAGGCAAAAAAATCTTTTCATTGGAACAAGCCCAATCAGAATTCATAGAATCTGGCAAAATTGATTTGTTGATCTTGGCCATTCATGGCTTGTCGGTTGATAAAAAGAAAACCATCGCCCAACTTTGCATGGCCAACCAAGTGAAATTGCAATTGGTGCCCAAGTTGGATGAGATGTTGAGTCAGGGGGTGACCACCCAAAACTTGCGGGCCCTGGATGTACAAGAATTGTTGGGCCGTGAACCCATTGTTCTAGACCAAAAGAAAGTATCCGATGTTCTTTTCGGAAAAACCATCCTCATTACCGGTGCGGCGGGCAGTATTGGTGCTGAAATCGCGAAACAAGTGCTATCTTTTTGGCCAGCCAAAGTCTTATACCTGGATCAAGGAGAAACTCCCTTATTTCATTTGGAGCGGGATCTCAATGCCTTAGAAACCTATAAAGGTATTGAAAAACAGTATCTCGTGGCGGACATCTGTCAGGCCAGCACCCTCAAACAGATTTTTACCCAGCACAACATCCACGTGGTATTTCATGCGGCAGCCTATAAGCATGTGCCGTTGATGGAAGGCAACCCCGCCCAAGCCCTATATACCAATACCTGGGGATCTGCCCAATTGGCGGAAATGGCCCTGGAATTTGGGGTTGAGCGCTTCGTGCAAGTGAGTACAGACAAAGCCGTGAATCCTACCAATGTGATGGGGGCCAGCAAACGGGCGGCTGAGCGATACATACAATCGCTGTCGGCATTGGGTAAAACCCAATTCATTACCACCCGCTTTGGCAACGTATTGGGCAGCAATGGGTCGGTGATTCCCTTGTTTCAGGAGCAATTGAATCACGGTGGTCCATTGACCGTCACCCACCCAGAAATTACCCGTTACTTCATGACCATTCCTGAGGCTTGTTCGTTGGTATTGGAAGCGGGCGCCATGGGCAATGGCGGTGAGATTTACGTGTTTGACATGGGCTCTCCTGTAAAAATCCGGGATTTGGCAGAAAACATGATCCGGTTGGTGGGGCTCAAACCCTATTTGGATGTGAATATTGTGTACACCGGATTACGTCCAGGAGAGAAATTGTACGAAGAATTGTTGAGTGATTCCGAAACCACATTGCCCACCAAACACCCCAAAATCATGGTGGCGAAAGTAAGGGAATCGGAGACCGAATATTTTAGGGAAGAATGGCGATCTTTGCTCGATATGATCAAAGGCGGTGAATATTCAGAAAAGTTGGTGGGTTGGCTCAAGCGATTGGTGCCAGAATACATCAGCGAGAACTCGCCCTTTGAACAGTTGGACGAACAGAAATCCATCAACGCGGCGCACTTTAACATTACCCCCCAACCCGTGGTATTGTCACCCTATGCCATGAGCCATACCAAGCGCTGGTTTGATGTGGCCTTTAGTCTATGTGTATTGCCGGTAGCTTTGTTGTTGTTGCTGCCTGTTTGTGTGGTCTACCCGGTATTTGGTGGTTGGAGTATGGTTTTCCGTCATTATCGTGTGGGCTTGGGGGGCAAGCGTTTTTATTTATACAAAGTGCGCAGTTTGAAGAAAAACCACAACAATCCCCGGGCGGGCATGGTAAAGGGAGATGGTACCGTGATTCCGGTTATGGGGGTTTTTTTGCGTCAAACTCGCTTGGATGAGCTACCCCAGATTTGGAACATATTGCGGGGCGACATGAGCTGGGTGGGTCCGAGGCCCGAGCAGCTAGATTTTGTGGCAGATTGCATTACCAAATATCCGGCCTATGATGCCCGTCATGCGGTAAAACCCGGTATCACCGGTTTGGCCCAAGTGCACAACCCCAATGCCACCATCGATGATCACCAAGAAAAATTGGTGCATGATTTGGCTTACATACAAACCGCCAGCTTGTGGGGTGATATCCAGATTTTGTGGCGCAGTGTGGGTGTGGTTCTAAAAAAATAATTTTCATGAAACTGGCTGCCTCCTTGTGGAACAACCTACTCTACACGGGGATTCAGTTT
>JACCDS011163054.1_pt1 | contig 45000 bp, 50 predicted proteins | sample 7446441 | NCBI WGS metagenome assembly JACCDS01 (sample SAMN15323445, study PRJNA562643) | freshwater metagenome | isolation source: river surface water | place: USA:Blue River Watershed | collected 2017-08-17 | reverse complement strand
TCAGGCGATGGGCGGTGATGCCCAGTTGCTCGGCAGCATCTTCGGCGCGGTCAGAGGTTTTCCACAAGATCGAGGCACAACCCTCTGGACTGATGACCGAATACACCGAGTACTGCAACATCAACACTTGATCAGCCACGCTGATAGCCAAGGCTCCACCCGAGCCACCTTCACCAATGATGGTGGTGATGATCGGGACTTCGAGCTGGGCCATTTCAAAAATATTGCGGCCAATCGCTTCCGACTGGCTGCGCTCTTCTGCGTCAATGCCGGGGTAAGCGCCGGGGGTGTCCACAAAGGTGAACACGGGCAGCTTGAACTTCTCGGCTGTTTTCATCAAACGCAAAGCTTTGCGGTAGCCCTCAGGACGGCTCATGCCAAAGTTGCGTGCTGCACGCTCTTTGGTATCGCGTCCTTTTTGCTGGCCCAAGACCATGCAGGCATTGCCGTTGAAACGGGCCAAGCCACCCACGATGCTCAAGTCATCGGCAAAGTGGCGGTCGCCGTGCATTTCTACGAAATCGGTGAAAATTTCGTTGATGTAGTCGAGTGTGTACGGGCGCTCAGGATGACGGGCGATCTTGGTGATTTGCCAAGGTGTGAGGTCGCTGTAAATTTCCTTGGTCAGCTGCAAACTTTTTTTGCTGAGCTGGTCAATCTCCTCAGAAATATCAACCGCAGACTCGCTTTGTACATAGCGCAGCTCGTCAATCTTGCCTTCGAGTTCAGCAATCGGTTGTTCAAAGTCGAGGAAGGTTCGTTTAGCCAAAATCATTACTCCTTAGCTGCTCAATACGCGACAGGCAGCGGATCTAGCGAGCGCCAAATATACCAAGTCGCCACACTGCAGTATGGCGCCCAAGCCGCAGCCACCTCACGGGCTTCGCTGCGGCTGACCGCCTCGCCCGAAAAGTAGTTGTGACTGATCCCGTTGATCAAACCCACATCGTCCAACGGCAGTACATTGGGCCGCATGAGGTGGAACATCAAAAACATCTCAGCCGTCCATCGGCCAATGCCGCGGATGGCCACCAGCTCTTCGATGATGGCGTCATCCGTCATCTCCGACCATTTCTTCACATGCAAAGCGCCATTGTCAAAATGCAGCGCCAAGTCGACGATGTATTCAACCTTGCGGGCCGACAAGCCTGCGGCACGCATATCGTCCACCTTGAGCTTGAGCACATTGGCAGGCGTGATTTTGCGAGGCAGCTGTGCAAAGCGGTCCCACACAGTTTGGGCGGCTTTGACCGATACCTGTTGGCCCACGATGCTGCGCGCCAGCGTGACAAACGCATCGCCGCGCGACTGCAACGAAGCTTCACCAAACTGCGGGATGAGACGCTTCATCACCCGATCTTTTTTCATCAGGTGTTTGCAGGCTTCGCCCCAATATTCGGGGGTGGCAATGGTAATTTTTTCGGTCGCGGGCATGCTTAGCCACGCTCCCATGTGGTGCCCGTGGGCGAGTCTTTGAGCACGATGCCTTGCGCTAGCAAGTCGTTGCGAATGCGGTCAGCTTCAGCAAAGTTCTTGGCAGCTTTCGCGGCTGCACGCGCTGCGATTTGGGCTTGAATCGCGCCCTCGTCTTGCGATGCACCACCTTGCAAAAAGCTTTGTGGGTCGTCTTGTAGCAAGCCCAACACGCCGCCCAAGGCTTTGAGCAAGCCAGCCGTCTGAGCCGATTGCGTGCGGTTGACTTCGCTGGCGAGTTCGAACAACACGGCCACGGCTTCAGGCGTGCCAAAGTCTTCGTCCATGGCAGCTTTGAAACGTGCGGCGTGGGGCTCGGCCCAATCGATCGTCACCTCTTCTGGCGTCACGGTGCCCAGCGCGGTGTAGAGGCGCTTCAAAGCGCCACGGGCATCGTTCAGATGCACGTCGCTGTAATTGAGCTGGCTGCGGTAGTGGCTGCGCACGACAAAGAAACGCACGGTTTCTGCATCAAACGCTTTGAGCACATCACGGATGGTGAAGAAATTGCCCAAGCTCTTGGACATTTTTTCGTTGTCTACGTTGATGAAGCCGTTATGCATCCACACACTGGCCATCTTGTGGCCATTCGCACCCTCGCTTTGGGCAATTTCGTTTTCGTGGTGTGGGAACTGCAAATCAGCGCCACCACCATGAATGTCAAAGCTCTGGCCCAACATCTCGCAACTCATGGCAGAGCACTCGATGTGCCAGCCGGGGCGGCCTGCGCCGAATGGGCTGGCCCATTTCACTTCGTCAGGCTCAGTCTCTTTGGCTGATTTCCACAACACAAAGTCCAACGGGTCTTGCTTGCCATCGTCTACAGCCACGCGCTCACCGGCTTGCAGCTCGTCCAAAGACTTGCCAGACAACTTGCCGTAGCCTGGAAACTTGCGCACGGCGTAGTTCACATCGCCATTGCTGGCTTGGTAAGCCAGACCCTTGTCTTGCAAAGTACCAATCATCGACAGCATTTGTGGCACATAGTCCATCGCACGGGGCTCATGCGTGGGGCGCTCAATGCCCAAAGCATCGGCGTCTTGGTGCAAGGCGTCGATCATGCGATCGGTCAGGCTGCGCACAGTTTCGCCGTTTTCCAGTGAGCGCTTGATGATCTTGTCATCGATGTCGGTGATGTTGCGCACATAGGTCACGCGGTAACCGCTGGCCTTGAGCCAACGCTGCACCACATCAAACGCCACCATCGAACGGGCATGACCCAAATGGCACAGGTCGTACACGGTCATGCCGCACACGTACATGCGCACATGGCCAGGTTCCAACGGCGAAAAGTTCTCCAGCGCACGCGTGAGCGTGTTGTGAATGCGAAGCGTCATGAGTGAATCGAGAGAAGACCGCAATGAAGGGCCGGTAATGAAGTGAAAGCCAAAGAGTCGTCTTGACCCTCTGTTTTACAATGCCATGAGTATACAAAGCACATGACAAACCCTCACGCCCCCTCCACTGCCACGCTGTTGGCACTGCCTGCCGCACGCCAAACCTTTGCGCAAACCCGTTGGGTGGCAGCATGGGCCTTGGGTTTGGCGTTTGGTCTGGCTATTCAGGTGGCCCACGCGCAAAGCGTAGAAGCCCTGGAATGGCAACCTGGCCAATCCATGACCACCAAAATCGTCATCAGCACCCCACACAACGATGTGCGCAAGCTATTGCGACAAGCGAAATACCCGCAAGCCCTGCTCTTGGTCAACAAAGCTTTGGCCACCAACCCGCGTGACCCACAAATGCGGTTTTGGCAAGGCTTCATCTTTGAACAGCTCGGACAACCTGACATGGCGCTGCAGGTCTACTTAGACCTGACCCGCGAGTACCCCGAACTGGCTGAGCCGTTTAACAACCTTGGCGTCATTTACGCCGCCAAGGGCGACTACGCCAACGCCAAGGCGGCGTTAGACAACGCCCTGCGTGCCAACCCCAACTACGCGGCAGCCCACGAAAACATGGGCGACTTGCTGGTCAACATGGCGCGCCAGTCGTATGAGCGCTCTTTGTCGATCGAGCCCAAGCAACGCGGCATTTCACAAAAGATTGAACAAATCAAACCCGTCCTACAAATTACCCAAGGCAAACCATGACACTGACATCGATGACCCGCCGTGTACTTTGCAAAGCCAGTTTTTTGGCTCTTGCCTTTGCGAGCTTGACGCTCAGCGCCACGGCTCAAGAGGCCCCACGCGTGAAATTCGTCACCAACGCCGGTGAATTTGTGGTCGAGGTCTACCCAGACAAAGCGCCCAAAACCGTCGAGAACTTTTTGCAATACGTGCGTGACAAGCACTACGACGGCACGATCTTTCACCGCGTGATTGCCAACTTCATGGTGCAAGGCGGCGGCTACGACCAGCGCTACATGGAACGCCGTACCCGCCCACCCGTCGAGCATGAAGGCCGTGAAGCCTTGGCCAAAGGCGGCCCGCGCAACACCGTGGGCACGATTGCCATGGCACGTACCAATGCGCCGCATTCTGCGACCGCTCAGTTTTTCATCAACGTGGTGGACAACGGCTTTTTAGACCCCAGCCCACAGCAACCGGGCTACACCGTGTTTGGCAAAGTGGTGTCTGGCATGGAGACTGTGCAAAAAATTCGCAGCGTTCCCACAGGCTTTGGTGGCCCCTTCCCCTCCGACGTGCCACAAACGCCCATCGTCATTCAATCGGCACGCATGCTGTAAAGCACCGGCCACCTACTTTTCAATTCAAGGATATCCACCATGAGCAACCCACAAGTCGAACTGCACATCTCTGACCTCGGCGTCATCACCCTCGAACTCGACGGTGAAAAAGCCCCCAAGTGCACCGAGAACTTCCTGCACTATGTGAACAAAGGTCACTACAACAACACCATTTTTCACCGCGTCATTCCAGGCTTCATGGTGCAAGGCGGCGGTTTCGAGCCCGGCATGAGCCAAAAAGACTGTGACGAGCCGATCGAGAACGAGGCCAACAACGGTCTGAAAAACAACCACTACACCATCGCCATGGCGCGCACATCCGACCCGCACTCGGCCACCGCTCAGTTCTTCATCAACGTGGCTGACAACGACTTTTTGAACCACAAAGCACCCAGCATGCAAGGTTGGGGCTATGCCGTGTTTGGCAAAGTGGTGTCTGGCCAAGACGTGGTCGACAAAATTGCCGCAGTCAAAACAGGCCGCAAAGGCTTTCATGACGACGTGCCTAAAGAAGACGTGGTCATCGAAAAAGCAGTGGCGCTCTAAGCCACTTTAAACAGGCGCGCATGTCCACACCACCTTTGCTGCCCCAGCCTGTACCCAGCGTACAGGCACCGCAGCACTGGCAGCGTGTGGACTTCATCTCTGACCTGCACCTAGACGCCCATGAGCCCACCACATTTGAAGCGTGGGTTCAACACATGGCACACACGCCCGCCGACGCCCTTTTCATCTTGGGCGATTTGTTTGAGGTGTGGGTGGGCGACGACACCCAAGACCCCTTTGCTTTGCAGTGCATCGCCGCACTCAAAGCCACGACGCAGCGCATGCCCGTGTATTTCATGTGTGGCAACCGCGACTTTTTGGTGGGCCATAACTTGCTCCATGCCAGCGGCATGCAAGGCCTGAGCGACCCGACCGTGTTGGCGCTGCCAACTGCCGACGACTCCCAACCAACCCGCATCCTGCTTAGCCACGGCGACGCCCTGTGCTTAGACGACCACGACTATTTGGCGTTTCGCGCCCAAGTGCGCCAACCCGAATGGCAAGCGGCCTTTTTAGCCAAGCCCTTGGCCGAGCGCCAAGCCTATGCGCGAGATGTGCGAAGCAAAAGCGAAGCACGCAAGCAAAGCCACCAAGACTATGCCGACGTCGACACCCAAGCAGCCATCACATGGCTCAAGGCCACCCAGGCGCAGGTGCTGTTACACGGCCATACCCACAAACCTGCAGTGCATGACTTAGGCGATGGCCTGAGCCGCTGGGTGTTGAGCGACTGGCATGCAGATGCCGAACCGCCTCGGCTGGAAGTGGTGAGCTGGCTTAGCCAAAACGCACAAAGCCCCACACGGGGGCTTTGTCGATTGCCACTGAGCGTGGTTTAACGCTTCATTTAACGTTTGAGCAACACCTTCAACGCGGCTTGCAAGCGACGCGCCAAGGCTTCGTCATACGCGCCACCCAACACCTGAGCAGCATCAGCCGCCCACGTCATTTGAGGCGACGGGTCGTTGCGACGCGTGAGCATTTGCAACTGCAAGGCACGGCGAGCCTCCATGTGCGCAGCAGGTGTTGGCAAGTCAGCGGCCACTTCCAGACGCAACAAAGGTGTCACCACATCGCCTTTGGGCTCGGCAGACACGGCTTGTGCCCACTGGCTGCGCTGAGTGGGGTTGAGCTTACTGCCAATCGCTTGCGCGGCGGGCACTTGGGCGGCATCGCGTTTTTGCCAGGCATGCATCAGCTGGGTCAACACTTCGCCGTGGGCCTGCGAGGCCAAGCGGCGCAGTGCATCTTGCGCAGACTCCAGCGCATGACGTTGCGCTCGGAAAGCCACATCACCCAAACGTGGGCCACGCGGCGCAAAACCTTCACGCGCACCGTCTCGCCCACCATCGCGACCGGGCTTGCCATCACGGCCAAAGCCTGGTTTGTCGCCAAACTTGCCACCCGCTTTGCCATCGCGACCACGCGCCGCAGGGGCGGCTTCGGCGCGTTTTTGCCCTGGGCGGTCATCCCCGCGCACAGCCACCACAGGGCGTGGTGCGGCTTTGGGTTTGGTAGGGGCAGCGTCTGCCGCTGGCTCTGCAGAGGCTTCAGTCACTGTGTCAGCAGATTCTGAAGTTGCAGACGCTTCTTGCGAAGGCGTATCAACAGGCTTGGAAACAGGCTCGGAAACGGGTTCAACGGCAACAGCAGCGCTTGCTGCTACCTCACCACGTGCAGTTTGTTCTAGCGCTTGCATGGCCGCACGAATTGCAGCGGCGTCGCCTTTGGCGGTGGCTGACTCCAAGGCTTTGGCCGCTTCGACCACGGCTTTGTCGTGCGGCGTCAAAGCAGCTTGCGATTGCTCTCGCACCGATGATTTGCGAGAGAACGCCTCGTCAATGGGCTGGCGGAAGGCATCCCACAACTTTTGCTCTTGCTTGCGATCGAGCACCACGGTGTGGGCTTCCTCTTGCCAGCGTTGTTGCAGGGCTTTCACAGCGTCCACGCGCAAGGTAGGCGCAGCGCCCAAAGCTTGGGCTTCGGCAATCAGTGCCTGACGACGCGCCAAGCTGGCTTTTTGCGCGGCCTCAAGTGGTTCGTGGGCTGCGTGAATGGCAGCCTTCCAAACGGGCTGCAATTCGGCAAACATTTTCTCGCTCAAGTGCCCACTCTCGCGCCAACGCTGCGCAAACTGGTGCAGCTGACGTGCAACGGCTTTCCAGTCGGGGCCGTTGCCCTGCGTGAGCGTCCACGCTTTGACCTCTTCAATCAAAGCCAAGCGCTGTGCTTTGTGTGCCGTCGTTTGTGCGCGAGCCTCTTTGAGCCAGGCATCCACCACAGCGTGGGCGCGGTTGCAAGCGGTGTCAAAGCGCTTCCAAAGCGCAGGGTTTGGCGCGGCTTCTTTGTCAATTTTTTTCCATTGCTCGCGCAGGCTACGCAAGATTTCTTGCATTTTGCGACCGCCCATGGCGGGCACGCGAGCCACGTCGTCGGCCGTGGCGGTTGGCTTTTCAGCAGAGGGTTCGACGGCCGCGCTTGCTGCGGCGGGTGTATCTACCGCGTCAGCTGCAACGTCGGCATTGGCCTCTGTCTCTTTTGCAGGCTTAGCAGCAGGCGCTGGTTTGAACAAGGCCTCGGCTTGCATGGCTAATTCCAAACGCTTTTGATCCACCACAGCCTTGTCTGCCGTCGGCTTCACGGTGCGTGTGGCGTCCACGGCCACAGGCTTGGCGGCCTTCGCTGGCGCAACCGCTTGAGGCAATACCTCGCCACGGGCCACACGAATTTGGTCAGACCAAGCTGGCACAGCAGGTAGGGGCGCGCTTGCATCGGCAGCAGCGGCCTCGGTCAAGGTCAGAGCTTCACAAAACGCCGTCCAAACGGCCTGCACTTGTTGGGTGCTGGTTTGCAAAGCAGGCGCAAATTTGGCATCCACGCTGGGCCATTGGGCATCGGCCGCCAAGGCCTGAGCTTGGGCCACCCAGCGGTCGAGATCGGCTTGCAAAGCTTCGCGCTGGGCCAGGGCATCTTGCCAAGGCTTGGTAGACAACACTTCAATGCGCTGCGCCAGCAACACGGCGGCTTCGCGCTGCACTTGGGTTTGGTGTTGCAAGTCCTCAATGGCTTTCACGCGCTCGGCCAGCGCCGTTTTCAAACCCGCCAAGGGCTCGCGTGACAAAGGTGCGCCCGCTTTGGCCGCATCGCGTTGCCAGCCCATGGCATCGGCTAAGTTGATATGGGGCGCGTCGCGCAAAGCTTCGCCTTTGGCAGTCCATTCGACGATCAAGGCATCTTGGTCTTTGCTACGGCGCAGCTCATCGAGCTTTTCACGCAGGACTTTGGCAGCGCCTTTGTCGCGGTGGCTCATTTCGTCAAAGGCGGCTTGCACTTGCTCCAAGGTAGGCTGGCTGGCCAACCAGTCGCGTAAGCGCGTGGTGCGGTCTGCAGCTGTGGAAACAGTAAAAGCCCCGCCCGTCAATTGGTCTAAGGCGGCAAGGTCGAGGGATTGGGTAGAAGAATCAGTCACAAGTAAGGCTCACAGTAAATTAGGGGTGATTGTCGCCGAGGCTTTAAAATTTGAGCTACTTCTAATTTAATTAATTTATGTCTATTCCCATGTTCACCCGTCTACAGCTAGGTCTACGCACCTTTGCGACGGATGTTGCCCAAGGCTTTTTTGCTATTTCCCACAACGGCTTGGCCGTGGTGGGCCTGTCTATTTTCTTTTTCGTCGTGGCGCTGACAGTGCGCCCCGATTTGCGAGTCTTGACGGAGACCAAGCTGATTGGCTGGCTGCAAGAGCGTCAGTACGACGAGCTGGGCATTGCCACGGACGCTGATGCGGTCGACCGTGCCACTGCTGCCGATCCTCGCGATTTACCCAAGCAACAAGCTAACCTCGCCTATTGGTTGAGCAAGAAATACCGTGTCGCGCCCGAACCGCTGAGCGCCTTGGTGTCTGAAGCCTATGACGTGGGCCCCGAAAACAACATTGAACCCACCCTGATCCTGGCCGTCATGGCCATTGAATCTGGCTTTAACCCCTTCGCCCAAAGCCATGTCGGTGCACAAGGCCTCATGCAAGTGATGACCAAGGTCCACGAGCAGAAATACCAAGGCTTTGGCGGCGCACTGGCCGCTTTCGACCCCGTGGCCAACGTGCGTGTGGGCGTGAATGTGCTCAAGGAGTGCATCAACCGTGCTGGCAGCCTAGAAGGTGGCCTCAAACTCTATGTGGGCGCGGGCAATATGAAAGACGACCAAGGCTATGCAGCCAAGGTTCTAGCCGAAAACGCCCGCCTTCAACAAGTGGCCAAGGGCGTGAAAGTCCCGATCACTGCACCACCCTCCACGGCGGCTGAGGCTGCCACTGCCCGTTTGGAAAGCCTGTGGGAAAAAGCCCAGCGCTTAACGCCCTTTGGCAAGGACGACGACGAGTAACACGCGTCGGCAAACTGACTTTCAAGCGCGGTAAACTCTCCCCCGTGCGCGACTGGCGATAGGCGTATCAGGCTTGCCTGATACCGCTGACGTGGATGTATGACCACTGGGAAGCGCACCGCCCCTGAACTTAGGGGTGATTAGCCGTTCGCCTGGGCAGCCCTGTTTCTTGTCAAACCCCTTTGCCAGCAGGGACCATCTTCCTTTCTAGGACTGCCACCATGTACGACCGCAACATCTTGATCGAACAAACCGACCCCGAATTGTTTGCTGCCATCCAAGCCGAAAACGCTCGCCAAGAGCACCACATCGAGCTGATTGCCAGCGAAAACTACGCCTCCCCCGCTGTGATGGCCGCCCAAGGTAGCCAGCTGACCAACAAATACGCCGAAGGCTACCCCGGCAAGCGCTACTACGGCGGTTGCGAACACGTGGACGTGGCTGAGCAGTTGGCCATTGACCGCGTCAAACAACTCTTTGGCGCAGAAGCCGCCAACGTGCAGCCCCATTGCGGCGCATCGGCCAACGAAGCCGTGTTCCTCGCCTTCTTGAAGCCCGGCGACACCATCATGGGCATGAGCTTGGCCGAAGGCGGTCACTTGACCCACGGCATGGCCCTGAACATGTCTGGCAAGTGGTTCAACGTCGTGTCCTACGGTTTGGACAGCAAAGAAGCCATCGACTACGACGCGATGGAAGCCAAAGCCCGCGAACACAAGCCCAAGCTCATCGTGGCCGGCGCATCGGCCTACAGCTTGCACATCGACTGGGCGCGCTTTGCCAAGATCGCTAAGGAAGTTGGCGCGATCTTCATGGTCGACATGGCTCACTACGCTGGTTTGATCGCCGCAGGCCAATACCCCAACCCCGTGCCTCACGCTGACGTGGTGACCTCCACCACCCACAAGAGCTTGCGCGGCCCACGCGGCGGCATCATCTTGATGAAGGCCGAGCACGAGAAAGCCATCAACAGCGCCATCTTCCCCGGTTTGCAAGGCGGCCCCTTGATGCACGTGATTGCTGCCAAGGCAGTGGCGTTCAAAGAAGCGTTGACACCTGAATTCAAAGCCTACCAACAACAAGTAGTGACCAACGCCCGCATCGTGGCCGAAACTTTGACAGCACGCGGTCTGCGCATCGTCAGCGGCGGCACACAAAGCCACGTGATGTTGGTGGACTTGCGCTCCAAAAAGATCACCGGCAAAGAAGCCGAAGTCGCTTTGGGTGCAGCGCACATGACGATCAACAAAAACGCCATCCCCAACGACCCCGAGAAACCCTTCGTGACCAGCGGCATCCGCGTGGGCACGCCTGCAATGACCACACGTGGTTTCAAGGACGAAGAGGCACGCATCACGGCCAACTTAATTGCCGACGTGTTGGACAACCCACACGACGAAGCCAACTTGGCGGCAGTGCGTGCCAAGGTGCATGCGCTGACCTCTAAGTTTCCTGTTTACAAGTAACTTCTGTTTGACCCCGTCCTTTGTGGCGGGGTTTTTGTTTGTCTTCGTTGTTTTGTTCGTTTGTTCCTGCGCTCGTGAAGATTTCTCGCCGGAGAGGGCACGGGTTGCAGGTACGGCGGGCTCTTCATGCTGGAGTACCAGAAATCATCGCCCGCCGCACCTACAACCCGCGCTGTTTGAGGTTTGAAATGGTTCGCTCGTTGCTTTGCAACTTCGGCCGAACCACTGGTACAAGTGAAATGCGCGAGCGAAGCAAAGTGCATCGCAGACTGAGGGTGTTTGGTATTGGCCGCTGACGATTTCTGGTACTCCAGCATGAGGAAGCGGCCAATACCAAATGCCCTCAGCGAGCCCAGCAAAAAAACAAGCACACAAAAGCACCGCAATACAAAAAGCAAAAGAGAGAACAAAAAATGAAATGTCCCTTCTGCGGCCACCTAGAAACCCAAGTCGTCGAAACACGCATGTCTGAAGACGGTGACTCCGTCCGTCGCCGTCGCCAATGCGGCGCCTGCGAAAAGCGCTACACCACCTACGAACGCCCCGACGTCAGCTTCCCCAACATCGTCAAAAAAGACGGTCGCCGCATCGAATACAAACGCAACAAGCTCCTCGAATCCATGGGCCTTGCGTTACGCAAACGCCCCGTCAGCACCGAACAGGTGGACAACGCCATCGAGCGCATCGAAGAAAAACTTATGTCTCTCGGCCAACGAGAAGTCCCCTCCACCCGCATTGGTGAACTGGTGATGCGTGAACTCAAAAAGCTCGACAAAGTCGCCTACATCCGCTTTGCCAGTGTGTACCGAAGCTTCGAAGACATCGACGACTTCAAGAGCTTGGTGGACGAAGTTCGCAAGTAGTTTTCGAGTCTCAGCCCTGCGCTGACTCGCCTTGAAAACCTAGCATTTGCGGCATGCAAACGCTAGGTTTTTCTACATCTTCACCATCTTCAACACAAGGTTTCACACTCGTTGAAATGCTGGTGTGTTTGGGCGTACTCGGCGTCATGGCATCGTTTGGTATCCCTAGCTGGCAACGCCTGCAAGAGCGCGGTCGCGTCGAAGCGACACGCGATCAGCTGATGAATGATTTGCAAACCGCGCGCATCCGCGCCTTGCAGCGTGGTGAGGCATTGCAACTCACGCGCCTGCGAGATTGCTCATGGGCCACTTCCACCAACACGGACTGGAGCTGTGGCTGGCAACTGGTGGCGAAAGCCGATCAAACAGTGCTGCAAAGCACACAGCAACTCACGCCCTTGCAAATCACCTTTGCCAAAACCGATCCGCTCGACATCAGCGCGCGTGGCGACTTGGGCACGGTGGGTGACCGATGGCTGATCAAGTCTCGTCAGGCTGCGTTCAATATCTCGAACGTGTTGTGCCTCAGCAGCGCAGGCCGCTTGCGTTGGCAAGCGGGAGACACATGCAGCAACTGAAAAACCAAACAGGCATTGCTTTATTGGAGGCTTTGATCGCGTTGTTGCTCTTGGCATTTGGCGTGCTGGGCTTGTTGTGGATGCACCAACACGCGTTGATGCAACAGCGGCAACAACTGATGCGCGCCATCGCCATGGGCCTCGCCGATGACTTGGCCGAGCGCATGACACTCAACGCGCAGCAGCGCAGCTTGTATGCCAAAACATGGGGCAACCTCACAACCGCAGCACCCAACTGCTCGGCGATGGCTTGCACACGTCAAGACCTCGCCGCGTGGGACATGCAGCAAATCCAGCAATCGCTCAACAGCCAACTACCCGAAGGCGATGCCGCCGTGTTTGCACTACCTAGCAGCGCCAATGGGTGGGGCATCGTCATCGCTTGGCGTGATGCCAACGAAACCTACCGCACCGACGGCGCATCCGGCTCACCGCCCTGCCCTGCGCAGAAGAGCTGCTGGCGTTTGCTTTTCAGTCCTGCCCGATGAACACCCACCAAGCACATTCACACATGCAACGAGGCTACACCCTGCCCGAATTGCTCATCGGCATGGCGCTGGGTTTGTGGGTCATCGCCTCTGCCACCGTAGCCTACGGCACGAGCAAACAAACTTGGAACGCCATGGCCGCGGCAGATGCCGTGCACGCCAACGCACGTGTGGCTTTACGCAACATCCGCGAACAAGCCCAGATGAGCGGTGCGGCTTACCTGATGACCCATACCAACAACGCGCAATTTGCCGTTGAGCTCTCCCCCAACCAAGATGCAGGGCAAGCTGCCCTCTCTGGCGTAAACGGTACCAAATACATCGAGAGCCTCACACTGGGTCATTGGCGTGCGCTCGATGCCATCGACTGCCAGGGCAACACCGGCAGCACACACACCAGCGTGCGCAGCGACTACAAACTCAACACCAACAAAGAGCTCAGTTGCAAAGACCTCAACCTCACCGGCAGCACCTACCAAGCCTTGGCCGAAGGCGTGGAAGACTTTCAGTTGCGCTATGCCGAAGCCCACCCCAGCACGCAAACAATTCAATGGAAAACTGCTGATCAAGTGAGCGACATGGGCAAGGTGTTGGCCATTGAGGTGTGTTTACGCATAGCGAGCATTCAGACCGTCCACAACGCCAAGCCCAACACGAGCCATACCGGTTGCCAAGGTGAAGCCTTGCCAGCCGATGGCCGTGTGCGCCGGACGTTCAAACGCGTCATCGCGTTGCGCAACCGCGATGGGGTGATGCCATGAAAGCGCAGCATGGCTTTGCCTTGCCCACGCTGATGGTCATGCTCGCACTGGCCAGCCTCGCAGCGTTGCTGGCTTTGCGCAACTTGTGGGTCAACGAACAACTGCTCAATGCCGAAGCAAACCAGCTGCGCGCCCTGCACAAAGCACACGCGGCGCTGCCCTTGGCTGTGGCAGACCTTGTGGGCACACCTACAAGCGCCACCACACCGAATTTGCGCCACACCGCAGGCAACGCTACGCAAACGCACGCGTTTTTTCCCACCTCGATGGCCGAGTACGACACCTTGCGCCAACGCCTTTCACCCAACACCTGCAACGCAGGCATTTGCGCGCCCAACGCCCTCAACCCCAGCGCCACCCAAGCCAGTTATTGGAAAACACAAACCGCTACAGCCCTAGCTGTTTCAGCCGTCGACACACTCGATGGCAACAGCACCGTGTGGTACTGGGTCGAAGTTTTTCCACAAGCCAACAGCAGCCAAGACAACTTCATTTATCGCATCACCGTACTCGCCCGTGGCGTCATGCCCAGTAGCACCACAGTGCTGCAAGCTGTTTGGGCACGAGCCACCCCCTCCTCACTCACAGGCCAGTGGCACAGCTGGCATGTACTGCACGACTGAACACACATGACACGTACACTCAAAGGCTTCACCCTCATCGAGCTGCTCATTGCACTGGCTTGCATTGCCCTGCTCGCCAGCCTCGCATGGCCCAGCTACCAAAGCATCGTCTTGCGCAGCCAACGTGCCCAAGCCCGCGCTTCGCTACTGCAAGCCGCCCATTGGCTAGAGCGCGTCGCCAGCGCCAACGGCAGCTATCCGCTCTCAGCCGATGTCCCCGCCAGTGTGCTGCAAGTAGACGGACAGCGCTACAGAATGACCGTCACCAGCACCGCCCAAAGCTATACCCTGAGCGCAATACCTCTTGGACCGCAAGCGGCTGACACTTGCGGCACTTTGACAGTGAACCACCTTGGTGTGCGCAGCGTACTCGGTGCCAGCGAAACTGCAGCGCAGTGTTGGAGCCGTTAGCTGATCAACTGCTCCGTTCATAATTGCAGTATGAGTTTTTCCGCGCACGACACCGCCTTCATGCAGCAAGCCCTCGGCTTGGCGCATGACGCGCTTTACCTCACCTCGCCCAACCCACGTGTAGGTTGCGTCATCGTGGATGCGCACGGTGCGGTGCTAGGCTGCGGTCACACGCAACGCGCAGGTGAGGCCCATGCCGAGGTCATGGCACTGCGCGACGCACAGGCCAAAGGCCATGACGTGAAAGGCGCGACTGCGTACGTGACGTTAGAGCCCTGCAGCCATCAAGGCCGAACAGGTCCGTGCTGCGATGCACTCGCCGCTGCGGGCGTGGCCCGTGTGGTGGTGGCCTTGCAAGACCCCAACCCTTTGGTGGCGGGCCAAGGCACGGCACGCTTGCGCGCCGCAGGCGTACAAGTAGACGTAGGCTTGTTGGCCGACCAAGCGCACGAAATGAACATTGGTTTTTTCAAACGCATGACGCACGGCACACCGTGGGTGCGCATGAAAGTGGCTGCCTCGCTCGACGGCCAAACCGCTTTGGAAAACGGTGTGAGCCAGTGGATCACCTCAGCCCCTGCCCGTGACGACGGCCACGCCTGGCGCGCCCGTGCGTGTGCGGTGCTCACGGGCATTGGCACTGTGCTCGAAGACAACCCGCAGCTCGATGTGCGTGCCGTACCCACTCCCCGCCAGCCCACGCTGGTAGTGATGGACAGCCAACTCGAAACGCCACTCAACGCCAAACTTTTCAAGCCGCAACGCCCTGTGTGGATTTACTGCGCAGTCGACAACGCCGAGCGCCGCCAAGCACTGGAAGCCAAAGGTGCACAGGTCATTTGCCTACCCAACCCGTCCGGCAAGGTCGACCTAGCCGCCATGCTCAAAGACCTGGGTCAAAAGCAAATCAACGAAGTGCATGTAGAAGCGGGCCACAAACTCAACGGCTCGCTCCTACGCGAAGGCTTGGTGGACGAATTGCTCACCTACCTCGCGCCCAAACTGATGGGCCAAGGCAGAGGCATGACAAATTTGGGGCCTTTCACGACTTTGGACGATGCAAAAGCGCTCTCGTTTCATGAAGTGACACAAATCGGCCAAGATTTGAGGATATTGGCCCGCCTGAGCCGGTAAGCGAGGCGTAAACCTGCGAAAATACGCCCCATGTTCACCGGAATCATCACCGGCGTGGGGCGCATCACCGCTGTCCACGACCTGGGTAGCTCTTTAAACCACGGCAAGCGTCTCACCCTCGAAGCGCCTGCTGGGTATCTCGACGACGTCGCACTGGGGGACAGCATCGCGCTCAACGGCGCTTGCATGACGGTCACCAGCTTCGACCTCGACACACACACCTTCACCATCGACATCTCAGCTGAATCACTGGCTCGCACCAGTGGCTTGGCGGAGCTTGGCCGCGTCAACCTTGAAAAAGCGCTGCGCGCCCATGACCGTTTGGGTGGCCACATCGTCTCGGGCCATGTGGATGGCATTGGCCACGTGAGCCACTTTGCGCAAATTGGAGAGAGCTGGGAGCTGCGCATCATGGCCCCTGTCGACTTGGCCAAATACCTCGCCTACAAAGGCTCCATCACCATCAACGGGGTGAGCCTGACGGTCAACCGCGTGCAAGACTTTTTCAACGCCGACGGCCCTTTGGGCTTGCGCGGCGCCGAGGTGAGCATCAACCTCATTCCCCACACCGTCGACAACACGGCGCTTGGCTCGCTCCAAAGCGGCAGCACCGTGAACCTTGAAATCGACACCGTGGCCCGCTACGTCGAGCGCATGCTTAGCGTGGACGCGAGCCTCGCCCCCTCTTTGAAAGCACACCCATGAGCGCCACCCAAGGCTTGACGCCTGTCGCTATTTCCCCCGTCGAAGACATCGTGGCCGACATGAAAGCCGGTCGTATCGTCATCTTGGTGGACGAAGAAGACCGCGAGAACGAAGGCGATTTGGTGCTGGCGTCTGACCACGTGTCGGCCGAAGCTATCAACTTCATGGCCAAGTACGGCCGTGGCCTGATTTGCCTCACCCTCACCCGCGAGCGTTGCGAGTACCTGGGCCTGCCGCCTATGGCCGCACGCAATGGCACGGTGTACAGCACGGCGTTTACCGTGTCCATCGAAGCAGCGGAGGGCGTGACCACTGGCATCTCGGCTGCCGACCGCGCACGCACCATTGCTGTGGCCGTGGCCAAAGCCAGCCAACCCACCGACTTGGTGCAACCCGGCCACGTGTTCCCGCTGCAAGCGGTGGACGGCGGCGTGCTCATGCGCGCAGGCCACACCGAAGCGGGCTGCGACTTGGCCGCCATGGCAGGCTGCTCGCCCTCGTCTGTGATTTGCGAAATCATGAAAGACGATGGCACCATGGCCCGTTTGCCTGATTTGCAACTCTTCGCCGCCGAGCATGGCTTGAAGATCGGCACCATTGCCGACCTCATCGCCTACCGCAGCCGCAACGAATCGTTGGTGCACAAAGTCAGCTCGCGCCCCATGCACACCGCGCATGGCGAGTTCACCGCCAATGCCTACAAAGACATGACCAGCGGCGCCGTGCACATGGCTTTGGTCAAAGGCACATGGGGCGCAGACGCTGAAGTGCTGGCCCGCGTGCACGAACCCCTCTCGGTGCTCGACGCACTAGAGCCCAACCGCATCATGCACTCGTGGGGTTTGGATGCCGCTTTGTCGCGCATCAGCGCTGAAGGTACAGGCGTGGTCGTGTTGCTCAACTGCGGCGAAAGCGGCGAACAGTTGTTGAACCAGTTTGATGGTACGGCTCGCTCCGCCCACGGCCCCGAGCGTGGCCGCATGGACCTGCGCAGCTACGGCGTGGGCGCGCAAATTTTGCGCGACTGCGGCGTGCACAAAATGCGCCTCATGGGCAACCCACGCCGCATGCCCAGCATGACGGGCTATGGCCTTGAAATCACCGGTTATCTCAGCAAAGAATAAGAAAACTATGTTCATCCCCAACCCCAACGCCACCACCTCGCTCGATGGCAGCGCCCTCAAAGTGGGCATCGTTCAAGCGCGTTTCAACGAAGACATCACCAACGCCTTGCGCGACGCCTGCGTGGCAGAGCTCAAAGCCATGGGCGTGGCCGACGACCGCATCACCTTGGTCGAAGTACCGGGTGCGCTAGAAGTGCCTCTGGCCTTGGCGGCCCTCGCGCAAATTGAAGACCCCGAGCCCTACAGCGCCCTCATTGCGTTGGGTTGCATCATCCGTGGCGAGACCTACCACTTTGAACTCGTGGCCAACGAGTCCGGCGCAGGCGTGACCCGTGTGGGCATGGACTACCACGTGCCGATTGCCAACGCCATCCTGACCACCGAAAACCTAGAGCAAGCGGTGGCTCGCCAAACCGAAAAAGGCCGTGATGCCGCACGCGTGGCGGTGGAAATGGCTGTGTTGTTGGAGCGCTTGGCATGAGCGATACACCCAGCACAGGCAACAAAGCGCCACGCAAAACAGCCAGCAATGGCGCGACCAAGAGTGCAGCCAAATCCGGCCGCAGCCGCGCTCGCGAGTTTGCGTTGCAAGGCCTCTACCAATTCTTGGTGGGCCAAAACGAAGCGGCAGACATTGATGTGTTCACCCGCGACTTGAGCGGTTTTCACAAATCCGACTCGGTGCACTACGACGCTCTGCTGTACGGCTGCATCGAGCAACGCGAAATTTTGGATTCACTCATTGAGCCCTTGCTCGACCGCAAGCTGGACGAAATTTCACCGATCGAACACGCCGTGATGTGGATGGGCGCGTACGAATTTCAAAACTGCATCGACGTGCCTTGGCGCGTGGTGCTCAACGAATACATTGAGCTTGCCAAATCCTTCGGTGGCACAGACGGCCACAAGTACGTCAACGGCGTGCTCAATGGCTTGGCGCCGAAGCTTCGCGCACTCGAAGTCGAAGCCGACCGCGCCAAAGGCAAGCTCTAACCTTGATGATGAAGATTGCTGAGCGCGCGCAACGCATAGAACCCTTCTATGTGATGGAGGTGGCCAAGGCCGCAGCCGAGCGTGCCGCTTTGGTGGCGCACACCGATGCGCCCATGATTTTTCTGAACATCGGTGAGCCCGATTTCACCGCACCGCCTTTGGTGCAAGAAGCCGCCGCCCGCGCTGTGCACAACGGCGTAACGCAATACACACCTGCTTTAGGTATTCCTGAATTGCGTGAGCGCATCAGCGCTTGGTACAGCACCCGTTTTGGGGTGAATGTGCCCGCACGTCGCATCGTCATCACCGCTGGGGCTTCTGCTGCCTTGCAGCTGGCCTGCTTAGCATTGATTGAAGCCGGTGACGAAGTGCTCATGCCCGACCCGAGTTACCCCTGCAACCGTCACTTTGTGAGCGCCGCAGAAGGTCGCGCCGTGTTGGTACCCACCACCGCCACCGAGCGCTTTCAGCTCAGCGCCGAACAAGTTCGCACCAACTGGACAGAGCGCACACGCGGCGTGTTGTTGGCCTCGCCGTCTAACCCCACAGGCACCTCCATCCATCCCGATGAATTGAAAGCCATCCACAACGAGGTGTCGCAACGCGGTGGCACCACCTTGATTGACGAAATTTATTTGGGTCTAAGCTACGACGCCCAGTTTGGCCAATCGGCGCTGGGCATTGACGACCAAATCATCAGCATCAACAGCTTCAGCAAATACTTCAACATGACAGGCTGGCGTTTGGGTTGGCTCGTAGTGCCTGACGCACTCGTACCCGTGGTGGAACGTTTGGCGCAAAACCTCTTCATCTGCGCCAGCACCGTGGCCCAACATGCCGCCCTCGCCTGCTTTGAAGACGCAAGCATCGCCGAGTACGAACGCCGCCGCGCCGAATTCAAAGCCCGCCGCGACTACTTTGTGCCCGCGCTCAACGCGCTGGGCCTGAACGTGCCTGTCATGCCCGATGGCGCTTTTTACGCATGGGCCGATTGCACAGCAGCCGCCGACAAACTAGACGTCAAAGGCAGCTGGGACTTTGCATTTGAAGTGATGAACCAAGCCAACCTAGCCATCACACCAGGCCGTGACTTTGGCCATGCCGACACCTCGCGCTTTGTGCGCTTTTCGACCGCCCGCTCGCTGCCTGAGTTGCAAGCTGCGATTGGACGTTTACAAAAAATTCTGAGCTAAACCATGAGCACCGTTTTTGAGCACCCCATTCGGGTTTATTGGGAAGACACAGATGCCGGCGGCATCGTGTTCTATGCCAACTACCTCAAGTTCTTCGAGCGCGCCCGCACCGAGTGGTTGCGTGCACTAGGCATTGGCCAACACGCCCTGCGCGAAGAAACAGGCGGCATGTTTGTGGTGAGTGAAACCGCCGTCAAATACCACCGCCCTGCCAAGCTCGACGACCAGTTGCGCGTCACTGCCACACTGGCCGAAGGTGGCCGCGCCAGCCTCGTTATCGCCCAACAAGCATGGCTTGGCGACACCCTTTTGTGCGAAGGCACAATTCGCATCGGCTGGGTCGATGCTGCCGCCATGAAGCCTGCGAGAATCCCCTCTTCTGTATTGGAACGCCTGACATGACACAAGACTTTTCCATCGTTCATTTGTTGCTCAACGCGAGTTGGGTTGTGCAAGTTGTGGTGCTGATGCTGATGGGCGTCTCCATCACCAGCTGGGCCGCGATCTTCCGCAAGATCGGCGCTATCAAACGTGTGAACGAACTCAACGACGAATTCGAGCGTGACTTTTGGTCGGGTACCAGCCTGAACGAGTTGTTTGCCGCCGCCGCCCAAAACGCCAAGCACTCTGGCCCGATGGAACGCATCTTCGCCAGCGGCATGCGCGAATACCAAAAACTGCGCGAGCGCCGCATCAACGACAGCAGCGCTTTGATGGACGGTGCACGCCGAGCCATGCGTGCGAGCTACCAACGTGAGATGGACGCAATTGAATCCAACTTGTCATTGCTGGCGTCTGTCGGTTCGGTGTCGCCTTATGTGGGCTTGTTCGGCACGGTCTGGGGCATCATGCACGCCTTCACAGGTTTGGCCGGCATGCAACAAGTGACCTTGGCCAAAGTGGCCCCCGGTATTGCTGAAGCGCTGGTGGCCACTGCGATTGGTTTGTTTGCCGCGATTCCTGCGGTGTTGGCCTACAACCGCTTCTCACGCGACATTGACCGCGTGTCCATCAAGCTCGAAACCTTCATCGAAGAGTTCAGCAACATCCTGCAGCGCAATGTGAGCGCCAGCACGATGGGCCACTGAGCAGGAAGACACACATGGCTTCGATTGCCCCTCGCTCAGGACGCGGCCGCCGCGCCATGAACGACATCAACATGGTGCCGTTCATTGACGTGATGTTGGTGTTGCTCATCATCTTCATGGTGACCGCCCCCCTCATCTCGCCCACCGTGATTGATTTGCCCAGCGTGGGCAAAGCAGCCAGCGTGCCCGACCAAGTGATTCACGTGGAAATCAGCAAAGAAGAACGCATCACCGTCAAGAGCACTGGCACGGTGACCAAGTCGGTCAACAGCACGTTGCTGGGATTAGCTCGCGATGTGAAAGAACTGCAAGGTGAGGCGTCACAAGGTCCTGTGGTCATCACGGCTGACCGTACCATCAAGTACGAAACCGTGGTCAAGGCCATGGACACCTTGCAACGCGCAGGCGTGCAACGCGTGGGCTTGGCCGTTCAATTGGTGGATTGATTTTTTCCAAGCATGAGCGCTCGCCCCAAGCACATTGAGTTTGCACCGCCCGCCCCCGAGGGCACAGGCCGCTCTGTGGGCGCGTCTTTGGTGGTGCACGCCTTGCTGATCGTGGCGCTCACCGCAGGCATTCAATGGAAGCAAGACAACAGCCTATCGGTCGAGGCTGAGTTATGGTCTGCGGTACCCATGGCGGCAGCGCCTAAGTTGGTCGAGGTTGAAGCACCGCCCCCCCCGCCTGCACCTAAGCCAGAACCGAAGCCTGTGGTGAAAGCTCCCGAGCCGCCAGCTCCTAACCGTGACGCAGACATTGCGCTGGCGAAAAAACGTAAGCTAGAAGAAGAGAAAAAAATTCAAGAAGCGTTGAAGGCCGAAGAGCGCCGCAAAGAAGAAGTGAAAAAAGAAGCCGAGAAAAAAGCCAAGGCCAAGCTCGAAGAAGACAAGCGCAAACTAGAAGCGAAGAAAGAAGAAGAGCGCAAGGAAAAAGAGCGTAAAGAAAAAGAAAAAGAGAAAGAGCGCGCCGAGAAGGAGCGCAAAGAAAAAGAAGCCAAGAAGCAAGCCGAGCAAAAAGACAACAAGGTGTCTGCTGAAGAAGCCAAAAAACTCGAAGCCATTCGCAAAGAAAACATGAAGCGCATTGCCGGCTTGGCCGGTGCCAGCGGTAACGAAAACGCCACAGGTACGGCCATGAAATCTTCAGGCCCCTCCGACAGTTACGGTGGTCGCATCCGCGCCCGCGTCAAACCCAACATCACGTTTGACCCCAGCTCGGTGTCTGGTAACCCTGCAGCCGAAGTGGAAGTGCGCTGCGCACCCGACGGCACCATCGTGAGCCGCAAACTTGTGAAGTCCAGCGGCAATACCGCCTGGGACAACGCGGTGCTCAAAGCCATCGACAAGACCGAGATCTTGCCGCGTGACACCGATGGCCGCGTGCACTCGCCACTGCTGTTGGTGTTCAAGCCCAACGATTAAAACGATCAGCAGGTACCCCAGGTGTTAGAACGCTCCCTCACCGTGGACGTGTTGAAAGTCGTGGCTGCACAACTCATTGTGTGGCATCACTTCTCGGCTTACGGCCCCATGGCAGACACCATGACCTTGATGTGGCCTCAACTCATGGAGTGGCTCTACCGCTATGCACGCTTGGCAGTTCAGGTGTTCTTGGTGGTCGGAGGTTTCTTGGCCGCGCAATCGGTGATGCATCAACCCATCACGCATCCACTCTCACAAATTGCGAAACGCTATTTGCGCTTGGTTCCGTTTTACGCTTTGGCTTTAGCCCTGATCAGCGTGGCCGTTGCGGTATCGCGCGACAGCATTCATGCCGATTGGCTACCCAGCGAACCAACTCTATGGCAATTTGCGGCACATGGATTGTTGGTGCACGACTTGCTGGGCTTTGAAGCGCTTTCAAGCGGCGCTTGGTATGTAGCGATTGATTTTCAGCTGTATGTCTTGCTCATCCTCTTGTGCCACGCTTTCCAAAACAAAGCACACCATCTTCTGTCGGGCGTCGTGGCTACTTTGTGTGTCACCTCTATGTGGCAATTCAACCGAATCGATGAACTAGACATTTGGGCCATCTACTTTTTTGCGGCCTATGGCTTAGGCGTGTTGGCGGCATGGGCCAAGCGATCGGCCTTTGATGCCCGTGTGTTTTGGGTCACGGTTGCGCTTGGCATGGGGGCATTGTGGCTTGAATACCGCACACGTTTGTCATTGGCGTTGGTGACAGCTGTTTGGTTGGTCGTCAAGCCCAAAGGTTCGGTGCACTGGACACCCATCAAGCGCGTGCTGCACCGTTTATCCAACAGCGCATATGTGTTGTTCTTGACGCACTTTGGCGTCATTGTGCTGTTGAGCAGCATGTGGAACAAAAGCCATTTTTACCATCCCGTCACAGCGCTTGCGCTGACAGGCTTTGCTTGGTTGCTCTGTGTGGGCGTAGGTTTGTTCTTGCATGAAAAAGCGGAAGTCCCCATCCACCATTGGGTGGCTCAAAAAACAAAGCCACTCTTGGTGCGCCTGAGTCGTTGAGCCTGCACGACAGCGTTCTGAAACCTCAAAGCTCTGCGTGCGGTGTCTGATGGCTACGCATGCATTGCCATGCACAAAGACAAGCCAAGATAGCAGTACCAATTGATACAGCGTACACCGAAGACAAGCCCCACACCTCGCTCAAGGCCCCGCCGCCGAGCGCCCCCAGCACACCGGGCACGCCATAACCAATCGAGGCATACAAAGCTTGCCCCCTGCCGCGCAAGCGCCCAGGGAAATGGTGCGACAGCAAAGCAATGCACGCCGTGTGCTGCGTGGCAAATGTCAGCGCATGCAACACCTGTGCAAACAGCAAGGCCCACAACCATTCAACCGCCCAAGTGGTCAGCACCATGCGAAGCACCATGGCAGCGGCGCAAATGAACATCCACATCGACAAGCTGAACTTGGGCAACCAACGGCTTTGCGTGAAGAACCACACGATCTCCGCCGCCACCGACACCGCCCACAACACACCAATCATGGTTTTGCTGTAACCCGCTTCATCGAGGTAGAGCGAGAAGAACACATAGATGCCGATGTGCGAGAGCACATGGAAAAACACCGTGGCAAAAAACCACTGCACACTGCGCTGGCGTAGCACGGGCAATACCGATGGACGCACCTCGTCGTGGTGCACCGCTTCTTTGCGATTGGGCAGCCACCACACGCTGAGGTTAAGCAACACCAAAGAGCCTACTGACCAGGCTGGAAAGCTCTGCATACCCTGCACTTCAAACCATGCACCCGCCACAAACACGGTGACCAAAAAACCGAGCGAACCCCACAAACGCACACGGCCATAGCGGCGTGAATCAAAACCTTGGTCGGTACTCACCAAATGTGCCAAAGCGGCTTCGCTCATGGGCATCATGGCGCTGGTGTGGATGAACATCAGCAGCAACACGACCGCAATCCACACGACGCTGCCATCAAGTAGCAAACCTGCCGAGCAGATCAACGCAGCGCCTGCGCAAAAGCGCAACAGCTTCACGCGTTCACCGGTGTGGTCGCTCAACCAACCCCAGCCATACGGTGCCAACACACGCGTGGCCGCTTGTACCGCAGTGAGCAACCCAATGATGGTGATGGAGAAACCCAAGTCTTTGAGCCACAACGGCAAGTACGGGTTGAAAAAACCAATGTGCGCAAAGTAGCTGGCGGACAGCGCCGCAAAAGGAAAGAGCTGAAAACGAGAAAGCGCGTTACTCGAACGCGCTTCTGAAGTGGAAGAAGTCAAAGCAGACCTGCGTGCAAGACCATCAACCAATATGACCAGGAATGGCTGGCATCGCCACGTGCACATCACCGCATTGGGCGCGGTGCAACAAGGCGTGGTCCATCACCACCAAGGCCAGCAAGGCTTCGGCAATCGGCGTGGCACGGATGCCCACGCAAGGGTCATGGCGCCCCTTGGTCACCACCTCGGTGGGTTGTCTGTTTTGGTCAATCGAGTCACGTGGGCTCAAGATGGAGCTGGTTGGCTTGATGGCAATGCTCACATCCAAGTCCTGCCCAGTGCTGATGCCACCCAAAATACCGCCTGCGTTGTTGGTTGCAAAACCTTGTGGGGTGAGTGAATCGCCGTGCGTGGTGCCACGTTGCGCCACGCTGGCAAAGCCTGCGCCAATTTCCACACCCTTGACGGCGTTGAGGCCCATCATGGCGTAGGCGATGTCGGCATCCAAGCGGTCGTAAATGGGTTGACCTAAGCCCACGGGCATGCCACTGGCCACCACGCGAATGCGTGCACCGCACGAGTCGCCCGCTTTGCGCAAGCTGTCCATGTAGTCTTCAAAGGCTTGCACGTCTGCGCAAGGGGCATAGAACGGGTTGTGGCCTACATGATCCCAGCTCTCAAACGGAATAGGCAACTCGCCGATTTGCGTCATGCAGCCATAAAACGTGGTGCCGTATTTTTCTTTGAGCCACTTCTTGGCCACCGCACCTGCGGCCACCGTGGGGGCTGTCAAACGCGCTGAAGAGCGGCCGCCACCACGTGGGTCGCGAATGCCGAATTTTTGGAAATAGGTGTAGTCCGCGTGACCAGGGCGGAAAGTTTGCAAGATATTGCCGTAGTCTTTGCTGCGCTGGTCGGTGTTTTGGATGAGCAGCGCAATCGGTGTGCCGGTGGTTTTACCCTCGTACACGCCAGACAAGATTTGCACTTGGTCGGGTTCGTTGCGTTGGGTCACATGGCGGCTGGTGCCGGGGCGGCGACGGTCCAAGTCGTGCTGGATGTCGGCCTCGGACAGCGACATGCCCGGAGGGCAGCCATCAATCACGCAGCCAATGGCTGGGCCGTGGGATTCACCAAAGTTGGTGACGGTGAAAAGAGTTCCGAAGGTATTGCCGCTCATGGGGTGAGATTATCCCACCACCGCGAGGCTTGCCTTGCTTACTTGTCGTCTGGGTCTGGCGTGCCACTGGGCCAGTCTTTGATGTAGGCCTTGAGCATCTTGTTTTCAAAGTTTTGGCTGTCCACCACCGACTTGGCCACGTCGTAAAAACTGATGACGCCTTGCAGCTGACGATTGCCAATAACGGGCATGTAACGCGCATGGCTCTCTAGCATCATGCGGCGCACATCATCAATGTCGGTTTCAGGGGTACAGGTCAGCGGGTGGTCATCCATGGCGCTGCGCACCGTGTAGTCACCCAATGAGCCACCGTTGCGGTTGAGGGCTTGAATCACCTCGCGGAAGGTCAGCAAGCCCACCAAATCACCATGCTCCATGACCAACAAAGAGCCCATGTCTTTTTCAGCCATGATGCTGACCGCAGACACCAGAGGCTCCATCGGATCGATGGTGAACAAGGTGCCGCCGCTTTGGCCTTTGACGCGCAGGATATCGCTGACTTTCATGGTTTATCTCCCCCAGTGAGGTTTCAAATATAGCCCACAATGCCTCAAAGAAATCTGACAAGTCACCCCCGAGGAAACCATGCCCGGCTATACCGACCCCAACTTTGACACGCTCGCCCTGCACGCAGGCGCTGCACCTGACCCCGCCACGGGCGCACGCGCCGTGCCGATTCACCTCAGTACCTCGTTTGTATTTGAGTCGAGTGAGCATGCTGCTTCGCTGTTTAACCTTGAACGTGCGGGCCATGTGTACAGCCGCATCAGCAACCCCACCAACGCGGTGCTGGAGCAGCGTGTGGCAGCGCTCGAAGGCGGCATTGGGGCCATCACCACCGCCAGCGGGCAAGCGGCTTTGCATTTGTGTGTGGCCACGCTCATGGGTGCGGGCTCGCACATCGTGGCCAGCACCGCCTTGTATGGCGGCTCGCACAACTTGCTGCACTACACGTTGAGCCGCTTTGGCATTGAGACCACGTTCGTCAAACCCAACGACTTAGACGCTTGGCGTGCTGCCGTGCGGCCCAACACCAAATTGTTTTTTGGCGAGACGGTTGGCAACCCTGGCCTGGATGTGTTGGACATCCCAGCGGTCTCAGCCATTGCGCACGAAGCCGGTGTGCCACTACTGGTGGACAGCACGCTCACCACACCCTACTTGGTCAAGCCCTTTGAGCTGGGTGCCGATTTGGTTTACCACTCAGCCACCAAATTTTTGAGCGGCCACGGCACGGTGATTGGCGGCGTGGTGGTGGACAGCGGCAGCTTTGATTGGGAGAAAAGTGGCAAGTTCCCAGAGCTCACGCAAAGCTACGAAGGCTTTCACAACATGGTCTTTAGCGAAGAGAGCACGGTGGGTGCGTTTTTGCTGCGCGCTCGGCGCGAAGGCTTGCGCGACTTTGGCGCGTGCATGAGCCCGCACAGCGCGTGGCTGATTTTGCAAGGCATCGAAACCCTCTCGCTGCGCATGGACCGCCATATGGCCAACACCGAAAAAGTGGTGCAGTTCTTGGCCAGCCATCCGCTGGTCAGCCGCGTGGGCCACCCACTGATGGAGAACCACCCCAGCCACGCACTGGCCGAAAAGCTGCTGCGCTTTGGCGCACGCGGTGCGGGCTCGGTGTTCAGTTTTGACATTGCTGGCAACCGCGAACAAGGAAAGGCGTTTATTGAAGCCTTGAAAATTTTCAGCCACCTCGCCAATGTGGGCGACTGCCGCAGCTTGGTGATTCACCCCGCGAGCACCACGCACTTCCGCATGAGCGACGAAGCCTTGAGCGGCGCAGGGATTGGCCCTGGCACGATTCGCTTGTCCATCGGCTTGGAAGATGCCAACGATTTGATTGACGATTTGAAGCGCGCCCTCAAAGCCGCCGAGAAAGCAGGTGCGTGATGAAGCTGACCATCCACCCAACCAATGCGCCTGCCTACGAGGCATATGCCTATACCGGCGGCAAAGACTTCGATGCCACCAAGCCCACGGTGGTCTTCATCCACGGTGTGCTCAACGACCACAGCGTATGGATTTTGCAAAGCCGCTACTTGGCGCACCACGGCTTCAATGTGTTGGCCGTGGACCTGCCCGGCCATGGCCGCAGCAGTGGCGAAGCGCCTAGCAGTGTGGAAGAAGCCGCCCAATTTGTGGCCGACTTGCTGGACGCAGCTGGCGTGAAGCAAGCCGCCTTGGTGGGTCACAGCTGGGGTTCGCTCATTGCGCTGCAAGCGGCGGCTAATTTGAAAGAGCGCATCAGCCACGCTGTGTTGGTGGGCACGGCGTTTCCGATGAAGGTGTCGCCCGCGTTGATTGAGGCGTCACTCAACGAGCCCATGAAAGCGCTGCAAATGGTGAATGTGTTTTCGCGCGCCACATTAGCTGCGCCGCCCTCGGCGCTCGGGCCAGGCACCTGGGTGTACGGTGCGTCGATGGCGTTGGGCCGTCGCGTGCTGGCCAGCAACCCCAAGGTCAACATTTTTCATCGTGGCTTTGTGGCTTGCGACAGCTATGCAGGCGGGCTAGAAGCGATGAGCGCACTCACCTGCCCTGTGCTCTTTGTGCTGGGCGCGAGCGACCAAATGACGCCACCCAAAGCAGCCAAGAGCTTGATCGACCAAGCCAAGGCTAGTGGCAAAACCTACCGCGTGGTCAACGTGCCCATGGGGCATCATCAAATGACCGAATCGCCTGAGGAAACTTTGAAGGCCTTGGCAGACTTTTTAGCGGTGAACTGACTCACAAGACATCGCGCAAGCGCAGGTCTTGCCACTTCATCCACAGACCTTCGCTCTCAGCACTGCGCACCAAGAGCAAACGGTCCATCAAGGGTGCAAGCAAGGTTTGGTGTGGATCGGCCAGCATCACATAACGCCCCTCTTGGGCATCGCTGTGGATGTTGGTGGATTCGTTCAATCGACCTACCCAATCCAAATCAACCAAAGTGCTCAAGACCTCTTCCAGCTGCAAAGGGTCGAGATGCAGCGCTTCGCAAAGTTGCATCAAGCTCAAGCCTCGCTCATCGGCATGACGCGCCACATTGAGGCACTGCAACACCTCCAGTGCCAGTTGAAAACGCCAGCCCACACTGCGCCCGTCACGCTTGATACCGCCCACCAAGCTTGGCAAGTTGGCCACCAACACTGCGCCAATCAACACAATGGTCCAGGCCAAATAAATCCAGATGAGCAAGATTGGCAACGCTGCAAACGCGCCGTAGATCGACGAAAAAGCAGTCATCTTGCCAAAGTAATACACCAGCACTTTGCGTGCGCCTTCGGTGGCCAAGCCCACCCACAGTCCGCCCACCAAGGCATGGCTCCAGCGCACTTGGGTGTAGGGCACGTATTTGAACAAGGCGCTCACCGCCCACACCATGACGGCGAACTCCAACAGGTTGAGCAACCAACGCATGCTGTTGGGCGTGTCAGACATCAAGCCTTGCGACACCGCCACCACTTGCGACATGAGCACAAAGCTCGCGCCCATGAGCAGCGGCCCCAAGGTCACTGCTGACCAATACAACAACATGGTTTGTGCCAAGGGGCGACGGTGGCGCACACGCCAAATGGCGTTGAGCGTACGGTCAATCGTGAACACCAAGGCCAAGGCAGAGAGCAACAAAGCCATCACACCCGCCACGCCTAAGCGACTGGCCTTGCTGGCAAATTGGGTGATGTAGCCAAGCACCTGGCGCGAAATGTTGTCGGGCACAAAGCTTTCAATCAAACGCTTTTGCAGCACGGTTTGAAAGTCTCCAAACACCGGAAACGCTGTGATCACGGCCAATGCCACAGTAACCATGGGCACCAAAGCAATGATGGTGGTGTAGGTCAAGCTGCCAGCGGTTTGCCCCAAGCGGTCTTCGCGAAAACGGGCACGCAGAGTTTGGGTGGCATGACGCCAAGGGAAATCAGGCAGACGGACAAAGAAGAGTTTGAGATGCGTGACAATCATGGGACTGAATCATCCCACTTTCTATGCCTCAAGACGTCCACCTCCTCGAAGAAAAATCGCTCGCCCATGTCACATGGACACGTCGCATCGCCGTAGCGAGTTTGACTGGACTCATTGTGTTGGGGCTGGCATGGGAGTTGTGGCTCGCCCCCGTTCGCCCAGGCGGCACCTTACTTGCACTCAAAGTCTTGCCCTTGTGTTTTCCGCTCACTGGCTTGCTGAAAAACCGCATGTACACCTACCGCTGGTTGAGCCTGCTGATTTGGCTTTACTTCACCGAAGGGGTGGTGCGCGCTTGGGGCGATGCAGCCCCCAGCAACTATTTGGCGTTGATTGAAGTGGTGTTGTGTCTGGCCTTGTTTGCAGCGTGCGCACTGCATGTGCGCCTGCGCTTAAAGCATGCCAAAGCACACCCGCAGGCAGAAGGATCTAGCGTTTAATAAGCTTGCCGCTGAGGCGCAGGAATGTCGATACCGATCAGCATGTCAATCAACTCTGGCAAGGTGCTTGCGCCCATCTTGTCCATCACACGTGCGCGATGCAGCTTGATGGTGGCTGATGCACCGCCATCAATGGTGGCAATTTGTTGGTTGGAATAACCACGCACCATCCAGTGACACACTTCCATTTCGCGAGGTGTCAACCTTTGCAAACGCTCTGACACCTGCAAATTTTTATCAGCTTCCACAACTGCCATTTCAGACATACGCATGGCACTTTGAATCGTATTCATCATGGCTTGCGCTGTGAAAGGCTTGAGCAAAAAGTCAACTGCGCCTTGCTTCATGGCGGCAATGATTTCCTCAGGACGGCTATCACCGCTGACAAAAATGATGGGCACATTCTGAGCCAGCGTTTTCAATTGCGACTGCAGTCCTACACCTGTGGTGCCTGGCATGCGCATATCTAAAAGAATGACCGAGGGCCTGGGGACCACAGGATTGGCTAAAAAAGCATCCGCGCAATCGTACAAACTCACCTCATAGCCCGCACGTTCGAGCATGGTGCACAAACTACGTCGAACAGAAGCGTCATCATCAATGACGATGACATGCCCCAGCTTTTGCAATGAATCAATGGGATTTGTCATCGTGGCTGCTCATCATTCCGTACAACTTAGCGCCATGCTCAATGGCCATGGTGGCGTAAGAGATGTTGCCCTTCACATCTGCACCCGAATGCAACTCCACACGCCCTGTTGACTCGATATTGCCGGTCACGACACCATTGACGACAGCTTGTTGTGCATTGATGTCGCCTTCTACATGCGCCTGAGACAGCACCGACAACTGCGCATTAGGACTACCGTTGACATCGATATTGCCAACGACGTGCCCCTTGAGTTGCACCATGTCTTGAGAAACGATATTGCCCACCACCACAGCCGATTGACCAATGATGGTTTTTTCAGTGGCAGCACCTTGATCTGACTGCCCAAACTTCATCTTCTTAAACATAGGCATTAGCGAGCGACAGGAACTTCAACCAATGTCAATCGAGTGGTGTTGGCATCCGGCAATGAGATGCGCCCGCCCTGGAAATAAATCTGTGCTTTTTGCAAGCCGGAACCCGACAGCTGCCAAGGTGACACACCATAGACACTGCGGTTTTCGCCGGCTTTGAGCTGAAGCAAAGTTGCTTGTTTATTGCCATCCACCACGCAAACTTCGATGTTGGCCGTGCTCACGAAATACACGTAGCGACCTTCTTTTTGTGCGAATAAGGAGGTCACCTGCGGCAACGCATCGCTGGAATAAGCACAGGCGCCCGCCTTTCCAGCAGAAACGCTACTTAAAGCTGCAACAGAGGCTGCAGCTGACGCAGAAGCGGCGGCGCTCGCAACAACAGGTATCGGTGCCGAAGCCACCACAGCAGAAGACGACAAAGAAGCCACCAAAGAGGGAGCAGAGGCCACCACCACAGGCACAGAAGCGGCTTGCTCAGCAACGACTGGCACCGCAGGTGATGATGCTTTTGATTCGGCAGGCGCAAGCTCAGTGCTGCTTTGCATGCCGTTCCACACGAACAATGCAATCGCACCAAGCAGCAGCAACAACGCGCCCAAGGCTTGCTGATGTTCCTTGATCTTGTCCACGGCTGTTACCAGCACGTCGGATGTAGAACGATTGATGGCTGGCTGATGGCTCATCGCCACAATTTGATCCAGTGTGTTCAGATGTGCCTCAGCCACTTTGCCTGCATCTCGTAAATCCTCTGGCACTTCGACCGTGGGGGGCTCTGCACCCAAGATCATCAGCAGACGCTTGTAAGCTTGTCGCTTGATTGCATCGGAATAAAACAAGCTGTCGCTGCCATCTGTTTCTAGCTGACGCACTTGTGCCACGGATAAGCATGCGGTCCTCGCTAAGACCACATGGTCCATACCCGCCGCCTCGCGCAATTGACGCAGGTATTGCGGGTCACATGTGTCATAGACATTGCGCCTAGTTTCTGAAGGTTCGTTGGATGTCATATTTGACAGCTTTGTCACAACTTGGATAAAAATAAAACGACACTGTCGCAGTGCAAGCAATAGTCGTCAATACGCCACGTGGCGTAGATAACTTTAATACTCACGCCAAGTTGGCCATTATGCTAGCGGCTGAAACGCCGTCTGGACTTAAACTCTGACCCAGTTTTTTACCCAATTACCCTTATGCGCCCCATCCGCCGTCAATACGAAGATTTCATGCAACACGTGAACACCCATGGGGTTGCGAAGACCGATCGCACTGGAACGGGCACCAAAAGTGTGTTCGGCTATCAAATGCGTTTTGACTTGAACGAGGGTTTTCCTCTAGTCACCACCAAAAAAGTGCACCTGCGCTCCATCATCCAAGAATTGCTCTGGTTCCTCACGGGTTCAAGCAACAACAACTGGCTCAAAGAACGCAATGTGACCATTTGGGACGAGTGGGCCCGCGAAGACGGCGACTTAGGCCCCGTGTACGGCGTGCAATGGCGCAGCTGGCCTACGCCCGATGGCGGCCACATTGACCAAATTCAGCAAGTCATCGATACGCTCAAGAGCAACCCCGACAGCCGCCGCATCATCGTCAGTGCATGGAACGTGGCTGAGCTCGACAAGATGGCGCTCATGCCCTGCCATGCATTCTTTCAGTTCTACGTCGCGCCTGCACAAAACCCAGGCGAAAAAGCCAAGCTCAGCTGCCAGCTGTATCAGCGCAGCGCAGACATCTTCTTGGGCGTGCCTTTCAACATCGCTAGCTATGCGCTGCTCACCCACATGGTGGCGCAACAGTGCGACCTCGATGTGGGCGACTTCATTTGGACCGGCGGCGACTGCCACATTTATAGCAACCACCACAAACAGGTGGAACTGCAGCTCAGTCGCACGCCGTTTGCCTACCCCACGCTCAACCTCAAACGTCGGCCCGCATCGATCTTTGATTACCAATACGAAGACTTTGAGGTGTTGGACTACCAATGCCACGAGGCCATCAAAGCGCCTGTGGCCGTCTGAAAAAAGCAATTAGAGATGGCTTTGAATTTGATTTTTGCGCGCGCACGCAACGGCGTGATTGGCAAAGACAACACCTTGCCCTGGCACTTGCCCGAGGACTTGGCCCACTTCAAACAAACCACGCTGGGCCAACCCGTGGTGATGGGCCGCAAGACTTGGGAATCGCTGCCCCCTAAATTTCGTCCCCTGCCTGGGCGCACCAATATCGTGGTCACACGCCAAACCGATTGGCAAGCCGAGGGGGCGCTGGTAGCTCACTCGATCGAAGAAGCGGTTCAGCAATGCCCTGCTGGCGCAAACATTTGGGTGATAGGCGGCGCAGAAGTCTATGCCCAAGCCATGCCTTTGGCCCAATGTGCAGTGGTCACCGAAATCGATGCCGACTTTGAAGGCGATGCCTTTGCCCCCACCTTTGACGCCAGCTGGCAAGAAACTGCACGCACCACCCATGTGGCTGCCAACGGCTTAACCTACAGCTTTGTCACCATGACACGCACCATTTAACGAGGAGTACATCTATGTCTGGACACGGTTTTCACGTTCACGGCCCACACGACCACGAGCTAGAACATGCAGCGCAAGGTCATGGCAACAGCTCAACCAACAAAATTGCTATGTTCACCGCCATCATCGCCACGGTGGGGGCGATTTTTGGCTATATGGGTGGCGCCACACAAGCCAATGCGGGTTTGTACAAAAACGATGCGGCCATCAAAAAGACCGAAGCATCCAACCAATGGAATTACTACCAAGCCAAAAGCAGCAAGCAAAACTTGATGGAGCTGGCCTTGGAATTGGCCCCTGCAGCCAAGAAAGACTATTACGAAGAGCAAATCAAGCGCTACAAAGCTGAGAAGGCAGAGATCAAATTGAATGCGGAAAAGCTAGAAGCACAAGCCACGCAATTCGATGAAATGTCAGAAGCCGAGTTGCACCAGCATCACCGTTGGGCGCAAGCCACCACCGTGCTGCAAGTGGCAATTGCCTTGGCAGCCATCGCCTTGCTGACCCGCAAAACTTGGGTTGAATACGCCATGTTTGGCACAGGCGCACTTGGCGTTGGTGTGGGCATCTTGGCAGCGCTTCACATCTAAAGAACACACATGCAACTCGCCACCTGGAACGTCAACTCACTGACTGTGAGGCTGCCTCAAGTGCTCGACTGGTTGGCGACCAACCCCGTCGATGCTTTGGTGCTGCAAGAGACCAAAACCACCGACGACAAATTTCCGCATGAGGCCATCGAAGCGGCTGGCTACCAAGTGGCGTTCTTTGGCCAAAAAACCTACAACGGCGTGGCGCTGTTGTCGCGCACGCCCATTGCCGATGTGGTGAAAAACATCCCTGGCTTTGAAGACGACATGGCCCGTATGATCGCAGGCACGGTCGATGGCGTGCGTGTGATTGGCGCTTACTTCCCCAACGGTCAAGCCCCAGACAGCGACAAATTTGTTTACAAAATGCGCTGGCTCGAAGCACTGCAAAACTGGCTGCGTGAAGAACTCAAACAACACCCTAAGCTGGTGTTGATGGGCGACTTCAACATCACTGTGGATGACCGCGATGTGTGGGACCCTGTGGCCTTGAAAGACACCATTCATTGCACCGTGGAAGAACGTGCACATTTCCAAGCGCTGATTGACCTCGGCATGCACGACGCGTTTCGCTTATTTGAACAGCCCGAGAAAAGCTACAGCTGGTGGGACTACCGCGAATTTGCCTTCCGTCGCAACCGTGGCCTGCGCATTGACCACATCTTGGTGAGCGACGCACTCAAAGACAGCGTGCAAGCCTGTGTGATTGACAAAGCCCCGCGTAAAAACGAGCGTCCCAGCGACCACACACCTGTGGTGGTGACGCTCGGTTAATTAAGCAGCAAGCCCCATTGCGCTGGGGCTTGCCATCTCAATCGTCTAAACCCAATTCTTGAATTTTGCGGGTGATGGTGTTGCGGCCAATGCCCAACTTCTGCGCGGCCTCTATGCGACGGCCTCGGGTGTTCGCCAAGGCGGTTTGAATCAACTTGGCTTCTACGCGGTTGACCAACACATCCCATACATCGGTGCGACCTGCCACCAACAAACTCATGGCTTCAGCCTCCAAGCCCTGCTCCCAATCTGCGCCGGGCATATTGAGCACCACGGGCGCAACTGCAGTTTCACTCAACACACCAGACGCAGTCGACGCATGAGGTGCATCACTTACAGGCACGGCATGAAAGCCTGAGGTGTCTTGTCCGGTTTGACTCATCGCAGCGAGCGCCTCGCCCGTTAAGGTCACCTCAGGTGGCAAGTCTTTGGGCTCAATCACTTGCGCAGGCGCCATCACGGTCAGCCAATGGCAAATGTTTTCAAGCTGACGCACATTGCCTGGAAACGAAAACTGATTGAGCACCGTTTGGGCGCTTTCGGCAATGCGTTTGGGTTCGACGCCCAATTGTTGTGCACTCTGCTGCAAAAAGTGGCGCGTCAAGGTGGGGATGTCTTCGCGTCGTTCGCGCAAGGCGGGCAAACGCAGGCGAATGACATTCAAACGGTGAAACAAGTCTTCGCGAAACACGCCGTCTTTGACGCGTTTTTCCAAGTCTTGATGCGTCGCGGCAATCACACGCACATTGGCTTTGATGGCGTTGTGGCCGCCCACACGGTAATACGTGCCATCGCTCAACACACGCAGCAAGCGAGTTTGCAAGTCAAACGGCATGTCGCCAATTTCGTCCAGAAACAGTGTGCCGCCCTCGGCCTGCTCAAAGCGACCTCGGCGCGTGGTTTGCGCCCCCGTAAAAGCACCACGCTCGTGACCGAAAAGTTCACTCTCCAACAAGTCTTTAGGAATCGCCGCCGTGTTGATGGCGACGAATGGGCCCTTGTTACCAGCATCACCACGCGGTGAATGCTTGTGCAGCGCACGGGCCACCAGCTCTTTGCCAGAGCCGCTCTCGCCGGTGATCATCACCGTCACATGACTTTGGCTCAGGCGACCAATCGCACGAAACACATCTTGCATCGCAGGGGCTTGCCCCAGCATCTCAGGTGTGGCGTCTTGTGCTTCGCTTTGGGCTTGTTCACGCTGGCTTTCGTCCAGCGCACGGCGAATCAACTCGACCGCTTTGGGTAAATCAAAAGGCTTGGGCAAGTATTCAAATGCGCCGCCTTGAAAAGCCTGCACCGCACTGTCCAAATCTGAAAAAGCCGTCATGATGATGACAGGGAGCGCAGGCAAACGCTCCTTCACTTGGGTGAGCAAATCCAAGCCAGAACCGCCGGGCATGCGAATGTCACTGACCAAAATTTGCGGCCCTTCAACCTCGCTCACCGAATCGAGGGCCTGCAGCACCTCGCGTGGGCTGGTGAAACTGCGGGTGGGCAGGTTCTCGCGCAAGAGCGCTTTTTCCAACACGAAGCGAATTGACTGGTCGTCATCCACAATCCAAATCGATTTCATCTCGGCACTTTCTTCTGTAAATTAGGGGCCAACTGAGCCTTCAAGGTAAGGGAATCAGGATTTTGAAATCCGTGCGCCCCGGCACGCTGTCACACTCAATCAAGCCATGGTGCTGCTGCACAAAGGTTTGCGCCAAATTCAGCCCCAAGCCCGAACCGCCATCTCGCCCAGACACCAAAGGGAAAAACAAACGATCTTTGATGTCTTGCGGAATGCCTGGCCCGTTGTCAATGACATGCAATTCCAGTGCCAACCGATAGCGTTGTTTGCCAAAAGTCACTTGTCGGCTGATACGGCTACGCAACACAATCTCTGCGTCCCCCTCAGACACCCGGTCCACCAAAGCCTGTGCCGCGTTGTGCGCAATATTGAGCACCGCCTGGATGAGCTGCTCACGGTCACCACGAAACTCGGGGATAGACGTGTCGTAGTCGCGCACCACCCGAAGGCCTTTGGGAAATTCAGCCAAGATGAGGCTACGCACCCTCTCGCACACTTCATGAATGTTCACATCGCCCACGACATGCGGGCGACGGTGCGGGGCCAACAAGCGATCCACCAACAGTTGCAAGCGGTCGGCCTCATGAATGATGACTTGGGTGTATTCGATGAGGTCTTTGCTCTCAATTTCCATTTGCAACAACTGTGCCGCACCGCGAATGCCACCCAAAGGGTTTTTGATCTCGTGGGCTAGGTTGCGAATGAGTTCTTTGTTCGCTTGGGCTTGGTCAATCAGCCGCTCTTCGCGGTCTTGGCGGGTTTGCTGCTCTAGGGGCAGCAGTTCGACAAGCACCTCGCCTGCAACCTCTGTGGGAGCCACGATGACGTGGACTGGCATGGCTTCTTGCAGAGGGCGCCGTAGCAGTGCGTCATAGCGCATGGTGGCAAACGCATGACTTTGCGCACCGAGCAAGGCATTTTCAAATGACTGTGTTTCGGTGAAATAGCTGCTCAGCGCCGAGCCTTCGATGGTGCGGCGTGACATGCCCATCACATCTTCAAGCGCCGCATTGGCAAATACCACCACGCCGTCGGTGCGCACCACGGCGACCAAGGTGGCTAGCAAGTCAAAGGCTTGCGCGTAGTTGGGAGAGCTTTGTGAATTGGATACGGCCTTCATGGCTTTGCTCCAGTCGGTGCGGTGCTGTTGACACCCAAACGTGCCAATTCTCGCTGCAAGCCCGCCACATCTGCTTGTACACGCTGCAATGTAGCGCGCAGCTGGGCGACGCGCTCTTGGTACTTTTGAGGCTGCTTGAATTCATCGGCACGTCGTTCAGGCTCGCCGTTGTTCCACTCACGCAGCAACTCGGCCTGTTGCTGCTGTGCTCTTTGCAATTCTGTTTGGAGCACCACCTGTGCTTGCGCATCGCGCTGGCGTTGCTCTGAGCCATCAACTTTGGCAGCTGCTGCACCGCCACTGGCATTGCCAGCAGGAGCCAGGGCTTGCGAGCCTCGCACACGCGTCCCTTCAATCACGGTCACGCTGCCGCCTGCCAAAGGCTTGCAATTGGCCGTTGGATCGGGATGGTTGGTATAGGCGTTGCCACAGCGGTAAATGCGCTGCGGCTCTGACGTGCCAGCAGCAGAGCCCGCAGCCAACGCCAAACTGGCCAATGCCAGACCACGCACAAAGCTGAACAGAATAAAACGCATCAAAAAATCAGTGGTTTGAAACAAAAAAGGACGGCTCGCGCCGTCCTTTTATTGCACGCGTCGTTGCAACGAATTACAGCGAGTAGTACATGTCGTATTCGACAGGAGACACTTCCACACGGCTGCGTGTGACTTCTTGCATCTTCAAGTCGATGTAAGAGTCGATCCATGCATCGGTGAACACGCCGCCTTTGGTCAAGAAGGCGCGGTCTTTGTCGAGGGCTTCCAAGGCTTGATCCAAGCTAGAGCACACGGTTGGGACCAACTTATCTTCCTCGGGTGGGAGGTGGTACAAGTCTTTGGTCGCTGCTTCACCTGGGTGGATCTTGTTCTCGATACCGTCCAAGCCAGCCATCAACAAGGCTGCGAAGCCGAGGTATGGGTTGCACAATGGATCAGGGAAACGGGCTTCCACGCGGCGGGCTTTGTCAGAAGCCACGTTAGGAATACGAATCGAAGCAGAGCGGTTTTTGGCAGAGTAGGCCAATTTCACTGGGGCTTCGAAGTGAGGCACCAAGCGCTTGTAGCTGTTAGTACCGGGGTTGGTGATCGCGTTCAAAGCACGTGCGTGCTTGATGATGCCGCCGATGTAGTACAGGGCGAGATCAGACAATCCAGCGTAGCCGTTGCCTGCGAACAAGTTCTTGCCGTCTTTCCAGATGGACTGGTGAACGTGCATGCCAGAACCGTTGTCGCCAGCGTAGGGCTTGGGCATGAAAGTGGCTGTTTTGCCGTAAGCGTTGGCCACATTGTGGATCACGTACTTTTGCAACAAAGTCCAGTCAGCGCGTTCGACCAAAGTAGAGAACTTGGTACCGATTTCGCACTGGCCAGCGCCAGCCACTTCGTGGTGGTGCACTTCAACTGGAATACCCACTGACTCGAGGATCAGGGACATTTCGCTGCGCATGTCGTGTGTGCTGTCAACGGGAGGCACTGGGAAGTAGCCGCCTTTGACGCGAGGACGGTGACCGCGGTTGCCGCCTTCGATTTTCTCGCCGCTGTTCCATGGGCCTTCGTATTCGTTGATGGCGTAGAACGTGTTGTTTGGTTCGGTGCTCCAACGCACTTCGTCAAACAAGAAGAATTCGGGTTCTGGACCGAAGTAAGCGGTGTCACCCAAGCCAGATTGCTTGAGGTAAGTCTCAGCGCGCTTGGCGATGGAACGTGGGTCACGCTCGTAGGCCTTGCCGTCTGTGGGCTCGATCACGTCACAGATCAAAACCAAAGTGACTTCTTCGAAGAAGGGGTCGATCAATGCGCTGTTTGGATCAGGCATCAACAACATGTCAGAGGCTTCAATGCCCTTCCAGCCTGCAATCGAAGAACCGTCAAACGCTTGACCGTCTTCAAACTTGCTCTCGTCAAACTGCGACACGGGCGCAGTGATGTGCTGCCACTTACCACGGGTATCGGTGAAACGGAAGTCAACGAATTTAACTTCGTTCTCTTTCACCATTTTCATTACGTCTGCGACGGTCTTGGCCATCAGGTTCTCCTGCTAGGGTAGGTTGGATTAAAAAGTGTTCGAGGTGGACGGATGCAGTTTTTGTGCCAGCTACGCGCCAAAACAAACACGATTCGATTCACCCTCTAGCCGCCTATTTTGCACCGAGATTGCGGCAAATTCGCCGCAAAAGCGCATTCCGACGCGCAAATGGAGAAAATCAAACAGCCCTTTTTTGGTGCAATTTTGCACCAAAATGGTTCTTGTTTATTTTCGCACCAATTCGGGGCCCGTCTTGAATCCAAATGGCGCCAAACCCGCCAACATGGCGGCGTAGGCGAGCGCGACTTTTTCGGGCGCACCTTTGACACCCAGCTCAATGTGACGGCCATGAACTGGATGGTCCACACTGGGCAGACTGAACACCTTCACCCCATCAAAGTCACGCTCCAAGGCTTCCATCAGTGGCGTGATGGTGGCCTCCATGGAGCCATAAATCACAATCGACTGCTCCACCCACGCATCGCGCTGAAACAGGTGTGCGTAATGCGTGTCGAGCACCCATTCCATCATCGGCCAAGCCATGACAGGAAAGCCAGGCACGAAATGCACGGCACCACCTCCTGAGCCTTGACACGTGAAGCCTGGAATCTTGTTGTACGGATTAGGAATGATGCTCGCGCCCACAGGAAACACGCCCATATTGAGGCGATGGATGTTGTCGGGATGATGCGGCTCGTAGGGCACACCCTGCTCTTTCGCTGTGTCTTGCATGCGCTCACGGATCAAGGCTTCGGCTTGCGGGTGCAACACAAGGTCAACCCCGAGGGCTTTGCCCGCGCATTGACGCGTATGGTCATCAGGCGTAGCGCCAATGCCGCCACAGGAAAACACAATGCTGTGGCTATCAAACGCTCGGGTCAAGGTGCGCGTGATGCGCTCAGGCGAATCGCCCACGTAATCTGCCCAACCAAGCGCAAGGCCACGGGCGCTAAGTAGTTCAATGAGCTTGGGCATGTGCTTGTCAGCACGTTTGCCTGAAAGAATTTCATCGCCAACGATGATGAGGCCAATTTCTGGCCGCTTTTCAGTGGCTGGTAGAGATATTGTTGGAGTCATCTGGCGATGCTACCGCGGGCACAGGCACAGATGCCCCCATCACCACAGTGCCCGTTTGTGCACGCAGGGCTTCGAGCGCCCCTAGGCTGTAGTGCGTGAACCAAAGCGAAGTAAAAGCGAACACCAAGGCATAAATCCAGATGGCTAGAGGAATCAGCACCAAAAACGCGGCCGCAAACACCGCGCCAGAGGCCCACACCAAACTCGGTAAAGCACCCATGTAGCCCGTCAACACACCTATCAGCAGCAACCAGATTCGGTGCTGACGACCGATGGTCAAACGTTCTTCACGACTGGCATGCACCACCAAGGCATCAAAGACCATCACGCGATAACTGAGCCAGCCCCAAATCAAAGGGGGAACAATGAACATCAGCGGAGGAACAACCCACAGCGGTAAAGAAATGACCATGGCCACCAAAGCGATCACCGTCGAGCCCACTGTCCACGCCAAGCTGGTCAAGGTTGTGCCACCGTGCTTGAGAGCCAAATGCGCGAAACGCCGCTGGACGACCAAATCAACCAAAGCTGGGGTCATCATGAAAGACACCGCCAACAAAGAGATCACCACCAAAATCGGTGTGATGGCAAAAATAACGACCAGCGGGACCATCACCGCTTGCAACTCTCCGGCCCCGTTGTCCTGCAGCCAATCCAGCATGCCTTGCAGCAGTTGCCAAGAGGCAAGCATGTCGCGCACCCAGTCTTGTGTGGGAGCCCAATAAAAATAGCCCCAGCTCACCGACAGCACGAGCAGCATCGCTAGCGGCAAAAGCGACAGCAGCATCACGCGCGGCATCAAGCAGTAAGCCAGTGCACGCCAAAAAGAATCCAAAAACAAGCGCATGCCAAAAGCATACCGCAGCTATGTTTCAAGAGGAAGAAAACCCCAGAGCTTGCATGAGGCGTTTGATACCCAATCGCTGCTGAGACCAGAAACCTTCGCCGTAATCAACCCCCTGCTCCACTTGGTCGCGGATGCCAGTCGGCTCAAACCTCAGCTCGAAGTTAGCGGTTCCAAACATAATGTCCCACCAGGGCAGCAACACACCAAAGTTGTGCCCCCCTAGAACGATATTGGCACCATGAGAGGTTTCATGCCCTAACCCAATGGCATGGTGCAAGCGGTGAAAGCGTGGGCTGACCCACAAGCGCTCGCCCCACTGACCGAAGCTCAATCGCAAGTTGGCGTGCTGGAAATTCTCAAATAGCTGGGTGATGGCCACCACCGCCACAAACTGCGTGGGTGCAATGCCAATGAGCTGTGCCACAAATACCCAAACAACGGCATTGATCAAGTCATCCAACAGGTGGTTGCGGTTATCTGTCCACTGCGTCATCTGGCGTTGCGAATGGTGCAGCGCATGCAGCGCCCACCACCAATTCCACTGGTGCTGCGCGCGGTGCAGCCAATAGTTGACGAAGTCAAACACGACGAGATACATGACAAAGCTGACCAACGGACCATCGGTCACACCGGGCCACAGGTCTTCTAAGTGAAACGTGCCCACACCTTGCACGCGAAGCTCGCCCATCATCGTGTCAAGCAGGGGCTCAACCAAAAGAAACAACGCGACACGAAACAATCCCAAACGATGGATCAAGGTGTAGATCACATCAGCACGTATGGCTTTGGGATTCGTCACTGCTTCCACAGGACGCCAACGCTGCAAAGGCCCGATCACCGCCAGCATCACTGCAATTTGAATCAAGCCCACCAACAACCAACCTGTGCCATTGAACACATCCTCTAAGCGATTACCCAAGCCCGCAGCAAAGGCGATGGGCTGCATGACGTGCTCATACAAGGCAGCTTGTGTCTGCGCAAAAAGATCAATCAATGTATCCATGTTTTGAATTTTGGATGTTCTTTGAGCGTGGCAAAGCAAAACCCTTTAGCTTTGAGGCCTTCGATCAACGGCTCAAGCACAGCCGGCGCCCAAGGATCTTGACGCGACCAGATGCCTAAGTGCGCCATCAAGATGTCGCCCGAGCGGATGTTGTTCAAGGCGCGATTGAGCAGCATGGTGTTTGGAAACTTGTCGCTGGGCAATTCGTCACCCAAGAAGCCTGCATCTGCCCACCCCACATGGCCAAAACCGCATTGTTTGGCGGCAGTCAGCAGCGAAGGCGATGTTTTGCCACCGGGCGCGCGAAACAAAGGCAAAGGCTTGACGCCTGTGATTTGTTCTAACCGCGTGTTAGCGAGTTGTAATTGGTCGCAGTAACGCTGACTGGTCCACACCTCGGTTTGCCCTTTGCTCGGTCCTGCGCTGGGGCGCATTTGCCAGCTGCCACGGGGCAAGTCGGATCGCCAATACACATGGTCGTAGGTGTGCGAAGCAAAGGCATGGCCTTCAGCACCACGCGCCTTCCACCAAGGTGCCCAGTGGTCACCCAACGAACCGTCACCTTCTTTGGTGGGCTCGTTGGCGGCGAAGAAGGTCACTTTCACGTTGTGGCGATTCAACACATCCGCAATCAGCGGGGCCACACCCATGTGGCCTGTGTCAAACGTGAGGTAAAGCGTTTTGTTGCAAGGCGCTAACGCTTGCGCCATCTGTGCGGCGATGCTCAGTGAGGCTAAGACAACCCAACGCAAGCAACGCATAGGCATCAATACCGTTTGGCGTGGTCCAAAGTCCAAATGCCGTGAGGCGATTTGCCGACTTTGACTTGGCGCACGAGTTGACCTGTGGTGGTATCGATCACGCTCATTTTTTTAATCCAACGCGAAGACACGTAGAGCAGCTTGCCATCCGCACTCACTTCCATGCAATCAGGCCCGCCGGGTGCTGGAAACTGCATGACAGACTCAAGGCTCAAGTAGTCGATTTTGTTGACCGTGTTAGCCACGCGATTGCCCACAAACACATGACGGCCATCGCCTGCCGCACGGAAAGCATGCGCGCCTGCGCCCGTTGGAATGGTTTTGAAAACCTTGGGTTGTGCGCCAGACACATCAAACACTTGCACGTGGTTGTCGCCGGTCAGGCCCACTAGCAAATATTTGTCGTTCGGAGTGCCAAAGACGTCGGCTGGCATTTCGCCTGTTTTGATGCGCCACTTGATGGTTTGTGAAGCCAAGTCCACCGCAACGAGTTCGTTGCTGTCTTGCATGGTGGCGTAGGCCGTGGTGCTTTTGGTGTCGATCCAAATGTGGCTGGGTGTTTTGCTCGATGGAATGCGTTTGACCAGCGTGAGCTCTTTGCCGTCCCAGCGGTAAATGTCGATGTGGTTCAAGCGGTTGGCCACTGTGACAAACCATTTCATATCGGGCGAAAAGCGCAGTTGGTATGGGTCAATCGTGCCGCGCACCACACGTTGAACTTCAGCTGTGCGTGGGTCGATGAAGGTGAGTGAATCACCCCCAGCATTGGCGACGATGACTGATTTTTCATCCGGCGTGAGGTAGATGTGATGCGGCTCTTTGCCTGTAGGAATGCGACGGGTTTCTTGCCAAGTAACAGGGTCGATGACGCTGACGTTGGCATCTAAAGAATTGAGAACAAAAATAGGATTGGCCGCTTGCACGGCAGGCGCTGCCAAAAGCAGCACGCCAGCCAAAGCCAGCGTCAAACGTTGAATCAAAAACACAAAAAATACCTTGAAGAAACTTCCCTCAGTGTAACTAGCGAGGGCTTACCCGAGGATGAACAGGGGTTCAAAACACCCCGAATCACTTGATGCAGCGCAAAAAAGCAGCAATCGCCCTAGAAGTTAAGCGTTTGTAGCTAACAGCTTTAACTCATCTTGGCTGATCCAACGCCACTGGCCTGGCAGCAAATCGGCTGGCAACGGCATCGCGCCAATTTGCGAACGGTGCAAGCCCACCACTTTGTTGCCCACAGCAGCCAACATGCGTTTGACTTGGTGGTACTTGCCTTCCGTCAGGGTCAGGCGCAAATGGTGTTCAGCCACCGCCTCACACGCCGCGGCCTTGACGGGCTTAGGCGAATCGTCCAACACCACGCCGTCGAGCAAGCGCTGCACTTGTTTGGCGTCCAGCGGATCGGCCGTGGTCACCTCGTACACCTTGGGCACATGGTGGCGCGGTGAGCTCATGCGGTGAATCAGCTGCCCATCGTCGGTGAGCACCAGCATGCCTGTGGTGTCTTGGTCCAAACGCCCCACTGCTTGCACGCCTTGCACCGCACCCTTTTGCGGGCGAAACCGCAGCGGCGCAGGCAGCAAGGTGTACATGCTCGGCCACGCCGAGGGCTTGTGCGAACACTCGTAGCCCGCCGGTTTGTGCAGCAGAACATAAGCCTTGTCGTGGTACGGCCAGTTCACACCCTGCACTTGGTAGGGCAAGCCCTCGCGCACCTCCACCCACTGCGTGGCATCGTCGCAAGGCACCAAGCCCTCGCCCAAATCAACCTGCACATGGCCTTGCTGAATCAGCCCCGCGCAAATGCGGCGTGTGCCAAAGCCTTGAGAAAACAAAATATCTTGCAATTGCATAAGGGGTCAATCGTAAACGCTCAGGTAAACGCTGAGCCTCTCGCGCCACCTGCATGGGCACAATCATG
>JACCDS012302842.1_pt1 | contig 45405 bp, 44 predicted proteins | sample 7446441 | NCBI WGS metagenome assembly JACCDS01 (sample SAMN15323445, study PRJNA562643) | freshwater metagenome | isolation source: river surface water | place: USA:Blue River Watershed | collected 2017-08-17 | reverse complement strand
TGGCCAGATCGGACATCCCCACCCCCAAATTAATTTGCACCAACCTAAGAGTTAAAGAATCCGCAAAAAACTGTGTTCAAACGATATGAAACGGTTATTTTTTGGACGAAGGCGGGATTATACCCCGCCGAGAAGTGCCGGGTCACCCGCGTCGATCCGGCAGGGAGCCGTATTTCGTCCGGAACATCCGGTGATTGCACTAAAATATGCGCTCTCTTTGAATGTCCCACCTCATGCCGAAAAAGAATCCTGCGGATCAGCCGGTCGCCTCATTTGAGCTGGCGATGGAAGAGCTGGAACAGCTCGTCGCGAAGATGGAAGCCGGCGAGTTGCCGCTGGAAGCGTCGCTCGCGGCTTACCAGCGCGGCTCCGAACTCGTGAAATATTGCGCCGCTCAGCTAGAGCGAGTGGAAAAGCAGATCAAGGTCCTCGAGGGTGACATGCTCAAGCCTTTCGACGGCGAGGCCGACGGGCACGACGGGGACGACGGGGACGACGGGGACGACGGGGACGACGACGAATGACGATAGATTTTACGGGCTGGCGCATGCAGGTGCAGTCGGCTATGGAGGCGGTGCTGGACCGGCACCTGCCGCCGGTGTCTCAATCTCCAGTGAAGCTACATGAAGCAATGCGCTACGCAGCGCTCGACGGTGGCAAGCGCGTGCGCGCCTTGCTGGTCTTCGCTGCGGGGGAGCTGTCGGATGCGCCTCGCGATGCGCTCGAGCGTGCTGCTGCGGCCGTCGAGATGATCCATGCGTATTCGCTGGTGCACGACGACATGCCATGCATGGACGACGATGACCTGCGTCGTGGCAAGCCGACGGTGCATAAAAAATATGACGAAGCGACAGCCTTGCTGGTGGGCGATGCGCTGCAATCGCAAGCCTTCGATGTGCTGGCCAGTGGCGATCTCCCGGCCGAGCGAAAGGTAGCGATGCTGGCCTTGCTCGCGCGCGCTTCCGGTTCGTCCGGCATGTGCGGCGGACAGGCGATAGATCTCGATTCAGTGGGTATTGCACTCACGCGCGAGCAGCTTGAGCGCATGCATCAGTTGAAGACCGGTGCGCTGCTGCGGGCCTCGGTGATGCTGGGCGCGATCGCGGGCAAGCTGCCGGCGCCGCAGGAAGAGGCGGCGCTGGATGCGTATGCGGGCGCGATTGGACTGGCCTTCCAGGTGGTCGACGATATCCTCGATGTCACTGCCGATTCGGCAACATTAGGCAAGACCGCGGGCAAGGATGCGGCGAATGACAAGCCGACTTATGTGTCTGTCCTGGGCCTGGACGCGTCACTTGCTCTGGCCGAGAAGTTGCGGCAGGATGCCCATCAGGCACTGCAGCCATTTGCGCACGGCGCCCGGCGTCTGCGTGAGCTCGCCGACCTGATCGTGCAAAGGAAGGCCTGAGAGATATGGAACTGCTACAAAAAATCAATGATCCGGCTGACCTGCGCGGGTTGTCCCGCGCCGAGCTGGGGCGACTGGCTGATGAACTGCGCCAGTACCTGCTCGACTCGGTCTCCAAGACCGGCGGACATCTGTCGTCCAATCTCGGCACGGTTGAGCTGACGATTGCGCTGCATTATGTGTTCAACACGCCGGAAGACCGCATCGTCTGGGATGTCGGTCACCAGACCTATCCGCACAAGATCCTGACGGGCCGGCGCGACCGCATGCCCACGCTGCGGCAGGGCGGTGGCCTGTCCGGCTTCCCGAAGCGTGACGAAAGTCCTTACGATACCTTCGGCACGGCTCACTCATCGACATCAATCTCGGCAGCGCTCGGCATGGCGCTGGCTGCGCGCACCAAGGGCGAGTCGCGCCATTCGGTTGCCGTGATCGGCGACGGTGCGATGACAGCCGGCATGGCCTTCGAGGCGCTGAACAATGTCGGCGTGTATGAAGACATCAAGATGCTGGTCGTGCTGAACGACAATGACATGTCGATCTCGCCACCGGTCGGCGCGCTGAACCGCTATCTGGCCCGTCTGATGTCGGGCAAGTTCTATGCAGCGGCCAAGCATGTGGGCAAGTCGATGCTGCCGCCGTCGATGCTGGAGTTCGCAAAGCGTTTCGAGGAGCATGCGAAAGGCATGCTGACGCCGGCGACGATGTTCGAGGAATTCGGCCTCAACTACATCGGCCCGATCGACGGGCATGACCTTGATGCGCTGATCCCGACGCTGCAGAACCTCCGGCATCTGGAAGGCCCGCAATTCCTGCATGTGGTGACGAAGAAGGGACAGGGCTACAAGCTGGCCGAGGCCGATCCCATCCTGTACCACGGCCCGGGCAAGTTCAATCCGGCCGAGGGCATCAAGCCGGCGAGTGCGCCGGCGAAGAAGACCTACACCCAGGTGTTCGGCGACTGGCTGTGCGACATGGCCGCGGCAGATGACCGGCTGGTCGGCATTACACCGGCCATGCGCGAAGGCTCGGGTATGGTGGCCTTCGAGCAGCGCTTCCCTGATCGCTACTATGACGTCGGCATCGCCGAGCAGCACGCAGTCACTTTCGCCGGCGGTCTGGCCTGCGAGGGTATGAAACCGGTGGTCGCGATCTACTCGACCTTCCTGCAACGGGGGTATGACCAGCTGATTCATGACGTCGCGCTGCAGAATCTCGATGTGACCTTCGCGCTCGATCGCGCCGGTCTGGTCGGTGCGGACGGCGCGACGCATGCAGGCAATTACGATATGGCCTTCCTGCGCTGTGTTCCGAACATGGTGGTGATGACGCCGAGCGATGAGGCGGAATGCCGCAAGATGCTGACCACGGCTTACCGTCATCCCGGTCCGGCGTCGGTCCGCTATCCGCGCGGTGCAGGCATCGGTGCAGCGACGGACGATACGCTCGATACCGTCGAACTCGGCAAGGGGGTGGTTCGCCGCGAAGGCCGTCAGGTGGCGCTGCTGGCCTTCGGCACCATGGTCGCACCGGCATTGAAGGCGGCTGACGAACTGAATGCCACGGTCGCCGACATGCGCTTCGTCAAGCCACTGGATGCCGCGCTGGTTGCACGGCTCGCGGCAACGCACGACCTGATCGTGACGGTGGAAGAGGGCTGCGTGATGGGCGGTGCCGGTTCAGCAGTTGCCGAGGCGCTGGCGGCGGCCAGTATCGTCAAGCCGCTGCTGCAGCTCGGACTGCCGGACAAGTTCATCGACCATGGCGATGCTCAGCAGCTGCTCGCACAGTGCGGGCTCGATGCAACGGGCATTGCGGCATCGGTCCGGCAGCGCCTCGGTGGCGCCGAGCCGCGACTGGTCGTCAACAACTGAAGTGCCTGCTACCGGCGCCTGTCGATAGGCGCCGGCTCCGCAGCCGATCCCTGCTGCGGCCCCGCTGCTATTCCCCGCCGCTATTCCCGACTGCGTCCCTTCTCCCACAGCACGTCGCTGCCACCGCCGTGACGGTTCAGCACGCGCGCCAGCACGAACAGCAAATCCGACAGCCGGTTCACATACTGGCCAAGCCGCGCGTGCACTTTCTCGATTTGGCCAAGTGCGACGATGCTGCGCTCGGCGCGCCGGCACACAGTACGGCACACATGCGATAGTGCGGCGGCACGCGACCCACCGGGCAGGATGAATTCCTTCAGCGGCTCGAGCGTCGCGTTGTACTTCTCGAGCAGGCTGTCCAGCCGTGCTACCTGCGCGTCGGTCATCATCACGAAACCGGGGATGCTCAGTTCACCGCCGAGATCGAACAGGTCGTGCTGTATCGTCACCAGTTCTTCGCGCATCTCGTTGGGCAGCTCATCACAGAGCAGCAGTCCGAGATGGGAGTTCAGTTCGTCCACGTCGCCCATAGCCTGCACGCGCAGTGCGTTTTTCTCGGTACGGCTGCCGTCACCGAGTCCGGTGCTGCCGTCGTCACCGGTGCGAGTCGCGATTTTCGAAAGTCGATTGCCCATATTGTCAATTTCAAACGTTCCATCGGCAAGAATACGGGAAAATCTCGCCGTCGGCTTTCGCCTTCATTGAAGGGGGCGTCGCCAAACGGTCGATCGACCCGGTCAGAGTACAATAGCTTGCTCGAGGAGAATTCCGATGAACCATCCCATTCCCACTGCGCTCAGGCGCGAGATGCCCGCCGCTTTGCTGTCCGGATTGCAGGCCCGTTTCGGGGACCGTCTGTCGACCACTCACGCAATGCGCGAGCATCATGGTCGCGATGAGTCTTCCTATGACCCGATGCTTCCCGATGCGGTCGTCTTTGCGCAGTCGACTGACGATGTTGCCGCCGCAGTTGCGTTGTGCAATGAACATCGTTTCCCGGTGATTGCTTACGGTACCGGTACTTCGCTGGAGGGGCATATCCTTGCGGTGCAGGGCGGCCTGTCGATCGACCTGTCACGGATGAACCAGGTGGTGTCGGTCAATCCTGAAGACCTGACGGTCACGGTGCAGCCGGGCGTGACGCGCAAGCAGTTGAATACCGAGATCAAGGACACCGGACTGTTTTTCCCGATCGATCCGGGTGCTGATGCGTCCATCGGCGGCATGGCCGCGACCCGCGCATCCGGCACCAATGCCGTGCGATACGGCACGATGCGAGAGAATGTGCTCGCGCTGACCGTGGTCACCGCCGAAGGCAAGATCATCAAAACCGGCACGCGCGCGAAAAAGTCGTCGGCCGGTTATGACCTCACGCGACTGTATGTGGGCAGCGAGGGTACGCTGGGCATCATCACCGAAGTGACGCTGCGAATCTACCCGCAACCCGAAGCCATCTCGGCAGCAGTCTGTTCTTTCCACGATATCGCCAGCGCGGTTAACACGGTGATCCAGACGATTCAGATGGGCGTGCCGATTGCGCGCGTCGAATTCGTTGATGAGAACAGCGTGCGCGCGCTGAACAAGCACGACAAGCTGACTCTGCCGGAAAAGCCGCTGCTGCTGTTTGAATTCCACGGCAGTGAGCATGGCGTGACCGAGCAGGCCGAGGTAGTGCAGCAGATCGCCGACGAACACGGTGCGGTCGGGTTTGAATGGGCGACCCGTCCGGAAGACCGCTCGCGGCTCTGGCAGGCGCGGCACAACGCGTACTTTGCGCTGCTGCAGCTGCGTGCCGGCAGCAGGGCGATTTCGACCGATTGCTGTGTGCCGATCTCGCGGCTGGCCGATTGCCTGCTCGAGACCAAGGCTGACCTTGAGCGCGAGAAGATCGTACACGGCATCATCGGCCACGTCGGCGACGGCAATTTCCATGTGCAGATGCTGGTGGATCCAAATGATCCCGCTGACATCGCCCGCGCCGAGGTAGTCAATGAGCGCATGGTCGGACGCGCCATTGCGATGCAGGGTACCTGCACCGGCGAACATGGCGTTGGCCTGCACAAGATCGGCTTCCTCGTGCAGGAGCACGGCGAAGGCGCGATCGATGTGATGCGGACCCTCAAGCACGCGCTCGATCCCAACAACATACTTAACCCGGGCAAGGTACTCCGCTGGTAATCACCGCCCCCTGAAGCAAGGTTCCGATGGCAACACGCATTCCCCCAGTTCACGCGCTGTCCGCATTCGAAGCGGCAGCGCGGCACGGCTCATTCGCACTGGCGGCGGAAGAACTTTGCATCACGCCCTCAGCGCTGTCGCATCGCATTCGACTGCTTGAGGAATTTGTCGGCGAACGACTGTTCGTACGCGACGGTCGCAGTGTCGGTTTATCTGAGTTCGGCCGACGTTATCTCGACGTCGTGCGGCAGGCGTTGCGTACGCTGACAGACTTTCCGATGCCGGCCCGCGCCGCATCGGCGCAGCCGCGGCTGAAGATCACGGCACCGCCGACGTTTGCGCGCTATATGCTGGTACCGCATCTGTCGTCATTCACCGAGCAGCATCCGGAAATCGCGATCGAGGTTTACCTATCGGTGCCGTTGTATGACCTTGCATTGGCCGAGAGCGACATCGAGGTGCGCTTCGGCCCGGGCAGATATCCGAACCTGCAGACTGAGAAGCTGTTTTCCGAGCCGACCTTCGCGGTGGCCAGCCCGACCTATCTCGAGAGGGTCGGCGAACTGAAAACGCCCGAGGATCTGAAGAAGGCAACGCTGATCCGTTCTGCTCTCGAACCCTGGCAGCCGTGGTTCGAGGCGGCCGGTCTCGACTGGCCGGAGCCGATCACCGGTATTCGCGTCGATGACCTCGGCCTGCTGCAGGAAATGGTGCGCCATGGTCATGGCGTGGGGCTGGCACGGGCACACTTCGCACGTGAACTGATCGATGCCGGTGAACTGGTTCGACTGTTTGACGTGCAGATGTCTTCGCCACCGCATGCTTACTACGCGGTTTACGAAAAGCCTGTGCTGGAGCGACCGGAGGTGGTGGTGTTCCTCCAGTGGATGCGGGATACCTTCAAGAGTACCTGAGAAGCTTGGCTGAGATGCGTACCTGAGCGCGCGCTCGTGCAGAAGCCTTCCATTTGCTTGATGCTTGGTTTCTTGCCAAAAACTTTCATCTTTCCCGCCAAAGCTTTTCAGGCCAAATCGGATTGATTTGCCTTCGCGGCGCGGGGCCTTTCGCTAAACTACAGGCCTTTCTCACTCGGCTGCAGCCACCGCTGCGGCCGGTCCAGGATCGCCTGAAATGAACGCCCCAACCGAACCGGCTTTTGCGCTCACTCGCCAGCAGGAAGTTGTTGCTGCGCTGCGCGCTGTGCTTCCCGCACAGGCCGTGTTGTACAACGAAGAAGATACTCGCCCCTACGAATGCGACGGTCTGTCGGCATACCGGCAGTTGCCGATGGTCGTCGTGCTGCCTGAAAACGAAGCGCAGGTCGCGGCCGTACTGAAGACCTGCCGTCGGCTGGACGTACAGATCGTGCCACGGGGCGCGGGCACCGGCCTGTCCGGTGGCGCAACACCGATCGCCGATGGCGTCGTGCTGTCGACCGCGCGACTCAATCGCATCCTGAAACTCGATCCGACTGCGCGCACAGCAGTTGTCCAGCCGGGCGTGCGCAATCTGGCGATCTCTGAAGCGGCGAACCCGCATGGCCTTTACTACGCGCCCGATCCTTCGTCGCAGATCGCCTGCTCCATCGGCGGCAATGTTGCGGAAAACTCCGGTGGCGTGCACTGCCTGAAATACGGCCTTACCGTACATAACGTACTGCGCGTGCGAATGGTCACCATTGAAGGCGACATCGTCGAGCTCGGCAACGAGGGGCTCGATGCGCCCGGCCTTGATCTGCTCGCGGTCTTCATCGGCTCCGAAGGCATGCTCGGTGTCGTCACCGAAGTCACCGTCAAGCTGGTACCGAAGCCGCAGCAGGCTCGCGTGATCATGGCGTCGTTCGATGACGTGGTCAAAGGCGGCAATGCGGTTGCCAACGTGATCGCCGCCGGCATCATCCCGGCCGGCCTCGAAATGATGGACAAGACGAGTTCGCGCATGGTTGAGCCGTTCGTCAAAGCCGGCTATGACACCGATGCCGAGGCCATCCTCCTGTGCGAATCCGATGGCACGGTCGAAGAGGTCGAAGAAGAGATCGCGCGTATGACCGAGGTCCTGAAAGCCTCTGGCGCGACCGCAATCGCTGTCTCGACCAGCGAAGCTGATCGTTTGAAATTCTGGTCCGGCCGCAAAAACGCCTTCCCCGCAGCGGGGCGAATCTCGCCGGACTATTACTGCATGGACGGTACGATCCCACGCAAGCATCTCGCGCAGGTGCTGCTCGGCATCGCCGACATGGAAAAGACCTACGGCCTGCGCTGCGCGAACGTATTCCACGCAGGCGATGGCAACCTGCACCCGCTGATCCTGTTCGATGCGAACACACCCGGTGAATTCGACCGTGCGGAAAAATTCGGCGCGGCCATTCTTGAGCTGTGCGTTGAGGTCGGCGGCACCATCACCGGCGAGCACGGCGTGGGTATCGAAAAAATCAATTCGATGTGCGTGCAGTTCTCGACCGAAGAGCGCGAGGCTTTCTTCGCAGTCAAGCGCGCATTCGACACCGCATTCCTGCTCAACCCGGACAAGGCCATCCCGACGCTGCATCGCTGTGCCGAATACGGAAAGATGCATGTCAAGCGCGGCGAGCTGAAGTTTCCCGACTTGCCGCGCTTCTGAAAAAAGAAAACGTCAACAATGAATCAGGTTTTGCAGGAATTCCGCGACCGCATCATATCGGCCAGTGCGTCGAAGTCGGCGCTGCGCATCCGCGGCAACGGTACCAAAGACTGGTACGGTCAGTCGCTTGATGGCGAAGTACTCGATACGTCCGCTTACAGCGGCATCGTGTCGTATGACCCGACCGAGCTCGTGATTACGGCGCGTGCCGGCACGACGCTGCGAGAGATTGGTGCGGCACTGTCTAAAGAAAAACAGATGCTGGCCTTCGAGCCGCCGCGCTTCGACGGGCTGGCCACCATCGGCGGCATCGTTGCCAGCGGCTTGTCCGGCCCGCGCCGCCAGGCAGTCGGTTCGGTGCGCGACTTCGTGCTCGGCAGCGTGCTGATGGATGGCAAGGGCGAAGTGCTGCACTTCGGTGGTCAGGTGATGAAGAACGTCGCCGGCTATGACGTATCGCGCTTGCTGACCGGTTCGCTCGGTACGCTGGGGCTGATTCTTGAAGTATCGCTGAAGGTGCTGCCGCGTCCATTCGCGCAGCATACGCTGCAATTTGCGATGGGTGAGGATGAGGCGCTGCACCAGCTGAATGTGTGGGGCGGGCAGCCGCTGCCGATCTCCGCATCATGCTGGCATGATGGCCAGCTGACTGTGCGCCTGTCTGGCGCGCAGGCGGCCGTCGATGCGGCGATCTCGAAGATGGGTGGTGCCGCGCTGCCCGACGCGGATGCGTTCTGGGACCGCCTGCGCGAGCAGCAGCATGCGTTTTTTGCCGATGTACCGAACGGCTTGTGGCGCTTGTCGGTGCCGACCGTCGCTCCGGCGCTGAAACTCCCCGGTGAGCAGCTGATCGAATGGGGCGGCGCGCAACGCTGGCTGAAGACGGGTGCTAATGTCGCAACGATCCGCGCCGCTGTCGCTGCTGCCGGCGGTCACGCGACGCTTTACAAAGGCGGCGATAAATCGGTCGGCGTATTCCAGCCGCTCGCACCTGCTGTCGCGCGTATCCACCGTAATCTGAAAAACGCTTTTGATCCGGCCGGCATCTTCAACCCGCGCCGCATGTACAACGACTTCTGACGATGCAAACCAATCTCGCCGATTTCATCAAGGACACGCCCGAAGGTCAGGAGGCTGATGCCATCCTGCGCAAGTGTGTGCATTGCGGCTTCTGTACGGCGACCTGCCCGACCTATCAGCTGCTCGGCGACGAGCTCGACGGTCCGCGTGGCCGCATCTACCTGATCAAGCAGGTCCTCGAAGGCAAGCCGGCGACCGAGAAAACCCAGCTGCATCTTGACCGCTGCCTGACTTGCCGCAACTGCGAAAGTACCTGTCCGTCCGGCGTCACCTATGGTCGCCTGGTTGACATCGGGCGCGGCATTGTCGAGAAGCAGGTCAAGCGTCCGTTCGCGCAACAACTCGTGCGTACCGCACTCAAGGAAGTCTTGCCGCGCAAGGCGGTATTTACGCCAGCGATGAAGGTCGGGCAGCTGGTACGCCCGCTGCTGCCGCAGTCGCTGAAGAACAAGGTGCCGGTGGCGCGCGATGCCGGAAAGTGGCCGTCACGCACGCACGCGCGCAAGATGCTGCTGCTCGATGGCTGCGTGCAGCCGGCGATGTCGCCCAACATCAATGCCGCGACCGCACGCGTGCTGGACAAGCTTGATGTCGAATTGATCGTCGCCCCTAAGGCAGGCTGCTGCGGCGCGATCCGTTATCACATGAACGATCAGGAAGGCGGACTGGACGACATGCGTCGCAACGTCGATGCGTGGTGGCCGTATGTGGAAGCCGGTGTCGAGGCGATCGTGATGACCGCGTCAGGCTGCGGTGTCACAGTGAAGGAGTACGGCCATCTGCTTGCACAGGATCCGGTCTATGCCGAGAAGGCAAAGCGCATCGCTGCGCTGACGAAAGACCTGTCGGAGATCATGCCTTCGTTCGAGAAAGAGCTGGTGCAGAGGCTGGCGGGTAAGCTTAGCAAGCGTGTTACCTATCACCCGCCATGCACGCTGCAGCACGGGCAGCAGATCCGCGGCAAGGTTGAAGGCGTATTGCGCGCCTGCGGCGTCGACGTGAAGCTGTGCGCCGACAGCCATCTGTGTTGCGGCTCGGCCGGCACCTATTCGGTGACGCAGCCGGAGCTGTCTTACAAGCTGCGCGACAATAAGATAAAAAACCTCGAGGCGACGAGCCCCGAGGTGATTGTGTCAGCCAATATTGGCTGCCTGACCCATCTGCAGTCGGGCACCGATACACCGGTCAGGCACTGGGTTGAGTTGATCGATCAGGCCTTGTAGGGAGAGCAGTGGAAATGCCGGGGCTGTCAATGCGATAGCCCGGCGTCTTACATCCAGTCCTGTCTTTGCTCATCGTGCTCATTCGGGTTGCCGGCAAACCGGCCGCCTTCGTCTTCGGCGCCAGGGGCTTGTGCGGCTAGATGCCCGGCACTGCCATTGATCATGGCTTGGATGATAGATCGGAAGGCAGCAATGTAAACCGCCCTTGCGGCAAACCCCGGTGGACTGATTAACAGGACTGCCGGCAATGCATGTCCCAGGAAAACCAGCAGCGGATCCCCACTGGCCCGTGCTCCGCTTAAATACCCCGACAAGACCGCAGAAGGTACCACCGAGGCCCAGCGACCCAGCACTTCAGACGCGGTATCAGCGAGCGGATCGCCGGGTTTGAACTGCGATACGAATTCATTTCCGAATGTACCGAGAAGCTGCGATTTTGTTCGTGCGGTTTCGAGCGCCTTGGTTGTCCTGCGTATCTCCTTCATCAGTTCAGGTCCGGTCGTATCACTCGGAGATTTATCCTGCCGTGCTTGCCACTTGCTGAGTGCATCGGTCAGATCTGTGAGCAAGGATGCCTTTGCATCGGCCTCCGCCGCATAGATCTTTCGCGTTGGAACGGCTTTCAGCTCGGCCTTGGGATGCCTGCTACGCTGATGCTGGATGCCGGCAACAGTTTCTGCGCCTGACATGGCGCCGAGAACCGAATGCAGCGCAAGTTCTGTGAGAATTGCAGCCCATCCGCCACTGGCCATGAAAGAAGCCATACCGGCCGCCATCGCTGCCTTGCCGAGATAATTGAGCACGTAAAAGAAATACGGTGCATCTTCTGTTTCGAACCGGTCTCGTAAAATTTCCCCGAAAGCTCTCTCTTCCGCGATCCGCTCGTCGATCGTCAGCTGGCCGACGTGTTTAGGGTCTTTGCTGTCGTATTTTTTTACTAAAGTCTCCCCGCGCGCGACGTCACCCAGTTTCGCGCCCGCCAGTTTGACCCGGTTATTGAATTCCACAAAGCTAGGTGCGCTCCAGGATTTGGCGAGCAGTTGTTTCAGTACCGGGCCGGCGACAGTGACATGCAGTAGCGCGGCAATAAAAGCTCCTGTATGGGCGCTGCCTGCGTATCGGATTCTCGACAGGGCATTGCCGATAAAGAAGGAGGCGCCGAAAGCGGACAGTCCTGCAACGTAATACATGGCAGTGGAGCCACATTCGGCACGTACCTTGTGCTCAAGCTTGGCGAGCTTTTTCTTGTAACGAGCTTCCAGATCACGGGTTTTTTGCGATTTGAACTGATCAAGAAATTTTTCACGACGGGTATCCCGGTCTGCTCTTGATACGCCGGGAAAGACTATCGTCTCGAGCTTGCTTCTCTCATCGATGAGCTTCGCGATTTTCAGGGTCGTCGCATCGTATGCCTTTCTGAAATTCTGGGACAGGTATTCGAAGTCTTCCCTGTCATGCGAGTGAGTTGCTTCTTCGGCCTCCTTTTCCCACTTCTTCATGTCGGCATGAAGGTTCTCGAAGCGCTTCAGCAATTCTTCAATTTCGCTCTCGATCCGATCGAGTTCTTTGAGCCCTTCGTTACTGAACAGCTCTTTCAAATCGTCGCTTAATAGAAAAGAGCTTCTTCTTTTATCGGCATTTTGCGCTTTGGTCCCGGAGGAAGATGGCTCGCCTTCCGGCGCCGGAGGATGTGTCGGGCGTCGGCCGTGTCGGGTCAGGGTTTGTGCGAGGTTGGATGTTGGATCCGGCGGTGTCGATGAGATCTGGCTTATCAGATTCTCCAGAACTCCAATTTCCGTTTTAAGTGTTGCGATCTCCTTCATGCACGTACGGATGTCGTCTTCAGGCGCATTGTCTCTCTTCATGTCAGAGAGATCATTCTGGTATTCATGCAATGCCTTCAATCGCTCAGTGCGGCTTGCGGTCAGCGCTTTGATCAGGTCGTCCGAGGTTGCTTCAGAGCCGGGCAAAGTTTTGCTACTCTCGGCTGGGCGAGGCAGCGGCGGCGGAGTCTCATTGCGGGATCGCCGAGGGGCAATCCGTGCAAGCTCTGCATTTAATTCGTCTATGTCGCCACGAAGACGCTCCGCCTTCTTTTCATTGCCGGCCGAAATTTCGAACTGAACTTCACTTTGTAGTTTTTCAATTTTTTCCCTGATTTCATCAGCACGAACTTGCGGCGATTTGTATGGCGACGAAATATCCTCATCGGTATCGCTACTGGAAACGACGCTGTCTTCATTGCTCCCCAGCTTGTCGATCTTTTCCTTAATCCTGCTTTTTTGCTTTTTCAGAGACTGCAATTCTCCTTTAATTTTTTCCTTGCGTTCTTCATCATTCGCTGACCTGGCGGTCTGAAGACTTTTTTTGGCTTGTTCCAGCTGAAGGTCGAGCTTTCCATATTTCTTCAAGAGCAAAGATTTTTCACGTCCCAATTCCCGCTCGCGTTTTTCGTGCTTTATGCTGCTGGGAGTCGGAGTAACGACTGGGGACTCCAGGTGAACTTCCGAAAAATCTATCCGGGATGCCGATGAAACTCCCGGTACCTGATCGGACGTTGATGTGGGTGTTTGCGGGAGAAGTTGTGGCGGATGCTTTAGTAATGTTTTCAGCGTCGCATTGGTCGGGTTGCCCATGGAGTCTCCTATGCGAGCGTGGTAGTGTTAGCGTCGGGCGATTTCGCAAGCAGGCCGCTGGTCGCGTCAATTCCGGTCGGATCGAGCAGTGAACGGCGAACATTCAGCGCATGCTGGCTGTAGTCCTGGAGAATCCCGGCCAGCGTTGCGGCGTCCATCATGTCCGGATACAGGAAGTGCTGAATGAAGATGACGCGATTTCGTTGACGGTCCAGCCCGTAAACGCCGGATGTCTTGCTGCCAGTGAGGAGATTCAGCGCGAGCAGGCGCTCAATGATTTCTTCGCGATCGAATTCAGGCAGCTCACCAATGTCGATGTAGCAGATAAGTCGGTCCCCGGCTTCGTCTTCATCGTAAAACAGCCCGATGTCAATCCCATTTATTTCTATCTGGTGTCTGGACGCCAGAGATTCTGGGTCCGATAAGTTAAGCACGACGCAGGTGTCGCGGCAGAGTTGCGCAAACTCGGCATGGTCCATGAGGGTCTCCTTTTTGCCATTCGTCTTGAGTCAATCTCGTCGGGGGGGTGCAAGATGACGAGGCTGCGACTGAGTAACTGCATGGCAAAAAGGAGTTCAGTCACATAGCTAAAAGATCGAGACTGATGGGTAGGAGATAATGGCAAAACGTGGCAGGTTGCTGGACGGCCTTCAGGTTTCTAATAGCTGAATGATTTTTTTCTCAAGCCTGGTGCGTGAAGTTATCGGAGAGAGTCGAATCCTGGGCTCACCAGAACGATTCAGCAGGAATTTTGTAAAGTTCCACTTGATTGACTCAGTACCCAGAATTCCCTTCGCCTGCTGCTTCAGCGTGGCAAATAACGGATGCGTATTCGGTCCGTTGACCTCAATCTTGGAAAACATCGGAAAGCTCACGCTGAAATTTCTTTCGCAAAACTCGGCAATCTGAGCATCGTCGGCCGGCTCCTGTGCGCCGAACTGGTTGCACGGAAAACCGAGTACGACGAAACCCCGGTCCTGATACTTTTGATAAAGCGCTTCCAGCCCCGCATACTGCGGCGTGAAGCCGCAACGGCTCGCGGTATTGACGATCAACAGCACTTTGTTACGATACTCTGCAAGAGAGGTTGGGCTACCGTCGATGCGTGTCAGCGGAATTTCTTCAAGTTGGGTCATTCATCTTCCCTGATGTTCGATAGACGTCAAAATGCTAGCAGCGCTGCGAGTTTCGCGCTGAAGCTCGCTGATCATGGATAATGCCTGCTCATGTCAATCGCAAAAAATCTGGAGCAAGTCAAGGCGTCGATCGCCGAGGCAGCGACGCTCGCTGGCCGGTCACCGTCCTCGGTAGCACTGCTGGCCGTGTCGAAAACTTTCCGTCCCGATGCCGTGATCAATGCGGCCGATGCGGGGCAGCAGGCGTTTGGCGAGAACTATCTGCAGGAAGCGCTGGACAAGCAGAAGGCGGTGCAGTCGATGCGGCCCGATCTGGCACTGGAATGGCATTTCATCGGCCCGATTCAGAGCAACAAGACCCGTCCCGTCGCTGAGCATTTCAGCTGGGCCCACGCCGTCGACCGCGAGAAGATCGCGCGCAGGCTGTCAGAACAGCGCCCGACCGGTCTGCCGCCGCTGAACATCTGCCTGCAGGTAAACGTTAGCGGTGAGGCTAGCAAGAGTGGCGTGGCACCCGACGAACTGCCGGCACTGGCGCAGGCAGTCGCCACACTGCCGAACCTGATATTGCGCGGTTTGATGGCTATCCCCGAGCCTGCCAATGACTATGAAAGCCAGCGCAAGCCCTTTGCGTTGCTGCGCGAGCTGCAGCAGCAGCTGGCCGAGATGGGCATTGTGACGGATACGCTGTCGATGGGGATGACAACCGATATGCAGGCGGCGATCGCCGAGGGGGCAACCATCGTGCGGATTGGAACTGCAATCTTCGGTAGGCGCGATTACGCGCGTTGACCGGGTCTCTGGCCGGGTCTGTTGATGAGAATCTTGCAACTTCCCGTGAATTGGGTTTTTCTCTATCATCTGACCAACTGGATGACCAACTGAGGAAAACGATGGGAACCGTGACTTTGGCCGAGGCGAAGACGCACCTGAGCCACTTGCTGGACCAAGTCGCTGCCGGAGAAGAGGTAGTGATTACCCGTCGCGGGCATCCGGTGGCAAAGATTTCTCCGATTGTCGAAGGCAAGCGCCCGGTGCGATCGCTTGCCGGCTTTCGCAGGGGGATGCCTGCTCGATCTGAGCCCAGTGCAGCCTTGATCCGGCAGATACGTAACGAAGATCTCTGATGCGGTATTTCGATACGAGTTTTCTTGCGCCCCTCTTTCGTGAGGAGGCCGTTAGCCTGAAAGTCGAGGATTTCCTGGGGCGGCAGCCCGCCGGAAGTCTGGCCATCAGTCACTGGACACGCGTCGAATTCGCCAGCATATTCGCGCGCGATGTCCTTATGGGCCTGCACAAGAAGTATGGATCGCAGGCTATCGACGAATTCGAGCAAATGGTAGAGGAGTCTTTTCTGACCTGGGTCCCGACACTCGCCGACTACGAACTCGCACGGTCTTATGTGCAGCGCTTCGCTTCCAAATTGCGTGCCGGAGATGCACTGCATCTGGCTATCGCGAAGAATCATGGTGCCGACATGTTACACACGCTGGACGAAGGCATGCTCGCCGCCGCCCGCTTGTTAAAGCTGAAGGCAAGCAGGGGTATCAGGACGTGATGGTTTGGCCGCTCGGCTTGGGCGGGAATATAGGAATCAACGATGCAAAATGATTTGAAAATCGCCTTCATCGGCGGTGGCAATATGGCTCAGGCGCTGATTGGTGGCCTGGCCGGTAAACTGACAGCGGCTGCGAATATTCATGTGGTCGATGTCATGCCGGACACACTGTCTGCGCTGGTGCAGCGCTTCGGTGTGACGACTGCTGCGGCGCCATCCGACGCGCTCTCCTCTGCCGATGTGATCGTACTGGCAGTGAAGCCGCAGCAGATGCGCGAAGTGGTGGCGAGTGTGAAGCCTTATGTGAAATCGCAATTGCTGCTGTCTATTGCTGCGGGTATCCGCGCGGCGGACCTGTCGCGCTGGCTCGGTGGTCATCAGGCCATCGTGCGCACGATGCCGAACACGCCAGCCCTTGTCGGCAAGGGCATTACGGGTGCCGTTGCGATGGCCGGTGTGTCGGAAGTGCAGAAGCAGACTGCCGATGCCATCCTGCGCGCGGTCGGCGAGACGGTATGGATCGCCGACGAGGTACAGATCGACGCTGTCACCGCGATCTCCGGTAGCGGTCCGGCCTATGTTTTCTATTTCATCGAGGCGATGCAGCAGGCCGCGGTCGAGCTGGGGCTGACGGCGGAGCAGGGCCGGCAGCTGGCGCAAGCGACTTTTGCCGGCGCGGCCGAGCTGGCGATACGTTCCGACGAACCGGTAGCGCTACTGCGTGAGCGCGTCACTTCGAAGGGCGGCACCACTTACGCGGCACTGACCTCGATGGAAGCTAGCGGCGTGAAAGCGGCGCTGGTCAAGGCGCTGCATGCAGCGGCGGATCGGGGAAAGGAGCTGGGCGAGGAGTTCGGGAAGGACTGAGCCAGTCCCACCGCCATCTTCGCCACCAGCTGGGATTGATGGTGTCGGACAAGTGTCAGCGGTGCGCGGGCCCCAGCGTGCGCTGGGACGACATGGCGGGGCGCTGTGGACCTAACCCTGCTGCGCCAGCTGCCCCAGATCCCACAGCGGCAGGAAAATCCCCAGCACCAGCACCAGCCCGCCCATCACCGCCAGCAGAATGGATTCGATCGCATCGCTGAGCCGTCCGACTTCATACGGCAGTTCTTCCTGATACATCGTCGCAACCTGTTCCATCATCTTTTCCATTTCACCGGTCGCGTCGCCCACCGAGATCATCTGCATTTCCATCGCCTTGAAGATGCCGGAGCTCTGCGCGATCTGCAGCATCGTCTCGCCGCTGTGCTTATTGATCAGATGATGTTCAGACTGGCGGTGCCTGCCGCGAGATCCCTGGCCAGATCGCGGCCTTGCGCATTCCGGCCATGCAGCTTGATCGCCAGGCGCAGATCATTCACTGAATCGGCATTGCGCAGTGCATCTTCGATGCTGATCCTGTCGGCTTCGACCAAATCAAACAGCGCCTGATCGAAGGTCTGCATGCCGAGCTCGCGCGACTTCGCCATCACTTCGCGGATGGCATGCACCTGGCCCTTGAAAACGAGATCCGATATCAGCGGCGAGTTCAGCATCACTTCAACCGCAGCGCAGCGCCCGCTGCCGGATTTCAGCGGTACCAGCCGTTGCGAGATCATGGCGCGCAGGTTCAGCGACAGGTCCATCAGCAGTTGCTGCCGGCGCTCTTCAGGAAAGAAGTTGAGGATTCGATCAAGCGCCTGATTGCTGTTGTTCGCATGCAGTGTCGCCAGACAAAGGTGACCGGTCTCGGCGAAGGCGATCGCATGATCCATGGTTTCGCGATCGCGGATTTCGCCGATCAGGATCACGTCCGGTGCCTGCCGCAGTGTGTTCTTCAGCGCCGTGTGCCAGTCCGCAGTATCGGTACCGACCTCGCGCTGCGTGACGATGCAGTGGCGATGCGGATGAACGAACTCGACAGGGTCTTCGATGGTGATGATGTGGCCATGACTGTACTGATTGCGGTGCCCGATCATCGCGGCCAGTGTGGTCGACTTGCCCGAGCCGGTCGCGCCGACCATGATCACCAGTCCGCGCTTGCTCATCACGATATCTTTCAGCTGCGGCGGTACGCCGAGCGCATCCAGCTTCGGGATCTCCGTAGTGATCGTGCGTACCACCATACCGGCCTTGCCCTGCTGGACGAAGGCCGATACGCGAAAGCGGCCGATGCCATCGATGCCGATCGCGAAATTGCACTCCTTGGTACGGTCGAACTCCTGCTGCTGGCGCTGGTTCATTGTCGACTGCACCAGCACGCGGCAATCCTCGGACGACAGCGGCACCGGTGCGACCGGTGTCATCTTGCCGTCGAGCTTGATCGCCGGCGCAAAGCCGGCAGTAATGAACAGGTCGGATCCGCCACGCGCTTTCATCAGCGCCAGCAGCTGTCGAATATGGGTTGATGCCTGTGCTTCGTCCATGCTCAGCCCGGAAAGTTTTCCGGCATCTTCGCGGCGCCACGTGCGGCAGCCGGCGTGATGCGATTGCGCCGGACCAGCTCCATCAGGCTCGCATCCAGTGTTTGCATGCCGAGACTGCTACCGGTCTGGATTGCTGAATACATTTGCGCGACCTTCGCTTCGCGGATCAGGTTGCGTATCGCCGGTGTGCCGAGCATGATTTCGTGCGCGGCGATACGGCCGTTGCCATCGCGCGTCTTCACCAGGGTCTGCGATATCACCGCCTGCAGCGATTCGGACAGCATGGCGCGCACCATGTCCTTCTCATCGCCGGGAAAGACATCGATGATGCGATCAACTGTCTTCGCTGCCGATACGGTATGCAACGTGCCAAACACCAGATGGCCAGTCTCGGCTGCGGTCAGCGCGAGCCGAATCGTTTCGAGGTCGCGCAGCTCGCCAACCAGCACTACATCCGGATCCTCGCGCAGCGCGGAACGCAATGCGGCAGCGAATGAGTGCGTGTGCGGACCGACCTCGCGCTGGTTCACCAGTGCCTTGCGCGATTCGTGCACGAACTCGATCGGATCTTCAATCGTCAGGATGTGCGCATACTCGTTCTCGTTCACATGGTTGACCATCGCTGCCAGCGTAGTCGACTTGCCGGAACCGGTCGGTCCCGTGACCAGTACCAGCCCGCGTGGTTTCATCGCGAGATCGGTAAAGATAGGCGGTGCGTTCAATTCTTCCAGCGACAGGATCTTGGAGGGGATTGTGCGCAGCACTGCTGCAGCACCGCGATCCTGATTGAAGGCATTTACACGAAAGCGCGCGATACCGGGCACCTCGAACGAGAAGTCGACCTCGAGACTTTCTTCATAGCGCTTGCGCAGACTGTCGTTCATCACCTCATAGATCATCGCGTGCACTTCCTTGTGCGACATCGGCGGCAGGTTGATGCGACGTACGTCACCGTGCACGCGGATCATCGGCGGCAGACCGGCCGACAGGTGCAGGTCAGACGCGCTGTTCCTGGCTGTGAAGGCCAGCAGTTCGGAAATGTCCATCGGGGGATCGCGAGGCAAGTGAACGGCCGCACCCACGGCAGCCCAGTCGCGCGATTATCTGCCCCGTGCTTTGCAGGCCTCAAGGGGAATAGCGCAGAAAACGCTTCGCTGTTGTAGCGATACGCCGAAACTGGCGTTGCAGTGGGTCAGCCCAATCCGGTCAGCCTGATGCGGTCAGCCCAATACGATGCCGGCGAAGACAGCCGCGCCGAGCCAGTTGTTGTGGCGGAAGGCGGCGAAGCAGCGCATGCGGTCGCGGTCGCGGATCAGCGTGTAGTGATAGACCGCGATCGCCGCTGCCGCGAGCAGTCCGGCGAAGAAGCCGGGCCCGAGTCCGCGTGATACGCCGACTGTCCCGATCAGCAGCAGATTGACTGCATAGCAGATCATGACAGCGAGTACATCGAAGCGGCCGAAGGTGATTGCCGAGGTGCGTATGCCGATGCGCAGATCATCATCGCGATCGACCATCGCATATTCAGTGTCATAAGCCAGCGCCCAGAACACATTGGCCAGTAGCAGTACCCAGGCTTCAGCCGGTACGGTGTTCAGCACCGCGGCATACGCCATGGGTATGCCGAAGCCGAACGCAATCCCGAGGTAAGCCTGCGGCAAGGCGAAGAAGCGCTTGAAATACGGATAGGTACCGGCGACGATCACCGCCAGTACCGACAGTTGCAGCGTCAGCGCATTCAGCGGCAGGATCAGTACGAAAGACAGGAGTGCCAGCACGACAGCGACTGCGACGGCCTCCCACGCGGCAATGCGGCCCGAGATCAGCGGCCGCTCGGCGGTGCGCTTCACATGCCGGTCAAAGTCGCGGTCGGCGAAGTCATTGATCGCGCAGCCGGCGGAGCGCATCAGCACGGTACCGATCGTGAAGATGGCGATCAGCTGCCAGTCCGGCACGCCATTTGATGCCAGCCACAGCGCGGACAGCGTGGGCCACAGCAGCAGCAGGCTGCCGATCGGCTTGTCAAGCCGCACCAGTCGTGCGTACAGAACGAGCCGCTGGCGCAGGGAAAAAGCAGAATCATTCATGGCGCGCAGTGTAGCGCGGCGGCGGGAACACGGCCATTGCAGCAGCGTCTTTGCAGCAACGCCGTGCGGCCGGTTCGCCGTTATTTTTCCTCGGTGGGCGCGTCCGGCAGCATCTGCACGCCGTTCAGCCGGCAGGTCAGCACCGACTGCCGCAGCGCGTCGATGGCGGCTTGCCGCGTGAAGCTCTTGCGCCACGCGATCACCACGCGGCGCGACGGTGCCGGCTCGTCGAAGGGCAGGTAGCGCAGCATGCTGTCCCTGGGGAGCGGATCCGGCACCGACGCCCGCGGCAGCACCGTGATGCCGATACCAGAAGCCACCATGTGGCGGATGGTCTCCAGCGACGAGCCCTCGAAGGTGCGCGCAATGCCGCCGCCACCGGTCGAGAAGCGCGACATCTCGGGGCAGACCTCGAGTACCTGGTCGCGGAAACAGTGGCCCGCGCCGAGCAGCAGCATGGTTTCCTGTTTCAGTTCTTCGCTGCTGATCGACTGCCGTTCGGCCCATTGATGTTTGCGCGGCAGCGCGACCATGAATGGCTCATCGTACAGTGGTCGTACCATCAGGCCCTGGTCATTGAATGGCAGCGCCATGATGGCTGCATCAAGCTCTCCGACGCGCAGCATCTCTAGCAGCTTGACCGTGAAATTCTCCTGCAGCACCAGCGGCATCTGCGGCACGCGCTCGATCAGGGTCGGTACCAGCTGCGGCAGCAGGTAGGGCGCAATCGTGTAGATCACGCCGACGCGCAGCGGCCCGACCAGCGGATCCTTGTTTTGCTTCGCGATATTCTTGATATGCGCAGTCTGCTCGAGCACATGCTCGGCCTGCGCGACGATTTGCGCGCCGATCGGCGTGACAGACACCTCCGAGCCACCGCGCTCGAAGAGGGCGACGCCGAGCTCGTCCTCGAGTTTCTTGATCGCCACGGACAGCGTCGGCTGGGCGACGAAACAGGCCTCGGCGGCGCGACCGAAATGCTTCTCGCGTGCGACGGCGACGATGTATTTCAGTTCAGTTAATGTCATGCGGGTAAGTGTCGCATAGATAAAGGGCCGGTGTTGGATTCAGACGGCCTGATGTCATGGCCGCGCCGCTCTGTCGCTATCCTGCTGCCGAATTCAGGCGCGCAGGAAATCTTCGCGCGCGCCGAGCCAGCGCGCCAGATGGGTGTCGGCCACGTCGGGCTGTTCGGACAGCAGTGTCTGCGCAAGATTGCGCGCCTGCTCGACCAGCCACTGATCTGTTTCCAGATCGGCAAAACGCAGCATGGCTTGCCCCGACTGGCGCGCGCCGAGAAATTCGCCGGGCCCGCGGATCTCCAGGTCGCGCCGCGCAATCTCGAAGCCGTCGGCAGTCTCGCGCATGATCGCCAGCCTTTCCTTCGCAACCAGCCCGAGCGGTCCCTGATACATCAGCAGGCAGGCACTGGCCGCAGCACCGCGGCCGACCCGGCCGCGCAGCTGATGCAGCTGCGACAGGCCGAAACGCTCCGCATGCTCGATCACCATCAGCGACGCATTCGGCACGTCGACACCGACTTCGATCACGGTCGTCGCGACGAGCAGGTGCAGCTCGCCGCGCACGAAGGCATCCATGACGGCCTGCTTGTCGGCGGGCTTCAGCCGTCCGTGCACCAGCCCGACTTTCAGGTCCGGCAGTGCCGCTGACAGCAGCGCATGTGTGTCGGTGGCCGTCTGCAGCTGCAAGGCCTCTGATTCTTCAATCAGCGGGCAGACCCAGTACACCTGCCTGCCTTCGAGCGCGGCTGCATGCACGCGCTCGATCACTTCGTCACGCCGTTCCTGCGCGATCAGCCGGGTGACGATCGGTGTACGTCCCGGCGGCAGTTCGTCGATAGCCGAGACTTCCAGATCGGCGTAGTACGTCATCGCCAGCGTGCGCGGTATCGGCGTGGCTGACATCATCAGCTGATGTGGCACACCGGCGACACCCTTGTTGCGCAGCGTGAGTCGTTGCGCTACGCCGAAGCGGTGCTGCTCATCGACGATGACCAGTCCGAGTTTTGCGAAGTCAACATCGTGCTGGATCAGCGCATGCGTGCCGACCGCAAGTTGCGCGGTACCGGCTTCGATACGCGCACGCGCTTCTTCTTTTTCTTTTTTCTTCAGGCTGCCGGTCAGCCACGCGACATTCACGCCGAGCGGTTCCATCCAGCTGGCGATCTTACGGAAATGCTGTTCGGCGAGGATCTCGGTCGGCGCCATCAGCGCTGCCTGGTAGCCGCTGTCGATTGCCTGCGCGGCAGCGAGGGCCGCGACCACGGTTTTGCCGCTGCCGACATCGCCTTGGAGCAGCCGCTGCATCGGGTAGGGCGCTTTCAGGTCAGTGCGAATCTCCTCGAGCACGCGACGCTGTGCGCCGGTCAGTGCGAACGGCAATGCGGCGAGAAAGGCCTGCGTCAGTTTTCCGGCCTCTGCCAGCACCGGTGCGTCCTGCTGGCGTCGCGCGGCCTGCGCGCGCTTCATGGACAGCTGCTGCGCGAGCAGCTCGTCGAACTTCATGCGTATCCATGCCGGGTGGCTGCGTTCGGCCAGCGCGGTTTCGTCGGCGTCCGGCGGCGGATGGTGCAGCAGCCGCACTGCGGACTCGAATGGCATCAGCTTGCATTGCGTGCGCAGCTCGGCCGGCAGTGTGTCGGACCAGTCGATGCGTGTCATGGCGTTCGCGATGGCCTTGCGTAGCAGGGTTTGCGACAGACCCTCGCCGGCCGGGTAGACAGGCGTCAGCGCATCCGGCAGCGGAGTGTCCTCATCCACTGGCTTGACTGTGGGATGCACCATCTCATCGCCAAAGAAACCATGCCGCAGTTCGCCGCGCACGCGCAGCCGCTTACCCTCGGCCATCTGCGTGGCCTGGCTGCCGTAAAAATTCAGGAAGCGTAGTATGAGCCGGCCGCTGTCGTCGGTGAGCGTGACGACCAGTTGCCGGCGCGGCCGGTACTGCACATCGCAGTCGGTCACCACACCCTCAACCTGCACGACCTGACCATGCCGCGCGCAGGCCTGAGCAATCGTGAACAGCTGGGTCTCATCTTCGTAGCGCATGGGCAGATGCAGTACCAGCGCATTGTCCGACGACAGCCCGAGCCGCGCGAGCCGGTCGGCGGTACGCAGGCTTTTCTGCTGGACGGGTTTTTTGCGTGGGGCGGGCATCGTCAACGATCAGGGCGCGGGCAGCGTAGAATACCGGCTTTTCCGAGCCCTGCCTCTGGCTGCCTGCGGTCACCATCATCGCCCTTGCACCGGTGTCCGTGGCATGTCGCATTCCTGGCGGCGTCAGGCATGCGCCCCGTTTTTCCTGTCTTTTGCCGTCTTCTCATGTACTCGCTGTCTGACTTCGACTTCCACCTGCCCCCCGAACTGATCGCACAGGCACCGCTGCCCGAACGCAGCGCTTCGCGCCTGCTGCAAGTGACGAAGGACGCGCCGGTCGACCGCGTGTTCACCGACATCATCGATCTGCTGCAGCCCGGCGATGTGCTGGTGTTCAATGACACCCGCGTTCTGAATGCACGCTTCTTTGGCGTGAAGGCAAGCGGCGGCAAGGTCGAGGTTTTGGTCGAGCGCGTCACTGATGCAACGACGGTGCTCGCGCAGGTACGTGCGTCGAAATCGCCACCGCCGGGCACGACACTGCGACTGGCCGATGCGTTTGATGTGACCGTCGGCGAGCGCGCCGGGGAGTTTTTCACGCTGCATTTCCCCTCGGATGCGATTCCCCTGATTGACCGCTACGGTCGCCTGCCGCTGCCGCCGTATATTGCGCATGCGGCCGACGAGGTCGACGCGCAGCGTTACCAGACGGTGTACGCAAAACATCCCGGCGCCGTGGCCGCACCGACGGCCGGCCTGCATTTCGATGATGTGCTGCTGCAGAAACTGAAAGACAAGGGTGTGCAGCTGGCGTGGCTGACACTGCATGTCGGCGCCGGCACCTTTCAGCCGGTGCGAACCGAAAACCTGGCCGAGCACACCATGCACAGTGAGTGGTACAGCATCTCGCGGCAGACCGTCGATGTGATTGAGGCGGCGCAGCGCGCCGGACGTAACGTGGTGGCCGTCGGCACGACCAGCATGCGCGCACTGGAATCGGCGTCGCAGTCGGGCCGGCTGGTTGCCGGAAGCGACGATACGCAGATCTTCATCACGCCCGGCTATCGTTTCAGGACCGTGACACGATTGATCACCAATTTCCATTTGCCTAAGTCGACGCTGATGATGCTGGTATCCGCTTTCGCCGGCTATGACCGCATCCGCGCCGCGTATGCGCACGCGATCGAACAGCGCTATCGCTTCTTCAGTTACGGCGACGCGATGCTGCTCGAGCGCGAGGATCAACCATGAAATTTACGCTGCTAAAGACCGACGGCCTGGCGCGCCGCGGTCGCCTCGAGGTCGCGCACGGCACCATCGAGACGCCGATCTTCATGCCGGTCGGTACCTACGGCTCGGTGAAGGCCATGTCGCCGGACGAGTTGCGCGAAATCGATGCGCACATCATCCTCGGCAACACCTTCCACCTGTGGCTGCGGCCGGGGCTGGACGTCATCAGCAAGTTCGGCGGTCTGCACCGCTTTATCGGCTGGGATCGGCCCATTCTCACCGACTCCGGCGGCTTCCAGGTGTTCTCGCTCGGTGCGATGCGCAAGATCACCGAAGAGGGCGTGAAATTCTCGTCCCCCATCAATGGCGACAAGCTGTTCCTGTCGCCCGAGATCTCGATGCAGATCCAGCGTGTACTGAACTCCGACATCGTGATGCAGTTCGACGAGTGCACGCCGTATGAAATCGATGGCCGGGCTGCTACGCGTGACGAGGCGGGCCGGTCCATGCGCATGTCGCTGCGCTGGGCGAAGCGCTCGCTGGATGAATTCCATCGCGAGCAGAATCCGAATGCGCTGTTTGGTATTGTGCAGGGCGGGATGTACGAAGAGTTGCGCGACGAATCGCTGGCCGGTCTTGAAGCGCTTGATTTTCACGGCGTCGCGATCGGTGGCCTGTCAGTCGGCGAGCCCAAGGAAGATATGCAGCGCATTCTGTCGCATGTCGGCCCGAAGCTGCCGGCACACAAGCCGCATTACCTGATGGGAGTGGGCACGCCAGAAGATCTGGTGGAGGGCGTCGCGAACGGCATCGACATGTTCGATTGCGTGATGCCGACGCGAAATGCGCGCAATGGCTGGCTGTTCACGCGCTACGGCGACCTGAAGATCCGCAATGCGCGGTACAAGGACGAGGACAAGCCGCTCGACGAGAGCTGCGATTGCCACGCCTGTAAAAATTTCTCGCGGGCGTACCTGCACCACCTGCACCGCGCCGGCGAGATTCTCGGCGCACGCTTGAACACCATTCACAACCTGCATTACTACTTGCAGCTGATGCGCGAGATTCGCGCCAGTATCGATGCGGGTAGCTTCGCGCAATTCCGGCAGCGCTTTGCCGCAGACCGCGCGCGCGGTATTTGATCAATTGACCGGCTTCCGACTTTTCTGAAAATCCGCGGATACCGGAACCGGTATTCCGCGCGCGCCCCCTCATCGCTGACGTCTCCGCATGCGAGCCTTGCTGCTGCGGCCGGGACGTTGGCAGCCGCGCGCGTCCCCTCGTGTGGCTGCCGTCACGAACGCAACCTCACAGGAGCTCGCGATGGCACAGGCACCCGGATACCTCGCTTCATCGTTGTCGGCATCATCCTCATCTTCATTGGCGGTTTCACAGCTGCCGACGCGCACTGTTGAGCCTGCGGCCAGCACGTCGCAGCAGGGACCGGTGATGAACCACCGGGCGGCGCAGCCCGGGGACGCCGCCGAATTTTCATTCGAAACGCTCTTTCACGACAATGGCAGCGACCAGCCCGAATGTAAAAGTGCCTGGCTGCCTTGCCTGCCGCCGCTGGCTACGACGCTGCAGCAGCTGACGCTGGCAGATGTCACTACCGAGGTGCGCTGCGAACGCGCGCTGCAGGCAATCGCCGGCGGTGCAGATGTCTGCGCTGTGGACGACCGGTATGGCAGGACGGTGCTGCACTGGGCCTGCCTGCTGGCGCATCCGGATCTGGTTGCGCTGTTGCTCGAGCAGGGCGCTGCTGTCCAGGTCGACCTGACTGATGCGCAGGGGCGCAGCCCGCTCGCCTGTGTCAAGGCGCTGAGGTCGGAGTCGGGTGCTGCTGCGGTGGCGGGTCACTTGCTGTCCGCCGGTGCGTCGCTGGAATCGCTGCCGCATGGCGGGACCGAGTTGCTATATCTGGCTGAGCTCGATGCTTCGCTGACAGAGCGCCTGCTGCGTCTCGGTGCCGCGGTCGACGGCGGCGGGGTGTACGAAACCACGCCATTGATGACGGCATGCGGCCGCGGGCTGTGGGGAGCCGCGTCGATGATGCTCGATTTCGGCGCGGATGTCTGCCGACACGGACCTTTCCGCATGTCGGTACTGCATAACGCGCAACTGCCTGTCTGGCTGGCCGAACAGTTGCACCGGCGCGGGGCGGACGTGAATGCGCGTGACCTGCTCAACGAGACGCCGCTGATGCTGGCCTGCCGGGACGGAAATATCCCGTTTGCACGCTGGCTGCTAGCCAGGGGCGCACTCATCGGTGAGGTGTCGGACGATGGCCTGTGCGCAAGCGATTACGCAAGACAGCGTGGCCCGGACATGGCGGCCTGGCTGGCGCGGCAGCCGGGCGGGTCCGGCGCACCGGCGGACGGCTGACTGGCACCACGCTGAGTGTAAACCTCAGCGGTGCCGGCGGGTGCTAGAATCATGGGTTCGTAAAAAAACCAACCCGGAGCAGTCCATGTTTATCTCGAATGCCTATGCGCAGGCGGCCGCGCCCGCTGGCGCCGGCGGCGGCCTGATGAGCTTCTTGCCCATCATCCTGATGTTTGTCGTGCTGTACTTCCTGATGGTGCGTCCACAGATGAAGCGCCAGAAGGAGCAGAAGGCCATGATCGATGCGCTAGCCAAGGGCGACGAGGTCGTGACGGCCGGTGGCATCGTCGGCAAGGTCACCAAGGTCAGCGATGCGTATGTCACGCTGGAAGTGGCCGAGGGTACGGAGGTCGTGATGCAGAAGGCATCGGTCACGGTGCTGCTGCCCAAGGGCACGATCAAAGCGCTCTGATATCCCGCAATTCTCCCGGTCCGGCACGCGTTGCCGGACTTTTTTCATTCTAGGCGAGTTGCCATGAACCGTTATCCCCTCTGGAAATACGTGATGATCGCGCTGGTGCTGGCGTTCGGCGTGCTGTACACGGTGCCGAACTTCTTCGGCGAATCACCGGCCGTGCAGGTCAGCAGCGCCAAGGCGACGCTTAAGCTCGGTCCTGACGCGGTGGACCGCGTGCAGCAGGCGCTGAAATCTGCCGGCCTCCAGGCCGAAGATGCGTTCTTTGAAGACCTCGGTAACAACGGCACGGTGCGTGTGCGCTTTGCCAGCACGGACCTGCAGTTCAAGGCCAAGACCGTCATCGAACAGGCGCTGAACAAGGATCCGTCCGACCCCGGCTATCTGGTGGCATTCAACCTGCTGCCGAACACGCCCGCATGGCTGCAGGGCCTGCGTGCATTGCCGATGTACCTTGGCCTTGACCTGCGCGGCGGTGTGCACTTCCTGATGCAGGTGGATACCCGCGCGGTGATGGCCAAGCGTATTCAGGCGACCCAGGCAGCGGCCCGCTCGCTGCTGGCGGAAAAGAAAGTGCGCTTCGCCGGCCTGTCGCGTAATGGTGATGTGATCGAGATTCACTTCCGTGACCGCGAGACCTTTGACGCCGCTCGCGATGTGATGGCCGCCCAGCTGCCTGAGCTCACGCTGGCTGAGGCCAGCGATGCCGAGGGCCTGCTGTTGCGCGCTTCACTGAATCCGCAGGCAGTCAAGCGTACGCTGGAAGAGGCGGTGCAGCAGAACATCTCTACGCTGTCGAAGCGGGTCAACGAACTCGGCGTGGCTGAGCCCGTGATCCAGCGTCAGGGTGCCGACCGTATCGTCGTGCAGCTGCCCGGCGTGCAGGACGTGTCGCGCGCGAAGGACATCATCGGCCGCACCGCGACGCTCGAGGTACGCATGGTCGACGAGACCGTCTCGCGCGGTAGCGAAGAAAGCGCGGCGCTGTCGCCCGGCTCCGAGCTGTTCAAGGTGGGCAAGGGTGCGCCGGTCGTACTGTACAAGGATCCGGTCATCACTGGTGATTACATCTCGAATGCCGGCGCGGCGTTCGACCAGAACCAGCAGCCCTCGGTCAGCATTGACCTGAACGGTGACGGCGGTCGCAAGATGCGCGAGGCAACGCGCGAGAAGGTCGGCAAGCTGATGGCCATCGTGCTTTTCGAAAAGGGCAAGGGCGAGGTACTGACGGTCGCGACGATTCGTGATGAGCTGGGTTCGCGCTTCCAGATCACCGGCATGGAGTCGCCGTCGGCCGCCAGCGATCTGGCGCTGCTGCTGCGCGCGGGCTCACTGGCTGCGCCGATGGAGATCATTGAGGAGCGCACCATTGGACCGCAGCTCGGTGCGGAGAACATCGCCAAAGGCTTCAATTCGACGCTGTACGGCTTTGCGGCGATTGCAGTGTTCATGATGATTTATTACCTTCTGTTCGGCGCGTTCAGTGTGTTCGCGCTGGCAGTGAACGTGATGCTGCTGGTGTCGCTGCTGTCCGTGCTGCAGGCGACGCTGACCTTGCCTGGCATTGCGGCGATTGCGCTGACCCTCGGTATGGCGATCGATGCGAACGTGCTAATCAACGAGCGCATCCGCGAAGAACTGCGCAACGGTAATTCGCCGCAGGCGGCGATTGCCACCGGCTTCGAGCGTGCGTGGGCGACGATTCTTGATTCGAACGTGACGACCCTGATCGCCGGCCTCGCGCTGCTGATCTTCGGTTCCGGACCGATTCGCGGCTTTGCAGTGGTGCATTGCCTCGGCATCCTGACCTCGATGTTCTCGGCGGTCGTGGTGGCGCGTGCCTTGGCCAACCTCTGGTACGGCCGTCGGAAGAAACTGACCAGCGTGTCCATCGGACAGGTATGGAAGCCGAACGCGTAATGCGGCGCGGCTGACAAGGAGAGCATCGTGGAATTTTTCCGGATCAAAAAAGACATTCCGTTCATGCGGCATGCGCTGGTGTTCAACGCAATTTCGGCGTTGACCTTCGTTGCGGCCGTGTTTTTCCTGTTCGCCAAGGGCTTGCACCTGTCGATCGAGTTCACCGGCGGCACCGTGATGGAAGTCGCGTACTCGAAGCCGGCCGACCTTGAAGGCATTCGCAAGACGGTCGGTGGTCTCGGCTTCACCGATAGTCAGGTGCAGAGCTTCGGCACGGCGCAGGATGTGCTGATCCGCTTGCCGGCGCAGAAGGCGTCGAATTCGGCGCAGGTGAGCACGAAGGTGTTCGACGCACTGAAGGCGCAGGATGCTGCGGTGAGCCTGAAACGGGTCGAGTTCGTCGGGCCGCAGGTCGGCGAAGAGCTTGCGCATGACGGTCTGACCGCGCTGGCCTTCGTCGTCATCGGCATCATGATTTACCTGGCCTTCCGTTTCGACTGGAAATTCGCAGTCGCAGCGATCATCGCCAACCTGCACGACGTGATCATCATTCTGGGTTTCTTCGCCGCCTTTCAGTGGGAGTTCTCGCTGACTGTGCTGGCCGCTGTACTCGCGGTGCTCGGCTACTCGGTGAATGAATCGGTGGTGGTGTTCGACCGGGTGCGCGAAGCCTTCCGCGATCGCCGCTACGGCAAGCTGTCAACGCCGGAAGTGCTGAACCATGCGATCACCAGCACGATCTCGCGCACGGTGATCACGCATGGTTCGACGCAGCTGATGGTACTGTCGATGTTGCTGTTCGGTGGTCCGACGCTGCACTACTTCGCGCTGGCGTTGACGATCGGTATTCTTTTCGGTATCTATTCGTCGGTGTTTGTTGCGGCGGCGGTAGCGATGTGGCTGGGCGTGAAGCGCGAGGATTTGCTCAAGCCGGTCAAGCCCAAAGACGAGACCGACGGCGCGGTGGTCTGAGCGTTCTTTCCTTCGCTGCGCGCTGGTGCGGGTGCGGGTGCGATAAATAAAACGAGTCCGGGCAGTTTATTTGCCGGACTCGTTTTTTTTCGCGCGTCGCAGGGCGCTCATTCGGACATCGCCAGTTTTCACGATAGGCTGGCATGCAACAACTATCCGGTGCAGGCCAGCAGTTCACGACGTTCACATGACGTGCTGTGTCGCTGGGCTTCTTCGTAATGTCGGCAGCCGTCATCCTCCGTACTTCCGGTGCAACGGGAGCATGCAGTGGCGGACGACTACGACAGTCCATGGAAAGAGGCGATCGAGCGATATTTCGCTGATTTCATGCATTTCTATTTTCCAGCCGCTCATGCCCGGATCGACTGGAATCAGCCTTACCTCTTTCTCGATCAGGAACTGCGCGCAGTCGCACACGACGCAGCGTTGGGAGCCCGTCTTGTCGACAAGCTGGTACGCGTGTCATGCCGCAACGGCCAGACAGAGTGGATCTATGTGCATATCGAAATTCAGGCGAGCAGTCAGGAAGAATTCGCTGAACGTATGTTCATATATCACTACCGACTGTACGACCGATTTCGAAAGCCGATCGCTAGCCTCGCTGTGCTGGCCGATGTCCGGCCGAACTGGCGACCGGAGACATTCAGCTATGAAGTATGCGGTTGCCGTTTGCAGTTGCGTTTCCCGGTGGCGAAACTGATGGATTGGGCGGGTAGCGAAGCCCGTCTGGAAGACAGCGCCAACCCGTTTGCGGTAGTGACGCTGGCCCATCTTCCAACCCGCACGACGCGCAAAGACATGCGGGCGCGCTATGCGGCCAAATGGCACCTGGTACAGGGACTGTACCGGCGCGGCATGCGGAAGCAGCAAGTACTCGACCTGTTCAAAGTCATCGACTGGTTGATGCGCCTGCCCAAGGACCTGGATGCGCGGCTGCGGCAGGATTTGGACACGCTTGAAAAGGAGTCTGGTATGGTTTACATCACCTCGATTGAACGGCTGGCGATCGAAGAGGGAATGGAGAAAGGTGTTCGGCAGGGCATACAGCAGGGCATGCAGCAAGGGCGGCTTGAGGGAAAGGCGCAGGTGCTCGGGAAATTCCTCGCTCAGCGTTTCGGCGAGTTGCCTGTGTGGGCCGGCGACCGGCTTCGGCAGGCCAACGAGGCCGAACTGGATCGTTGGATCGAGGGCGTATTGTCGTCCGAGTCAGTCGAGGCCTTGCTCGGCGCCGGCCGGCATTGATCGCTCCCTCGCTGTGGCGATCCACCCGTGCAAGCCGTCGTGGAGCTCTAAACAAGAAAGCCGGCACGCGGCCAGCTTTCTTGTGACGAGGCACGATCTTAAATGTCTTTCGCCAGTTTTTCCGCCAGCCCGACGTAAGACGCCGGCGTCATCGCCAGTAGCCGGTCCTTCGCGTCCTGCGGAATCGCCAGGCCATTGATGAAATCGCGCAGCGCATCCTTCGAGATGCCCTTGCCGCGCGTGAGCTCCTTCAGCTGTTCATACGGGTTCTCGATGCCATAGCGGCGCATCACCGTCTGCACCGGCTCGGCCAGCACTTCCCAACTGTTGTCGAGATCTTCCGCCATTCGCGCCGGGTTTACTTCGAGCTTGTTCAGGCCGCGCAGGCAGCTGTCATAAGCCAGCAGTGTGTAGCCGAGGCCGACGCCGATATTGCGCAGCACGGTCGAATCGGTCAGGTCGCGCTGCCAGCGTGATACCGGCAGCTTTTCGGCCATGTGCTTGAGCACCGCATTGGCCATGCCGAGGTTGCCTTCCGAATTTTCGAAATCGATCGGGTTGACCTTGTGCGGCATCGTCGACGAGCCGATCTCGCCCGCCTTGGTCTTCTGCTTGAAATAGCCGAGCGAGATGTAACCCCAGATATCACGGTTCAGGTCGAGCAGGATGGTATTGGCACGCGCAACCGCGTCGAACAGCTCGGCGATGTAGTCGTGCGGCTCGATCTGGATGGTGTAAGGGTTGAACGTCAGGCCCAGTTTCTCTTCGATGACCTTGCGCGAGAAGGCAGCCCAGTCGAAGTCTGGATAGGCGGACAGGTGAGCGTTGTAGTTGCCGACGGCGCCATTCATCTTGCCTAGGATCTGCACGCTGGCGATGCGCTGCTGCGCGCGCTGGAGTCGCGCAACCACGTTCGCGATTTCCTTGCCGAGCGTGGTCGGGCTGGCCGGCTGGCCGTGTGTGCGCGACATCATCGGCACGTTGGCGTTCGCATGTGCCAGTTCGGTCAGTCGCGCGATGACATTCGACAGCGACGGCAGCAGCACGCTGTCGCGTGCGGCCTTCAACATCATGCCGTGCGAAGTATTGTTGATGTCCTCGGACGTGCAGGCGAAATGGATGAATTCGGACGCGGCCACCAGCTCCGGCAGATACTGCACCTTTTCCTTGAGCCAGTACTCGACCGCTTTTACGTCGTGGTTGGTGACGGCTTCAATCGCCTTGATGCGCGCGGCATCATCTTCGCTGAAGTCGCGCGCCAGCGTCTCCAGTACGGCACGTGCATCGGCCGAGAAGGGGGGGAGCTCGGCGAAACCGGTCTCGGACAGCGCAATCAGCCAGGCGATCTCGACTTTCACGCGATGGTGCATGAAACCCGCTTCGGAGAGCAGCGGACGTAGTGCGTCGGTCTTTGAGGCATAACGGCCGTCGAGCGGCGACAGGGCGGAGAGCGCGGAAAGTGACATGATTTGGGAATGCGGCAGAACTGCCGGACAGAAACAGAACAGCCGGATATTTTACCATCCACAAACAGGGTCGCCTGCCGGGTAGCCATGGGACTTGCCGATGATATAATCCGCGCCTGTCGTCAGAACGCGAAAACCCATGAAACTGATTGGATCGCTCGCCAGTCCTTATGTTCGTAAAGTCCGCATCGTCATGGCCGAGAAAAAGCTCGACTATGAACTGTTGCTTGAGGACGTATGGTCTCCCTCAACGACGATTGGCCTGTCCAATCCGCTGGGCAAGGTGCCCTGCCTGGTGATGGAAGATGGCGGCGCGATGTTCGACTCGCGAGTGATTGTCGAGTACCTCGACACCATGTCGCCGGTCGGTCGGCTGATCCCGGGATCCGGACGCGAACGTTCCAGCATCAAGTGCTGGGAGGCGCTGGCCGATGGTGTGCTCGATGCGGGCATCCTGGTGCGGCTTGAGCGCACGCAACGGTCGGCGGAATTGCAGAGCGATGCCTGGGTCGAACGTCAACTCGGCAAGGTGCGCAGTGGCATTCGCGCAATGGCATCAGGCCTTGGCGACAATGCGTACTGCGCAGCCAAGCAGTTCACGCTGGCGGACATTGCGGTCGGCTGTGCGTTGGGATGGATCAGCTTCCGTTTCCCGGAGGTCACCTGGCGTGATGACCATCCTAACCTTGCACGACTGTTCGAGCGCTTGTCGGATCGGCCTTCGTTCCGCGATACCGTACCATCGGCCTGACGGGCGGGCGCTGCAAAGAAGAAACGGAGCCGATGGCTCCGTTTTTTATTGCAATGACGACTCGCTGTGCTTCAGTCGGCGTCGCCCATCTGCGACTGCAGATAATTCGGCAGCCCGATCTTGTCGATCAGGTCTTTCTGCGTTTCCAGCCAGTCGATGTGTTCTTCGGTGTCGTCGAGGATGTACTGGAATATTTCACGGGACACATAGTCGCGAGCCGCTTCGCAGGCAGCAACGCCATCCTTCACGGTTTGCTGTGAGATACGCTCGAGCTGCAGGTCGCAGTCCAGCATCTCCGGCACGTTCTCGCCAATCATCAGCTTGTGTAGTGCCTGCAAATTAGGCAGGCCTTCGAGCATCAGGATGCGATCGATCAGCTTGTCAGCATGTTTCATCTCGCCGATCGATTCGGCGTACTCTTTCTTGCCCAGTTTCTCTAGGCCCCAGTGCTTGTACATGCGCGCATGCAGGAAGTACTGGTTGATCGCAGTGAGTTCATTGGTCAGCTGGTCATTGAGCAGCTTGATGATGTTGGGATCACCTTTCATTGCAACCTCTTGTTCGTTGGGGGTGGGACGGATCCGCTGATGTTACCGCAGCCTCGGGTTCTGCGAAGCGTCGGGCTTCATTTTGTTATTGCGACTCATTCGCGGCCAAGGCAATCGATACGACCGATGCTACAGAAGGACAGCCCACCAAGGCCATCGTCATTTCCAGTTCGTCGCGCAGCAGCCGGATTACATGGGCGACACCCATCGGGCCGGCGGCCGCCAGCCCCCAGATCGCGGGGCGGCCCAGCAGCACGGCCTGCGCGCCGGCTGCGATGGCCTTGAATGCATCGCTGCCACTGCGAATGCCGCTGTCAAACAGCAAGGGAACGGTCGGTGCCAGTGCTTGCCGGAATGCTTTCAGTGTATCGAGCGTAGTTGGCGTGCCGTCGATCACCCGTCCGCCATGGTTCGATACAACCAGTCCGTCGCAGCCTGCGGTCAGCGCGCGTTTGGCGTCAGTGACATGCAGCAGTCCCTTGACCAATAGCGGCAGCCGGGTCTGTTGACGCAGCCAGTCGAGATCCTCCCAGCGCGGTGCAGCGGTCATCCACTGGTCGAATACGACACTGCCGCCGGTAGCCAGCGGTGCCGGGTCCGGTATCGGTTCGAGATTCACCGCGCTAATCTCCGGCGGCAGCGCCAGTGTCGCCTGCTTGACCGGCGCATCAACCGTGAACACGATCGCCTGCGTACCGGCCGCCTCGGCGCGGCGCAGCAAGCGTAGCGTGCGTTCACGATCGGATTGCCAGTACAGCTGGAACCACAGCCCGGCACCTACAGCAGCAATCTCTTCCAGCGACTGGCTTGCGAGACTGCTGACGATCATCACAGTGTCTTGCGCAGCCGCCGCCATCGCGACGCCGGTCTCGCCTTGCGGGTCGAACAGTCGCTGGTAGGCCACCGGCGCCAGCAGGAAAGGGTGAGCCAGATTTTGGCCAAAAAGCGTGGTGCGAGTGTGGCCGCCACGGACATCTGACAGCGGACGCGGCCTCAGCGGTACAGCGTCGAAGGCGCTTTCATTGGCACGTCGCGTGCGACCGGTGCCGCTGCCTGCGTCCAGATAGTCCCAGATCGTGGTCGGCAGCGCAGCCTTTGCTGCTGCTTCATAAGCAGCGATTGATTCGCACAGCGGGCGCATCAGCTGTCAGCCCATTGCCGCAACAGGTTGTGGTAGGTGCCGGTCAGCTGGATCACCGCTTCGGTCTCGCCGATGGTTTCGCGCAGCTGCAGCAGCGCCATGTCCATCTCGTACAGCAGTCGCCGGCGGGCTTCGTCGCGCACCATGCTCTGCATGAACATGAAACTGGCCAGGCGCTCGCCGCGCGTTACCGGCGTCACTCTGTGCACGGCGGATGACGGATAAAGCACCAGGCTGCCCGCCGGCAGTTTGATGCGGTGAGTACCGAAGGTGTCTTCGATCAGCAGCTCGCCACCGTCATAGCGGTCGGGATCGGACAGGAACAGCGTCGCCGACAGGTCGGTGCGGACATAGCTACCATCCGGCGCCTGCCGCATCGCACCGTCGACATGGGCGCCATACGTATTGGTCTGGCCCGCATAACGATTGAAGAAGGGTGGCAGGATCTTCAGCGGCAGTGCGGCTGCGAAGAAGGTGGCGTTGCGCGACAGTGTCTGCAGCACCAGGCGGCGCAGCGGCGCGACGCCGGGATCGTCCTCGGCCAGCTGCTGATTGTTTTTTGCCAGCGCAGCCTGCGCGCCGGCGGTGATGCGACCATCCGACCAGCCGGCCGACGCCAGCAGAGACTGCGCGGTGGCAAGCTCCTGTGCGTCGAGCAGCGGGTCGATGGTGATGATCATGAAATCAGAACTTCATTTCAGCGGTCAGGATCACCGTGCGGCGCACACCCGGCAGCACGAAGCCGCCGTTGTCATAGACGGCGTCGTAGTACAGCTTGTCGGTCAGGTTCTTGACGTTCAGCTTCATCGCCCAGGTCGGCTGTTCGTAGCTCAGCATCGCATCGATGCGGTAGTACGACGGCACCGTGTTCGGATGATAGACACCTTTGAGCGTCGGCACGTTCGCCGGATTACTGTTACTCGGGTTGAACGCGAGGCGATCGCCTTTGGCCTCGACACCACCGCCAAGCTTCCAGTTTTCATCGAGACGGTAGGTACTCCACAGGTTGAACGTATAGCGCGGTGTATTGCGTGCGCGCTGCCCTGCATACGCAGGATCGGCCTTCACGACCTGGCCCGCATTCGGACCGGTGGCCGGTATGTTCTCGGCGACTTCGAGGATTTTTGCGTCCATCAGCGACAGTCCGGCGAACACTTCCCAGTCGCGCGTGATGCTGCCGGCTGCTTCGACCTCGATACCGTCGGTGCGACGCTTCTTGGTCAGGATCGCGGCAGTGGCTTCCAGGTCGGTATTGCGCTCCCACGATTTGTCGGCACGGTAGAGTGCACCGCGCAGCGTCAGGTCGCCGTCGAACAGGATGTATTTCGCGCCAAGCTCGATCGTGTTGCTGCGCTCTGCCGGCTGCTCCTTGACGGTCAGCTGATACAGGTCGGCGGTCGGGCTGAACGAGTCGCTCCACGCCAGGTAGTAGTGCGACTGCTCGGTCGGGTGATAGGACAGCGCGCCGCGGTAGCTCCATTCGCCGTAGCTGAGCTTGGGCGACGTAGTGCTCGAATACGTGGCGTCGAGCTGGTCACGGCGGGCGCCGAGCGTTGCCTTCCATTTCGGGATGAATTCCACCGTATCCTGCAGGTAGACCGCGTAGGACTCGCCATTGAACGCAACCGGCGTGCCGGTGGTCGATCCCTTATACGGACGGAAGTCCGGCGCCATCGGCGTGCTGAAGTTGTTCAGCGTGGTACGCCAGCTCTTTTCTTTCAGGTACTCGATGCCGGAGACGAACTGGTGCTGCATGCCGAAGGTATTGAAGCGCTTGCTGAAGTCAGACTGCAGCGTATCGGTGTCGTAGTACGCCATACGGGTCGCATTGCCTGCTGCAGCGCCGCTCACATTGACGCGACCGCCGGCAGCATTCGGTGCGTCGGTCAGGCTCGGCGTTTTCGCCCAGTAGCTGCGGTCATAGCCGGCCGAGCGGATCTGCGTGCGCAGTTGCGTGTCCGTATCGATCTTCCATTCGTAGACCAGCGTCGTCATTGACGTATCGCTGTTGTCGAAGGTCTTCTTCGTGCCCCAGAAGGTGTTGGCCGACAGCGGTGACGTGGGATTGCCGCTGGCGTCGAAATAGCTGGTTGCCGGCAGTCGCGTCTTGCTCGCGAAAGGTACGCCGTAGTCCGGGTTGTCGCGGGTGCGCAGCGTGTAATGATTGATCCAGAATTTATGATTGCTTGACTGGTTCAGCGCAAGACTGATTGCGGCACCGGTCCGGTTAATCGTCGGCTCGGCGCCCGATGCCGGGTTGCGGCGCCAGCTGGCTTCGTTGCGGTCCATTAGGTTCACGCGCAGCGCTACGTCTTCGCTGAAGGATTTGTTCAGGTCGGCCGTGCCCTGACGGTAGCCGTTCGTGCCAATGCTGCCGGTCAGCCGGTACTGGTCAAACTCGAGCGGCATCTTGCTGACCTGGTTGATCACGCCTCCAGCCTGGCCGCGGCCAAACAGCATTGCGCCGGCACCGCGCAGCACGTCGATCTGCTCGAGGTTGAACGTCTCACGATTGTATTGCGCGGTATCGCGAATCGCGTCGAGGTACATGTCGCCGAAGGTGTAAAAACCGCGCAGATTCATGTTGTCGCCGGCACGGCCGCCTTCAGCCGCATTGAAGGTAATACCCGACACATTGCGCATCGCCTCCTGCAGCGAGCTGGCCTGCTGTTCCTGCAGCAGCTTACCGGTGATGGTGGTGATCGCCTGCGGAATCTCATGCGGATCTTGCACGACCTTGCCAACACGCGTCTTGGTCGCGACGTAGGCAGAGCTTTCGCGCTTCGCGGTCACTTCCACGGACGGCAGCGTACCGTCGTCGCGTTCGCCGCCTTTGTTATCGGCGGCCAGCGCCGGGCTGCCGCAAAACGCCAGACCGGCGACGAGCGCGCCGAGCGGCGTGAGTTTGTTCTGGTAATTCATCTACATTTGCTCCGGTTGCCTGCGGGGCGGTGAGTCCCGCAATTTTTACTGGCTGGCTTTCCGGCAAATGCGGAGTGGCTGGCTGGTGCGTTGTTGAATTGAGGTTGATGTATTTGTCAGGATGAGAGTCAGGGACGCGGTTCGGTGATGAAGCCGATCTTGGTCAGTCCGCCGTTCTGCGCGGCGGCCATCACCTGTGCGACCTTTTCGTACTGCGTCGTGCGTGCTGCACGCAGGCGCAGCGACGGCTGTGGCTGTTGCTGAGCGGCCGCTGCGATCCGGACCGGCAGTTCTTCGTCGGTCAGGGACTGGTTGTTCCAGAACAGCTTACCCTGCGCATCGATCGACAGATTCACCGTTTCCGGTTGCACTTTGTCCGGCTGCGCGCTCGCGCGCGGCAGCTCCAGATTCACGCTATGGTTGATCACGGGGATGGTGATGATGAAGATAATCAGCAGCACCAGCATCACATCGACCAGCGGTGTGGTGTTGATCTCGGGGTTGAAATCTTCGTCCGAACGCTCGGACAGCGAGCCCATACCCATTACGCGCTCCGTACGACGCTGAGCTTCTGACCAGACGATGTCGCGTCACCGGCGCGTGCGCCAGTCACAAACAGCGCATGCAGGTCGAAGCCGAATTTGTTCAGTTGCGCGATCAGGGTCTTGTTGCTGCGGACCAGTGCGTTGTAGCCGAAGGTTGCCGGTATCGCGACTGCGAGTCCGAGCGCGGTCATGATCAGCGCCTCGCCCACCGGCCCGGCAACTTTATCGATACTGGCCTGGCCGCTGCTGCCGATCGACACCAGTGCGTGATAAATGCCCCAGACCGTGCCGAACAGGCCGACGAACGGCGCTGTCGAGCCGACAGATGCCAGCACGGCCATGCCGGCCGATAGTCTGGCGGCGGCTTCATCGATCGCCTGACGCAGAGACAGCGTGACCCAGTCGCTGAACGACAGCTGGTCCCGCAGCGATCCGGCATGCGCATGATGATGCCGCAACGCCGAGGCGCCGGCGCTGGCGAGCAGCGCGAACGGATTGTCTGCCCCGAGCGTACCGATACCGGCATCGAGCGTTGGTGCTTTCCAGAAGTTGTCGCGGGCAGTTTGCATCGCGCGGCGATACTGCCAGGCCTGCCAGCCCTTGGCGATCATCACGGTCCACGAAGCCAGCGACATCGCAATCAACAGCAGCGCGACTGCGCGGGTGACGAAATCGCCCTGCTGCCAGACGGCGACGAGGCCGTAGGGATTGGTATCCATCGTTTTCTTTCTTGTGTGACTACTTGAGGGAGAAGCTGATCGGCACCAGCGCGTACACCGGCATAGGCTGACCGTCTTCAAGGTGTGGTTTGAACAGCGCGTGCAACGCCGCGCTACGAGCTGCCTCGTCGAGACGTGCATGCCCGGAGCTTTGCCGTATGTCCGCTCGCTGCGGCAGGCCTTTTTCATCGATCAGCAGGCGCAACACGACCTTGCCTTCCAGGCCCGCGCGACGCGCGGAAATCGGGTACTCGGCTCGGGGAGGCGTCAGGTATTCCACGCCGGAGACGCTGATCGGGCTGCGCAATGTGGGTGCCGGCGGCGTTGGCGGGGGCGCCGGCACCATGGCCGCTGAAGCGGCCGGCGTCGGCGTGACAGCCGGTACCTGCACCGCCGGCTGCGCAACGGCGGGCGGCGCGGACTGTGGCAAGTTCAGCGCTTGCGCCAGCGGACGCGGCGCAGGCATCTGCGTGACCTGCGGTGCAGGCTTGGGCGCAGGCGCCGGCCTCATGCGCGGCAAGATCGCTGCTTGCGCGTTGTCGGCCGGCAGAGCCAGCAGTGAGACGACGATTTCGTTCGGGACGGGCTGCTCCAGTGTCGACTGCAGTCCGAGGATCAGCGCAGTGATCAGGCTGCCATGCAGCGCGACAGACAGCAGCAGCGGGCCATGGCGGCGCGTTCCGGCGGAAGCGTCCGGCCAGTGGAGTACGGCACTCATGACGGGATCAGACGGCGGTCACGGCGCGCCGCAATTCGGTGGCAGGGAAATTCTGGTCTTCGAGATGGGCGCGTACCAGCGTCTTGGTGAATGCATTGCACTTGCCGCAGCAGCTGCCAACACCCAGCTGCGTGCGGATATCATGCATCGACGACGCACCACTCTCCAGCGCCTGGCGAATCACCTTGTCGGAAACGTTATGGCAAATGCAGACAATCATGTCACTGGGCTTTCATGTCACGCGGTCAGGATCAGTTTGTTTGCCTGGGTCAGGCGCAACCGGTAAATCTTGCCGCTATGGTCAATCTCGATTTCTCGCCTTTGCTGAAGCAGGTCCTGAAGCTTCACTCGGGGCGTGTCCGACGGTGATTCCGGGGAGGCCTCGGGTTGCAACTGACTGGACATGTTCATGCGCTTCTTAGTAAATGCGAACAATTCTTGTTTAGATTATTCGCCAAGCCGATCATGAATGCAAGCGTTTTTTGCACAGGGAAATGCTACAGTGCAATATTTCCAAAAAAGAAAACGCCGCCCTGAAGGCGGCGTTCGCGGCAGAATGAGAGCCGGCGTCAGTTTTCGCCGGCCAGCTCGATGATGCCGCCGCCGAGGCAGACATCACCGTCGTAGAGCACCGCCGATTGTCCCGGCGTCACCGCCCACTGTGGCTGGTCGAAGCGCAGGGTGAAGTGTCCGTCATTGAACGAGTGCAGCGCACAGCTGACATCGGCCTGGCGGTAGCGTGTTTTCCCATGCAAGGGCCCGTCAACGGGTGGGGTATCTGCAGTCCAGCTGACCTGACCGGCAGTCAGCGACACGGACAGCAGCCATGGATGGTCATGCCCCCGAACCACATACAGGGTGTTGCTCGCGACATCCTTGCGGGCAACGTACCAGGGCTCATGGTGGCCGTCATCGTCGCGGTGCTTCCTGCTGCCACCCAGGCCAATGCCCTTGCGCTGTCCCAGCGTGTAAAAGGAGAGTCCGACATGTTCACCTACCACCTCGCCTTCGGGCGTCATCATCGGGCCGGGCCGGAATGACAGGTAGCGGTTCAGAAATTCGCGGAAGGGGCGCTCGCCGATGAAACAAATGCCCGTTGAATCCTTCTTCGCTGCATTGGGCAGCCTCAGTTCTTCGGCAATACGGCGGATCTCGGTTTTGTGCAGCTCACCCAGCGGAAACAGCGTTTGCGATAGCTGAGCCTGGTTTAGCCGGTGCAGAAAGTAGCTCTGGTCCTTGCTGGCATCGACCGCCTTCAGCAATTCATGGCGACCGTCGCGCTCACGCACGCGCGCATAATGCCCGGTCGCGATCCGGTCGGCGCCGAGCTGTATCGCGTGATCGAGGAAAGCTTTGAATTTGATTTCGGCGTTGCACAGCACATCCGGATTCGGCGTACGCCCGGCTTCGTACTCGCGCAAGAATTCGGCGAAGACGCGATCCTTGTATTCAGCCGCGAAATTGACCGCCTCGATGTCAACGCCAACCACATCGGCAACGCTGACGGCATCGATCCAGTCCTGCCGGGTGGAGCAATACTCGTCATCATCGTCATCCTCCCAGTTCTTCATGAACAGGCCGATCACCTCATGACCCTGCTGCTTCAGCAACCAGGCAGCGACCGATGAATCAACGCCGCCCGACATGCCCAGCACGACTCGTTGTTTACGCATACTGGCCGGTCGTCACACTGGGGTGGGTGTAAATGGTCGACAGTGGGCTGCGCTTGCCTGCGAGATAGTCGTCGACGCATTGCAGAACCAGCGGGCTGCGGTGCTTTTCACGGCAGGCGACCAGTTCTTCATGCGTCATCCACAGCGCGCGCAGGATGCCTTCATCGAGCGGGCGGTCATGTTTTGCACCCACTTTGCCAGAGAAGGCGAAGCGCAAGTAGGTGACATCGTCGCCGGTGCGGTTGGATAAATATCGAGACATGTAGACGCCAACCAATGCATCGGCCGTGAACTCGTGCGCGGTTTCTTCCAGCGCCTCGCGGCTGACCGCATCGATCAGCGATTCGCCCGGATCGAGATGGCCAGCCGGCTGGTTGAAACGGATGCCGTCGCTGGTTTCTTCTTCGACCAGCAGGAACCTGCCCTCATGCTCGATGATGGCCGCGACGGTGACAGAGGGTTTCCAGAGGGTAGGCATGGTTTTCTTCGAAAGCCGGCATTTTACTCGCATGACGGCGTTTGGCCGCTGACCGGCGCAGGAAAGGGAGCGGTGCCAGCGCAAGAAAGGAGTGCATTGTCATGCCCATCCGAACGAGGGCCCGTTCGCGCCTTTGTTAAAAGGCAAATGCCGTTCTGCTAATGCCGATAAAGCCCCGCTTGCCGAAAATCAAACGCCGCAGGTGCCCGTCGACGCATGGCAATTGCGTGTAAGATGCGGGCGAAATTTTTTATTTTGGAGAACGCCATGAAAATCGGCATTCCAGCCGAGACCCGCCCGGGGGAAACGCGTGTCGCCGCGACTCCCGAAACCGTTAAGAAACTGGTCGCTGCAAAGCACCAGGTGATCGTGCAGAGTGGCGCCGGCGTGTCCGCAAGCATTCCTGATGATGCATTCACTGCTGTCGGTGCACAGATCGGCTCAGCCGCTGATGCACTCGGCTGCGAGATGGTGCTGAAGGTGCGTGCGCCGTCCGCAGAAGAGCGTGCGCAGATGAAGCAGGGCGCCGTGCTGATCGGCATGCTGAACCCGTTTGACGCCGAAGGCATCGCTGCCATGGCTTCCTCTGGCCTGACCGCATTTGCACTGGAAGCTGCGCCGCGTATCACGCGTGCGCAGTCGATGGACGTGCTGTCGTCGCAGGCGAACATTGCCGGCTACAAGGCCGTGCTGATGGCTGCCAATACGTATCAGCGGTTCATGCCGATGCTGATGACCGCGGCCGGCACGGTGAAGGCTGCGCGTGTCCTGATCATGGGCGTCGGCGTGGCTGGCCTGCAGGCGATCGCGACCGCGAAACGTCTCGGTGCCGTGATCGAAGCGTCGGACGTGCGTCCGCCGGTGAAGGAACAGGTCGAGTCGCTCGGCGCAAAATTCATCGACGTACCTTACGAGACTGATGAAGAGCGCGAGATTGCTCAGGGGGTCGGCGGCTATGCACGCCCGATGCCGGAAGCATGGATGAAGCGCCAGGCTGCACTCGTGCACGAGCGTGCGAAGCAGGCGGTCATCATCATCACCACCGCGCTGATCCCGGGCCGCAAGGCGCCGGTGCTGATCAGCGAGGACACCGTCAAGTCGATGAAGCCGGGCTCGGTCATTCTCGATATGGCGGCCGAGCAGGGCGGCAACTGCGTACTGACCGAAGCCGGCAAGACCGTGGTCAAGTACGGCGTGCACATCATTGGCGAGACCAATCTGCCGGCACTCTGTGCAGCCGATGCGTCAGCGCTGTATGCGCGTAACGTCATCGACTTCATGAAGCTGATCATCGACAAGGAAGCGGCTCTATCGATCGACCGCAGCGACGAGATCGTTGCCGCAACACTGATCTGCCACGGCGGTGAAGTGCTGCGAAAGTAAAGTTTTGCGGGTCGTTCGCCGCCGCTGGCGCCCCGTTGAGTTTCAGGAGTAACCATGCAACGAATCATGCTGCGCGCGAAGATCCATCGCGCGACGGTAACCCAGTGCGACCTCAACTACGAGGGATCGTGCGGGATCGATGAAGACCTGCTCGATGCGGCCGACATCCGCGAATTCGAGAAGATCGAGCTGTACAACGTTAACAACGGCGAGCGTTTCTCTACCTATGCGATCAAGGGAAAGCGCGGCACCGGCGAGATCTCGCTGAACGGCGCGGCAGCGCGCCTCGCGCATCTTGGCGACCTGCTGATCATCTGCACCTATGCGCCGATGACGGATGAAGAGATCGCCGGCTACCAGCAGAAGATCGTCTTCGTCGACGACAAGAACCGCATTACCGGCATGAAGAGATAAGCTGCAGAACCCGCTAAAGAACAAGCTCAAAGTCAAGCTAACAACCAGAGGACACCATGGAAGTCAGCCATACCATAACCAATCTGATCATTTTCGTGCTGGCGATCTACGTCGGCTATCACGTCGTCTGGACGGTCACGCCGGCGCTGCATACACCACTGATGGCGGTCACCAATGCGGTCTCGGCCATTATCATCGTCGGTGCGATGCTTGCTGCAGCACTGACCGAGGGCCCGGTCGGCCAGTTCATGGGCACGCTGGCCGTTGCGCTGGCGGCCGTGAACGTGTTCGGTGGTTTCCTCGTCACCCAGCGCATGCTGGAGATGTTTAAGAAGAAGGACAAGGCACCCGCGAAGAAGGAAGGGGCATAACAACATGAGCATGAATCTCGTCACCCTGCTGTACCTGATCGCGTCGGTCTGCTTTATTCAGGCGCTCAAGGGTCTGTCTCACCCGGCCACCGCGCGCCGCGGCAATGCCTTCGGCATGGCCGGCATGGCGATCGCGGCCTTCACCACGATCGCACTGATCGTCAAGCTGCAGTCCGAGGCGTCCGGCGCCAATGGCTTCGGCCTGATGATCGGCGGTATCGTCGTCGGCGGCGGTATCGGTGCGATGCTGGCCAAACGCGTTGAAATGACGAAGATGCCGGAACTGGTCGCAGCGATGCACTCGCTGATTGGTCTGGCGGCCGTCTGTATCGCCGTTGCGGCCGTGTCCGAGCCAAAGGCCTTCGGTATCGTCGCGATGTCCGGCGATGCGATCCCGCTCGGTAACCGTATCGAACTGTTCATTGGCACCTTCGTCGGTGCGATCACTTTCTCCGGATCCGTGATTGCATTCGGCAAGCTCGCCGGCAAATACAAGTTCCGCCTGTTCCAGGGCGCGCCGGTGGTGTTCAAGGGCCAGCATATGGTCAACCTGCTGATGGCGATCGTCATGCTCGGCGCCGGCATTCTGTTCGTCGCCGGTGAAGGTGCCGAGCCGGCGTGGACGCCGTTCCTGGTGATGACCGCGATTGCGTTCATCCTCGGCGTGCTGATCATCATCCCGATCGGCGGCGCTGATATGCCGGTGGTTGTGTCGATGCTGAACTCCTACTCGGGTTGGGCTGCAGCAGGCATTGGCTTCTCGCTGAATAACTCGATGCTGATCATCGC